>Ga0247838_1002263_pt1 | contig 24949 bp, 20 predicted proteins | sample LaCruzMarch2015__5_FD_189097 | JGI IMG/M metagenome (GOLD analysis project Ga0247838, IMG submission 189097) | Freshwater microbial communities from meromictic Lake La Cruz, Castile-La Mancha, Spain - LaCruzMarch2015_15m | ecosystem: Environmental > Aquatic > Freshwater > Lake | place: Spain... | reverse complement strand
TGATAGCCCAGGCTGTAATTGATGCGTGCGGTCTCATCCGAGAGGTTCAGGGCGTCGGCGGCCGACAGGATGCCAAAAGGGACGGCCAGGAGTGCAACGCCGATCAGGGGGCGGATTCTCATCTCTAAAGTGCTCCAGTGAGGTTGGATTCGATGACGGGCGGGGAATACTACCAAGATCGATCAGTGAAAAAAAACAGGGCCAGCTTGCGCCAGCCCTAAAGCTCTTTTCGAGCGTTCAGAGTTCAGATGGATCGCGGGGCGGTCATTTGGTCGGGAAGACGCAACCCGCCACCGGAGTCTTGTACCAGTCGAGCGCCTTGGCGCCACTGGTGTTGACCCAATCCACAAAGCCAGGATAGCAGAAATGGACCTGCTGCTTTTCCAAAGGTTGTTGCCATTCATCCGGCAGATTCACCGCCCAGGGCAGACCGCGGTCCTTGGTCTTGTAGTAACGCCCTGCCTTGGGGTCGCTGCCCTCGTTGCTCCAGCCAAAGAGCCAGCTCTTGTGTTTCGCCGTCGGCGGATGGTTGGGTAGATGCGTTTCACGCAGACGGTCACCGACGATGTAGATGAAGGGGTTGTAGGGCGCTGAACCGAGTTCCTGACGGGTCAGCGCCTGCTTGAAGCGCGCCTTGAAGTGGATCGTCGGCCCCTGGTCGGCCGCACAGTTGCGATCGGCGTTGAACTTGGTCGTGTAACAGGTGCGGGTGGTCGCATTCTTGCCGGCGATCTTTTTCGTGTCTTCGGTCAGGATCAGGGTCAGACTCGTCTGACCAGGCTCGCTGACCAGCGGCATACTGGGTTGGTTATCGAGCCAAACGCTGGCCGATTCGAGCGTGTCCGGCTTCAGTTGGGGGAAGTTGATCCCGAACCCCTGTGAATAGGCGGAGCCGCGCGCCTTGATCTGGAAATGCCCCTCGATCTCCCGGATCTCGCCCGCCGCGTTTCGCCCCTCATCCAGGGTGTAGGCCAGCACCAGATCATTCAGGTCGTAGTCACCCTCCAGCGGCCACAGGTCCTCGAACGCCAACTGGGCGCGGCCTTTGTCGTTGGGGTAGGTCACGCGGGTGGTCAGCAGCGGGTCTTCCGGATAGTCGTCCAGGGTGTCCGGAATGCCGTCTTTGTCCAGATCGCTGCCCTGGACATAATTCAACTCGATGATTTCTTCAGTCTTGATCGCGTCGATCGGGTTGGACTCGACCGCGAACATGACATCGTTGAAGTCATGGTCTCCGCCGCTGCGCCGCAGGTCTTCCATGCCCAACACCAGCCGTTGTCCCCAGGAGTCCTTGAGCAGCACCATATGCTTGCGAAGCTCCGCGGTGTCCTCCGGGTTCAGCGTGCTCAGGCTGTAGAACACGGGATAGCGTTGGGTATCCGAATTGACTCCCAAGGTGCTGTGCCAACCATTGGCGACGACGAAGAATCCGATGCGGGTGGCGGCCGGGAACTGCCCAAGGTAAACGCGGTGACCGGTCTTCATGCCCAGCTTACTGCCGCCGGCGGTTGAGTACGAGGCGTTGGGCAGGATGATGATGTGATCGATCGCGGCCGCGCTCTGGGGTGGCTGTCCCTCCGGGTAGGTGAAATAGCCGAACACGTTCTTTGCGGCGGCACCCTCGTGCAGGAAGGTCAGCCAGACGTCCGCCGGCTTGATCAACTGCACGACTGCCGAGTCGTCATCGGCGATCAGGTTCTGCGATTGGGTGCGGATATCCTTCTGCTCCGGCAGGGTGTCGGCAATGCGCTTCATGAGCGCGGCATCGACACTGACCAGGTTTTGGTCGAGGTCGAGCGGGATCCCGGCGCTGTCATGGTTCAGCAGATAGGTCTGGCCGACGGTCTGGCCTGGTTTGGCGCTGAACAGGAATTCGTACTGGTTCCCGACCATGCCATGCGCCGGCAGCGACAGTGCCGCGCAACAGAGCGCGGTGGCTGCACAGAATGGGCGGTGCCAGGGGGTGTTGGAGAGTCGTTTGATCATGAAGTTTGGTCACTTAGCCGGGAAGACACAGCCCGCCACCGGGGTTTTGTACCAGTCGTGTGCCTGGGTACCGCCGCTGTTGACCCAGTCCACAAAGCTAGGATAACAGGTGTGCACCTGCTGCTTCTCATAAGGTTGCCGCCATTCATCGGGCAGATTGACCGCCCAGGGCAAGCCACGGTCCTTGGTCTTGTAGTAACGGCCGATGGCGGGGCTGCTGCCCTCGTTGCTCCAGCCGAACAGCCAGTGTTTGTGCTTCGCGGTCGGCGGATGATTCGGCAGATGAGTCTCGCGCAAGCGGTCGCCGACGATATAGATGAACGGGTTGTAAGGCGCCGATCCGAGCGCGGCGCGGGTCACGGGCGCACTGAAGCGCGCCTTGAAGTGGATGGTCGGCCCTTGGTCCTCGGTGCAGTTGCGGTCGGCATTGAACTTGGCCGTGTAGCAGGTGCGGGTGCCGGCGTTCTTGCCGGCGATCTGCTTGGTATCGGCGGCCAGGATCAGGGTCAGGCTGGTTTGACCGGGCTCGCTGCCGAGCGGCACACCGGGTTGGTCATCCACCCAGACGCTGGCCGATGCGAGCGCGTCCGCCGGCAATCCGGGGAAATTGATTCCGAACCCGTGTGCGTAGGCCGAGCCGCGCGCCTTGATCCGAAAGTGGCCCTCGATCTCGCCGATCGCGCCGGCCGCATTGCGTCCTTCATCCAGGGTATAGGCCAGGACCAGGTCGTTCAGGTCGTAGTCACCTTCCACCGGCCATAGGTCCTCGAAGGACAACTGGGCGCGGCCCTGGTCGTTGGGATAGGTCACGCGGGTGGACAGTTGGGGGTCTTCCGGGTAATCGTCCAGGTTGTCCACGATACCGTCCTGGTCCAGGTCGTTGCCCTGGGTCGGGTCGAGTTCGGCAACCGTGTTGGTGTCGATCGCCGCGACCTGATCGGACTCCACGGCGAACAGCAGATCGTTGAAGTCGTGATCGCTGTTCCCGTCTTTGTCGCGGTGGGTGTCTTCCATCCCCAACACCAGACGCTGATCCCAACCGTCTTTGAGCAGCACCATGTGGGGGCGCAGGTTTCCGGTCGACTCCGGATTCAGGGTGCTGAGACTGTAGAAATGGGCATTGCCGGTCTTCACGCCGGCGCTGTCGTCATAGCCGTCGGAGATGATGAAGAACCCGATGCGGGTCCCGGCCGGGAATTCGCCCAACGCAACGCGGTGGCCCGTGCGCATCCCCGCGGCGCTCCCGCCGCTGTCGGTAAAGGAGGCGTTGGGCAGGATGACGACGTGCTGGACCTCGGACTGGTGCTTGGGCGGGTTGCCCTCCGGGTAAGCGAAATAACCAAAGGTGTTGCGGCGGCCTGTCCCCTCGTGGAGGAAGGTCACCGCCACGGTTGCCCGCTTGGTCAGGTGCACCACCGCGGAGTTCTCCTGGCTGACCAGGTTCCTGGGCTGGTTGCGGAGATCCCGGCGTTCGGGCAGCGCCTCGGCGATGCGGGCCATGAGGGTGGCATCGACGCTCTGCAGGTGCTGGTCGAGTGCGAGCGGGATGCCGGCCGCGTCGTGGTTGAGCCGGTAGGTCTCGGCGAGACTCTTGCCCGGTTTCGCGCTGAACAGGAACTCGTACTGGTCTTGAACAGCACCCTGGGCGGTCATCGACAGGGCAGCGCCGCACAGGGCGATGGATGAGCCGAGCAGGGTGCGGCGTGGGCGCTTGGTGAATCGCTTGATCATGGAAGGCTCCAGATGGGGTGCGGGCCGGGATGCCGGTCTCCTGAATGCGAACGCCGGGTGAGAGGGTTCGCTGGTCCCTCAGTCATCGAGTGCCTCGGATTTACTCGAAGGTATGCACGAGGACGCCGCTGCCGTCCAGATCCAGTGTGACGGTGTTGGGTATCCCAAAGACGCCGACGCGCACCATCAGTTGCCTGGCGCCGGCAGGCACCCGGACCTTGCGCTCGAAGTTGCCGGTCGCGTCGGTCAATCCCTTGTCGAGCACGCGGGTCGCCTGACCCTCGGCGTCCAGTGCCTCCAGGATTTCGACCGAGCGCTGGTCGGCCGGGGCGCCTTCCACATCATAGGCCGCGATCTGCACCCAGAGATCCTGCTCGGCGGTGTACTGGAAATCCGCAGCGGGTGAGACGACATCCTGCAACTGCGCGGCGGCGAAGGTGTTGGAGCAGGCGGCGACCAGCAGAAGGGCGGTGGCGAAGCGGATCAGCGTGTTGGTCGTCATGTCGGGCCTGCTTTCCAAGTCGGTTTGGTTTGAAGTCTGTTGTATGACTTAAAGCAAATCCAGTGCCAGAATTATTTTATTTATATAACAGAAGGATAAAGCCAGCTCGTCAAAGCGAATCGCTTTCTTGGATGGGTGGGGAAGCGCGACTGCGTTGCAGATTGCCAAGCGCGGTGGTGGGGAAAGGTGGAGAGGAGTGAGTGATTCGCGTTTTGCGATAGGGGCGGCAGGCGCGGATGGGTGCGAACGCGAATCTGGGTTAGATTCCTTGAGTGATTCCGGCACCCGCGTCCGTGGTGCATGCCGAGCGTGCGGGGCACCCTGCGATTGAACGCGAATCGCTCTCGGGTAGCGGACGCTTCCGTCAGCCGCCGGCTACGGCACGGTCCCTGCGGGTGAGCGAATCGGTGCCGGCGGGGGCAGGGTGGGCAGGGTCGCGAGGATATCCAGGATCTCCCTGCGCCCATGATCACTCGCAAACGGGAGCAACTCGGCATAGGTGATTTCCACCTTCTGATCGCAGGCCTGCACCATGTGCGGCAATTCGGTCGCGAAGACCATGCCGTGCAGGCCGAGGTAGGGGGCTTGCCAGGGGACCCAGCCCTCTTGCAGGGTCGCGGCGCAGCCCTCGTCATTGCCGCGCGGGCCATTCCGGGCCGCTTCCGTCACGAGGTCAGGGGCGTTCAGTGCCCGTCTCAGGAGCACCTGCTGCAGCCGCGGCCAGTCGTCGATCCAGGCCGAGAGGTCCACCGCGTCGCCGGTGGCGAGATCCCAGGTGCGATACGTGCTGGAACCGGACGGTCGGTCACCGCATTCGTCCATCGTGAACCCGGACGCGACGAGCCAGCGCTCGCTCCAGAATTCGATCTCGTGGGTCGCTTGCAAGCCCCACCCCCGTCCTTGCTGGCAATCATAGAGTTCAAGGGCGGCTTCGGCGTCGGTCTCGGGTAAACCACGTAGTGCCCGACTGATCGCCGCGGCGTGTGGCCCCGGCTCCAGTAACTCGATGCCGGAGATCTCCAAGCCGTCGCCGATCGTCAGGGTGCGGGTGCGGTAGCGGTGGCCGGCAAAGGTCCGTGGCTCGCCGGTCACCACCCGAATCGACTTGGAAAAGGGCGCGGTGAATGCGAGGTTGTCGCAGGGCGGCTCGGTGGGGTCGATCTCCGCGCCCCGATCGCCAACCAGGTACCCGCGGGTCAGGCGGATCGGCAGTGCCTGCCCGGTCTCCGCGGCCGTCCAGTGGCCGGTGATCTGCTCAGCCTCGGGGGTCAGCGCAGGGGCCTCCAGGTGCCAGGTACCGGTGTCCCCGGCGTCGCCGACCTCCTGCCAGGTCGCGTCCGGCCGTGGGTCCAGCGCAATCCGCCGGGGGTGACCCAGGTCGTAATAGGCGCCGGTCAGCGCCGGACCGTCGAAACAGACGACGACCTCCCGCTCCCCGAGGGTGCCGCGCCAGACGCCGCCGCGGGCGCTGTCGGCGGCCGCCTGCGGTTCGCTACCCACCGCCGGCCCTGGGGCCAACATGACCAGGGCCAGCAGTGCGGCGTGCAGCCGCCCGGTGCGCGGACGAGTCATCGGCAGCCTCCCGCGGTCGTGTCGAGGATCCGCCCAAGCTCGGTACACAGCGCCTGCTGTACGTCTTCGGACACCAGGTGGGCCAGGTCCAGATAGGGGATGACGATCTCGGCGCCGCAGTCGTCCGTCGGTTCGGTGAAAGCGGTCGCGAACACCAGCCCGTCGGGCGCGAGCCCGGTCTGCCAGTAGTCGTTCGCCTCCAGGCGCCGCAGGCAGTCGTCGCGCGCGCCCGCGGCGGCGGCGCGCTGGAGGGTGCGCACGCGCACGCTGTGCAGCAGCGCTGCCATCTGTTCGGGGTCCGCGACCCAGTCGCGCAGGTCCAGTTGCGCACCGCTCGCGAGCGCCCAGGTCCGGTACGCCACGCGCCGCGCCAGGGTCTCTCCCCCGCGGCGGACCTCACAGTGCTCGACGATGCTGAGCCAGTGGCGATTCCACAGTCGGATCTCGGCCCATTCCTCCAGCGCGCTGCCCTGACCCCAGTCGTCGAGCAGGCGCAGGCGTGCAACCCAGAGGTCATCGCGCAGGGCCGCGACGGTGGTCGGCAGGCCCGCCAGCAGGACCGCGTTCAGGCGCGCGGTGGCCGCCGCGTCGTCTGGCGTCTGCCCGCAGCACGGCGACGGGCGCGGCGTGGTCCTGTTGCGGTGCGTTCCGGTCGTGGCGTCGTCCAGCAGTTCCGGGCGGCTGATGCGCAGCGGATGGGTCGCGTAGGCGCTGGTCACGCGGTGTACGCGATAGCGGTGGTCGTTGAACCGGAAGGCTTCGCTGACCGACGCCCACGGCGGCTGGTAGAGTCCGGCGGTGAAGGCCTCGGTGTCGCAGAAGCCGAGACCGGCCGGGCGCGGATCGCTCTGGGGTGTCAGCGGCGGGGACCGGCGCCGCAGGTGGATGGCGCCCGTTGGCTCGTGGTCCGGTCCGCGCATCACGCCGGTCAGGGTGTCGTCGGCGGGGTCGCCCAGCTCCCAAGTCCCTGGGGAGGGCCAGGGCTCGCCAGTGCCGGTGTCGTCGACGAGGTTGTAGTCACCGCCGCTCGTGCCGGCTGGCAACAGCGCGGTGGGAAGGCGGTCGCGCTGCGCGTAGTAGCGGCCGTAGCCTTGGGCCTCGATGCAGACGGTGATCGGAGCGTCGCCGAGTGCGCCTGCCCAGACCCCCATGCGGGGGTCGGGGGCAGTGTCCGCGGCCGCGGCGATAAGGGTCGCGGCCAGCGCGCCGACCATCATTGAGCGCCGGCCCAGCCGCCGCCGCCGGCGGTGCCGGTCGGTTAACGCGGCCAGCGGGTCCTCGGCGGCAGGCGGTGGACGTTTCACGAACCGTCCCCCCATTCAAACGGGGTCTTCACGGGTTTGCCGTTATCGAGTGTGAAGACCTCCACCGCCCAGCCCTCATAGGGGTTTGCGTCGATGAGGATCTCGATGGTCCCGTCGCCATCGAGGTCCAGGTAGTGGGACGGCACGCAGTCTTCTTCGCCGTCGGGTGCCCCCGACCAGTCGCAGAGCGCCGCGGGTTCCGGATCGCGTTCGGAGTGGGCGAGGAGGAGCAGCGAGTATAGGGAGCCGTCCCAGGGTGCCTGCGTGGATTGGGTCCCACCCTTGGACGTGATCAGGTACTCGTCGCGGCCATCGCCATCCAGGTCGATGGCGTCCACACTGAGGTCGCGGATCGGCAAGTTCGGGGGCTCAAGCCGCTCCAGCACTCGCCGCACCAGCGGCATGAAGCGGGCGCTGTCCGTGACTCTTCGCGGGCGTCGCGGCATCGCGTTCCACTCGCCCGCGACGGCCACGGTGGACTCCTTCAGGTCGCAGTCCGGGAGAGCCAGGCTCAGCCAGTTCGGGCCGGCGGCCTGGGCCGGACAGTTGGAGATTTGACCTCCGGTGCAGGTGCGGAGCGGACCCTTGGTGCCGTAGAGACGCCAGCGCAGGGTCGGTGCGATCCAGTCCGGGCCGACCGGTGCACAGCCCCGCTGGGCCGCGGGAGAAACGGTCTCAGCGACCCATGCCTGGGGTCCATACCAGCGGCCCTGGGCCGAGCCGCCAAGGATGCCTACGCTCACGCCCTCGTCCATCATGGTCGTGCCGATCGCCACGGGATGCTGAAGGAGTCGAGGCGCCGTCGCGACCAGGGGAGCGGTCGCGGGCGGCCCGGCGGTGGTCGCTGAGCCCGCCAGCGGCGCCACGATCGGAAACCAGACCGCCCCCAGGCGGGCGCGGTAGGCGAGTCGGTCGCCGGTCGGGCTGACTACCGGATCGGCCACCGCGTCGAAGGGACCATCGTCGGTCGCGCCGATCTGCATCCGCGCCCGACCGTGCCGGTTCGCCGCGAAGGCGAGCGTGTTGCCGTCCGGGCTCCAGACCGGCGCGTCGCCTGGCGCGTCGCCTGGTGGGTCGCCATCCGTCTCGCTAAGGATGCGCCAACCCGGGGGCACTCCTTCGGTATCGGCACCCTGACTGTCCCACCAGGCGGGGGCGCCGGTAACGCGGTTGAAGACCGCCCCTGAGCCGACCTCCAGGTCGGCCAGAGGCCGATCGCCGGACCAGAGCCGCGTCGGTGCGAGTTCGGTTCCGTTCGGTGTCTCCGGTGGGACGCTCACCAGATAGACCGGGGCCTCGCCGGTCGCCGTGAACACCGGCGCCCCGACGCTTCCCGGTGCGGTGACCCTGGGTCCCTGGTGTCCGCCCCAGACGACGAATTCGGCCCCGGCATCGGCGGCCCAGTAGGCGAGTTGGCGCCCGTTCGCGCTGAATACCGGGGTGCCGACCTGGTCGTACGCGGGTCCCGGTTGTCCATCGAGCACGATGAAGTCCCGGGCGTTGCGCGCGGCGCGGTAGGCGAGCCGGGTGCCATCGGGGCTGAAGACCGGCAGTCCAACCTGTTCGTAGGCGGGACCGCGGCGGTGGTCACGGACCATGAACCAGTCGTCGCCAGTCCGCGCCGCGTAGGCGAGTTCGCCCTTGGCGCTGAAGACCAGGTCGGCGATGGTGGTGGTGCGTCCGGTGGCATCGGCGTTGAACCAGCCGATGTCGTCGTACAGCGAACCGGGGGTGTCGGCGACGACTGCCCGCCAGCCCTTGGCGTCCTGCGCCCGGTAGGCGGGCGGCCCGCCGGCCGGACTGAATACCGGTGCCCCGGCGCCGGTCCAGGTTCGGCCCGGGGTGCCGTCGAACACGATGAACTCGCGGCCCCGGTCGCGTGCCCAATAGGCGCTGTGGCGCCCGTCTGTGCTGAAGACCGGCGCGCCGACACGCTGGAACACCGTCCCCTCGCGGTCGTCGACAACCACGAAGCGCGCGTCCCCGCGCCGGGCCCGATAGCCCAGGTGACGCCCGTCGGGGCTGAAGACGGGGTCGCCGAGTCCGTCGTAGGGCGCGCGGCCCAGTTGGCCGTCGACTGCCAGGTTGGCGCTCCAGCACTGCCGTGTGGTGACGTCGTAGAGGGCGAGCAGTTGGCGCGGCGGCTTGGCAAGGGTCGCAGGCTCGGTTGCGGGCTCGGGCCCCGCGGGCGTCCCGAAGACCAGGATGCGCCGTCCGTCCGGGCTGGACTCGACCGTGCAGCAGTCCGTCGGGGCCGCGTGGTCGGCGCGCACCTGTTCCGCCGGGGCCGGCGGGTAGGGGTGTCCGGCGTCGGCGGCCAGGCGCGCGCGGTGATTGTAAAGCCAGCAGGAGGCCAGTGTCGGAATGGGACCCGGTGCGGCGGGGTCGAGACCGCCGGCCGGGCTCAAGTCGGGGACTTGCAGCGGCACCAGGAGCCAGCCGGCCGCGCCGTCGTCCAGGATCAGGAGCGCCCTTCCGCCCGGACGGTCGTTGCCGGGCCGCGCGAGCGGCTCATAGAGTCTGGCCCAGGCCGTGCTCTCCGGGATTTCCAGGCCCGTGGGGACCTCGATGCGGTGGACCTGGCTTTGCAGGGCGGTCACCCGATTGACGGTGAGTCGGTGCTCCTGCTCACAGTCCCGGCGGCAGGCCGGCGCGCCGGCCGCGCGGTCCCGTGGATCGGCATGTGCGGCGCAGTCCTCGGCGCACCGATAGGGTGCGAGCCCCGGCACCTCCCAGGCGGTTCGATCGGCGCGGCGGCGGGTCACCCACAGGATCGGCGGGCGATAGTCGAGTCTCAGCGATTCGGCCTGGTCCGCGTGTAGGTCGACACGGCTGAAACGGTCGCTCGCCAGGGTCCAAGCGTCGACCAGCACCGGCGCCGCCGCGTCCGCGCGCCACACCAGGTCATGCCAGTGTCCGGCCCCACCGGTACCGTCCTCTCCCTCATCCCGATCCAGGTAGCGCAGCCGGTACAGCGGCGGCGGGCCGGCCAGCCGGCGCAGCGACAGCGACCAGGGCTCCGGTTCGACGTGGCCGTTCGGTCGGGTGTCGGCGGCGGCACCGGTCAGCGGCAGCGCTGCGCGCCCTGGGATGGACAGCTCCAGTCGCGTCATGCCTCCCGCGTCCTGGACACAGCGCAGGCGAGCGAGCGGTGCAGAGGGTTCATCGGCGATCGGGATGGGCTTATCACAGATGGACGGCAGGGCGGTGGCGGCGCCGGGTGACACGGCGTCTGCCTCCAGTGCCTGAGTGACCAGCCCGGCCGATTGTCCGGCGCGTAGCGAGACGAGGAGCAGAAATAACGACAGGACCCTGAACCGGTTCGCGGTTGCGCGCGCCGTCGGTGGTTCAGGCAAAGGGCCGCGCCTGACGCCGCATCTTCTCGACGATGGCATACACGCCAACGTGTCGATTGGGGCTCAGATGTTCTTCCAGGTGCAGCCCTTCGAAGAGCGCATCCACGTCGGTTTCCTCGATTTCCGCGGCGGTCTTGCCTGAAAACAAGGTCACCAGGATCGCCACCACGCCCTTGATGATCGCCGTGTCGCAGTCGCCCGTGTAGTGGAGCTTGGGCGGCGCGCTCGTGTCGGGATGGGCCGCCAGGTGGACCGTGCTCATGCACTCCCTGACCCAGTTCTCTTCGGTCTTGTCGGCGGCCGGCATGGCCGGCAGACGCTCTCCGATCTCCACCAGGTACTGGTAGCGCTGGTCCCAGTCACCGAGCAGGTCGAAGTCTTCGATGACGGCCTTGATCTCGTCACTGATCATGCGGAAATCCTGTCGGTTGATGCGGGAGGGGAAGTATGCGCTCAGACGCTGAACGATTCGCCGCAGCCGCAGGTGTTCTTGACCTGTGGGTTGCGGAACTCGAAGCCTTGATTGAGCAGGCTGGACCGTACAAAGTCGATCTCCATGCCATCGATCCGTGTCAGGCTGGTCGCGTCGACCACCACCTTGACCCCATGGCTTTCGAAGATTTGGTCCTGATCATCCACGGCGTCGGCGTAATCGACATCGTAGGCGTAGCCCGTGCATCCGCTCTTTCTGGTGCCGACACGCAGGCCGAGACCATGCCCGCGTTTATCGAGCATGCCGGCCACGTGACGGGCGGCGGCTTCGGTGAGTGTGACTGCCATCTGGTAAACCTCTGTCAAAACCGACTCATGGGTCCCCAGATAGCCCTGAGGGTGCGCCATTTCAAGATCGCCTCAGTGCCGATGCTCCGCCACGTCCATGCTGGCGACCGAGGCCATGTCCATCAGGCCGCGCATCAGTCGGGCGCGTTCGTCGGTCGGGATGGTTTCGATCAGCGCCTGTTTGTCTTCCGGGCTCAGCGGCAGGTGGGCGCAGAGCAGGTTGACCAGATCGGCGTCGGCCATTTTCTGCACATCATCCCAGGGCACCTCGACCCCGCGCAGGGTGCAGTAGGCTTTGAGTGACCCAAGAAACCCGTTGCGGTCGGTGAGCGTCACGGTTTCCTCGTGATAGTCCGCGGCGAAACGCTCCCAATCCGCGGAAACCCGCCGATAGCCGTGGCGTCCCTCCACCTCGGTCCGTACCTGAAAGCGGCACATGCCGGTCAGGACCAGCACGATGCGCCCGTCCGGCGTCTCGCTGTAAGACGTGATGCGGCCGGCACAGCCGATGCGGTGGATCTCCGGGACCTCGTCCAGCAAGGTCTCGCTGGTCGGCTGGACCATGCCGATCACGTGCGCCTCAGCCAGTGCGTCGGTCACCATATTCAGGTACCGCGGTTCGAAGAGATTCAGCGGGAGTTGAACGCCCGGCATGACCACCGCGCCGGGTAGGGGAAAAATCGGAATCTCGACGGGCAGATCGGCAAATTTGGGGAAAAACGGGCTGCGGCTCATGGCGGGCTCCGGGGGCGGTCGGCCATCGGGATCGGGCGGTCATTGCGCGGAATGTCGCAGAATTGGGGACGACTTTCGTGGTTCCTAGCACCGGACTGATTGAACCACGCGAGGCTGGCGCGGGTCTCGCTGAGTGCGGCTTGTCGGATGTCCTTGCGAACGATTCCGTGTGGACTCCCGTGCGCCCCGATCCGATTGCCTTTAGACTGGCGGCTGGTCATGATGCACCCCCGCCAGATCGCGGGGTGCGCCGCGCAAACATCTGTTTACCATAGGGGAGTTCCAGCATGTCGACGATCGCAGACTTCGAGGCCCGCACGGCATCCTGTAAGACTGTCGCCGACTTCGCGGCCCTGGCGCGGGAAGCCGCCGCGGTCGACGCGGGCTATGCCAAGGCGCTGATCGAGAAAGTGCAGTCTCAGGCTAAGGGGCTCGCCGATTTTCTGGATCTGGCGGCGACCCTCAAGGCCCAGGGCGAGGCCGCCGCGGCCCTGGATCTCTACAAGAAGGCCGCCCGCCATCTGGACGGCATGGCGGACACCGTGGCCTATGCCACAGGCTTTATCGATGTTTTCGCCGATCCGGCCGCCGCCCGCAAGGTGTTGGAGGACGCGGAGACCGACTGCCAGTTCCCTAAGGACTTCGCTGATCTGGCCGGCGGGTTCAAAGGAATTTGCGGTGATCAGGCCAAGGCTGCCGAGCTGATGGAGCAGGCGGCCGAGTTCGCGATGAGCGGTGAGGAGCACCTGGACCTGGCCCGCGGCTACTGGGATCTGTTGGGTGATCGGGCGCAGGCGGCCGCGGCCTTTGCCAAGGCACTGCCCGAGGTCAACGATAAGAACCAACTTCTGGAACTGGGTGGATTCATCGCCTCTCAGGTGGGTGACCCCGAGCTGGGTAAGCGTTTTTACGCCAAAGCCGAGGAGAAGCTCGCCTCCGCTGCCGAGCGCATCAAGCTCGCCGAGGCGGTGCTCAAGGACACCGGTGACAAGGGGTATGCCGCCGCCGTCTACGGTCGCGCCGCCGACCGGCTGACCCAGCCCAATGACCTCATGGCAGTGGCCGCCAATCTGGTCGATCAACTCGGTGATCAGGCCGCGGCTGCCGCCATTTACCGCAAGGCGATGGCCGCCATGAGCGATCTGGGTCAGTACACCAAGCTGTTGGAGGCGGTCGATACGCAGATCGGCGACCAGGGGTTTGGCCGGGAGATCCTGGAGCGCGCCGCGGCCGTTGCCGCCGGGACGCCGGATTACCTTGATCTTGCCCGCCGCGCGGCTGTCACCATCGGGGATCAGGATCTGGCCAGGGGACTGCTCGGCAAGGCCGAGGAACAGGTGTCCTCCGTCGGGGAGATGAAGAACGTCGTGGCGGCGGTCAAGGAACATTTTGCCGGGATGCGTGATTGGGTCGCCCAAGTGGAGGAAAAGCTCGCCCGGCGTGAAGCCAACCAGGAGAAATACGCGCTCTTCCAGGAGCGGGAGAAGAGTGCCGATTCGGCGGTCAAGACGCTGAAGCTGGCGGACGCCGTGATGGCCGAGTTGGAAGATCGCTTCTACGCGCAAAAGCTGTTGGCGGATGCGCAGCAGCGCCTCGAGGAGGAGGGCTGGGACTTCTCCAAGGCCCGCAAATTGGTGGAGGGCGTGAGCCGCCATCTCGGCGACAGCGCGTGGGCCGAGCGCCTGCTGAAAGATGCGGGTGAACGGATTCAAGGGTTCGCGGGTGTGAGCGCGGTGGCCGAGTCCGCGGTTGAGCTCCTGCCCGACCGCGAGCGGTCGCGCGCTCTGGTCGCCGACCTGCTGGACGGTTTCGCACGGCAGTTGGGCGCCGCGGCCGGCGTCTATGACCTGACGAAACTTGCCGCCGTGCGCGGGCGCTTGCTGGGTGACACCGCGGGCGCCGCGGCGGTGCTGGAACAAGCCGCGGGGCAGGCCGCCGGTCACTTCCAATTCGCCGAGTTGGCGCGCGTCGCCCGCGATCTGGGGTTGGACACGGCGGCGCGCGACCTGGTCGCGAAGGCGGCAGCGTGCTGCGTATCTGCCGCTGCGGCCCGTCAACTGGCTGGCCGGCTCAGTGCGGACGGGGTCGAACCGGAGCAGATCCGCGCGGTCTATGCCGGACTCAAGGAGCGTCTGAGTCAGTCCGCCGACCGGGTGGAGTGGGCGGAGTCGATCGTCGATCTGTTCGGCGACCGCGCCTGGGCCAAACAGGAGCTGGATGCGCTGGCGCAGTCGGCCCCGGCGGCCGAGGCCGCGGTGATCGTCAGGCGCGCCCGGCGGCGTGCCGCCCCGCCTAAGGTCAGCGCGGAGATAGGCCATGTTGGATGACCTTTTCCACGCGTTCGAGAAATTCCTTGCGGCAGTCTTGCTGATTCTGATTGCGGCTGTGGCCATGATTGCCGTGGGGGAGCTCGGCTTTCTCCTCTATATCGATATGACCAGTCCGCATGGCCTGTTGATGGGTTTGAACGAGTTGTTCGAGATCTTCGGCATGTTCCTCATGGTGCTGATCGCGATCGAACTCATGTCCAGTATCTATATGTACATGAAGGATAAATCGGTGCACGTGGAGATGATGTTGCTGATTGCCATCACGGCGCTGACCCGTAAAGTCGTGATCCTGGACAAGGAAACGACCGGCGCCCTGGAAATGCTGGGGATCGCGGCCCTGCTCGGCACCCTGATCGGCGGCTATTACCTGGTCAAGCGGCAGGATATGACGGAGACGCACCGATGATGGCGCTGCCGTTCGTGCTGGCCGCGCTTGGGCTGGGCGCGGTGTTCCTGCACCAACGCGGTGTGGCGTTGGGCGCCTGGGTCCTGGCGCTGGCGGCTGTGCTGTGGCTGTTCCACCTGCACGTCACCGATCCGCTGCCGCTCGCCTTTTAGGGGCCATCGATCATGTTACGGACCCTGTCTTTGCGTCTGAATGCCCTCGGTCTGCTCGCCATCGTCGGCGTGCTGGCGTTTGCCTTTGTGGATCAGGTCATCCACGGCGACCTGCCCTGTCCGCTGTGTTTGTTGCAACGGGCGGGCTTTGTGCTGGCCGGCTTTGGCTTGGCCCTGAATCTGGCCTGCGGGCCGCGAGCCAGCCATTACGGCGTGGTGATCCTCGGCGCCGCGGCCGGCGGTGCGGTGGCCCTGCGTCAGGTCTTGCTGCACATCGTGCCGGGCACGGGCGCCTACGGGGAGCCGTTTCTGGGGTTGCACTTCTATAGCTGGGCGGCGCTGCTGTTCGGGTTGATCATTGTCGGCACGGCCGTCCTGCTGCTGTTCGACGGCGGTTTCAGCCGCTCGGACGACCGCCTCGGTGATCAGTCGGCAGGCGCGGGGCGCCTGGGCTTGCTGGCCTTGGTGCTCTTCACCCTGATGGTGTTGGCCAATATCCTGTCGACCGCCCTCGAGTGCGGGGTCGGTCTCTGCCCGGACAATCCCACGAACTACGAATGGCTCACCCCGCTGCCGCGCACGTCCTAGGTCGATCGGGACCCCGGCAGCGGATTGATCCGACGACGATCCGCTTCCAGAGGTTAGAATGCCTGCAAAGGCAATAACCCTCACGGTCGCAGGCAGACTTTCTCGATGAATCAGTTCACCAAAGACGAGGCGCTGGAGCGCGACGTCAAGCTTTTCACGGCCCTGTTGGGCGAGGTCCTGCGCGAGCACAGCCGCAAGCGCGTCCTGGTGATCGTGGAGCGCTTGCGCGACGGCTTCATGCAGTTGCGCGAACAGGAAGATGCGGCGGTGCGCGACCGGCTGATGAAGCGTATCGACGGGCTGGACGCCCAAACCCTCTCGGAGGTGATCCGCGCCTTCACCATCTATTTCGGGCTGGTGAATACGGCGGAGGAACTCAACGCCTATCTCTACCGCATGGATCGGATCAGCTCCGGTGAACGGCTCTGGATCGGCTCACTCGACGACACCGTGCGCCAACTGCACGCCGACGGGGTGAGCGCGGAGAACTTCCAGAGCCTGCTCGACCATCTGGTTTACCTGCCGGTGTTCACGGCGCACCCGACCGAGTCCAAGCGCCGCACGGTCATGGACACTTTCCGGCGCATCTTCCTGATCGCCCAGGGGCTGCATCGCGAGCGGCTCAACGAGGAAGAACTGGAGGAACAACTCCAGGCGATCCTGACCGAGATCCAGATTCTGTGGAAGACCGATGAGGTGCGGGTCCATAAACCTCAGGTTACCGATGAGGTCAGCCAGGGTCTGCATTATTTCCGCGAATCCCTGTTCAAGGCGGTCCCGGAGCTCTACCGCTATCTGGAGAAGGCGATCCGCCGCACCTATGGGCCGGCCAGCGGGATCCGGGCACCGAGCTTCATCCGCTTCGGGTCCTGGATCGGCGGCGACCGCGACGGCAACCCCTTCGTCAAGCCCGAGACCACGGAACTGGCGGTGCGCCTGCACCACGAACTGGTGCTTGAGGAATACCAGCGGCGGGTGGAGGGGTTGCGGCGGATGCTCAGCCACTCGGTGCCCATGTGTGCGCCCTCGCCGGCCTTTCTGGATAGCCTGGACGCCGATGAGGACTACTGGCTCAACACCATGGGCGAGAGCCTGCGCCGCCATGTCAACGAGCCTTATCGGCGCAAACTCGCCATCATGGCGCATCGGCTCGCCGCCAATCTGGCGCGGGTGCGTGCGCGGATTCGCGGTGCGCACCACGAAGTCCTGCCGGCGGGCTACAACGGCGATCGGGAGTTCCTGACCGACCTCTATCTCATCCGCGACTCACTGATTCACCACGGCGACGCGAACGCCGCGGCCGGTCCCCTGCAGGACCTGATCCGGCTCGCCGAGGGGTTCGGTTTCCATCTGGTCCACATGGACTGCCGCCAGGAGTCCACCCGCCACACCCAGGCGGTGACTGAACTCTTCGCTCGCCAGTCGGGTGCACCCTATTACCAGGCGTTTGACGAGGACCAGCGGTTGATGGCCCTGGCCGAGGCGATTGCCCACCCGCACCCCTTCATCGTCGACAAGGCGACCCTGACCCCGGAGACGCGCGAGACGCTGGAAACCTTCGAGGTCATGGCCCGCATGCGCGCCGAGATCGGCGCCGGCTGCTTCGGCCAGTACGTCATCTCGATGACGCACGCCGCCAGCCATGTGATGGAGGTCATGCTGTTGGCACGTCTCGCCGGACTGGCCGGGCGCGACCGCGACGGCTGGTTCTGTCACATCCAGATTTCACCGCTGTTCGAGACCATCGAGGATCTGGGCCATATCCAGGGGGTCATGTCCACCCTGTTCGACAATCCCACCTATAGCGCCTTGCTCAAGGCTTCCGGGAATCGCCAGGAAGTCATGCTCGGCTACTCGGATTCCTGCAAGGATGGCGGCATTCTGTCTTCCAGTTGGAGTCTCTACGATGCGCAGCGCAAGGTGATCGCGCTGGCGGACGATCGGCAGGTGTCCTGCCGCATTTTCCACGGTCGCGGCGGCACCGTTGGCCGCGGCGGCGGCCCGACCCACGAGGCGATTCTGGCCCAACCGGTCGATACGGTGCATGGTCAGATCAAATTCACCGAGCAGGGCGAGGTGCTGTCCTACCGCTACGCCAATCCGGAGACTGCCCGCTACGAGCTGATCATGGGGATCAGCGGGCTCATCAAGGCCAGTCGGTGTCTGATCGAACCGCTCACGGAGGATCGCAACGATTATTTGGGAATCATGGACGAGCTCGCGCGTTACGGCGAGGAGGCCTACCGCAAGATGGTGCACGAGACGCCGGGGTTCATGGATTATTTCTATGAGTGCACGCCGCTCGATGCGATTGCTTTGTTGAACATCGGCTCGCGGCCGTCGCACCGTAAGCCGGGCAACCGGACGCTGTCATCCATCCGCGCCATTCCCTGGGTCTTCGGCTGGGGCCAGTCCCGCCTGACCCTGCCGGCCTGGTTCAGCGTGGGTCAGGCCTTGGAGCGCTGGCGCGGCAGCGATGTGCAGCGGCTGGCCAAGCTCCAGCGCATGTATCACGAGTGGCCCTATTTCCGGGCCCTGTTATCCAATACCCAGATGGCCCTGTTCAAGGCCGAGATGCACATTGCGCGCGAGTACCTGCGTCTGGCGCAGGATCGCCCCCGCGCCGAGATCATCTACGGGTTGATCGAGGCGGAATACGAGCGCACCCGCACCCAGGTGCTGAATGTCGCCGGGCTGCGCGGGCTCATGGAAGAAACACCGGAACTGGCGCAGTCGCTGTCCCGTCGCAATCTCTATCTGGACCCTCTGAACCATATCCAGGTCGCGGCCCTGGCCCGCTATCGCGGCGAAACCGACGAGACCAAGCGCGAGGAGTGGCTCGACCCGCTGCTGCGCTCCATCAATGCCATTGCGGCGGGGATGCGCAATACCGGGTGATCCTTACTGGACTGGCTCAGGTTGTCAGTGAACGGCTCCTGACCGTTATCTGAGCATCAGGCCGAGTTCGTACTCCAGGTTGTAGTGGCCGAACACCAGATTCGCCTCGCGGCTGAGGTCTTCGAAGAGGTCCAACGGGTCTTCCCCGGCCGAGATGCGCTCACGCACCATCGCCTCCAGGATGTCTTTGAAACTTTGTTTCATCGCAAATCTCCGGAAGGAATCAGGACTCGCGGGCCACGCAGGCAGCGCGAACGCGGCGCCTGGTCCCGCGTACCACGAAGGCGGGTCTGGTCGACGCCTTCGCTCACTGAACAGTGTAGCACCCGATCGGCCGATGTGTGCCGGGGGGTAGGCGATCACCTGGCCGGCGCGGGGCGCACGGCTCAGGGTCGCTGCCGCGGTTCGTCGGTAAGGCTTTTCCTGGCCGCTGATGGCGGTTCTCTGCCGACTCGGCGTTGTGTTCGCGGTCGCCGCGCACTACCCTCGCGCCTGAATCACTCTCACCACGAGCCCAGGTCCCGCAGTTGGAATGAAGCCCCTCTTTGTATTGCACAGCCATGGCCGCGGCGGGGCCGAGACCCATCTGTTCGACTTGGCGCAGATCTTGAGTCGCCGGGGGCACGCGCCGGCCTATGCCGGACCCGCGGAGTCCTGGCTGATGGAGCGCTTTCGCGCGGCCGGTTTTCCCGCCGACGACCTGCCGATGCACGGGTTCTATGACCCGGTCTCGATGCTGCGGCTCGCCTGGATCGCGCGGCGCCGCGGTGCCGATCTGATCCACGGGCACCTGACCCGCGGCGCCAGGTATGCCGGCATCGGCGGGCGTCTGGCCGGGTTGCCGGTGGTGGCGACCGCCCACTCCACCAACGCGGGCAAGCATTTCGGCCGTGCCGATCGACTGATCGCGGTGAGTGGCGCCGTCCAGCGCTTTCTGGTTCAACAGGGCTATGACGCGCAGCGGATCAGCGTGGTCTATAACGGTGCCGCGGACCCGCTGACGCGCCAAGTGCAGTCGACGCTTCGGCCAAGGTTACATCTGCCTGCCGACGCGATCCTGTTCGGTGTTCTGGCGCGTTTCCTGCGCGACAAGGGCCAGGACGTAGCGATCTCGGCACTGGCGCACTGCGATCCACGGGTCCATTTGGCCCTGATCGGGGACCCGGCAACCCTCTGGGGCTTGGCGATGCGGGAGCAGGCGCGAACCGCGGGCGTCGCCGGACGTGTGCACTTCTTGGGATTCAGCGACACGGCGCCCCAGTTGATCCGCGAACTCCATGGATTGCTTGTTCCCTCGCGCCGTGAAGCCTTGTCACTCGCGCTCATCGAGGCCGCGGCGGCCGGATTGCCGGTGATCGCCGCGCGGGTCGGGGGCATTCCGGAGGTGGTGGTGGATGAGGAGACCGGTCTGCTGGTGCCGAGTGAGGACGCGGCGGCGCTGGCCGCGGCCATGGGTCGGCTGGCCGCGAATCCGGCGCTGCGCGCCCGGCTCGGGTCCAACGGACGCAGCCGGTTCCTGCGGCAGTTCTCATTGGAGACCATGGCGGATGGTGTCGAAGCCGTGTACCGGCAGGCGCTGGCCGGGGCCCGGCGATGAGCGGCATCTCGATCCTGATGTATCACCAGGTGGGCGACTTCCGACGCATCCGGACGCATCGTGCCGTCTATTGCCATCAGCGGCGCTTCGCCGCCCAGATGGCGCTGCTCAAGCGGCTGCGGTGCAGCGTGCTGACCATGGATCAAGTCCAGGCGTGCCTGTCCGGTGCCTGTCCGGTGCCGCCGCGGGCAGTAGCTATCACCTTCGACGATGGCTATGAGAACTTCTATGCGTTCGCCTTGCCCTGGCTGCAGCGCTACGGGTTCAGGGCCACGGTCTATGTGGTGGCAGGCCTGGTCGGCCGGTCGGCGCACTGGCTCCAGGCCGACGGGTTGCCCGATGCGGTGCTGATGGACGCCTCGCGGCTGCGCGAGATCCGCCGCGCCGGCATTCAGGTGGGTTCTCATGCCTTGAGTCATGTGCCGTTGGCCGGGTTGTCCCCCCCGGCGCTGGAATCCGAGTTGTCGGGCAGTCGGCAGATGTTGGAGGACCTGCTCGGCGAGCCGGTCACTCACCTCTGCTACCCTTATGGCAGTCACGATCCGGCCGTGGTCGCGGCAGCGGCCGGTGCGGGCTATGCCACGGGCGTGACCTGCCTGCGGGCGCGGGCGACCAGCGCCTTCGATCCACTCGCCCTGCCGCGCAAGGCCATTTCGCTCGGCGATGATCGGTTGGGCTTCCTTTGGAAGCTCCTGGTCAAGCACCGGCCCAAGGGGTCGGCGGTGGTCCGCGCGCCGGACCGTGGAAAGTCTTGAATCCATCGATGTCCAATATGAAATTTCCCTACGGCTTGAGCGATTTCGCCACCCTGATCCAGGACGGCTATTGGTATCAGGATCGCACCGAGCGGATTGCGCTGTTGGAAGCGGCAGGGCGGCAACTGATCTTTATCCGGCCCCGCCGCTTCGGCAAGAGTTTGCTGCTGTCGATGCTGGAGCACTATTACGATCTCAATCGGGCCCAGGATTTCGATGCCCTGTTCGGCCGGTTGGCGATCGGCCAAAGCCCCACGCCGCTGCACAACCAGTATTTCGTGATGAAGTGGGATTTCTCGCTGGTTCAGGCGCAGGGGGACCTGCGCGAGATCGAGGCGGCGCTGCATCGGCATCTGAACGATTGTATCCAGGCGTTCGTGCTGCGTTATCGGGAGCAACTGACCGAGTTGGTCACGATACACCCGGAGAACGCCCTGTCGTCCTGGCAGTCGGTGCTGATGGCGGTCTCCCAAACGCCTCACAAGCTCTATCTGTTGATCGATGAATACGATAACTTCGCTAATGAGGTCTTGATGGCGGGGGCGCACTCCAGTCAGGCCCAGGACCGCTATCAGGCGCTGCTTTATGGCGAAGGGCTCCTAAAGACCGTGTTCAAGGCGGTCAAGGCGGGAGCCGGCGGCCTGGGATTGGACCGGGTCTTCATCACCGGTGTATCCCCGGTGGTACTGAGCGATATGACCAGCGGTTACAACGTCGGCGAGAGCATCTATCTGGAGCCCGACTTCAATGACCTGTGCGGCTTCACCGAGGCCGAAGTGGCGACCGTGCTGGATCACCTGGCGCAGGAGCGCGGCAACGACGGTGCGCCGGCCGTCTGGTCACCCGCCGCGGCGCTTGAGACCATGCGCACCTTCTACAACGGCTATCGCTTCAGCGAGGACGCCGTGGCGAGTCTCTACAATCCGACTCTGACGCTCTATTTTCTGAAGGCCCTGCAGCGGCATGGCGAGCCGCCGCGGCGGCTGTTGGATGAAAACCTGGCGATGGACCGCGGCAAGTTGATCTACATCGCCGACCTGCCGCACGGCGAGGCGCTGCTGGTGCAAGCGTTGAGCAGCGACGTGAGCGTGACGATCCCGGAATTGGCGCGGCGCTTCGGGGTGGCCGAGGTCTTGGCGGCAACCAAAGACCAGCCATTCATGGCCTCGCTGCTCTACTACTTCGGTATCCTCACCATGGCGGGCGAGGGGGAACTGGGCAAGCTGATCCTGAAGATCCCTAACCTGGTCGCGCGCGCGCTCTATGTGGAACGGCTGCGTGAACGCTGGTTGCCGGACGCGGCCGAACGGGATTCGTCAAGTAATTCCCGATAGACCGCGAGATTCCCCTCCACCATTGCGTCAATGGAGAACTCCCGCGCCATCAGTGTCTGGCCCGCGGCACCCAGGGTGCGGCGGCGTTCGGGGTCAGCGAGCAGCGCGGCAACCGCGGCGCCCAGGGCGGCCGGGTCCCCCGGGGTGACCAGTACACCGTTTTCCCCGTCGCGCACCGCCTCCGGAATGCCTCCGGCACGGCTGGCGACGATCGGCACCCCGGCGCTGGCCGCCTGAAGCAGCGCGACGCCAAGGCCCTCCATCAGGGCCGGGTGCACCAGCAAGTCGATACAGGGAAGCAAGTCGTCCAAGTCCGTGCGAAAGCCCGCCAGTGTCACCTGCCCGGCGACCCCCAGGGCCCGTGCCTCCTGGGCGAGGTCTGCGGCCAGCGGACCCTGGCCGAAGAAGATCACTCGCAGATCCGGGTGCGCCGCGATCAGCGCCGGCAGTGCCCGCAGCAGGACGCGGTGTCCCTTGCGCTCGATCAATTGGGCGACCACGGCGATCCAGGGTCCGTCTGCCGGTATGCCGAGCCGCTGCGCCGCCGCGGCGCGGTCGCCGGGCCGGGCATAGCGCTGCCAGTCGACCGCGCTGCGCACCACCCGCAGCTTGTCGGCCGGCAGCCCGCCCGCGGTCAGCACCCGCCCGATCTCCTGCGAGATGGCGATCACCCGATCATGCAGCCGGTATTTGAGATGCACCAGCCAGGCTGCTTCCGGGTTATCCACCCGCCTGGTATGGACCACCGACACCCCGGCCAGACGCCCCGCGATCCCGCCCATCACGTCCGCGCCGATGCGGCTGTGCAGGTGAATCAAATCCGGCGCGCCCGTGCGGATCAGCCGTAGCAGGCGCGGCACCAGCAGCAGGTCCGCATCGCCGTGCATGGGCAGCCCATGAACCTGGGCGCACGACGCCGCGGCGGCGCCCAGGTCGCAGTCGCGCGGACAGGCGAGCAGGTTCTCGTGTCCGCGGGCGTGCAGTCCCCGGATCAGGTGCAAGACCTGGAAGGCCCCGCCATAGAGGTGCCGGCCGCCCTCGACGTGTAGGACCCTCACGGCGCCTGACCGATGATCTGGCGGGCGGCGGCCAGCACCTCGCCCACGCGGATCTCACGCATACAGGTGAAGGCCCCGTCGCAGGTGGGTCGGCGCTTGCAGGGGGAGCAGGGCCGCCGGTGATAGAGCACCCGGGCGTTGGCGCGCGTCGTGTCGGTATAGGGGCAGGTGGAGCCGAACAGCAGCACGGACGGGGTGCCGTGGGCGATGCCCATGTGGCTCAGGCCGGTGTCCACCCCCACCAGGAGTGCGGCGCGGTCGATCAGCGCGGTGGCCTCGCTCAGGCTGGTCTGGCCCGCGAGGTTGACCAAGGGGTTGTCTGCCCCATCGGCCGTCCCATCGGCCACCCCGGCCGCATCGCTGATCCGATCCGCGGCCTCCCGGTCGCCCGGACCGCCCAGCAGCACCGGGATCAGCCCCAGGTCGGCGCGCAGGCGCCAGGCCAGGTCGGCCCAGCGGTCCTCGAACCAGTGTTTCTGCGGTCGGGTGGTGAACGGGCACAGGGCCGCGAAGCCACTGGTCAGTCCCTCCCGCACCAGCGTCTCATCGGCCGTGGTCGCGGCTGCCGCGTCGTAGTGAACGGCCATCGCGAAGTCGGCGGTGGGCAAACCCAGCATCCGCGCCAGATGCAGGTACTCGGAGCCGATGCGCCGCGGGTCCCCGCCGCGGTCAACCGTGCGGGTCATGAGCCAGGCGCTGCCCTCCCGCGAGCCCAGGCCGACCCGCTCCCGCGCGCCGGACAGGCGGGTCAGGAGCCCGCTCTTGGCGAGTCCCTGCAAGTCCAGGGCAAGATCGAAACGCCCCTCGTGCAGCGTTTCACGCATGGCTGATATTCCCCTTCTCAATTGGCCGAACCGACGTTCACGCCACAGCCGCCGCCAGTGGCCCATGGGGCAGACGATCACCTCGTCCAGGTCCGGATGGCGGTCGAGCAGCGCCCGGCACTCCGGCTGGACCAGCCAGGCGATGTGCGCTTGCGGGCTGGCGCGGCGCAGGGCCGCGATCAGTGGCGAGGCGAACACGATGTCGCCGATGGCGGAGAGGCGCACCAGCAGGATACGGGCGTTCGGGGCGATGGTGAGGGGGTGGTCCGGCGTCATGATACCGGTACGCGTGTTCCGTTAATACAGGCTTGCCCATGGCAGATCAGGGGGTCAATGTGGATTCTCTGTTCCCAAGTCATGGTTGTCTCCGGTTCCAGCCGCAGACGGCCCGCACAGCGGACCCTACGGTAACACGGTGACCTGTAGGGTCCGCTATGCGGACCGACGACCCCGCGGATCGCACGGTGGCCGGGCTTATGACCAAGGTCGGCAGCGCGGATGCGGCCCGACCGCTCTCGGCCAACCGGGATCAGCGCGCGGCTTTGCGCGCATCCAGCGCCATGAAGAGATAGGACCAGCCATTGAAGATCAGTTCAATGGCGACGAACAGGCCGATCACCCACATGCCGGACTCCGGCCATTGGCCCAGGATCATGCCGCCCAGCACGATAGACACCAGGCCCGAGAGCGCCACCCAGAACCAGCCCGCCGCCGCCGGCCTTAGCTGGAAGGCCATGATGATGCGTACCAGACCGACGGCGATCAGGATGCCGGCCAGCACCAGGGTGAGGACGACCGAGGCACGCGCCGGGTCCATGATGATGTCGACCCCGGCCGCGATGTACAGCAGGGCGATCAGCACATGCCAGAGCACCGACTTCCAGCCCTTGCAGGTGAAGGCATGGACCAGTTGAAAGAGTCCGGCGGCGAGGATCAGGACCCCGAAGAACAGGACGCTCGCCAGGGTCAGCATGAAGGTCATGTAGAACCCGGCGGTGCCCAGGATGATCGAAAGGATGCCCAGGGCCAGCAGCCAGCCCC
>Ga0247838_1002258_pt1 | contig 25010 bp, 17 predicted proteins | sample LaCruzMarch2015__5_FD_189097 | JGI IMG/M metagenome (GOLD analysis project Ga0247838, IMG submission 189097) | Freshwater microbial communities from meromictic Lake La Cruz, Castile-La Mancha, Spain - LaCruzMarch2015_15m | ecosystem: Environmental > Aquatic > Freshwater > Lake | place: Spain... | reverse complement strand
CATCGATCTCCTGTTCAAGATGGTTGCGGCCACCGGCCTGGGCCTGCCATTCGCCGCCGGTGTGTGATCCGGATCCGTTGCCTGGGTTCATGGGAAGCCTCCTCGAGATACCTGGACGGGAGGGAAGACACAAAGAAACAAGCCGTTGGGGCACACCCCTTTGCTCGATGATCGACCGGTGGGTCCTACCCCCAACATGTTCATAACCGTGGGTAGCGTAAGGGCTGCTGCCAAACCGTCAAGCAGTCCCCTCAGGTGGGCGGGACGACGCCGCGGCATCTATCGCCGCCGGAACGGACCTGCTCTCGGGGATGGGTGCCGAACGAAACAACCGGCGGATAATGCTGCGACCGCGAGGCCCACGGCCTGCTCACGGCCTGCTCACGGCCTGCTCACGGCCTGCTCACGGCCTGCTCATCCGAGGCTCACGCATGCAGGCCGAGTGCATCCAGCTGCTTCCGCAGCCGCTCGGCCACGCCCCGACGGTCGGCAGTCTGGGCCTCCGTCGCCGGCTGACGTGATCCGCCCATCGCAAAGCCGCGGAGTTCGGCGCCGATCCGAAAGCCCTCGGGAAAGTCCGCGGTCTGGATCATGGGATCGAAGATGTCTGTCAGTTGCCGCTGCAGCCCCATCGCCGTGCCGAGGTCGCCAGCCCTCACCGTGTCATACACCCGGCGGGTCAGCTCCGGCACGACGCCGCTCGAGGCATGCGTGCCTCCGTCGCAGCCGATCGCCAGCATGGGCACCAGCGCCGGGTCCCACCCCGTGAGAAACGAAAAGTCGGGTCGGATCGGACGCACAGCGGCGATCAGCCGCCCCATGTGGGAGATGTCTCCGCTGGAATCCTTGATCCCGATGATCCGCGGGAACTCCTCGGCGAGCCGTCGTACGGTGGGCACGTCGATCGGCGATGCGAGCATCGGGATGTTGTAGAGCGTCACGTCGATCGGACTGTGTTGGCCGATCTCACGAAAGTAGGCATACACGCTCTCCGGCGAAAGCCGGTAGTAAAACGGCGACACGACCGCCACCGCGCGGGCCCCCGCCTCCAGGCAGTGCTCGCAGGCCCGGATCGTCTCCGAGACGTTGGCCTCGGCGGCGCCGGCCACCACGGGCACCCGTCCCCGAGCCGCCGCACAGACGATCTGCACGATCCGCCGACGCTCCTCGACAGTGAACCGCAGAAACTCGCCCGTGGAACCGTTGGGATAGAGGCCGTGCACGCCCCGGTCAACGAGCCAGACGACGTAGCGGGCGAGTTCGTCCTCGTCGATCCGGCCGCGGGCATCGAGCGGCACCATGTGGGGTGTGAGGATTCCGGTGATCGTGGCGGATGCTGTGGTCATCGAACCGATGCTCCCTGGCGTGATGGTGGGCGTGGGCGTGGGCGTGTGTGTGCGTGTGTGTGCGTGTGTGTTTCTGTGTTTCTGTGCCGGCCCAAGGAGTCAGCGCACGACCCGGGCGCCGCCGCCGGCGATCTGCTTCTCAACTTCCTTCAGAGTAGCCATGGAGGTGTCTCCAGGCGTGGTCGATGCGAGCGCCCCATGTGCGGCACCATACTCCACCGCCTTCTGCGGGTCGTTGAACTCCAGAAACCCGAAGGCGAGGCCGCTGGCGAAGCTGTCGCCACCGCCGACCCGGTCGAGAATCTCGAGTTCCGGATAGTGGCGGCTGTCGTAGAACTTCCCGTCGTGCCAGCAGATCGCGCTCCAGTCGTTCTTCGTGGCGGTGATCACGCGGCGGAGCGTCGTGGCCGCCACCTTGAAGTTGGGAAACTCGTTGACGGCCGTCTCGATCATCGTGCGAAACGCCTGCGTCTCGATCGTGCTGATGGCATGATCGACTCCCTGCACCGCGAAGCCGAGCGACGCAGTGAAGTCTTCCTCGTTGCCGATCATCACGTCGACATGCCTGGCGATCTCACGGTTCACCTCCTGGGCCTTGGCCAGCCCCCCGATGCTCTTCCAGAGACTGGGGCGGTAGTTCAGGTCGTAGGAAACGACTGTGCCGTGCTTCTTGGCCGCCTTCACCGCCTCGATCGTCAACGCGGCCGTGCTTGCCGACAAGGCCGCGAAGATGCCACCCGTGTGAAACCAGCGGACGCCGAGGGTGCCGAAGAGATGGTCCCAGTCGACGTCTCCCGGCTTCATCTGGCTGGCAGCCGAGTTCCCCCGGTCGGGCACACCCACCGCGCCGCGAATGCCGAAGCCACGCTCGGTGAAATTGAGTCCGTTACGGACGGAGCGGCCGATGCCGTCATCCGGCTTCCATTGGATGAAATCGGTGCAGACACCTCCCTGCATGATGAAGTCCTCGATCAGGTGCCCCACCTCGTTGTCGACGAAGGCGGTCACCACGGCGGTCTTCAGCCCGAAGCACTTCCGCAGGCCGCGGGCCACGTTGTATTCGCCGCCCCCTTCCCAGGCCTGAAAATGCCGGGCCGTGCGAATACGGCCTTCGCCCGGGTCAAGCCGGAGCATGATCTCCCCAAGCGAGACCTCGTCGAACAGGCACGAATCCTTAGGCTTGATCGGCAGCGGCATGGGAAGCTCCTCGTCTGGTCGGTTTGTCTGGTCGGTTTGTCTGGTCGGTTTGTCTGGTCTGTCAGGGTGCGCCGGGACGGTCGGGTGGACGACGGGCTACGCTGTCGGAAGGCTGCCGACATCGAAGGGGGCCACTCCCGCCTCGATGGCGATTTCGTTCAAGGCCTCGATCTCGGCCTGCGAGAAGAGCAGTCCACCCGCCGCGTCGCAGCGAGCCGCCGCCTGGGCCTCGAGTTGGCCGGGCAGCATGCACTGCTCGTTGCCGTGGCCGAGAACGTCGGACAGCACCGCCTTGACGTTGGCCTGCTGGTTGCGGCCGCCGACGAACGCCCCGCCGGAGATCGCGTCGGGATGAATCACCTGGAAGAAGAAGGCGCAGGTCTGCTTTTCCCCCGCCACCGGCGGCCGGCTGCGGATCGTCGGGATCGAACCGCCGATGAAGGCCGCCACGATCTCGTTGATGAGCGACAGCCCGTAGCCCTTGTGGTCGCCGAACGGAATCAGTGACACCGCCTTGTCGGGATCGGTGGTCGGCTTGCCGTCCTTGTCCACGGCGGCATTCGGGGGCAGCTGTTTTCCCTCCCGCTTGAGCTGCTGGACCCGGCCCATCGCGATCACGCTCGTCGCCCAGTCGATCACGATCGGAAACCCGACGGCGTCGACCGTGGGAAATCCCCACGAGTGGGGATTGGTGCCAAGGGTGGGAAACACGCCTCGGAACGGCACCACTTCGGCCAGCGATGCAGTGCAGTTGGTGTAGGCGATGTAGCCCTTCTTCGCGGCCTCCATCACATAGCCGCCCCCCCACAGGTAATGAAAGGCGTTGTCGACCGATACCGTGCCCGTGCCGTGCTTGTCCGCCAGCCGCATGCAGGTCTCGATCGCCTCCCAGGCCACGGACTGGCCGAGCTTCTTCTGGGCGTCCCAGATCTCGGCCGCGTCGAACCGGCTGGGAAGCTTCTTGATCGTCGCCTTGGGCACGCACCCGCCCGCCTTCGAGCCGAAGAGTTCGTCGAGGTGGATCGCCTTGATGGCGTTGTGCGTGCGGATCCCATGCCGCGTCGCTGCGGTCGCGAGGCGGGCGGCATGATCGGCCTCGACAGCGTCGAATCCGCGTTGCTGGTAGGCGGTGCGGATGAGCGATTCGTGTGCGGCGACGGGGACGACGAAGAAGGTTTCGGACATGGGCGGTGGGAAGTCCTCTCTGTGGGGCGTGGTTGACCTTTCGCTCCGGCGGCGGTGTCCTCAGGCGGCCGTGTTCAGACGACCTTTTTCACCGGCACGACTGGGTTGACCTGCGCGAGCGGTGGCTCGCCGTGCATGGCCCGGATGAGATTCGTGACGGCCGCCATCGCCTGCCGTTGCACGCTTTCGTGGGTCCGCGAGCCGACGTGCGGCGTGACGAGGCAGTTGGGCAGTTTCGTGAGCGGGTGGTCGGGCCGGGGCGGCTCCTCGTCGAGCACGTCGGTGCCGTAGCCGCGGACGCGGCCCGACTGAAGCGCGGCGGCCATGTCGGCGGTGTGGACGATCTCACCGCGGGCGCAATTGAGGATGATCACGCCCGGCTTCATCTTCGCAATCGTCTCGGCCCGAACGAGATCGCGGGTCTCCGGCGTGAGGTTGGTGTGGAGCGAGATGTAATCAGATCGTGCGAATACTTCGTCGAGCGTTGCAACCCGCTCGACGCCGTATTCGGTGGCGAACTTCTCATCCCAATAGATGTCGTTGCCAATCGCATGCATGCCAAACGCTTTCGCCCGGATGGCAACTTCCTTGCCGATCCGACCCATGCCCACGATGCCGATTGTCTTGCCGAGCAGTTCGTGGCCGGTCTGACGCTTCCAGCCTCCGGATCGGGTCGAGTCTGTGTGGAACAGCAAGTCTTTTTCCAGGGCCAGAAGCAGCAGGAACGTATGTTCCGCCACGGTGGTGTGATTCACGCCGGGCGTGAAGAGCAGCGGGATGCCCAGTTCGGTGCAGGCCGCCACGTCGATCTTGTCGACGCCGATGCCATACTTGCTGAGCACCTTCAGCCGCGGCTTGGCCTTCTCCAGCACGGCGAGGGTGATCGCGTCGTCGCCGCAGATGTAGCCGTCGACGTCGCCCACGGCCGCCAAAGTATCAGCCTCGGAGAGCGGCCCGCGGGCGGTGACGATCTCCCAGCCCGTGGCGGCGAGTGCCGCATGGTGCTCGCCTGGTGTGTCCTGAAAGGATGTGGTCGTGAGGAGTATTCGCGGTGTCATAAGTGGGGGCTACGGTCGAGTCTGTGGCCGAGTCTGTCGATGGCGAGAACGTACCGTCCGAGTTCAAAAATCGCAATCAAGGCCGCTGCAGCAGCCGTTGTCACCGGCAGGGAAAACGACGATGATTCGCCGGTAACAAACGACGCATAGTCGATGCACGCCCCCGCTGACAGGCGGGGGCGCAAGCAGCAATAAGGATGCCAGACGTCATGTCCAAGACCATTCGGATTCTCGTCGTGGGCTGCGGCCACATGGGCACGTCCCATGCCAAGGCCTATCACACGCTGCCGGAGTTTGAGATCGTTGGCATCGTCGCACGCGGCGAGGCTTCGCGGAAAAACCTCCTGACAGCCGTGGGGGCCGCAGCGGGCCAGTACCGTGAGTTCACCGACTTCGAAGAGGCTCTCGCCGCCACGCAGCCCGACGCCGTCTCGATCAACACCTACCCAGACACCCACGCCGCCTACGCGAAGCGGGCCTTCGCCGCCGGCTGCCACGTGTTTCTCGAGAAGCCGGTGGCCGTGACGGTGGCCGAGGCGGAGGAGGTCGTTGCCGCGGCGAGGGCGGCCGGCAAGAAACTGGTCGTCGGCTACATCCTGCGGGTGCATCCCACCTGGGCACGGTTCGTCGAGACGGCCCGCACGCTCGGCAAGCCGCTGGTGATGCGGATGAATCTCAATCAGCAGTCGTCGGGCGCCATGTGGAAGACGCACAAGTCGCTGATGGACTCGATGTCGCCGATCGTCGACTGCGGCGTGCACTACGTCGACATTATGTGCCTGATGACGCAGTCCCGTCCCGTGCGCGTGTCTGCTATCGGTGCGCGGCTCTCGGAGGAACTCAAGCCCGGCATGTACAACTACGGTCAGCTCCAGGTCACCTTCGCCGACGGCTCCGTCGGCTGGTACGAGGCGGGCTGGGGGCCGATGATGAGCGACGTCGCCTACTTTGTGAAGGACGTCGTCGGCCCGAAGGGCTGCGTGAGCATCGCCGGCGTGAAGGATGGCGACACAGCCAGTGACGACGTCGAGGGGCACACGAAGGCCTCGCTCCTGCGGCTTCACCACGCACCGCTCGCGCCCGACGGCACGTTCGCGAAAGCCGACGAATACATCGACTGCGCCGGCGAGCCCGACCACGACGGCCTCTGCCTGCTCGAGCAGAAGGTATTCTTGGACGCGATCCAGAACGATCGCGACCTCTCCGACCACATGGCGGACGCGGTCAACAGCCTTCGCATCGTGCTGGCCGCGGACGAGGCCTTCCGCACCGGCCGCACGGTCGACCTGCCGGGTTGAGATCAGGAACACCGCGTGGGACGGAGGCGGGGCGGTGGTGATACGGACGAGAGCACAGGCATCGTCAACTCCCGGACAAGTTGAAAACTTGCCGCCACGAAAGAAGGAGCGGAGCCGGGATCGGCTGAAGCTCGACGAGCGTTGGAATTTCGCCCTGTCAGGGACAGAACCATCAAAAAGCCCCACGGCGAAAGTCCCCGCGAAGGAGACTTCTGCCGGCCCGGCGGGGCGGTGGTGATACGGACGAGAGCACAGGCATCGTCAACTCCCGGACAAGTTGAAAACTTGCCGCCACGATAAAACAAAGACGAGCCGGGATCGGCGCAAGCTCGACGATCGCTTCAATTTCGCCCTGTCAGGGACGGCACCCACGCTTACGCCCTGGGCTTTCATACCGCGGGGGCCGGCTCACACCACGCCGATGCCAGACACGCTCGGCTGTGTCCGTTGTGCAGCCAGCAGGATGACGGCCCGCTTGCCGTCGGTGTAGTAGGGATCGCCGGTGAGGTTGCGGTGGGGGGCAGCACGGGGGCAGGCGACTACGCCGCCCACATAGCCCGCCGCCTCCACTCGGCCCGTCAGCATCAGGTCTTCGATCACGTAGTCCCGCGACTCGTCGACATTGGGATCGATCCGGTGCGTGGTCAGGTTCCACGCCTTCGTGGTGAACCGCACGCCGATGTCACGGCTCACCTGCCCGACCCACACCGGCTTGTCCTCGAAGGCGAGCGGCGTGAGCCAGAGCCGCAGGTGCAGCCGCTCGTTGATCGAGTGCCGCGTCCGCTGCAGGGCGATGTCCTGGTCGCGGCCAAAAAGATGCAGCGGGCTGACGGGCGAATAGCGGTAGTTCGATCCCCACAGAAACGCCCGCACCGTCTTCCAGCAGGTGGCCAGCGTGATCGTCTCGCTCTCGTCCCACCGTGCGGCAAACCCACTCAGCAGCGACTCGAATTCTCCAATGAGGACGAGGTTTACAGGATCGCCGCGACGCGACTGCGCCGCGTTCATCGTGGCCGACGGCATCGACTCCAGCCGCGACACGATCGTGTCGACGGTGCATGGCTCCACCGACGCGGCCGGACGGATGCTGGCGAAATCCCTGTCGAGATAATCGGCGGCAATGCCCGGCACGGGCAGGGTGAAAAAGAAGTCGGTGGCAGCGGGGGCGGTCTCCGAGGCGCCAAAAGCGTGGGCAGCGGCGGGGGCAGCAATGGCGGCAATGGTCTGCCGGAGCGTGCCCAACGTGGTGAGCCGAACATGCACGGCCTTCGTGCCGAGATCGAGCGTGGTGAAGACGAAGCCCTCGGCAGTCTCTCCCGACGCGATCGGTCCCAGCCGAAATCCGTGCTCACGGAAGAAGTCATCCATGCGGCCGTTGCTCAGCCAGGCGGTGATCAGCTTCAGCGGCACGAGCGCCAAGAGCGGCAGGAACACCCAGCCAATCGCCCCGAAGGCCGACAGCCGCCGGACGATGGAGAAGTGGTTGACGCCGGCCGCCTCCAGCGGCGTGAAGTAGTTGGGGTCGATGCTCACCATCTGCAGCCGCAGGCTTTCGGGCGAGCGATTCACGATCCGGAGGAACACCGGCTGGATGCCCTGCCTCGCCATATCCACCCCGAAGAATTCCCGCCCCTCCCGACCGGTCAACACGGCGACAGTCACGACGGCCCGCGGCTGGTCCTGCGTCTGCGCCCGCGGCATGAAGCTGTCGCAGGTCGGGACCGGAAGGTAGGGCGTCGTGACGAGCCGCCAGAGGCGGGCCGGCAGCGAACGCAGCATGTGGAGGGGGTTCATGATGATCCCAGAAAGGAGGCCGGGCGTGTTGGCTTTGCGGCACGAGCCGTTCCCCCGATCTCCAAGCGCCCCCCGATGTCCTCAACGCGTGCGGACACCAGGCATGCCCTTGAGACGCATACCCTTAAAACACATACCACGGAGCACCCGCTTCGCCATCCCGCTGATATGCGAACGCATCCGTCTCTTGGCTCCTGCTGGATCTCGCTTTTTGATCGCATCGTAGATCTCGCGGTGCTGCTTTGCCGTCGGGGCGACCCGCTTGGCCAGAATGGCGGAATCAGTTTTGAGGTGATTCCACGAGACGACAAGCGAGATGATCTGGGCGTTCTCGAAGAACTGCCGGGCGATGCGGTTGTTCGACGCGGCCAGAATCGTCGAGTGGAATTCAATGTCGAGCGTTGAGAGCCGACGGCGGTTTTCCGATGCCTCAAGCCAGCGGACGAGCGCGGGCCGCTCGGCAATTTCCGACAGTTCATCGCAGGTGATGCGGAGGTTTTCGATCTGTGCCGTGGTTGCCAGACGGGCGGCCCGTTCGGCGGCGTAGGGCTCGATCACTTCCCGCATATCGTAGAGTTCCTCCAGCTCCTGCAGGCTCACCTCGCGGAGATACACCCCCGACTGCGGCCGGTGCTCGATGAGCCCCTCCGCCTCCAGTTGGAGCAATGCCTCGCGGACCGGACTGCGGGAGAGCCCCAGGTCCTTCGCGAGCGAGCGATGCGAGAGCCGCTGACCCGGCCGCACCTCGCCCCCGAGCAAAAGCTTACGGACCTCTCTGTAGGCGGCTGACTTGTTTTCGATCACGCGGGCAGGAACCACATCAACTCTCCAGATTGCGTTGTGGCGGGAGTGTCTGCCCACTGTACCCGAGAACGTCCCAAGAAAAGCCGTCATCCTGGAAGCAACGCAATGGCCCGGCAGACCCCGGCAGACCGAAGCCCGAGTAGCGACGGGCACGCCGCCGAGCGTTGACGGCCCCGGGCGACGGGGCTAGCCTTCGGTCTGTCCGGACAGTGCAGCCGACCGGCCCCCGCGGCCGGAAGTGCAACGAATACCCAGGAAGCTCTTCATATCATGCCTCCCCTGATTGGCCGCAGACGCCTGCTTTCACATGCCATCGTCGCCTCCACGGCGGCCTGCGCCGCGAAGGCCCTCCGCACGCGGCCGCTCCACGCTGCCGCCACGGTGGCAACGCCCCCGGTGATCGACACCCACACCCACTTTTACGATCCGACGCGGCCCGGCGGCGTGCCCTGGCCTGGCAAGGGTGACTCGCTGCTCTTCCATCCCATGCTGCCGGGCACCTGGGAACAGCTCGTGCAGCCGCTGGGAGTGACCGGCACGGTAGTGGTCGAGGCGAGCCCGTTGGTGGAAGACAACCAGTGGTTGCTCGATCTGGCCGATCGCCATGCGGGCGAGCGGGTGCCCGGCATGCTCGGCATCGTCGGCATCGTGGGCAATCTGCCGCTGGGCGATCCGGCCTGCGGCGGTTGGATCGACAGGTTTGCAAAGCACCCGCTGTATCGAGGCATCCGCGTCAATGGCGACAAGCTGCTCGCGGGCCTCGCCGACAGAGCGTATGCCGCCGACGTCGCCCGCCTCGCCGACCACGATCTCTCGATCGACATCAACGGCGGCAAGGTCTTCGCGGCCGCCGATACTGCGGCGGCACAATTCCCGCAGCTGCGGATCATCGTCAATCACATGGGCAACACCCCGGTCTCCGACAAGGGGCCGCTGCCTGAATGGCGAGACGCGATCGCGTTGGCCGCCCAGCATGCCAACGTCTTCATGAAGGTGTCGGCAATGGCGGAGAGCGCCGCCCACACGATGCGACTTCCGAAGGCGCCGGTCGATCCGGCCTTCTACGAACCGTGGCTCGACGCCGCCTGGGCCGCCTTCGGCGAGCGGCGGCTGATGTATGGCAGCAACTGGCCGGTTTCGAACAAAGCCTCGTCATACGCCGAGGTGCTCGGCATCGTGAAGCCGTATGTCGCCCGCAAGGGCCCGGAGCCGGAGCGGTGGTTCTATGCCGAGGCCTCGCGGGCCGCCTACCGCTGGGTCGAGCCGAAGAAATAAGTCACGCCACGCGGTGCTTCTCCAGCACCGCGTCGGTGAGCTTGCCGCCCACGCCCGGGACCTCGGGCAACGTGTAGTGGCCGTCCACCACGCGGATCGGATTCTCCCAGATGTCGAAGAGCGACTCGTAGCAGCATTCCACCATCGGCGTGTTTTCCGTCGCCGCCGCCAGCTGGGCATGCACGTTGTGCTGCACGTTCGTGTGCGGGATCACCGAGAGGCCGTAGGCTCGGCCGAGCGCCGCCACGTCGAGCCATTCCTCGATGCCCGAGAGTTTCGTGACGTCAGCCTGCACGATGTCGACCGCCTTCTGATCGATGTAGTCGCGGAAATCGTGGAGCGTGTAGATCGTCTCACCCACAGCGATCGGCACGTCGAGCGCCTTCGCCAGTTCGGCATGGGCCCGCACGTCGAAGGGGTGCATCGGTTCCTCGAGCCAGGCGATGTCAAATTGCTCCAGCCGGCGGCCCCAGACGATCGCCGTCTTCAGATCCCAGACGGTGTTGACGTCGACCATCAGCTTGACGCGATCGCCGATCGCCTTTCGCACCGCCTTCACCCGTTCGAAATCCTCCCGCGGGTCGGGCCGTCCGAGCTTCATCTTCACCGCGTCGAAGCCGCGGTCGATGATCCGGTGCATGTCGGAGACGAGTTCTTCGGTGCTCCAGGTCAGCCAGCCGCCGTCTGTGTTGTAGGCCTTCACCTTCGTCTTGCAGGGGCCGAGGTGCCGCCAGAGGGGCTGTTCCTCAAGCTTCAGCTGAATATCCCAGAGCGCGAGATTCATCGCCGCCAGGCCGACGCGGGCCACGCCCACCCTGCCGATGAAGTGGGTCGTGGAGTGCATCGCCTTCATGAGGGCATGCCGCTCGAGCGCGGGCTTCCCGATAACCGCCGGCGCGTAGCACTCGTCGATCATCACCTTGGCGGCCTTGAGGCCCTTCGAGTAGTTCCAGTTGAAGCCATATCCGGTGACACCCGCGTCGGTGTCGATCCGCACCTGCACGAATTCGACCGAATCAACGCTCGACTGCGAGTCGGTGATCGTCCGCTGGCCGAGGGGCACGTCGACGAGCATGGTCTCGACCCGCGTGATCGAGGGGGAGCCGCCCGCCGCCGACAGCTTTGTCCGGGGCCCAAAGCCGGGGTCTGCGGCAGAGTCTGCGGCGGTCAGGGAATCCGGATTGGCCGTCTTGAACGTGGGCATATGGCTTTTGATTTCTCTTCACTTTTTTGTGGACGCGTGCCGGGCTTTTGCCGGGCCGACTGGTCGCCTCGGCCGGAATCCAAATCTTTCGCGGGTTTCGTATACTGTAATGACAGTCAGGTCGCAACGGAACAACGGCGATGCGGGCATGCTCCGGAGATCTCACGACGCGATCTCTGCCCTCCCTCAAAGCCGTCTCCGCGGGGGCTTTTTCATACTGCCACTGCCTACCGGGCTGGCCAACTGTCTGTCGTGACAGTAATCTTTTTAGATCGCGGGTTGCTCGCTTTCAATCATCGCACTGCCGTTTGAGGATCACCACCATGGCTTCACGTCGTTCGCGCCCCCATTCTGATGGCCCTGACCGCCGCGGCTGCCGCGAATTCCGTGCTCTGGTATCCCGCCGCCATGCCGTACAGGCGGGCACGTTCGGGGCCCTTGGACTGTCGCTTGGCGACATGCTGCGGCTGGAGGCCAGGGGCGAGGCCAGCACCGAGGCCTTTCAGACCACGAAGGGCGGCTCATCGATCACGCCAGCCCGGGCACTGAGCGTCATTCAACTCCACCTTGGAGGCGGCTTCCCGCAGCACGAGTCGTTTGACCCGAAGCCCGAGGCACCGGTGGAATACCGCGGTTCGTTCGGGGTCGTGAAGACCAAAAGCGGTGATGTCTTCAGCGACAACTTTCCGAAGACGGCAGCCATTTCCGACAAGATCACGGTCGTGCGGAGCATGGTGGGCAAGATTCCCGACCATGGCCTCGCCACCTATCACCTCTTCAAGGGCTACACGCCCACGGCGGTCATCGATTACCCGCCGATGGGTTCGATCGTGTCGCATGAACTGGGCGGGCGAGGCGAATTACCCCCATACATCGCGATTCCAAACCAGATGGGCTTCGTGGGCGGGACGGGATTCCTCAGCAGTACCTACGGGCCTTTCGAACTCAACGGCGACCCGGGCCAGCAGGGCTTCAAGGTCCGCGACTTCTCGATTCCTGAGGGCGTGCCGATGGATCGCTTCGACCGGCGCCGAAAAGCCCGGGAGATCGTGCAGCAGCGGATCCGCGACCTGGAGGCCGATCCGGCCACGCTCGACACCATGGACGATTTCTACAAGAGTGCCTACACGCTCCTCACCTCGAAGGAGGCCCAGAAGGCCTTCACGTTCGAAGGAGAATCAGAGGACACCTTCAAGCTCTACGGCAGCGATGTGACGGGCTCGGTGCGTGGCCCAGACGGGAAATATCACACCAAGGGACTCGCCGAACGGCTGATCATGGCCCGCCGGTTGGTTGAGGCGGGCACGCGGTTCGTGACCGTCTCCTACGGCTCCTGGGATTCGCACGTCGACGTCAAGAAGAGCTGCCTCGAGCAAATAGCCCCGCTCGACGCGGCGATCGCCGGCCTGGTCACCGACCTGGAGCAGCGGGGCATGCTCGACACCACTCTCTTCTGGCTGACGAGTGAGTTTGGCCGCACACCCAAGGTGAATGGCGACAGCGGCCGCGACCATTGGGCCCGCAATTATTCGATGCTCCTGGCGGGGGGCGGCATTGCCAAGGGAGTGATCCACGGGGCCAGCGACTCCACCGGCGGCGAGCCGGCGCGAGACGCGGTGCCGCTGGAAGACCTGCAGTTCACCGTCTACCACCAGTTGGGGATCGACGCCAACAAGGAACTGGTCGCGTTCGGCACCCGGCCGATCGAGATCATCAAGGACGGCAATCTCGTCAAGGGCATCCTCGGCTGACGCATTCCTGGTCACCAGGCCGGCGGGGCACTCTGCAATGATCGTGTCATCTTTTTCAGCCGGAATGACCAGCAACAGGTTCGAGGGTGCATTGGAGATTGTGAAGCATGGGCTGCACGCGGGTGGTCAGGAAATCCACCAACGCACCGGCAGTGGCACGCTCCGCATCGATCTCAGACTCTGACGCACCGTCCCGGGTACACGCACGAACACAGTCCGTCGCACACCCTGTAGTCACCACACCCAGTCGTCCACACCGCAGCACGAGGAGATCCCGTCCATGACAGCCGCCTTTTTCAGCCGTCCGTGGCTTCTGACTGCTGTGATCGCGGCGGCCACGATCATCGCGGCGCCGCCGCGGCTTTCCGCCGCGGATGCGTCGGCATCTGCGGGTCAGCCGTCCCCCGTGAGCCCCGCCCCTGAAGAGCCCGCCGGCGTGCCAAGCTTCCGTGGCGACGTGATGCCGGTCTTTTTCCGGGCGGGCTGCAACGCCGGCACCTGCCACGGCTCGGCCCGCGGTAAGGATGGGTTCATGCTCTCGCTGTTCGGCTACGACGCCAAGGGCGATTACGAGCGGATCGTCACCGAGATGCCAGGCCGCAGGGTCAATCCGGCCGTGCCCGAGCAGAGCCTGCTGCTGCTCAAGGCGATCGGAGCGGTGTCGCACACTGGGGGCAAACTCTTCGACAAGGACAGCGGCCTCTACGAGACGCTGCTCCACTGGATCGAGGCGGGCGCGCCAGACGATGAGGGCACGATCCCGCAGGTTGTCGGCATTTCGCTCCCCAAGGAAAGCGTGGTGTTTAAACAGGTCGGTGGACACGGGGTCGCCCGCGTGACCGCCCAGTTCAGCGACGGCACGAGCCGCGACGTCACCAGCCTCGCCCGCTTCTTCTCCAACAATCCGAGCGTTGCCACGATCGACGGCGACGGCAAGGTCACGGCCGTCGCCCCGGGCGATACAAACGTCTTCGCCCGCTACAGCCGGTTCACGGTCGGCGCCGAGGTGATCGTGCTGCCTCCCGAGAAGGGATTCGCATGGCCGAACCCGCCCGTCAATAACTTCATCGACACACTCGTCTTTGACCGGCTGCAGAAGCTCCGCATCGCCCCCTCCGATCTCTGCGACGACGAGACCTTCCTGCGCCGCATCACGCTGAATCTGGCCGCACGGCCGCCGACCGTCGAGGAGTATCAGGCTTTCATCTCCGACACGCAGGCCGACAAGCGGGCGAAGAAGATCGACGAACTGCTCGCCGGCGACGCCTTCGCCGATCTCTGGACGACCATTTGGGCCGAACACCTGCGGATCATCGGCGGCAACTATGCGCCGCAGGCGACCCACGTGAAGGCGGCAGACGTTTTCCAGGAATGGATCCGCGCCCAGATGCGATCCGGGAGGCCGCTCAACGAGTTCGTCGCCGAGATGGTTTCCTCGTCGGGCAGCAATCTCTCAAACGGCCCGGCCAACCTCTACACCATGATGGTGCACATGCCGAAGGTCGAGCCGAAGCCGCTGGCAGCCGACTTTTCGCAGCTTTTCCTGGGCGTGCAGATCCAATGTGCGGAGTGCCACAACCACCCGTTCGACCGCTGGACGATGGACGACTATTACGGATTCGTGAGCTTCTTCACGGGCGTGAAACGCAAGAACGGCAGCGAGCCGCGTGAACGCCGGATCTATTTCGATACGTCCGTCGAACCCGCCAAGCACCTCGTCGACGGCCGACCGATGCCGGCAAAGGTACTGGGCGGCGCTGAGCCGGTGGGGGGCGACGGTGATCCACGCAAGGCGCTCGCCGCCTGGCTCACGTCCCCCGACAACCAGATGTTCAGCAAAAACCTCGCCAATCGTATCTGGGCAGAACTGCTCGGCCGCGGCGTCATCGACCCCGTCGATGACATCCGCGTCAGCAACCCGCCGGTCAACGCCCCGCTGCTCGACGCGCTCTCCAAGCGGCTCGTCGAGGTGAAATTCGATCTGCGGAGCCTGGTACGCGATATCTGCAACTCGCGGGTCTATCAACTCTCGAGCCAACCCAATGCCTCCAATGCCCGCGACACGCGACAGTTTTCCCATTGGCACCTGCGGCGGCTGCGGGCCGACACGCTGATCGATTCCGTTGTCTTGGTTACCGGAGTTCCCCGCACATTCAGCGGCTTTCTGCAGGGCACACGGGCCATCGACGTCTACCCCAAGGCCGGCGGCGACACCGGAGGGCAGCACTTCGGCGATCCATTTTTTCACACCTTCGGCCGGGCGAGCCGGGCGACGGTGGCCGCCGCCGAAACAAAGCTTGAACCCACGCTCTCGCAGGCCCTCCACCTGGCGGTGGGCGACAGCACCCGCGACCGGCTGGCCGCCGGCGGGGTTGTCAAGAAGCTGATCGAGACCTCCTCGACGCCGGAGGGCATCATCGAAGGACTGTTCATCCGCACGCTCTCCAGACGGCCGACCACGCAGGAAATGACCGGCATGCGCGGCCTGGTGGGCGACGCCGTCAAGGATCAGGCTGTCTACGAAGACATCTTCTGGAGCCTGCTCAATTCGACCGAGTTCCTTTTCAACTATTGACCACGCAGAGCGATCAAGCACCCCTGACCGCGGGTGACAACCGCGACCTCGAAAGCGACGATGAAGCCAGCGTTTTTCAATTTCCGGTGGGCCCCGTCCGACAGCACATTCGGCAGCAGCGGCTGGTCGCGTGCCGTCTCGCTGACTCGGTGTCTGCTGACCTCTGCGCTGCTCACCTGCCTGCTCACTCCGGCCCCGGCACTCGCCGTGATGCACATCGAGGCGGTCTCGCCCCGGATCGGCCAGCGGGGCACCACGGTCGACGTGACGATCCAGGGGGCGTTCCTGAAGGGAGCCCGCGAGATCGTCTTCTACGGCCCGGGCATCCGTGGCATCGACATCAAGGAACTGCCGAATCTTCAATACAGGGTGAACCTCGCCCACGGCAACTATATCGAGGAGCAGATCTCCTGCCGGTTTGAGATCGCGCCCGACTGCCCACTCGGTGAGCATCCCTTCCGCATCCGCACGGCCACGGAACTCACGACCGTCGGGACGTTTCACGTCACGCCGTTCCCCGTCATCGACGACAGCGACAGCCAGACGGCAGGCCCCACAAACGACACGCTGAAGACGGCACAGGCCGTCACGCCAAATGTCTCCATTCGGGGCCGGATCGCCAACAATTGGCCCGATGTCGACATCTACCGGGTGCCCGCCAAGGCCGGCCAACGGCTCTCGGTGGAAGTTGAGTCGGTCTGGATTGCCGACCGGCACTACGCCGATTCGGAATACGATCTGGCGGTGCAAATCCTCGACGAGGAAGGGCGGGAGTTGGCGGCGAACGACGACAATCCGCTCCATGTGCAGGATCCGCTTGTGACACTGAAACTGCCGCGGGATGGTGCGGTGTTCGTCGTGGTGAGGCGTGCGGTGTTCGACACTCCCCCATGCCCTTATGTCGTGCACATCGGCACCAACCACCGTCCGCTGGCGGCCTACCCGCCGGGTGGCCCGGCCGGTGCCCCACTGAAGATCAGGTTCCTCGGCGATCCGCTTGGCGACTACGACGACACGGTGAATATCCCGGCCCAGACGGGCACGTTCCCGTATTTCGGCGACGCCCCGCTACCGCTCCTGCTGAGGTCGAGCAGTTTTCCCAACGTGCTCGAGTCGGAGTCCGCCGCGGAAACACGCGTCGACACGATCCCGGCAGCCGTCAACGGCATCATCGACCGGCCCGGCGACACCGATGCCTTCCGCCTGTCTGTGAAGAAGGGCGATCGATACCGCCTGCGGGCCTTCGCCGCTACCCTCGGCTCTCCGGTCGATCCGGCAATCCGGATTCGGGCCCTCGATGCAGCGGGCAAGGAGGCGGCCATTGAGATCGAGGCTGACGACGCCCTGCTCACCGACCGCGATATCTTCGGCACGTCGTTTCGCGGAGGCGGCGGCCTCAAAGATGGGCTCGATCCCTCGGTGATCTGGCAACCGAAGGCCGACGGCGACTACCTGCTGGAGGTCCGCGACACCAGCGGTTTTGGCAGCCCAACGGGGGTCTACCGTATCGAGATCGAGCCCGCCTTCGACTCGATCTGCACGCTTCTGCCAGGCATGGGCGACTGGACTGAATCGTTGCGGAAGGTGGGAATCGTCGTGCCGCAGGGGAACCGCTGCACCATCAACATCGCCCTTCTGCAGGGGCAAGGCAATACGTTCACGGGGGAATTCGACCTCGTTGCCCGCGGGCTCCCGGCCGGCGTGCGGCTCGCTTCGCCCCGCGTTCCTGCCGGGCTGGCGGCCCTCACTGAATGGCCCGTGCAATTCATCGCCGAGGCCGCGACTCCGCCCTCGTCGGCGGTGATCACGCTCGAGGCCGTGCCGACCGACCCGTCACGCAAGGTCGTGGTCGGCTCCCAGCAGAATCTGCCCTTCATCAACCACTCCGGCGGCAACGCCTGGCGAACGGTGCGGCTCGACCGCTTCGTGATGGCGGTTGCCGAGCCGGCGCCCTTCTCCATCGACATCGTGCCGCCACAGATTCCGATCGTCCGCGGCGGTGAACTGGCGATTCCCGTGAAACTGACGCGGCAGCCCGGCTTCAACGACCCGGTCGACTTCAACTGCGACTTCACGTCGAAGGGGGTCAACCCACAGCCCGAGGCGACGATTCCCTCCGGCGAAACCGAGGCGGTGCTGAAGCTCTCGGCCGATGCCAACGCGGCGCTCGGCAAGGGCCCGCTCGTCGTCGTCGCGTCGTTCACGGCCCCCAAGGGAGACAAGGGCAACGCCGGCCAGATTCGCGTGTCGAGCGAGATCGTTGAAATCACCGTAGCGGAGCCGTTCGTCGAACTGGCCAGCCAGCCCGAGAGCCTGCGGCGTGGCGAGAAGAAGCGTTTCGTCTGGACCATCCAGCACAAGAGCCCCTTCGAGGGGAAGGCAACGGTCAAGCTTCTCGGACTGCCCAAGGGGGTGGGCGTGATCGAACCGCTACCGGTGATCACGCGCGAATCCAAGGATCTCGCCTTCGAGATTGAAGCCACCGACGAGGCGCTCCTCGGCGCGGTGGGCAGCCTGTCATGCGAACTGACTGTTCTGGCGGCGGGCCAGGAGATCCGCCAACGGACCGGCAAGGGCACGCTGCGGATCGACCCACGCCGGTAGGCTGCCGACGCAGGCGACACATCATGTTTTTTAAACCATCAGGAGTCTGTCCGATGCATCCAACTCTGCGATCCACGCTTTGGACACTGTCGCTCGCGGTATCCGTGGCGGTGCCCGCAATGGCGGCTGGCGCTGATGCCAAGGCCGTCACGTTCGAAGACCACGTCGCCGGCATCCTCAAGAAGAACTGCCTGCAGTGCCACGGGGAGACGAAGCAGGAGGCGGGGCTGAATTTCGCCACATATGCCTCCCTCGTGAAGGGCGGCAGCGGCGGCGCGGTGGTGGTGGCCGGCCGTTCGAGCGCCAGTCGCCTCCTGGAGGTGATCACCGCCGAGGATCCCGACGCGCGGATGCCCCCCGACAACGATCCGCTGCCCGCCGACCAGATCGCGATGATCAAGACCTGGATCGACACGGGGCTCCGGGAAAACTCCGGCAGCGCCGCAGCGGCCGTGCGGACACTCGGCTTCAAGCCGGCCGCAGCCGCTCAGGCCATGGACGGGCCACCGCCGCTGCCCGCGAACCTGCCCCCCTTTGAACGCCGGAAGACCCGACGGCCTTTCGCCGTGCTGGCACTCGCCGCCAGCCCCCGGGCCCCGTTGGCAGCCGTGGCCTCCTACGAGGCGATCGAACTGATGGCCTCGAAGGAAAAGCGTTATGGCGCCATTGCGTTTCCCGAGGGGGAACCGCTCGTGCTCAAGTTCAGCCCTTCCGGCCGTGTCCTCCTCGCGGCTGGCGGCAGGCCCGTTCAAAACGGTGCCGCCGTGCTCTTTGACATCACGACCGGCAAGCGGCTGGCAACGGTCGGCGACGAGGCCGATGCCGTGCTCGCGGCCGACATCTCCCCTGACGAGCGGCGGGTGGCCATCGGCGGGTCGGGCAAGGTCGTGAAGGTCTTCTCGACGGAGGACGGAAAACTTCTCCATACGCTCATCAAGCACACCGATTGGATCACGGCCCTCGCGTTCAGCCCCGACGGCAAACTCCTGGCCACCGGCGACCGGATCGGCAACATTCATCTGTGGGATGCCACGTCGGGCGGTATCGTGCTGCCGCTCTCCGAGCACAAGGGCGCGATCCGGGCGCTCTCATGGCGGACAGACAGTGGCGTGGTCGCCTCCTGCGGTGAAGACGGCCTCATCGTCTGGTGGGACGTGAAGGACGGCTGGCCGGCGATCTCGAAGCCAAACGCCCATCCGCCCACACGGCCTGCCGGCAGCTACGGCAAAATCGCCAGCGGCGTTCTCGACGCAGCCTTCGGACCCAATGGCGAACTGGCCACCTGCGGACGCGACGGCATCATCCGTCTCTGGGCGGAGGACGGCAAGGAAATCAAGAAATTTTCGATCGCCGACGACACGCCTGCGGCGGGAGCGTCGGCCCGAGCAACGCCCCTCAAAGGCGTGAAAATCCTGCCGACCCGCGTGGCGATTTCGGGCGATGGATCGGCTGTGCTCGCGGGCGATTCTGCCGGGCAACTCCATGCCTGGCCCACCAAGGCGGCTGCGCCGGCCAAATAGCAGCAGCGGCTTCATGGCGGCAGCGGATCGCCCTGTCGCCCTGACCCTACGACGCTTTTTCCAGTCCCAACACGATCGTCCGCAGAAACCTTGACCTGGTGTTCACGGCAGCCACGCTGTCATGATAGTATTGCCAATGTTGCTGCTTGATGATTTGGGGGCAGCATGCGGCAGAACGGGCGTCGTAGACAGACTGTGTTCATGGGAAGTCGCCATCACACTCGGGGAACTATCAGGATTTTTCAGATGGATATGAGGCATCGTCATACCGGTTTCACGCTCGTGGAACTTCTGGTCGTCATCGCGATTATCGGCACCCTCGTCGGCCTGCTCCTGCCGGCCGTCCAGGTGGCCCGCGAGTCAGCACGCCGCACCCACTGCTCCAATCAGATCAAGCAACTCGCGCTCGCGTTGCACCTCCACGCCGATGCCAACAAGGTGCTGCCGGCGGGCTGGAAGCCTGGATTCAGCCGCACAGGAACCTCCACCGCCGGGGACGGCTTTACCCCCTATGTGCAACTCTTGCCGTACATCGAGGAACCGCGGCTGTACAGCACCATGATCGCCGCGACGAATGCGGAGTCCTCAGTTGTTCAGACCTGGGAGCGGGCGAATTTCCGCTGCCCATCCGATACGGAGCCGCTCGTCTACATCAAGTCCCGTCCGTCGTCGAACTATGCCTTCAGTGCCGGCGATACATACAGCCTCGCGAATAACAGTACCGCCAGCCGCGGCCTCTTCGCGCCGGCGGTCAATACCTACCTCAAGATGAAAGACATCACCGACGGCCTGTCGTGCACGCTCGCGATCTCAGAAATCGCTCGACCCAAGTTGAGCGGCACCGTTCAACCACCGGGGATGGGTGCGTGCAATACCTGCGACGGAGGGAATAGCTGGGGCACTGCCAACGGCCGGTCCGCGAGTACGACAAACAATAGTGGCAGTGTGGATGCCTGCTTCACAAGCTGGAGAGGGAATGGTTTCGTCGAGAACGGCACCATCATGCTCCTCGGCCAGCCGCGGTCGCCCGGCCAATGGTGGAATCAGGGCGGTTGCTCGAACGGCTGGGCCTTCAATACGATTCTCGCCCCCAACGGCCCCACGTGCACCGGCAATTGCGGGGGAGGCATCATCACTGCCCGCAGTTGGCACGATGGGGGCGTCAATGCCGCCCTGGCGGACGGAGCAGTGCGTTTCATCTCCGAGAACATCGACGCCGGCAGTCGCACTGGATCGCATAGGACGACGATTTCCCAGGCTGGCAGCTCGTACGGTGTGTGGGGCCGTTTGGGATGCCGGGGAGACGGGCAGCCGGTGTCGGGGAGCGACTTCTGACTGGGAAGACGGGAATTGAACATGAGACATTATCCTCTTCAGCATCATCTGTTTGCCGCTTCTGGATCGACCTGCCACGCGCTCATTCTGCCGTGGCTGGCGATGGTGTGCCTGACGACCATCGCGGCAACAGGCTGCTCACGGCACCACGAGGACAAGTGGTCCCGGGCTCGGCCGCCGGTCTTTAAGGTGACAGGTCGTGTGATGTGGAATGGCGAACCGGCGGCCGGGGCGATCGTAGCGCTCAACTCGCTCTCGCACAACCTCACGGCGAGCGGCATGACCGACACCAAGGGCGAGTTTGTCCTGACAACCTGGCGGCAAGGCGACGGTGCGACTGCGGGAGACCACCGGGTCACGATTCAGACCATCCTCATTTCCGGCTGGACAGCGGATCTCTCGCCAATCGAGGTCAACACAATGCCGCCGATCTACGAGAAGCCGGAGACCTCCGGCCTCACCGCGACGATCAGCGACAAGGGCAAGAACGTGCTCGTGCTCGAGGTTGCCGGGCCCCGCCGCGGCCCGACGACCTCCGTCCCCTTTCCAGGCCCAAAAAAGAGCTGATGACAGCGCAGATGACACGGTGAAAGGCACCCCCTAGCTGCTGCACTTTTGGGAATCAATAAACTTGTCGCACACTTTCCGTCCTGCTAGACTGCCCTGCCAGTTGGCGGCTGGTCGGGAACATGCTGCCGGCAAACTGACCAGGGGTTACGGCTGGACGAGCCAACGTGCCATGGCTCGTTCGTCGAGCCCTTATCGACACCGACATTGCTACGGGGATCAAACAATGAGTAGTCGGAATAGCCGGTCCGGCCGCAACAGCATGAGCAGCTTCGATCGTTTGTCTGAACGTCTTCCTGGTCACGCGGTCTCACGCCCTCCACACGGTTTCACCCTCGTGGAACTTCTGGTCGTCATCGCCATCATCGGCACGCTCGTCGGCCTGCTCCTTCCGGCCGTGCAGGTCGCCCGTGAGTCGGCCCGCCGTACGGCCTGCACGAACCAGATGAAACAGCTGGCCTTGGCTCTGCACAACCATGCCGATGCCTACAAAGTCCTGCCGGCCGGCAACAGGGTAAATACAGCGGGTGTTCGGACATGGAGCCCCTTTGTACAACTGTTGCCGTTTCTCGAAGAGCAAAGCTTCAATGAACAGATCATCAGGTCGAATAACGTCGAAAACGCAGACGGTCGGGAGCGCGGCTACTTGCGGTGCCCTTCTGACCCGACGCCGCCCATTGGACCGGGCGTGAAAGGCCGCCCGTCTTCCAACTATTCGTTCAACATTGGCGACACGATAAACGGCATCAATAACACAACCAACATGCGAGGGCTCTTCTCGCAGACCGACACCCGTCTCAAGCTCAAGGACATTCCAGACGGTCTGTCGAGCACGCTCGCCATAGCCGAGAACACGCGGCCCGCGCTCACCATGAGCGGCTGTCCTCAGGGATTTGCCTGCACCGGCCTCGACGACCCACGGTGGGCACCGGTCAACGACCGCGGGGCGTTCGCGGGCAGTAACGGCACCAATCCAAGTGGCTGCCAATCGAGCTGGCGAGTCGATAGGTTTGTCGACGATGGTTCGGTCACCCTCATGGGCGCCTTCCGGAGCCCCGGCAGTTGCTGGACGTGGGGACGAGTCAATTACTGGGCGTTCAACACGGTGCTCCCTCCGAATGGACCCGCCTGCGGAAGCAACGGCACAGGGGGGGGCATTCTCACGGCCCGCAGCTGGCATTTCGGCGGCATCAATGCCGCCATGGCAGACGGTGCCGTGCGATTCATCTCCGAGAACATCGAGGCCGGCAACCGGTCGGGCACCGAAGTGCAGGTGCTTTCCGGGGGCGTCGGCCCGTACGGCACATGGGGTCGACTCGGATGCCGGGGAGACGGCCAACACGTATCGGTTGGCGATCTCTGACGTGATCTCTGGCTTGATCTCTGGCTTGATCTCTGGCTTGAATTTTCGCGTGCGGCGCAAGGACAACGATAACGACACAAGGCTTTCTCATGGCTGTCGGAACATTCGCATTGCAGAGATCCACAGGGCTTCGGCGAGCGATCGTCGTTGCTTCACTTGCATGCTTCGTGGCATTCACTGCAGGCGGCTGCTCCCGGCAGCATGAAGACAAGTGGTCGAAACGCCGGCCGGCCGTATTCCCGACAACGGGAAGTGTCACGTGGAATGGCGAGCCCGCGGCTGGCGCACTCGTGACGCTCCATTCGCTCTCCCACAACGTCGCCGCCAGCGGCCGCACCGACGGCAAGGGGGGGTTCGCTCTGATGACCTGGCGGCAGGGTGACGGTGCTGTTGCCGGGGATCACAGGGTTACGATCGAGACAATCGTGATTGCCGGGTATGACGCAGAAGGCGGCGTGATCGAGGTCAACGCGATGCCACCGACATACGAGAAGCCCGAAAACTCGGGCCTCACGGCCACGGTGTCTGACAAAGGCAAAAACCAGCTCTCGTTTGCCGTCACCGGCCCCCGCCGCGGCCCGAAAACCCCCGTCGCCGCCCCTTCGTCCGTTCCTTCAGATGCCTCGCCGGCAAAGTGACGCCCGGCAAAGTGACGCCTGACCGGGGGATGCAGCCAGTGGCGTTTGTCGCGGCGGGCCACGCCTCCGTCGTGGGGCACGTGTGTGACGTGCCCGTGTATGCTCGTCGTCGGACTCAGGCGTCTGTCGGACGAGGGCCTCTTTGGTGGCTGTCACCTTTTCGAGATTTGATAATGATCCAACGGCGATGGTTTCTCTGCCTCGCGATCGTCGTCGGCGTGGCAGCGTCTGCGGCCCGCGGCGCTGCCCCGGCAGATCCGGCTGCACTCTTCAACGACGCCGTCCGGCTCTTCTTTGCGGCCCGGCCTGGCGAGTCGGCCGACGCCTTCGACCGGCTCGTCGCGGCCCGTCCTGAGAGCGAGCCCGAGCTCTGGCAGCGGGGCCTGGCGCTCTACTATGCCGACCGCTTCGATGACGGCCGCCGGCAGTTCGAAGTCCATCGCACGGTGAATCCGGCCGATGTCGAAAACGTTGCCTGGCACTTTGCCTGTGTGGCCCGCGACAGAGGGCCTGACACCGCCCGGAGGGGCATCATTCCCGTTGGCGCCGATGCAAGGGTGCCGATGCGGGAGGTTCTCGAACTCTTCGCAGGGCGAGCCGCACCCGCTGCCGTGCTGGCGGCCGCCGAGGCCGGCCCCGAGGAGGCCCGCCGCAACCAGCGCTGCTTCGCCCACCTCTACCTCGGGCTCTATTTCGAGGCGATCGGCGACGACGATCTGGCGAGGCGACACATGCTCCAGGCAGCGGGCCCATTCGCGATGGACCACTTCATGGGCCGGGTCGCGCAGCTGCACTGTCGGCTCCGTGGCTGGACCGAAGCGGCAGACGTCACGGTCGCGCCGGCTGGAAACGACCAGCACGACGGGTCGGCGACCTCTCCCGTAGCGACGCTTCGTCGGGCTCTCGATCGCGTGCGGGCGCTGCGGGCCGCGGAGCCCGACCGGGCTGGCCCATTCGTGGTCGAGGTGGCCGACGGCCGGTATGAACTGGCAGCGACGCTCGTGATCACACCGGAAGACTCAGGCACGGCCGAATCGCCAACGGTGATTCGCGCGGCCGATGGGGCCCGGCCACTCTTCAGTGGCGGCCGGCTCATCACGGGGTGGACCGTGACGCAGGAGTCGCCGCAGGAAAAACCCCGCTGGACGGCCGTGCTCCCGGATGTGAAGGCGGGGGCGTGGAACTTTGCACAGTTGTTTGTGAACGACCAGCGACGGTTTCGGCCGGTGCTGCCAGCCACCGGTTGGTACACCATCGCCGACACACTGCCGCCTTCGCCGGCCAATGCTGGCAAGGGGCATGACCGGTTCGTCTTTTCCGGTGACGATCTGCGGACTGACTGGGCGAACCTCGGCGACGTGGAGGTGGTGGCTGTCCACAGGTGGACGATGACCCGCCTGCCGATCGCCACGATCGAGCAAGTCGAACAGGCCAATCAGGCCAATCAGGCCGACCTTGCAAACCCTGTGGAAGATGCCCGCGCGAAAAAGGCGGTC
>Ga0247838_1002255_pt1 | contig 25021 bp, 13 predicted proteins | sample LaCruzMarch2015__5_FD_189097 | JGI IMG/M metagenome (GOLD analysis project Ga0247838, IMG submission 189097) | Freshwater microbial communities from meromictic Lake La Cruz, Castile-La Mancha, Spain - LaCruzMarch2015_15m | ecosystem: Environmental > Aquatic > Freshwater > Lake | place: Spain... | reverse complement strand
TGCATTACTAATGGAAATGTTGGCGTTTGGAGTGGTTGAAAAAAGAATACCCGCTACGCTGAGCCCAGTGCCAATCGTGCCAGTCGTAGTTGCGGAGTTTGAATTATTGTAGACGATGATGTTGCCGCTGTTGGGCACCACCCCGCCGACCCAACTATTACCCTGATCAAGTGCGTTGGTATTGTTGCCCTTAAAAATTTGCGTCTGGGCCTTTGAAACTTGGGGAAGAAAAAAGATAAACCCCAATAGTAAGAATTTGAAAACGGTGCAGTTCAACTGCTGCAAGCACGAACATAGAAACTCTCTCATAAAATATTAGTAGCAAATGATATTAAAATCGCAAGAGGGGGATGAGGCTTTTGCATTCTTTTGCATTGCACCCCCCCGCCTCGGTCCGATCTCATTTTTTTCCAACACTCTTGCCTCTTGTGCGAGTCACTCTCGGCCAAATGTTCGCTATCGAAATCATCGGTATTTAGCAAACAGTACATTGAACGCGGAAAGGTCATATCTTTTTTGTTAAAATATTCTAAAGAATAATTGACGCTTATGACTCATTTTTTGCGCCAAATTTGCATTTTTTTGCAGTGCATTTACTTTATACCTATTCTATTGTTAATCAGCTTTTTACACCCAACGCTCTTGGCTGATTCGGGTTTTACCTCCATTTCGCCCGTAGCTGATACGTACACGAGGAAAGATTCGGCCACCTCAAACTTCGGATCCGAAAACGGGGTCTGGACCAAAAAAGCAAGCACGAGCAGTTCGGATAACGGCGACAGAAACGGGTATCTCCGGTTTGCCGCCACTCCTTTCACCGACTCCTCCACCTGGGTCGAGCAGGCCTCCCTCACACTCAAAGCCACCAACCGACCCGGCAATGGGACGACCTACTTCTCCTTCGATCTCTATGGTATGCCGGATGGCCATCCGGACGAATCGTTTGGAGAAACCACCCTCACCTTTTCGAACGCTGCCAACTCCTCCACCAATCTCCCGGGCAGCTTCACCACCAACGGGCTCGTTTACCTTGGATCGGTCAAGGCCCTCAGCACCAACGTGCCCCAGACCGTTACCTGGAACGGACACGCCCTGAGGGATTTTATCCGTGACAACCGAAACAGTGATCTCTCCTTCATCCTCGTTCGCTCGAACGCTCATGCCGATGCCTCGTCTTTTGCTTCACGCGAAAACACCAACCCCGCCCTGCAACCGATCCTCACCTTCACCGCCAGTGGAGACCCCTTTTCCACAGCAGCCGTAACCGCGAGCAGCTCGGACACGGGATCATCTCCCGCCAACGCAACTGACGGGAGCACCGGCACCCGTTGGAGCGCCTCGCCTGACACCTCCTCGACCCAGTCCTGGATCCAACTGGACCTCGGGACGAATCGGACGGTCAACCGCTTTTCCTTCATACCCTTCGAGCACGGCCGCACCTACAAACTCGAAGCCTCGACCAACGGATCGGCTTGGGCCACGCTGGCCACCGGCTTTCGCTCCAGCCCTGACTCCACCCTAAACACGAACCTTACGGTGATCTCTCGAGCCTTCCCGGATCGTTCCGCCCGCTACCTCCGGCTGACCTCTCTGTCCTCCGTGACGGGCAAGAGTATGGGGGTGGTGGAAATGCAGGCTTCGCTCAACACCCTCGCCACGCCCCTGCTTACCCGCTGGGCGACACTCTCCAACCAGGTCGCGGCCCGCACCAACACCTCATCCTCAGAGCAGATGACGCGCGCCCTCTTGGACATCTGCCTAGAACGCGCGCTGGTGGGGTTGCACGTCATGGATTCCGATTATGCTACCGGCCTAATGAACGACATCGAAAGCATTTTGGCATCCAGCGCCTCGCAGATCGCCGCCCCGGTTGCAAATCCAGGACTGCTCAGCGTCCTACGGGATCTGCAGCCCGGTGCAACCACCCCCTCCGCCAACCCTTACCTCAAGCGGATGACGAATGGGGTGGGTCTGTTTTTGGCCCAGACGGACAACCCACTTTGGGAAAAAAATACCCCGGAAAGAAATGAGCTCAGCGATTACGACGACGCCCGCCTTTCTGGCCAGCAGATGGACGCCCTCTTCTGGCTTTTTGCTCATCCCCAAAGCCCCCGCCGCCACGACCCCGAAATCCTACGGCGACTGTTGCGGCGCACGATCAACTATCTGGATGCGATGGACGTCTGGTCCACCCGTTACAACCCCGGGCAGCTTGCCGGTTTCTTCGATGATTTCGGAATGGGCCCCGCCTCCCAGGTCTTCCGCGAGTTTCTTGTTCTCTATCCCAACCTCGTTCCGACAAACGTAAAAACTCAGTGGCTGCGAGCCATGAACACGGCGGGTTCCATGATCTACTCAGCCCACAAGGATCGAGTTTCTCTATGGTACAACACCGACGTATCCCTCTCCTGCCAACTTTTCAACTTCGGCACAGTGGCCACTAACCAGGAGTGGCTCGCCAAAGGAGAGTATTTCATGAATGAACTCCTCCGCACGAATGGTCCGCTCTTTGCTGATGGAGCCATGGCCTACTATGGAATGGCCAACGAAGTAGGTGGGTACCAGGGAACCCTCACGGAGTATGTGACGCGATACCACGAAATGACCGGCTCCCCCAACGCCCTAGCCATCCTGCGAGGAATGGAGTGGTACGGTCCCATCAACGGTCCCATCCAATCTTGGTGGACGGTGGCATCTTGGAAGCACATGTGGAACGACATCGACTCCAGCGACTGCGGTGGCGAAGCGGCGGCTGGCGCTAACGCCTACGTCCGGGCCGAACTGGACCGGGATATCTCTGGAGCGGCGACTACTAAGAACTGGTACAGCCGACCCCGAGTGGATGTGGCCTGGTATCGCTCAGGGGTTACATCCTCCAATCGTCCAGATTATACCGTCTACGATCGAAATATCGAGGGGCCACGCGCCTGGTACGGTCTGTGGAATTATGCCGCTTCCCTCCGCAAACTTCCCGCCAACGAGCCGGGACTTTTCACCGTCATGGGAGCCCAAGTAGCCGAAACCAACAATTCCATCCTTAGAGTGAATGCATCGATTTTTGGAGTCTTTCCTCGCATTCGAACCTCTCCCCTGACCGGGGCATTCTCCGACGGGACATTCGCGGACTATCAACGCCATGCATGGTTGACCTCTGACCTGCAAGGCGACGCCACCGTCCGCCGCGATTTCAGTGCCTTGGGAACCTCCTACAAACTCCACGTTGACGGAAGTTCCTCCAAAGGCACCGAAATCCCCTGGACCGCTCGCCAGATTTGGCTGGGCTTTCCCGATCGGATCATCGGCCTTCTCGACGTGACCCCAAACGCGAACACCAACGCCTACGAAGTTCAGGGGGTGATCCGCCTCGGCTTCGGGGGAACAGCCGCCAGTTCTCCCAAAACCATCGCCGCCACGGCCACCAACCGCTGGAACTACGGCAACCTCACGCTGGTTCTCCACAACCACAACTACGCCGCCCTGATCACGAATCTTTTTAACTTTCGCTACACCAACAACCCCGCTCCGGGCGCTAGCCCGAATCCCATCACTGAACTGACCCTACTGGATTCTCCCTCAGCACAGAGTAACACCGCACCCGTGGCTTGGACGGCCGGGACTCGACGGACCTTCCTAACAGAAATTCGTCCCAACACCGCCAGCAACGACTACACGGTCGCAGAGTTAGTCCTATCCAACGGATTGATCGGACTGGAAGCCGCTGACATCAACTCCAATCGCAAATTTCGAATCGTCTATAACTCCTCCACCAATACCAACAGCTACACGCCGGCGCTCACCTGGACCGGCACTGTCCGCCTTCACCAAAGCGGGGCCCGTTATCGCCCGTGGTGGCTACCCCAGCCGACTGCTCCCTCGAATTCCGTTTTCTGGACGACCAACCAGACAAATCTCTCCCTACCGCCTTACGGGCATGCGGTATGGGAAACAGTCGGAGCCGCTTTCAAAGCAAACAATTCGACGAATCTCGATCAGGAGGCCAGCTGGTCCAATCCGGGAACCTCCGATGGCTCGCTGGCGGTGTGGGGATCCAACCTCGACACCAACAGCACCGCCGGCATTGGAAATGGAATCAATCTGGCTGGGCTCTTGTTCAGCGTCACCTCCGGGCCGGTCTCCATCCTTTCGAGTGGAAGCGGGATTCTTGGACTGGGTCCATCCGGGCTGGATCTCTCCTCCGCCCGCTCCGCCCTAAAAATCTCATCTCCCGTCCGATTGGATGCCGACCAAAACTGGATCGCCGGCACCAATTTTCCCTCCAACTCCATTCCGTTGGAGGTCAGCGGCGAAATTTCAGGAAACGGAGGCCTGACGATGAACGCCTCCAATGGCGCGACCTTTTTGCTTTCCGCAGCCAATACGTTCACCGGGGCGGTGACAGTTACAGCCGGATCCGTTCGGGTTCGTTCCAGTACCGGATTGGGCACGGGCACGAAGCTGATTCGGCTCAATAGCTCGACCAGCAACGCGCTCTGGCTAGACGGATCGGCCGGTCCGATCAACCTCGGCACAAATCTTGCCTTTCAAATCAGCAACCCCAACGGGGTGATCGTAAACGAGGCCGGCACGAACCAGATCTCGGGCCTCCTTACCCTCACGCTAGGGGCTGGCAATTCGAGGATTGAATCCCGCGCGGGATTCCTGACCTTGTCGGGAAATATTCTTCCTAACACCACAAGTCGGGTGCTGGAGTTGTCCGGATCCGGGGACGGCCGAGTCAGTGGCGCGATCCAGGACGGCACCTCTGGACGTACCTTGATTGTTAGAAAATCCGGCACGGGCACTTGGGAACTGGCCGGCTCGAACACCTTTAGCGGCGGACTCACCAACACAAACGGCACGCTCCGCTTGAGTGGCAGTCTGGCCAGTGCTCTGGTGGTCTCCAACGCCACGCTCGCGCCTTGGGGAATCGGGGTGGTGAATTCAAACCTTACCCTCGCGGGTACTTCCCGGATAAGTGTCCGGATCAACGGAACAAGTGCCGGTGAAGGGCATGATCAACTTCGTGTGTCCGGCACCGTTACCCTAGCTGGGACGTTGGACCCGACCTTGGGCACAACAGTTTCCGCCCCCGCGGATCTCGTCCTACTTCAAAAAGACAGTGCGGGAACGGTGAGCGGAACCTTCGCCGGCTGGAGCAACGGGGTGTTGATGCGCACCAACGGCCTCTACGCTAAAATCAACTATTCGGGGGGGGACGGCAACGACGTGGTGTTGCGTCTAGCGGCAGCGGCGAACAGCTATACAGACTGGAGATTGTTGAAATTCGGTACAGTAGAGAACACTGGCAACGCCGCAGATACGGCCGATCCAGACGGCGATGGGCTGGCAAATCTGGCGGAGTATGCCCTAGGTCTCAACCCTGGTCTTTTCAATCTCGCTCCCGGCGGTGTTGCCCTGAATGGTTCGGTTCTGGAATATCGATACAGCCGAAGCATGTCCGCGAGAAATTCTGGTGTGGTTTATCTGGCGGAGTGGTCTGACACCCTGGCCGACAACGACTGGTCCACGGCGAATGTGACAGAAACCATCCTCTCCACTTCCGGGGACCGGGAGGAAGTAAAGGCCGCCGTACCGGCCACCGGAACCAAAAGATTTATGCGCCTAAAGATTTTTGGGATTTAGGAAAAATCAGCCGGGGAAAACTACCACTTGTAATACATCTGCACCCCGGGGGTATAGCTGTTGTACTCTGGATGAGCCTTGGTGGACTGGTCGCCGGCGATTTTTTCCACATGGAAATCGGCAAAAAGATAGAGCGCATTAGAACCTGGGCGGGAAATTCGATATTCCGTTTGAATGTTGTTTTTAAAAACAGGATTACTTTGGAAAAGAACCGTATTCCCAGCATCTCGATTTTTTTCACCCACCAGAACCAGTCGCGAGCGATTTGGCGCACGAACAATGTATCCATCAAAGTCCCCCATGTTTCCGCTGCCGAAGTAAAGGTGGTCATTCATTCCCCACGCAATTCCCCAGTAATAAACCTTTTTGGAATCAAAAGACTTTCCCGAGGGCATTTTAGCAGCGCGCTTTGAGTACCAAACGGGATTCATCTGCCAATTATAAGCCGAGCCGGCGTTGAATTTTGAATCGGGAGGAAAAGAACGATTGACCATTTCCATGAAATTTCGGTAGGCAGAGTCTGCGTTCGTCATTTCATTACAGGGAATCCGACCCCCGTTTTCATTCTCAAAAATGGAAATACCGTTTCCGATCTGTTTGAGCTTGTTCAGGTCCTCAGCCTCGGCCGCTGAATCAAAACCCCTCCCGATGACGGGAATCGCCAAGCCCGCCAACAAACCGATAATCGCGATAACCACCAGAAGCTCGACCAAAGTGAAGCCGAATCGACCTGCGCAAAAAAAAGATCTTTCTTTCGATTGAGACAAACAGGATGGACGCACTCGGGTGATCATCATACGAACTGTGAAAATGGAACATCAATCAACGCAATGCAAGTGGGATGCAATCTTTGCAAATATTTGCAACCTTATCTTGGGCTGACGGTCACTTCGGAAAAAAATCCCTGACCTTCATGCTTTCCCTCGTCCTGAAAACATAGCAGTCCGAATTTCGCCCCGATCCAGTTGCCCTGCCGAACCGGAAAAATCGGCCCAACCTGGTAAAAATCATCCCCACCACGGGAGTAGCCAAAAGCGCAACGCCCTCCGTGATTCACCCTTAACACCAACTCAGCCTTCGCTGGAACGGGTTCACGAAAACAGATTCCACTTTTTCCAAAATATTCCACTTTCTCATCCTTCCCTTCCCGGACGCGGGCCAAGTATGCGAACTCCGCTCCCGCCACCACCAGTCCCGCGCGCACACCGTCACCTCCCGCCTCGGCCTGCACTCGAACCTCAAAACTCTCTGCTGGAAACTTCTGCAACATCAACCGCGGATACCGGACCAGCCCCTCAGGAGGAAGCGAAGCCGCAGCCAACCGAAGGCATCCAGGCTTGGCCTGCAAATCCCACCACTCCCTCTGCGGATGCGCCGGCCACTGCCAAGCCAGACTTAATTTTCCCTGCGCATAATCGTCACCCATCTGGGGAGCCGTACCCACGCGATGTTGTCCCGGGGGCATAGAAAATTCCAGCACCGGCTGGCCGCATCGCTGTACATCGATGACCTCACCGATCTCCGGCCATCCGTCCCGCCAGCGGACAGGCTGGAGATGTACAACTCGACCGTAGAGATCCCTGTCTTGAAAGTGCAGGAACCACCAACCTCCTTCCGGATCCTCCACCAGCGCTCCTTGATGGGGCCCATTAATTCCCGTACCCCGCTGGGCCAGTACGATGCGCTCCTCAAACGGACCCTCGATCGATTTTCCGCGGTACACCACCTGCCAGCCCTGTGGCACCCCCCCTCCCGGGGCAAAAATATAAAGCCACTCCCCTTTTCGATACACCTTCGGTCCCTCCAAATAAGGATGATGGGGCGCATGGATAAGAGCCTTCCCCTCGCCAAGAATTTTCTTTCCATCAGAACTCATGGGACAAAGTTGTAGGAGATCCCGCTTCCCACTTCGGGAAAAGGCAAAGGCATGCAGCAACCAAGCCCGGTCATCGTCCCACCACGGACAAGGATCGATCAGGCCCCGACCCGCCAACAGCAAGTGCGGTTCACTCCACGGCCCCTCAGGCCGGTCCGCCGTGGTGACGAAAATCCCCTCTTCCGGAGTGGGAAAAAAAATCCAGAATTTACCAGAGTGAAAACGGATCGTCGGGGCCCACGCTCCCTCCCCCGGTTGGACGGAGTCATACTTATCCATCGGCATCCGTGGCAGGGCATGTCCGATGATTCGCCAGTTGACCAGATTCCGTGAATGAAGAATCGGCAGCCCTGGGAAGCAGTGAAAACTGGAAGCAGTAAGGTAGTAGTCCGACCCCACCCGGATAACGTCGGGATCAGAATAGTCGGCATGGATAACGGGATTTCGGTATTTCCCTAGGGACGCACGGATTTCCATTCCGACATCCTAGCGGATGGATGGAAAATCGGACGATCTGTTTTTGCAAATCGTTGCGTTGTTTTGCAGAACATGTTACCGAAGATAGACGGTGATGCGTTTCCCCTCACTTACCTTTGCTTGTTTGCTGGCAATCTCGGCCACAGGCCTACAGGCCGAAGTAAAGCTTCACCCTCTCTTTTCCGACTCCATGGTGTTGCAGCGGGATATGAAAGTCCCGATCTGGGGCACGGCCACCGCCGGGGAAAAGGTCACCGTGGAATTTGGCGGCCAAAAGGTCGAGGCCACGGCTGACGACCAGGGACGCTGGCGGGTGGAATTGGCTCCTCTCACCGCGACTGCTGAGGCACGGGACCTAATCGTCCGCGCCACCAACATGGTGACCGTGCGTAATGTTGTCGTAGGAGATGTGTGGCTGGCGGGGGGGCAATCGAACATGGATTCGCCGCTGAGTTCCGGTTCGGCGGCCCAAGCTCTGCCGGAAGCGACCAATAGCCTCATTCGTTTCTTTACGGTGAAAAAAAGTATTTCTGCAGAGCCATTGCCGGAGCCGATTGGCAAGTGGGAGCCTTCCACCCCCGAAGTCGCCAAGGGTTTCTCCGCCGTGGCCTACTTTTTTGCCCGGGAGATTCATGCCTCGCAAAAGGTCCCCGTAGGGATCCTCCGCTCCTGCTGGGGCGGCACCCCGATCCGAACCTGGATGAACCTCTCCAGCCTCAAGCAGGAACCACCGATTTCGAGCACCTTGGCGGAATGGGAAAGCGCGCTGGCCAAGCACAACCAGGTAAAATCCCAGCCGCAGCTGCAGGAGAATTATTACAAGGACATGAAGGATTGGGAAACGAACGTGGAGCCTGCCTTCAAGGCGGCAAAAAAAGCCCATCCGCAGGAGGTGGCGAAAGCCAAAGCCGCTGGATTGCCACCGCCGCCCAACCCACAACCAGCACGCATGGAGCCCGAGGTCCCAGATCCAATCGCCATGCCCAGCGCCTCGAAACGCCCGCAAACCCCGACCATTTCCTACAATGCGATGATTGCGCCGCTCGTTCCGTATGCCATCAGGGGTTTTCTCTGGTACCAGGGCGAGGCGGATGTGAGCAAGGCTCATGAGTATCGCACCTGGTTTCCCCGCCTCATCGAGGGATGGCGTGCCGATTGGCGCCAAGGCGATCTTCCCTTTCTTTTTGTTCAGCTCCCCGGAAATGGAAAAGACACTGAGCCTATGCCTACCAAAGGGATTCCCTTCATGCGCGAAGCTCAGGCTTCGGTCCTCGCGTTGCCTGCGACCGGGATGGCCGTCACTGCCGACATCGGGGATGAGGCCGACGTGCACCCCGACAACAAGATTTTCACTGGCACCCGTCTGGCAGCGGTGGCCCGGGAGAAGGTGTATGGGGAAAAAATGATCAGTACTGGCCCGCGTTACCGCTCGCACGAGATTCAAGGGGACAAGGTTCGGCTTCAATTCGATGGTATCGGCGGAGGCCTCATGATCGCCACTCCCCCTTGGAAGCCCACCAACGCCCCCGCCGCCCCGACAGACCGTTTAGTCGGTTTCAAAATCGGGGACGGCTCGTCTTGGCATGACGCCGAGGCAGTCATCGATGGTGAAACGGTCGTCGTCTCCTCACCCGCGATCCATCAACCCACCGCAGTTCGTTACGGTTGGGCAGCCACCCCGGTGATGAACCTGTACAACCGAGAGGGCTTTCCGGCCTCACCTTTCCGAACCGACGCCCCATGAAACTGCTTTTCAGCCTCTTCACTCTTTCGATTCTTCTGATCCAGGCACGGGCTGCCGACCTAGCCCTCAACGGTGCTTTTGCCGACCACATGGTTTTGCAACGGCAGATGCCAGTGCGGATCTGGGGAAGCGCCCGCAATGGGGAAAAAGTAACGGTGCAATTTGCCGGACAAACCAAGGATGCAGTCGCCGATGGAGTCGGACGCTGGGAAGTCCGTCTCGAACCGATGGAGGCCTCAACGGAAGGCCGGGATCTCGTGGTCACGGGAACGGAGGGATATTTGCCCGTCCGAATTCAAGACGTTCTTGTGGGCGAAGTCTGGATGTGCGGAGGCCAATCCAACATGGAGTGGCCGATCCGCCGCTCCACCGAAAAAGAAAAAATTCTGGCCGGAGCCGACCAGCCGCTACTGCGAATGGGTCGTATGGACCATCACCCGCAAGAGGCTCCGGTGACGAGCCAGCCCGTCCCATGGAGTGTGAGTTCCCCGAAAATGGCGGAGTCCTACTCCGCTCTTCCCTTTCTCTTCGGTTCCGCCTTGCAGAAAAAACTGGGCGTTCCTGTCGGCATCCTCAACACCTCCTACGGCGGCACTAGGATCGAGGCTTGGCTCAGTTCCGAAACCCTAAAGGAAGGAACATGGGCACAGGACAAAGACACAGTGATGAGTCTGGCAAAAGAGCAGTACGAAAAGAAAAAAGCGCAGCTCCAACCGGCCTACGATCGATACCTCGGAGAAAAAGCCAAGGCTTTGGCAGAGGGAAAACCCGAGCCCAAACCGGTGGATGGATGGCCGGGGGATTTTCGCGGTCCGACCGTCCTATGGAACGGAGAGATCGCCCCTATTGCCGGATTCACAGTGCGCGGCTTCGCCTGGTACCAGGGCGAAAGCAATGCACAGAACGGTGCAGGTTCCCGCTACCTGCAAATGCTCCAGGCCTTAGCCCGTTCCTATCGGCAGGCGTGGAAGCAACCCGACCTTCCGATGCTGATCCTACAGCTTTGTACTTACAAAAAACCTTTCGGGTACTCGGAAATTCGTGAAGCCCAGGTCCGTTTCGTGGAGGAGGATTCACGGGCCGCCTTGGTAGTCACCCTCGACCAGGGGGCACCGGATGGTGACGTGCATCCGCCGGACAAGCGGGAGGTTGCGAGCCGTCTTTTGCGTGCAGCCTTGGGTCTGGTCTACGAGGAAAAAGGAGTCTTTCAGAGCCCGACCTTTCGCGAAGCCAAAGCCGAAAACGACCGGATGCTGGTGGAGTTTCGCAATACCGGAGGCGGACTGACATCCCGTGAGGGGGAACCCCTTCACTTGGAATTGGCCGGTGAGGACCGCCGCTTTTTTCCAGCCAAAGGCAAGATTGAGGGGGAGCGTCTCATCGTCACCAGTACCGAAGTTTCCCGCCCGGTAGCGGTTCGTTACGCATTCCGTAATTTCCCCCAACCGCCACCCAACCTGTTTGGCTCAAGCGGTCTTCCGGTTTCGCCGTTCCGCAGTGACACCTGGCCGGTGCAGGAGTCCGCTACGCCGACGGAACCTCCACGCGGGTGAAACAGCCAATCATTCCAGGATTTTATCCGGACCCGTCCGCGTGTCGGGTGGGATCGGATTTCTACTTGGCCTGCAGCTCCTTTGAATATTTTCCCGGTTTGCCGATCTTCCATAGTCGCGACCTGATCCATTGGAAACAGATCGGCCACGTGCTGGACCGAAGCGAACAACTAGATTTGGGTCGAGTCCACTCCTCACGGGGAATTTGGGCTCCCGCTCTGCGACATCATCAGGGGAAATTTTATCTGGTGACCACTTGCATGTTCCCGGAGGGGGGCAAACAGCTGCTGTTCACGGCGACAAATCCCCAGGGCCCCTGGTCTGATCCAGTGGAAACTGGTTGGGATACTGCCGATCCCTCGCTCTTTTTCGATGAAGATGGTCGGATCTACCTCCCCTGTTGCCGACGAGCCCCGACTCAACCCCAAGGCATCTATCTCTCCGAGTTGGATCAGAACACCTTCCGAATTCGGGAGGAACCACGCATGATTTGGGAAGGAAGCGGGGGCTCGTATCCCGAGGGGCCTCACCTGTTTCGCCGAGGGGGTTGGATTTATCTACTCGTTGCTGAAGGCGGAACCCAAGGAGGGCACATGGAAACGGTCGCCCGGGCGCTCTCCCCTTGGGGCCCGTACGAACCCTGCCCCCGGAATCCGATCCTGACCAATCGCCATATTCAGAGGGAGACTTGGCAGGGGATCGGTCATGCGGACCGGGTGGTCGATCCCCATGGAAAGGAGTGGCTGGTCCTCCACGGATACCGTTATGCGAAGGAATTTTTTCACCCGTTGGGACGGGAGGTTCTTCTAGCGCCGCTGACCTGGAGCGAGAATGGATGGCCGTTAATCGAACCGGATGGAACGATCCGGGACGAGGTTTCCCCCACCGGTCTTCCGGAGCACTCCTGGCCGGTTGAAAAAAGCGGTTTATTTTCTCCCGAAGGTGGATTGGGAATGCATTGGGTCTCGCTTCGCGGACGGAAGAGCGACCGTTACCAAACCGACCGGAAGCCGAACACCCTTTCCCTCAACGGAGCGGGTCTTTCGCTTGAAACTTCGCCCCTGCCAACGGCGGTTTTTCATCGCCAAAAGCATTTTGAATTTGTGGCCGAGATTTTGATCGATTTTCCATCCACGGGTCCGGAGGGATCCGCCGGCCTAACTGTCTTCTATGATCAGGAGCATCATTACGATTTTCGGATTACGCGGGCGGGCTCGGGGTTATGTCTGGAACTTTACCGGAGAATTGGGGATTTGGCCGCCGTTACCCACCGTTGCCCGCTGGACACGGGACCTTGGCGCCTACGAGTCCAAGGAAATCGCCATTTCTATTCTTTTTCCCGTGCTGTCCGGGATGGTTGGGAGGAATTAGGAACGGGCAGGATCGAATACGTCTGCACCGAGGCAACGCCGGTAAGTTTTACGGGCGTGATGATCGGTCTTTTTTCCGAAAGCCAGGCGGCTGGGGAGTCTTGGGCGGACTTTCGGGAATTTTGCTATCGCCCTGAGAAGGCTTAGGGTCTCTCTGCGAGAGTGGTCTCTCCCATTTCCAGGGAACATGGCAAGAGAATGACCCGGGGAGATTCTTTTGGATAACGGAACCGATGCGCCAACCGGCGAAGGGCGGCTACACCCACTTCTCGTGAATCCACCCGAACAGTCGTGAGGGCCGGAGTGGCATCCGGAATGTGACTTTGTCGATGAAAACCGGTTACCTGCACCTGTGACGGAACCTTGATTCCACGCTTTTGAAAAAAATGGCAAAGGCTTAAGGCGGTGGAGTCGTTAGCGCAGACCCAAGCTTGGATTCCTTGACGGGTCCGTTCTGCGGCAACTTCCAAGGAGTAAGATTTTGCCACCAAGGCTTCGGATAGGGCTTCCTCCAGTTTGATCGAAATCACGTCTTCCGCCGTCATCGCCAACCGATGTTGAAGCATGGTTTCCATCCAGGCCGACACACGGCTGCGGGACCAAGTCATTTCCTGGCAGTAACCATAAAATCCGATTCGCCGGGCTCCGGTTTTCAGGAGATGGGCCATCAGAAGATCCATCCCAAGCCGGTCGTCGAAACCGACCGTCTCGGTTATCGTTCCTGGGTATCGGTGAACCACCGACACACAGGGAATTTGGGCAGAAAGACGAGCCACGACATCATGCGGCCAGCGGTGTAGAAAAATAATGCCATCCACGGTGTTTTCCCGGAGACAAGGGGGCTGGCGGGCCGGATCAAAAATGGATGCGGAATCCTCGGGAGGCAAAAAATGGGTCATCAAGTTAAATCCCAGGGGCTGAGCTGCTTGGCTGATGCCCTCTAAAAACTCCGCCGACCCACGCGGGCTCCGGATATGGCAAAGCGCGAGTATGTTTTTGACCTCGGTTTCGCGTTGTCGCTCAACTCCCCGCAAAACATATCCTTGGCGGCGAGCTTCGAGGACAATCCGGTTGCGCGTAGCGGAATGGATGCCCGGAACCCCGCGCAGGGCCCGGGAAACGGTGGAAACGGACACGCTGAGTTTGCGGGCGATCGAATCAAGATTCGCGGACGCATCAGCGAATCCCATGGAAGCAATCGAGCGGCGGGGCATCTTTTGTGTCTAGCCTAAACCTCACCGCCAAAACAACCGTGTTTGCCGGATTCAGTCCTTGGGGGCGGGGTTAAGTTCCACCCGGCGCAAACGGATTTCCGACCACCCGTTGGTCGATGGCTGGAAAGCCAAGGTGCTCGTTCCCGCCGGCAACCGAACTTTTCCAAGATCCTGCCAGACCCATCCGCCCTGAGTCGGCGTAATTTTTGCCGGGCTTTTCTCTTTCCCGACGCCGAGGAGCAGCGCTGATTCCTTCTCAGCCGACACTTCCGCCCGGACCTGCCAACTTCCGACCACGGAATTGGAAACCTGATATTCGACGGAATATTTCGGATTTTTCCAGTTACCCAAATAAGACTCCTCTCCCTTCCCCATCGTCTGAATATTCCCATCATAATGTCCGAGGCAGTCGGCATCCCATACGGTGAGACGGAGCTTCCCGTCCGGACTGGGGGAAGGAAGGCTGGCCTCCGGTAACCGTATAGGTTTCGAAAATTCCAGTTTCACAACTGGCAGAAGTTCATCGCTGGAAGGTTCGCTGAAAAGAACCTCGATGCCCTCAGGCGTTTTTTTTGTAGAAACAGGCCCGGATCGCTCCAAGGACTCAGCTCGCAGGGGCTCCTGATCCAGTTGAGGAAGCAGAAGAACGCCATCCTGTGGTCTCTCCCAGACATGCAAGTAGAGAACTTCCCCTGAGCCTTGGATCCGTCGGGTCACCCTTCCCCAAGGCAGTCGCCGTGGAAAAGGGCTGGACGAAGTACCATGAATCGCTTCTCCATGGGTTTTCATCCACCGGCCGATTTGCTGGAGACGCTCGACACTCGCTGCAGGAATTCTCCCCTCGGAATCAGGGCCGACGTTGAGGAGGAAGTTTCCTCCCTTGCTGGAAATATCGGAAAGATTTCGCAAAAGTTGCTGAGTACTTTTCCAGTTCTGATCTTTGGTTTTGAAACCCCAGGTGTTGTTCATGGTCATGCACACCTCGAACATTTTCCCCGGATAACCCCGAGGCGGGATGTGTTGTTCAGGGGTCATGGTGTCGCCTTCAAATCCCCCGCCCAGCCGGTTATTGCTGATCAACCCCGGCCGTTTACGGATTTCCTCGAGAAACGGTTGGACCCTAGCCGGTGTCATTTCCGCTCCTGGAGTGTCCCACCAGACCACGTCGGGGTGGTAGCGCTCGAAGATTTCCCGCGTCTGAGGCAGGGCGATCTGGGCGAGATAATCATCAAAGGATCCGTTTTGGGCCGGATCCCATCCGGGTTGTCCCTCGGGAATGCCGGATTTTCTGCCCCCAGGGTGCACCCAGTCCTGGGATTGCGAATAGTAGAGACCGAACTTCAGCCCTTCCCGCCGGACAGCCTCAGCCAACGGGAGAAGAAGGTCGCGTTTTGCGGCGGAGGAAGCGACGTCCCAGTCCGTTACGGCCGAATCGTATAGAGCGAAACCGTCGTGGTGCTTGCTGGTGATGACCACGTATTTCATCCCCGCTCCCCGTGCTAGGGTGGCCCAACTTTTCGGATCATAGCCGGAAGCAGTGAAGTCGCTGGCCAAGGCCCGGTAGGGGGCGACGGGGATCTTGGCGTTTTTCATGATCCATTCCCCGATTCCGGGAATATCTTTTCCGTCCCAGACTCCCGCCGGAACCGCATAGACCCCCCAATGGATAAACATTCCAAACCGGGCCCCCGGAAACCACTCCTTGGTTGCCTCTTCGTTGACTGGAGTGATCTCCGCCCGCCCCAAAGCGGAAAAACAGAACAAAATAAAAAGAAGCTTCGGATTCAAACTCATCTTCACCCAAGAACGAGAATGAGATCGGAACATTAACTTCACAACTCTATTTTTTGAAAGTTTCCGATGCATTCTGCGCAAGAAGTGAAAGCTCGGCGGCTTTGAATACATGTTCCTGCGTCATAGCCGTCTCAGTCCGCTCTAGGCAATCGCGAATCAGCTGGCCAAAAAAGGGAAATCCAACCCTTCCCTTGCAGGAGATCACATGCTCCCCCCGGCCATTCACAATATAGAGTCGATCCGTGCCGTGGCCGGTTGCGATGTCGACGTATTTGCGCAACTCAATGTAACCGGAAGTTCCTAAAATCGTTAAGCGTCCGTCACCCCACGCGGACAATCCGTCAGGCGTGAGCCAATCGACCCGAAAATATCCCGATGCCCCGTTGTCTCCCGAAAGCAAACACTCCCCGAAGTCCTGCCATTCGGGAAAATCCGGATGCGCCACATTGCGCGTAGCAGAAAATTTGACCTGGGCGTTGCGTGCACCCGAAAAATACAGGAACTGCTCAACCTGATGACTGCCAAGATCGCAAAGAATGCCACCGGACTTATCTCGCTCAAAGAACCATGGCGGGCGCGACTTGGCGTTGAGACGGTGTGGCCCGGTTCCGATAGTCTGCACAACGCGACCGATGGCACCGTCTGACACGAGGTGTCCGGCATGGACAGAGCATTCAGAATGAATCCGTTCATTGAAATAGACGGCATACTTGCGCCCGGTTTCGTTCACCGTGCGACGCGCCTGATCCAGCTGCTCCAAAGTGGTGAACGGCGTTTTGTCCGTGAAGTAATCCTTACCGGAGCGCAATACGCGGCGTCCAAGGGGCCCACGCTCGCAGGGTACGGCTGCCGCAATGACCAAACATTAGTGGCAGACATCAACAGGTATTCTAAGTTGACGGGGGTAAGGAGGATTCTTCGGTTTTCAGGCAGTGCTCCGTGCCGACGATGTACCCGCGGTCATCGATGAGGCTAAGGTAAAACACATGGGCCTCCGGCGGAAGCTCTGCAGTGATTGTATCATGACTAACAGTTGCAGGTGCGGTCTGCCATGATCGTTTTTCCCACGGGCTTTTGTCGTCAGTGGTGAAATTGAGTTCGGCGCGCACGATGCGACGAACCGAGCGGTAGGTCGCGGTGACAACGGATCCGTTTTGCGTCAGGTTCTGCACCACAGGAAGTGGTTCGCGGCCGCGGACGATGCTGTCGGCGAACGCGAGAATCTCGGGTGGGTCCCCGACGGGAGGATGTCCGTGTTTCATGCCGACGCGCAGGGCTAGGGTGCGAAGTTCCGCGGGTATCTGCCGATGGCTATCACGCCAAGCGGGCAACCAGAAAAACCGGTCATTGGTTCCAGTGCACCAAAGCATGGGCATGCGAACTTTCGAAAGGTAATTGGCAGCGTCCCACTGATTATACCAAAGTGCGGACTCCTGGGTCGGTCGCTTACGCAGAATGCCGGCGAAAGTGGTGTCCGCATAGTGACCGCATCCGTAGATTGGTGCCGCAAATTTCAGGCGCGGATCCAAGGAGGCCATGACGCAGGTCAGGTAGCCTCCCCAGGAAATGCCCGTAACGCCGGTACGGTCGGGATCGACACCCGGTTCGCTCCGTAGAAGGGAATGAGCCAAAATCGCGGCGGACACGGCGTGAAATGGCCACTGGTCATGCGGCGGATCTCCGAGTTGCTCGAAAGCCGCGCTGCCTCCCTGCGGCCCGCCATCTGGGTTGCGGGGACGGGGCTTCGCATCCTCCGGAACGGGCAGGTTGCCGAAGGTATCGATTGCAATGGCCGCGTAGCCCCGATCAACCCAGAGTTTGACCCAAGACTCGAAGGCCGTGCCGCCGCCGCCATGCAGAAGGACAATGCCTGGGACTTTCCTGCCGGGTTCCCCCACCGGGATTCCGAGCCAAGCGAAGACGCGGGTGGGTTTACCTCGGTAGTCGGCCCCGGCGAAAAAGAGTGCGCGGATGCGTTGATCGGACGGCTGGATGGTTTCGCATGGAAAGACTGCGGGCGGAGCGGAGAGTCGGGCCAAATCCCAAGGCGGTTCCGCCGAAGCCGTACGACCCGTTGCCGGGTGCACCACAGGAGCGGCCGTACCACCAGAAGTTTTTCCATCCAGAACCTGTTCGACCGTGGGCCATGGACCGGGGGCATGCGCCAGATTCTCGCCCTTCTGGGCCGCTGGACACAGTCCCACCGCAGTCAGCAAAAGAATGCAAAAGAAAGAAATTTTCTCCATGCGGAATGATCCTTTTCAAGTAAAGATTGGGAACTCGTCTGTTTCCATACTTTTATGAAGATATCAATCATTTGCAGGATTTTTGTATTGGGGATGGGGTTTGGGTTTTGGGGCACAAAAATCCCAAGCCTCCAGGCAGAGACCCTGGCTTCACCGGAAAATCAGGTCTTTCAGTTTTCCGTCAGTGGCACCTGCTCGGAATGGGCGGACGGCTCCACCAACCGCGGGACCCTTTATCTTTGGGTTCCCGAGGAGTGCGCCCGGTTGCGGGGTCTCCTCATTATGGGCTTCAATGTGCCGGAACATCGATTGGTGGGACATCCCGCTCTGCGGGAGGCGTGCCGATCCCAGTCCTTAGGGCTGGTCTGGTCCGCACACACCTTCTGGAACTTTCGGAAAGAGGCCAAGGGTCAGGATCCCGTGCAAGTTGGGTTTTTGGAAAAATTACTGGGGCAGTTGGCGGAAGTTTCAGGCTACACCGAGGTCAAGGACGTGCCTTGGCTGCCGATCGGCGAGTCAGGTCACCTGCTCATGGTAGATGGATTGATCGAACAACGTCCGGAAAAATGCATCGCTGGGATCTACCTTAAAAATCCCGGTGGCCGAACGAACCGGACCGTGCCGGTATTAAACTCTTTCGGTTCCGCCCAAGAATGGGGTCAGATGAAAAAAGATCTCCGCACGGACTGGGTGGAAAACATCACCAACAGTTACCCTCGCTGGGTGCAAAATCGGGCATCCACCGATTGGCCCATGAGCCTGCTCGTGGAGCCTGCCACCGGTCACTTCTACTGCACCGAGGAAATGACCCGCTATGTGGCAGACTATGTGAAAGCCGCCGTCCAGGCTCGGCTCCCGGAAAAAGAGGGTGAGCCCCTGCGTGCTGTGCGCCTTGAAGAGGGATACCTCGCCGCCCTTCCTGTTCCGGGAGGCGAGTATGGCCCTCCGATTGCCTGTGCCGAGGCGAAACCCGAGGAGAAAAAAAGAGGTTGGTATTTTACCCGCGATCTGGCGGAAAGAGCCCAGCAGATGGCCCGGGTCAAATGGCAGGCTGAGTCCGCTTTGCCGCTGCTGGTCGCAGGACCGGGCTATGAATTTTTCCCCTTCCGGCTCAACTCTGTAACACAGATGGAAGTTTCGGGAGACGGCACCTTTGGGCCGAAAGCGGAATTGGCTTCGGTCTTACCCGAAGGCTTTGTAGGGGCCGGGGAAAAATTAGCCCAGCCTCCCGGAGCGGTCCGGATGGAATGGATCTGCGGATCGATTGCACCTGCGGAAGACAACGGTTTTCGGGTCTCCTTGGATCGGACTTGGCGTAATGGAATGGATGGTGGTTATCTGGCCGCTTTATTCGACGGATCCGACAAAGTGCGGCGGGCCGTGCAACCCATCCACGTAAAACTTCTGCCCAATCAGGCAGGCGAAAAACAAACAATCACCTGGGACCCTCTTCCGGATGTGCACGCGGGAGCTCCGCCGATTCCCCTCACCGCCCACTCCTCGGCGGGCCTGCCCGTCCGCTATTTTGTGTTTTACGGTCCAGCCAAGATTGAGGGAGACAAACTCATCCTGACTCCCATTCCTCCCCGGGCCAAATATCCTGTGGAAGTTGCAGTGACGGCTTGGCAGTGGGGTAGAAAAAGTGAACCGAAGGTGCAAACCTCCGACCTCGTCCGCCAGACCTTCCACATCCTGCCTCCATGAACCGATCAACCAGCTGGTCGGTGACTGCAGAGAAAAATCCTAAAATCGTCCGAAGGGCTCGACCACCACTGCTCTCTCTTTTGATCGTGACCCTTGCCTTTTCCGCTTTCCAAGCGAAGGCGGCCCCGGTCTTGCTGGAGGATCAGGTGGAGTGGCCGGCTTTCCTCGCCCGCCAAGATCCCGTCTGGGAGGAGTTACCCACTCAATGGAACGAGGGGGCTTTCGCAGGCAACGGAAATATGGGTTTCGTTGTCTATGCAAACCTTCGTGAAAACCGGCTGGTTTTTCATCTGGGGCGAGCGGATGTCACCGACCACCGGAAAGCTCCGGACAGAAAGACATCCCTTGGCGTGCCGGGGGCGGACGTCTTTTTCGATTTCCCGCGACTGGATGTCGGCCGGATCTCTATGGTGCCATCCGGAAAAATTCTCGGCGGCACTCTCCGGCAGGATCTGTGGAACGCCGAAATCACCGGGGTCCTTCAGACAGACTGCGGAGAGATTCGGTGGCGTGCCTTGACCCTGCGGGATCGGATGATTCACCTGATCGAAGTTTCCTCCACCGAAACCACAGCTTCGGGCAAGCCGGCCAGGTGGGACTGGGCCTGGACCCCCGGCAACCCGGCCTCTCCCCGCGCCCTTGCACGCCCGGAAGCCGCCAAAGAAAATGGCTATCGCCCCAACCCCTCACCCCGAGGAGAAAGGTTGGACGGGGTGCCCGTCTGTATCCAACCGCTGGAGGCAGGCGGGGATTTTGCAACTGCGTGGTTGGAGGATCGCCAAACGATTGACCGGAGCTCAGTTCTTTTTGTCAGCACCGCCAATCAAATTCCTGCTTCGGGGCAATCCGCTCCGAAGGCCGTCGCGGATGTCAACGCCGCCCGCAAGACCGGCATTCCAGAACTGCTGAGGGCCCATCGGGAGTGGTGGCACTCTTTTTATCGCCGATCCTTCCTCACTGTTCCGGATGCTCGTCTCGAATCCTTTTTTTGGATCCAGATGTACAAACTGGCCTGTTGCCTGCGATCGGATGGACCTGCCTTGGATGTCCTCGGTCCTTTTTACCGAACAACAGCGTGGCCGGGTCTATGGTGGAATCTCAACATCCAGCTCTCCTACTGGCCCGTCTATGCAGGGAACCATCTGGACCTGGGGGAAAGCCTCACCTGCTTGATCGACGATCGTTTCCCTGAACTACTGGCCAAATTCGAAAATTCCACCTCCCTCGGGGACTTGGCTTGGGTTCTGCACAACTACTGGTGGCAGCTTCGCTTCGCCGGTGGGTGGAAAGAGATTCAGGAGCGATGGAAGCCGAAAGCAAAAGCAGTGCTGGCGGCCTACCGGAAGAAATTGTCCCCCGATCCCCAGGGCCGGCTTCGTCTCGGGCCACTGGGCTCACCCGAGTACCGCGGATTCAGCCCCTTTCTGCACACTTCTTATAACCTCGCCCTGCTTCGTTGGCTGCTGACCGCCTTGCGAGAAGCGGATCAAAACAGCGGCACAACTCCCGATGCGGATGCGGCGGAGTGGTCTTCCCTTTTGGAACAACTGGCCCCCTTTTCCGTGGACAACACAGGAATCCGGATCGCTGATAACCAAGGGCTGGACATCTCCCACCGGCATTTTTCCCACCTGCTTGCCATCTATCCCTTGTTCCAACTCGATCCCGAGCGCCCGGAGGACCGGAAATTGTCCGAAACCTCACTCCAACACTGGCACCGGATCGAGGGGGGAAAAGCCTTGGCGGGCTACTCCTTCACCGGCGGCGCAGCCCTTTACGCTGCCTTGGGAATGGGAACTCCGGCCCTCGGGATGTTGCAAAACTTTCTGGACGGAAAATCCCCCGCCTCCCGCCTTCACTCCAACACATTTTACACCGAGAGTGGCGGGAAAAATCCTGTGATTGAAACTCCCCTCAGCGCCGCTTCTGCCACCATGGACCTATTATTGCAGAGTTGGGGCAGAAAAATTCGGGTTTTTCCCGCTGTTCCGGAGGAATGGAAGGAGGCCACCTTTAGGGATCTTCGTGCAGAAGGCGGATTTTTGGTTAGTGCGGCGCGGCACAACGGCCAAACCGATTGGGTAAGAATCCACAGCGAAGCCGGAGAACCCTGTATTTTAAAAGTGCCATACTGGAGGGAACCGATCGATTGGCTACGCGAGGACGGGAATTCCGAACCCCTCAAGCCCGATTCCTCCGGCGATTACCGGATTCCCATTAAAAAAGGGCAAACCGCACTTCTTTTTCCCCACCTTCATTCGAACTTGGTACGGATCTCTCCCGTGAACCGCGACTCTGACTCAACCCATCCCTACGGCCTCAAGAAAGGCCAAGGTTCTCAATCCGATCCTTCCTACTCCGAGCCGGCTGTTCCCTGGTCGCTAGACCGGAATTAAGTCCCGAAATTTTCGTCTTTATCCTTGGGATAAGGATTGAACTGCGGGCCCCGCTTTCGCTCTGCCTCCGTCGGAAGGTTAGATCGGAACTCATCAATCTGCAGGCCGATTTTCTCAAACGGGATTGGCTCGAATCCCGGAATTTCCTTCAGCAGGGGAAGATCAACCGGGAGGCTGTAGTCGTAAGCCTGTGGATTTTTGAATCCGGGATCATTCGGAATCGTTTTGTTGTCCTGAATCAGCAGGATGGCCGGGTTGGTGGCAAATTGCTTGTTCAGTCCCAATTTGGGCGGGGCGGGATCCTTGCAAACAATAAGGTTTCCGGTGAAGCGGGTTCGCCAAGGGAGGTCGGGGCGATTCTCTAGCATGGTGGCACATTCCGGATGGGCTGTTTTCCAAGGCTCCTCCTGTGGTTTCACCTCTTGCAGCCGGGAAATCAGTTTATTGTTGGTTGCATAACCGCGTGAAACCCCCCGGTCGTCGATGGCGAACACCGCCCCTTTTTCTTTCACGAAGATATTGTTCCGCGTGACGTTGTCCGGACCCGAAGCGATCCACACGCCGGTCCGGGGACCGACAAAAACATTCCCATAGGCCAGATTTCCCGAAGCACCGTCATCCGGGTTGACCCCACCAATGGTCTGGTGAACGAAGTTATGGCGAATGACATTCCCTCTCATCGTCCAATCCAACCAAGAGTACCAGGCCCCCGTGTCCTTAGTGTCGAATCCGCAGTAGTAGACCTCGTTCAACTCGTAAAGGTTGTCGTTGCCAGAATAGAGGAAGGCATCCCGCGGGGAGTGATGAAGCACATTATGAGCCACCCGGATGCCCACGGCATCCCGGAGCATGCCCTTGAACGCAGGATTATTGAGAACCCCGACATGCACCCCGGCGGAATACTGCCGCTGCAACAGTCCATAATGATGAAGATGGTTGTTCAGCACGTAATTTTCCGATTTGGTAATCGTCCGGCGGTCTCCCCCGCTGATATAAATGGCCCCGCGCCCGATGTCGTGAATATCGCAGCTTTGCACACCCGATTGGGTCCCGTGCAGGACCACTCCCCGCCCACCGAGGTTTTGCACGACGCAACCCGCCACCCGCGTTCTCTCAACACCTTCGAGCACCAAAGCGTCGCCCAAACTATGCTGGAAAGTTAGCCCCTCAATTGAAAGATCGGTCGCGTCACGCACTTCGACCAAAGGTGCATCCATTTGGGAGAGGATGATCTCCTTTTCCGCCCCCCGCTCCCGAGGCCAAAGCAAAAGCAACTGTTTTTCAAAATCAACCGCCCACTCGCCGGGCTGATCGATCTCCTCCGGCAGGTTGATGGCACACCACGGTTCCTCACCACTTCCCTTGGGACGTTTATATTTGGATCCTATTCCATTGAGAATGCCCACGGCAAAGGTGATGCTGGAATTTGTGGGATCGATGGAGGCCACCTTGAGAGCCGGATCCTCCCAGCCCACCCGCCACTGGCCTTTCAACCAGATATTTTTATTTTTCAACCAACGGCTCGGTCGTTCATCGCGGTAGACAAACGTCCCCGGCGTCTTGGGATCACCAATGGTGACGACCTCTTTCATGGTCACATATCCCTCATTGGGCCAACGGGAGAGAGGCAGCCGCCCCTCCGAGTCGAACACTTCAAAGAGCCCTCCCTGATCATCAAACTTCACGGGGAACGGCCCACCATGAGAAATCTTTTCTTTGGAGAGCGAGAGACAAACCACCTTGTCCCGGGCCTCGGGAAGCAGACGCTCCTGCAAAGCCGGATCGCTTACAGGTTGAAATTCGGACAATCGGAAGGTGCGGCCTCCGATTAGGCAGGCCTTCTGGCGATCCCGCGAGCGATAGACCACCGGACTGCCCTCACTTCCCCCGTCTTGTTTTTCCAGAAGAAAGGTTTTTTCCATAGGGTATGTGCCCGGAAGCAACTCAACGACCACCCTCGCAGCCTTATCCTTGGTTCGACGGAGTCGAACCTCTTCCCGGGCGCGCTCCAAACTGCGAAAGGCTTCCTCCTCCGTGGTTCCCTTCCTCTGATCATTCCCTTGAGGAGAAACAAACAATCGATGTTCAGCAACTGCGCCCCGCCCTTCGGATCCTGACGAGAAAAGACCAATCAAAAATAGAAGGCAGAACGCTTTACCGATTGAATTCACACGAAGAGATTGATTCATCCTTGAAACATCTCCAAGTACGCAATGGAATGCAAATGGTAACTTTCTTTTTGCAAAGTTTGCATGCATTTTTAAGTATATCCATTCAAAGGAGTGCTGTTCACCATGACCAAAAAATTACTCGTTCCTCGCAAAGTTGGTTTCAATGCACTGGGTGCTGGCGTTTGGAATCTTGGCCCCGGTCGTGATCCCTTTGGAGGTCCCACTCGTCCGGATCTTCCCATCCTCCAACGACTCCCTCTCTTGGCCAAGGCTGGCATCACCTACGTGGAGTTCCATGACGTGGAACTCCCCTTCCACCAAATACCTGCAGCCCAGCGAATCATGCGGGAACACGGTTTGAAATGCGGAATGTACACTCCTTCCTTTTTTGCCGAGCCCATTTTCAAGGACGGCGCCATGACCAGCCACGATCCAAAAATCCGAAAATTAGCTTTGGAGAACGCCTGCCGCGCCGTCGATGCCACCGTGCAACTCGGCGCCAAAGTGATGGTCTTTTGGAACGGCCGAGAAGGATTCGACTTCGTTCTCGCCAAAGACGGTCAGGAAAGCTTTCGCCGAATGGTCGACGGCTTCAACGCGGTGGGACGGTATGCGGTGAAGAAATATGGCCGGCGTGCCCCTCGCTTTGCCATCGAACCCAAACCCAATGAGCCTCGCGCCAACATGTATCTATCCAATGTGGGCGAGGTCCTCTATCTGATTTCACGTCTAGACCCAAAACTTCAACCCCTCTTCGGGCTGAATCCGGAGACGGCCCACAGCCGAATGGCTGGTCTCGACTATCTCTGGGACGTCGAGATGTGCCTCGAAGC
>Ga0247838_1002232_pt1 | contig 25213 bp, 21 predicted proteins | sample LaCruzMarch2015__5_FD_189097 | JGI IMG/M metagenome (GOLD analysis project Ga0247838, IMG submission 189097) | Freshwater microbial communities from meromictic Lake La Cruz, Castile-La Mancha, Spain - LaCruzMarch2015_15m | ecosystem: Environmental > Aquatic > Freshwater > Lake | place: Spain... | reverse complement strand
CATTGGACACCCAAAAAACCTCCGCGCGCAAAAACAAAATCAACCCCATCGATTCTTGACTTAAGTTCTTGTTGGCCGTGTTGCGTGAGATTTGTACCGAACAAATACAAATCTCCTAACACGGGCACCCGACTCAATACATCCACCGCTTCGTCGCCGATCGAGCTGTAAATGATTTCAAGCAAATCCAAGTCTGGGGCGTCCGTCAAAGCCTCAAGGTCGTCCGAGCGCAACTCCGTTTGAACCAATTGAAGTCGCTTTAAGCCTCGCATCTTTGCCACATGCCTCAACACATCCCGATTGATCTTGGGCCCCTCGAGTTTCACAAACTCGACGTCCGTTAGCCATTTCAGACATTCCAAATCCGAGGCTGCACCGGGAAAAGTGGCGTCAATGACCAAAGCATTGCGGACATACACACGCGTCGAGATTATTTGGAAATAGCGGTCGCGGAGTTCGACTTGCAGCCTTTCCAGCCGGTCCAATGATAATTCTTTCTGCTCGTCGCCGATCACCTGAAGAATTTTCTGTGCTCGCATCGCCTTGCTAGTCGTTCGCGCTGCCGCGACTTTTTCAATGGCGTTGTAGGCATTGTCGCCATCCGGGCTGTACGGATCTGCGGCAATCGACGAAAGAAACTGGAACAGTCGATCGGCTTTCTCTCCGCTTGCATTTTCGAGGGCCAATATCGCGAACGGAATTGCTTGTGCTTTGTGGCGAGTGAAAAGGATGGTTGCAAGCTGTCGCTGCGAGTAGTCTTCGGAAGCCATGTCCGAGATCCAAGCTTCGAACTGTTGAGCCGATGGCTTTTCCGTTTCGTTTTGCGCTGAAACGGTTCTGACTGTCGCCGACACGAAAAGGGCTATGGCTAACAACCGGCAAGTGTTTTGCCAAAAAGAATTGCAGCTAACCCCGCTTGTACGATGTCGGCGTTGTGAGTCACAATGCGGAGCGCAGTCTCGCCTGCACTCATGAATTGGAATCGTTTTCGGACTCATTCGACTTGCTTTCGATAACAACCAAAGTGTTTTTAGAACTTTTTTGGAATAGCTCTGACAGCTCTGATGGAACATAGTTTTATTGCATGGGCCAAACAACGCGCCGCCCGTTTGCCGAAAGTTAAACTTGGCATCGGTGACGATTGCGCCTTGATTGGTTTCGAATCAATTAATTCCGCTGAATCGGACGTGGTTGTCACGACAGATTCGCTTTGCGACGGAACACACTTTATTCTATCCGAATGTGGAGCCCAAGCGGCAGGCCGAAAATTGATGGCGGTCAACTTAAGCGATTTAGCGAGCATGGCCGCCAAACCGCTGGCGGTCTTCCTATCACTGTGTTTGCCTAAGGAAAATGCAGGTGACATCGCTGCCGGCGTCTTTGAGGGCGTGCATGAACTGGCCGCCAAGTATCAAGTTTCCATCGCAGGAGGGGATACAAATGTTTGGAAAGGGCCGCTTTGCATCCATCTGACCGCCATCGGCACCGTATCTTCCGGAGCTGCTTGGCTGAGAAGCGGAGCGTCCGCTGGAGATGCAATTGTGGTCAGCGGACGCCTAGGAGGCAGCATCCTAGGCAAGCATTTGACGTTCGAGCCGAGACTGCAGCTAGCCGAAGAGCTGAGCCGCTTGGGAGTGGTATCCGCCGCGACCGATATCAGCGATGGACTCGGGATTGATTTGTTGAACATCACGGTCGCCAGCAAATGCGGCGCAGAAGTTTTATTGGATCAAATCCCAATTAGCTCCGATGCGGAAAAATGCGCCAACGAATCAGGTCGAAGTCCGTTGGATCATGCACTCGGAGACGGGGAAGACTTTGAATTGCTGCTGGCAGTCCCGCAATCGCAGATTGATAGGTTACCTCTTGAGATCTGCGGAGTACCGCTCACCCGTATCGGCACTTTCGTAAACCGCACAGGGCTCTGGTCTCGCGACAAGCGAGGAGTGCGTCAACTGCCTCCTCGCGGATATGTGCACTCCTAGACTGTCCAAGCCACCCACCGAAAGGACATGCATAACCATGCGAGCCTTCATTTCGCCTCGCCGATGTTCTGGATGCGAAATCCGCAAGGCGCTGTGTTTTTGCGATTGCATCCCCAAGATCGAGACCAAGACTCGCGTCGTCATTCTCATGCATACTTGCGAGGAAGTGTTAACATCCAACACCGCCAAGCTTGCTGCCAAGGCATTGTTGAATAGCGAAATCCGGATTCGAGGCCGGCAGCATGAACGCATGACCTTGGAAGGACTCTCGCAGGAAGGTGAAACGTCGTTGCTTTTGTTTCCAAGCCCTCATGCAGCCGTCCTGACGAGCGAATTTGCCGACAGCCTGGCGAGGCCATTGAATTTAATCGTGCCGGACGCAAGCTGGAGACAGACAACCCGATTCATTCGGCGAGAACCTTTGTTTGCACGTATGCAACATGTCAAGTTGGTACCGGGTAAGCCCTCGGAGTACTTCTTGCGCAAGCAGTCATCGGAACACAATCTCTGCACCTTGGAAGCGATCGCGCGAGCACTTGGTGTCTTGGAATCGATCGAGGTGCAGCGCCAGCTAGAAACGCTCTTGAAAGTGTTTGTAGAGCGGACCCTTTGGTCTCGGGGACTGATCAAAGCAAGCCAATGCATCACAGCCGGCATCCCACCCGAGGCGTTTTCTAGCCAATAGGCATACTACGGAAGGTCCCGGTTTTAATTAAATCAAGTCTCCAAACCTGCGAAGCTCATTCGAAGTCAGCATCAGCCCCTGCTGCGTCAAGCAATCAAGGTATTCATCAACGTTCTTGGGTGGATTGCGCAGGTTGGTCCTTTGTCGTTTAACGGCCGAGCAAACAATACTGGGAGCAAGACCCATTTGTGACAATACGAACTCGTCGGGATGAAGTGCCTCTATCCCATACGGTTCGAGGCTGCTAGCGCCCACGGTGACTGGCAAGGTGCACGACGTAAAATTAGGCCTCCCTCATGGCCGGGGAGGCCGCTAGGCACTCGTGCGCGTTGAAAACGCGTTCTGCACGCAAAAAAGCGAACTTTTTCGTGTTTTTGCCGTCTGTCATTTCTAATGAAAAAGGGGTATTATTCATTAGAGAAAAAAAGGGAGAACTATGTCGGTCGAAGACAAGATTTTAAAGCGAATCCGTGGCAAACCGGTAGGCTGGGTTTTCACTCCCAGCCATTTTCTAGATCAAGGTAGTTATGGGGCTGTCGTGCTGGCGCTTAAGGAAATTTGCGATCGCGGTCGTATTCGCCGACTTGCCCGAGGACTATACGATAATCCCAAGACGCATCCCAAGCTCGGAATTCTGACGCCATCTGCTGAGCAGATTGTCGAAGCAATCAGCTCTAAAGAGCACACCCGCATCCAACCGACTGGCGCGTATGCAGCGAACATTCTCGGGTTGAGTACGCAAGTTCCAGCCAAGGTCGTGTTCTTAACTGACGGTCCAGACAAACGCGTTATCGTTGGCAATCGAACGATTGAGCTCAAAAATCGAGCACCGTCTTCTATGGCTGGCGCTGGAAAGATCTCTGGCTTAGCCATTCAAGCACTGAAACATATCGGCCAAAAACAATTCACTACCGAGCATTTCCAGCAACTAAGACGAAACCTCTCCAACGATCAAATACAGCAACTGATCAAAGACATTCCATTGGCACCGGCTTGGATTGCCGACATATTCCGCAAGCTCACAGAGGAATCGAGCAGCCATGATTGAGTTTGCGAATCTGCCAGACACGGAGCGAGAGACGTATTTTCAGGAAACGGCCGAACGGAGCCGGTTGCCAGCTCACTTAGTTGAGAAAGACTTCTGGGTTTGCTACATACTTCGATTGCTGTTTAGCAACGCAGAAATTGCTCGATACTTGACGTTCAAAGGTGGGACGTCACTTTCAAAGGTCTACAAAGCGATAGATCGCTTTTCCGAAGATATCGACTTCGCTGTAAGCCGAGAGTCACTTGGCTTTACTGCGGCTGCGGCTCCCGACGCGGTAGGCATCTCAATGGAGGAGCGCAGGCGTCGTCTTACACGATTGAGTGCTTCGTGCCTCACATGGACCACTGACTCACTCTTCCCCGCAATTCGCCAAGCTTTAACCAATTCACTCAGTACGAATCGCTGGTCAGTCGACTTGGTTGCCGACGAGAACGGCAATCAGCAAATCTTGTTTAGCTATCCTCGATCCGCTCTAACGCTTGGCAACAGTTACAACCCGCCACGAGTTCGAATTGAACTGACAGCACGAACAGATAACCATCCGTCACAACCAGCTACTGTCGTTCCCTACGTGGCCGAGAATTTTCCCGATGCAATTAGTGATTCATCGGTTAACGTTGAGGTTCTAAGAATCGAAAGAACCTTCTGGGAAAAGGCGACAATCCTCCATCAATTCCATTTCCAGAGTGATCCAGGTCGAGTTGCCCCTGGCTTTTCTCGCCACTACTACGACGTTTATCAACTCGTCGAACGTGGCTACTCGGAATCAGCACTCAAGGATGTTTCATTGCTGTCTGAAGTTGCTGATCACAAAAACATATTCTACCGACAACAGTGGGCACGGTACGATCTTGCTAGGACTCCACAAACACTTGAGCTGCTACCACATTCGGATATCGAGTCAACGATTGCGGACGATTACCTAGCAATGCAGGAAATGATTTTCAGCTCTTCGCCTATTTTCGAGGAGATCCTTTCAACGTTACGAGATTTGAAGAACCGTATCAACGTATTGCAACCTTAACCTTGTAGCGAACCAGCCTAGGCAGATGCTGAGCGCATCCAATCGTTCGCTAACTGCAACTTTTTCTCTAAATCGCTTCGTCATTTCGCCCTCTTTGCGTGAAACCCTATAGATAGAGACCTGTTGCTTTCGGTCTCGCTCGATACCCGGTTGTTAATCAAATCGATGACTAGTGCGTAGAAACCGGTGATATCGAGCTTCACATTGCCTCTGTTGGGAGATTGCTATGCCGAAGGTCCGCGCTGTGGATGAGATGAATGAAACTGAACTGCGAGCCGAGCTGGTTTCGCTCTTGGCGGATGGCGTCTTACGCTACATGCGAAGCGAACAGTTCGCGATTGATCACGCGGATCGCGAATTCGATCAAGATTTCGAGACAGCTTGCCTTGAGCTTCCTGCCAAACCAGTGCTCTCTGTGACCGGTCGAGTTAACGATCGATAGGTCTTTTTCAAAAAGGAGTGCTTTTTTATGGCAATCAACGTCTCCCAAGAGGTCGCGACGCACCGGCACATGTCCATGTCAGCGGAAAATTTCATGGGGACACACCACTTCGACATTTTCCGGGACGCATTTTGCCATTACGGTGGCAGAAACAAACATTGGATTTCGACGGAAAATTCCCGTAAAAATCGATTGGTTGAAAAGTGCTGTGTCCCCATTAAAGGACACGGAAGTACAAATGCAAATTCTTCGTTTGGCCGGTGCGAATCCGTTAAACTAGGCTCATGTCTTGGTAGCCTTGTCGTTGTTCTGACTTCATTAGAACTCCTTAACAGTTTGGGATGCAAATTATGTCAACCTTGCCCGGATTGATTTGGGGTGTTTTAGGTGCATTTGCCTTGTTGTCGGTCTGGACTAAAAACTCATGTGGGCAGGAGGCATCGAAAGAACCTACGAACCTTGCGGCTTCGAAGCCTGGCGAGGTGCTTACGAATAGCATTGGCATGAAGCTGGCGCTCATTCCGTCGGGTAGTTTTACGATGGGAAGTCCGGTAAATGAGCCAGGGCGTTCGAAATACGAAAACCAGGTGGAGGTAACGATCAGCAAGTCGTTCTATCTTGGAGTGACAGAGGTGACGCAGGGTCAATGGACAAGCGTGATGGGTACGACGCCATGGAAGGGTAAGGGCTTCGCAAAAGAGGGCTCCGACTACCCAGCGACCAATGTAAGTTGGGATGACTCGATAGCATTCTGCAAGAAGTTGAGTGAGAAAGAGGGTAAGACGTATCGCTTACCGACGGAAGCGGAATGGGAGTATGCGTGTCGTGCGGGTAGTACAAGTGCATATAGTTTCGGTAACGATGCGATTCAATTGAGTGAATTCGATTGGTGGGGCGGTTTCGGTGATGGAAATGCAAAAACGGAAAAGTACGCACACTCGGTAGGACAAAAGTTAGCGAATCGTTTTGGGTTGTACGACATGCATGGGAATGTAGCGGAATGGTGTTCCAATTGGAATGGATTGTATTTCGAAGGAGGTCGCGATCCGCAAGGGGCTAAATCGGGCGAGATCCGCGTCCTCCGTGGAGGCTCTTGGATCAGCGCCGCTGTTGCTTGCCGGTCGGCTTTCTGCGGCGGGGGCGCGCCGGACGACCGGGGCGGCAACATAGGCTTTCGCATCGCCCTCCAGACCTCATCGGAAGACCCGTCTTCTGAGGAGATAAAAGCACAGCAACGATAGCGCCCGCCAACGGCTCACGCCAGGTCAACACAACGCATTTTGCCAATTTTACCAAGGACTTTTGTCGCACGTGTCGCCAAACCGTCAAGTATAATGCTCGGTCCCCATTGGTTCGCCACCTTCGTCGACGGGCTACCGCTACCTCACATGAAAATTATTGATCTCAGCTTACCATTGGAAGACTCACCAAGCGAACCGCTACGGGTGACAGTCGAACATCAGTCGCATTCTGACACAGCGGCGGTGATGGCGGGTTACTTTGGGGCGACGGTGGACGACCTTCCGGAAAAGCTGGGCTGGGCCAATGAATGGATCACAGCGTGTTCACACAATGGAACGCATGTGGATGCTCCTTACCACTACTTTCCGACATGCGAGGGTAAGCCAGCACGGACGATCGACGAATTGCCTTTGGAATGGTTTTTTTCCGATGGTGTGGTCCTTGATTTTTCCAGTAAGCAAAACGGCGCATTGATTGAGCCGCAGGATATCGAGCAAGAGCTCGTGCGAATCAACTATCGATTGAAGCCATTTGATATTGTGATGATCCGTACCGATGCGGATCGTTTTTGGGGATCTGTCGAATATTTTCACGCGGGGGCGGGTGTCAGTGCTGCGGCAACACGCTGGTTGATCGATGCCGGGATCAGGGTGATGGGTATTGATGCATGGGGCTGGGATCAACCGTTCTGGGCGATGAAGGAACGCTTTCTGGCCACTAAAGACCCCTCTGTCATCTGGGAGGCGCATCGAGTTGGCCGCGATTTCGAGTATTGCCAGATCGAAAAGCTGACAAAACTGTCGATGCTCCCTCGCCCGTTTGGATTCAAGGTCAGCTGTTTCCCTGTCAAGTTGAAGGGTGGCAGTGCGGGGTGGAGTCGCGTAGTGGCTCTCTTCGATACTTAACTGTGCGTGAGCCGAGAATTACATCGCTCTGTTCGAACATGCTGTATTGCCTCGGCCACTGAAACGGCAGGACGATTGCAACACTTAGCTCTGATCGCAATGAAGTTCAGTGGGTGCATGATGGGGACACGACATTTTGGGGTGCGTTGAAAACCACCCCCCAAAAATAAGTGGTGTCCCCAAAGGTCTAACGCGGCGAATCCCCGACTCGCCAGCGATCCCGTCAGCAACGTAATCAACCCTATTGTAGAACGATTGTCCCAATCGTTTATCTATTGTAGAACGATTGTCCCAATCGTTTATCTGAAGTGAAGTTTGTACCTGCTTCAGAAACAGTTGAGGACAACTGTTCTACACTGAACACATCGTTATGGTGCCCAGCCCCCCAATTTGAATTGATTCGCGTCGGTCATTTCGTAGAGCAAAACAACATAGCAAACTGCGATCAACACTAAGAAGCAAGCAAATAACGTTCGTGAGCAATTCATATTCTGTAACCCACCACAGTGTTTTGTGTACATCCGCTTAAACAAACTTGGATCTACCGAAAAACCCAATTACTAGACGCACGCCAAAAAGCAAATTTTCTATTCGTTGCTCTAGCAAAGCATGTACCAAATTGGTGATCCGTTGAAAACAGTTGCCACCAAATGCATTTTCGCAGTCCAGAATAACATGTCCCCACACAAGATCGCACAGTTGTGACAGAATGGCTCAGCGGTTCGGAGGAAAGGATCCGCTTTCACGCGGCTTACGCCAGAATGCCTTGCACCACTTTTCCATGCACATCTGTCAATCGATAGTCGCGACCGCTGTAGCGATACGTTAATTGCTCATGGTCCAAGCCCATCAGATGCAAGATGGTTGCGTGCAAGTCGTGCACATGGACGCGGTCCTCGACAGCTGTCAGTCCGAACTCATCGGTCGATCCATAACTGAATCCGCCTTTCACGCCACCACCTGCCATCCATGTCGTGAATCCGTAGTGATCGTGATCTCGCCCCTTTTGACCTTCGGAGGTCGGTGCCCGGCCAAACTCGCCGCCCCAAATCACCAACGTCTCGTCCAACAAGCCCCTTCGCTTCAGGTCCTTTATTAAGGCCGCAATTCCTTGATCGCAGGCAACCGCTAACGCGCGATGTCCGTCAACAATATTTCCGTGGCCAGTGTCCCAAGCAATATCATAGCCGTCGATCGAATGCGAGAGCTGAACGGTGCGAACTCCTCGCTCGATGAGTCGTCGAGCAAGCAAACAGCCTTTGGCATATTCGCTCTCACCATACATCTCCAAGGTCTCTTTGGACTCTTGTGTCGTATCGAACGCGTCCGGTACCGCGAACTGCATTCGAAACGCCATCTCCATCGCTTGAATACTGGCTTCGAGTTGCAGGTCCTGCTGATGGCGTTGCAGATCTAGCTGGTTAAGCTTCGACAACAAATCCGCCTGCTGCCGTTGCTCTACTTTGGGCAACCAGCCATTCTTGAGATCATCCAGAATGCGATCCACTTTCATCTCGTGAATGTTCACGTATGTCCCAGTGAAAGCGCCGGGCAGAAATGCATTACTCCAATTGGCAAGTTTATTGCGAGGCTGTGCACGTGGACTCATCGCAACGAATCCAGGCAAATCTTGATTCTCAGTTCCCAATCCATAAACCAACCACGATCCCATGCTGGGCCGACTCGGTTGCAAATGCCCAGCGTTCATCATCATCATCGCGCCAGCATGCTCGGGTGTATCGGTATGCATCGAATGGATGAAGCAGATATCGTCTACCATTTCAGCAACATGAGGAAAAATCTCGCTTATGTATTTGCCGCATTGCCCATACTGCTTGAACGTGTACGGCGACGGCATGAGGCCCATCTGTGTATTTCGGAGCGACTTGCGGTCAACGCTCTCAGGTCGCTCTCCAGCATGCTTGGCAATCTCTGGCTTATAGTCAAACGTATCTACCTGAGATGGACCACCCGGCATAAAAAGCTGAATGACATGCTTTGCCCTGGGAGCAAAGTGCGGAATCTTCGGGGCCAAGGGGGATGACGAAACGCTCGTTCCAGTCGCGGCAGCCGTCAGCGGCTTGGACTGCCATAGGGAGCCTGCCAAGGCTATATTTCCGAAGCCCGCGCCGATCCGACGAATCGCGTCGCGTCGACTTTGAGGTGGCATAGGATTGCGGTGAAACATACGGTCTACCTGACATACATAAATTCGTTGGAACTCAACAACACCTGAGCATACCGAGCCCATCCCGAAAGCGCACGACCATCATTGATCCCGCGGACAAACTCTAAACCGAGAGTCAATTCATTCGAATCAGGACCTCGCGAATACAACCGATGATATACTGTCTCAATCTTCTCCACATCCGATTTGCAAACTTGATCCAGTTGGTTCGCGAGTGCTTCCGCTCGGTCAATCATGAATTGACTGTTCATGAGAAACAAGAACTGCTGAGGTACGATACTGGCAGGACGCTGTTCCACCGTTGCACGCATCAGTGGAAAATCAAAGCGACGCAAGAACGAATCGGACTCAAAAGCATCGCCATTGCGGCTTACTTTTGCATACAACGTTCTTCTCTTGCCGCCTCCGAGATTCGGCTGCGAAGGCCCCCCTAAAGCCAGATCAAGCTCTCCCGTCACCGCCAACAACGAATCTCGCCATGCTTCCACATCCATCCTTCGTGGACTCATTCGCCATAGCCAGCGGTTGTCGCCATCGAGGTTGTAAGACTGCTCGTCAAACGCACTGCTAAGTTGATACGTTTGGGAAGTCATGATTTTACGGTGCAGCGCTTTCAACGACCAACCGCTATCCAAGAACTCACTTGCTAGCCAATCAAGCAAGTCTGGGTGCGTCGGGCTTTCCCCCAGCACTCCAAAGTTGCTCGGTGTGCGAACCAATCCAGCGCCAAAGTGATGCATCCAAATGCGGTTGACAAACACGCGTGCGGTCAATGGATTCAATGGATCCACGATCGCTCTCGCAAGCTCCTCCCGACCGCTGCCTTGCGTGAAATGAGTTGGCTCCCTGCCGGACAAGATACGGAGAAACCGGCGTGGTGCGACTTCACCCGTCTTGCGAAGATTACCTCGCAAGGCCACCTTCATGTCGTCGCTGCCAGTGTCGTGAAGGGTATGCGCGATTTCGAGTTGAGGAGGCGAATTTCTCTTGAACTCTTCCAACCGGGTCGTCCAATCGGATAAAAGAGCCTGCTCGTCTGCAGTTGCTTGGCGATTCTCGCTTTTTAGCTTCTTCGTAAGCGGTGTGATCTTACCCGCAAGCTCATCCACATTCTTCTTGTGATCCTTGAAGCGTTGGACGACATCGTTGGATGCCAACGGCAGATCTCGCGTGGAAGTGTTCTGAAACACGCCTGCGAGCGAGTAATAGTCTTGCTGTGGAATTGGATCAAATTTGTGGTCGTGGCATCTGGCGCATGAACCCGTTATCCCTAATAATCCACGCGTTAGAGTGTCGATTCGATCATCAAGAGTCTCGCCTTGGGATTGCGCGATACTATCTGGATCACCACCGTCCGATCGATAGGTAGGTCCGAGCGCAAAGAAGCCTGTCGCGATTGCATCCGATGGCTCGCCCCTTAAGTCGCCCGCAATCTGCAATCGAATAAATTCATCGATTGGAAGATCCCGGTTGAAGGCGTCTACAACCCAATCCCGATATCGCCAAGCGTCGCTGAACTCCGTGTTGTCCAGGAACCCACCATGACCATCGCTGTACCTCGCCACATCCAACCAATGCCTCCCCCATCGTTGACCGTACAAGGGCGATTCAAGAAGTTCATCGACGAGCGATTCCACGGCAAGCTGGGAATTCGTTTCGGCCGCAGAGGTGAACTTGTTTATCTGCGGCCAGGTAGGCAGGATGCCGATCAAATCGATATAAATTCGACGTGCCAAAAGAGCGGGAGTGGCAACAGGGACACAATGAAGATTGGCCTTGGCTCGTCCCGACGCAACGAAAAGATCAATCGGATGGAGCACCGAATCGCCTTGTTTGGCAACCGCATCGAGAGCGGGCACATCGGGACGCTGAATTCTCTTCCACGCCCAATGGCTTCTCTGCGCGGAATCCCAATCGAATTTCGTCCAGTCCTTGCCGTTTGCGTTTACGCGATCACCAGCAGACGAAGTCGTTTGTGGCCATGGCACTCCCATCTCCACCCATTTTGTCAACGCTTCGATACTTCGCCGGTCCAACTTGCGATCCGGTGGCATCTCGCTCGCCTCGTACTTTACAGACGCAATCAGCAGACTCTCCGCAGGCTTGCCTAATACGACTGCCGCTCCTGAATCTCCACCTTTCAACATCCCCGCACGACTGTCTAAACTCAATCCCGCCTTCAATTCCGGGGCGTCAGTACTGTGGCAATCAAAACAGAACTGAACCAAAACAGGGCGTATCTCCGACTCAAAAAAATCGATCTGCTCTTGTGGGAACCGACGCTCACCCGTCAGCACGTCCGTCTGCGTACCTGAGTCGTCCGCAACCAAAACAAGGCAGTTCGCTGAAAGGCCGATCAAGAGGAAGAAAACGCGGATCATGACGACTCGTTCGATCTGATAAATGGATTCTATGCGGAAAACCAGTTCGAATCTGAGAGCGTTTGAGGTTTGGGAGGAAACACATCCCACCACACGGCTGATTGACGCAACATTAGCCCTAGTGTATTCCTATCCCGCGTGGCGTTCAAGTCTATCCTACAGACGTCCAATCAGACCTCTAAATCCAAAATTGCTCACCTGAGATCACATTGCATGGCGAAAGAACTGAATTTCAAGCAAGAGTTGACCGCTGCATTTGGCCAGCCCATTTCCGAGAATCCGACACAGGTGATGATCGAGGCCGCCTACCGCCACCACGCTCTAGACTGGCGATATTTAACCATAGAGGTTGCTGCCAACGGACTTGGCGATGCAGTCCAAGGTGCGCGAGCGATGGGTTTCGTAGGGTTCAACTGCACCATTCCGCACAAGATCGCTGTCATCAAGTATCTTGACGGATTAGGTGAGTCGGCTGAACTCATGCAAGCGGTCAACTGTGTCGTTCGGCGAGGCGATCAACTGATAGGTGAAAACACCGATGGTAAGGGCTTTGTCAAAGCGGTTCGTGCTGTGCGAGATCCCTCCGGATCTCGCGTCGTGATCTTTGGGGCAGGCGGTGCAGCCCGCGCGATCAGCGTTGAGATGGCGTTGGCGGGAGCAAGTCACATTACCATCGTGAACCGGTCTCCCAAACGCGGGGATGAATTATTGGAACTTCTGCAAACCAAAGTCACGCAACGAACCGATGGCAAACTGCAATCCAAGTTAGCAAGATGGGATCAGACCTTTTCGATTCCTGACAACACAGACATCGTTGTCAATGCAACTTCGATCGGCTTGTATCCCGATCTAAATGCTCGCTTGAACTTGGACGTTAAATCGCTACTACCCTCCATGCTAATTGCCGACGTCATCCCCAATCCGCCTCGAACGAATCTCATCCAAGACGCGGAACAACGTGGGTGCACTGTTATTGACGGACTGGAAATGCTTGTGAATCAAGGCGTCATAGGTGTCGAGTATTGGTCAGGCATTACCCCCGACCCTAGTGTGATGCGAGCCGCCCTAGAAGAGGTCTTCCGCTAGAGCGACTCCTCAGTCCAACCAACGATCAAGCAGAACAATCCTGCCGGCTGTGCTAAAATGCACTCCAAACTCAGAGCCAAAGGGCAATTTTTTCCGGAACCCAATTTTCGATACTGGAAAATGCTCCTGTTACACCCCACGAGGCGAAGAATGTCAAAATGTTTTCAAGCGGTTGTATTAGCGATTGGCTTCCTTGGTTGTCCAGCTTTAGTGATTGCTCAGGTCACGACAAGTGGGCTCCCAGGGATTGTGATCACAGACTCATCCTCGAACAAGCGAACCGAGTACTTGCGGCTCGGTCCCCAAGACTTCAGCATTCCCCTATTGCAGAATCAGCCCGCATGGTCGGTCGAGAAGTCAACTTTGCACGGCGGAAAACAGGAAGGTTGCGAGATCATCACCATTGACAGCGGCACGTTATCCATTGTCATCGTGCCTACGCGCGGCATGAGTGTGCTGAGGGTTTCGAAATCTCCTAACTCAAGAGAACCAGGAATCGAACTAAGTTGGAACTCGCCAGTCAAAGAAGTCGTTCACCCGCAGTTTGTCAACCTCGAAAGTCGCGGTGGACTCGGTTGGCTGGAAGGCTTCAACGAATGGATGGTCCGATGCGGTTTAGAATCTGCAGGCCACCCTGGCAAAGACGAGTTCATCAACAATGTCGGCGACAAAGTCGAAATGGACCTGACGTTGCATGGCAAGATTGGCAATATCCCAGCCTCAAAGGTGTCGGTTACCGTCGACCGCGAAGCCCCCTATCGAATTCGAGTACAAGGAGTCGTCAACGAACGGATGTTTTACGGTCCAAAACTGGAGCTGATCACAGAGATCTCCACTGTCCCAGGAACAACCGCGTTTCAAATCACGGACAAACTCATGAACCACGGTGCGGACGATCAAGAGTTCCAGATGATCTACCACACTAACTTTGGAAAACCACTATTAGGAAAAAACGCGAAAGTTGTCGTTGCTGCAGAAAAAGTCGAGCCCATGAACGCGCATGCTGCAAAATCGATTGATTCCTTTGCTGCCTACGAACCGCCTACCAAGGGTTTCATCGAACAGGTTTATCTTGTCTATCCAAAATCCGACTCGAACGGAAACGCACGTGCCCTACTCAAGAACGCGGCAGGGGACCAAGGTGTTACGGTGATGTGGAAAACTTCGCAGTTGCCTTACTTTACGCTATGGAAAAACACAGCGGCTGAAGCAGATGGGTACGTCACTGGCCTGGAACCAGGAACGGGGTTTCCCTTCAATCGAAAAATTGAACGCAAATTCGGTCGAGTTCCCAAACTGGGGCCAAACATGTCCCGCATCTTCGAGCTGGAGTACAGCCTGCATTTAGACAAGGAAGCCGTGAACAAAGTGGAATCGATGATTTCACAACTTCAAGACCAACCTCCTATCCTTGTTGCGGAACCAATCTCCATTCCGAAACCATAGAATGGAGTCGGTGAGGACGGCGAATCTCCATCCATTGATACTTGCTCCTTATCCTCGCGTAAGGGATACTGCATCCTCGAGTAAGGAATACTACGCAACCCTGAACACTGCGTTATCTGGCCAATCGTACTTACTGCCGAAACGACAAACACAATGACCGAGGTCGAAGAAAGCGTAGAGAGCTACGGTGCTGACACTTGAATCAGAGCTTCGCGAACTTGTGCAACGTTTCAACGAGGCGAAGGTAGAGTATGCCTTATGTGGGGGAATGGCCGTCGCTCTCCATGGCTATCCTCGATTCACTAAAGACATCGATTTTTTGATACCCCCCGAATCGCTCGATCAAGCGAGAAAAGTTGCTGCAGCCTCCGGATTTCTTGACGAGTCTGGCAGAATTCCGTTCGCTGATTCCGACGTTTATCGTATTCTTAAGATCGAAGGCACTGAATACCGGATACTCGACTTGTTGGTACCCAAAAGATTGGACACGGCTGCTTGGAGTCAACGCCAATGGTTTGACTGGAATGGACTTCCCATTTGCTCCGTTTCGAGAGAGGGTTTGGTTGAAATGAAACGGTCCGCCGGGCGAGATATCGATCGAATAGACATCAAGCAACTTGGGTTTGCAGTAGATGAATAGCAGATTGCATGACGAGCGTTTTTCAAGTTCCATCGCTGTGGATATGTCGAGCTCCGCGATTTCAAGTCGACTGCGAGAGGCGAGCGAGCTCCATCAACTGGGGTTATCTCTGGCAAAAGCAAAGCCGATGGCAAACGCACCTCAATCGCCTGTAGAAACCGAGGCGAAGAGCCCATCGAAGTTGCAATCGACTGCTGACTCGCGTCCATGATTGAATAATTCGAAGTGTCAGGAGTGTCAGGACGATGGACTCTCACGTTCGATAGCAAAAGCTTGACGGCGAACGGCACGGCGGAGCGCGCCTGCATCTTTTGTCGGCTGTGTCTTTCTCCAATTGCACTTGATACAGACCGCATGCATTTCGTATGCGTTTCCGTATGAGAATTCCCAAGCCAAAACCGTTCGCATTCCCCGTTGGCTTGATCGCGGCCGCAGCAATCGTGTGGTTGACCACATTGCGGTGCGTTTCTCAACAACCGGAAAATCCGCTTGTCGCTCAATATCAAGAAGCCCGAGCAGCCTACACCGCAAAGCAGTTTCAAAAATCAGCCACACTCTTTCGCAGCGTTGCGAATCAATGCCAAGGTTCCGAACTGGCAATTCAATGCGAGTACTTTGCCGCCATTTCCAACTGGACGCTAGAACCGTCGGACGCGACCGCCTCGAAGCTATCCGATTGGATCGCGAAAACAACGCAATTTCGCGACGAAGCGTTGGCTGCCCACCGATCCTTCGATGAAAAACTGATGCAGCGCTGGATGGAAAATTCAAACGTATTGCATGCCAAGTGGGACCGCCAGAAACAACGATTTGACTTGGCGGAAGCTCGTTTACGAGGATTTCTCAAAAACGCTCCGACCAATAGCAATCAACCAAACCACTCACCCGCCGCGTGGCTAGAACTCGGCTCGCTCCTTTTGGAATGCCGCCAAGATTACGTTTCCGCCAAAGAATGCTTCCATAACGCACTTGGATGTTGCGGTGACTCCGAGGATATCGCCTCTCAAGCTACTTTGGGAGTTGCCTTGGCTTGTTTTCATGAGCAGAATTTCACCGAGGCAAAATCGTACCTGGACCGACTTGCAAACAAGAAGCTGGATGACAATCTTGCGATTCAACTCAAGCTACTTCAAATCAAAGTCTCGAAAGCCGTCGGTGACTCCATCGATATCATTCAGTCGCTCGATCCTCTCGTTCGACTAGCGATTGCTGGCAATCCTCAAGCGTCGGTCCTGTACGAACTCGCGATGGCGTTGCTGGATGCGGGTGACAACTCGAACTCGAACGAAATACTTTTGCAACTCGTTCACCGGTTCCCTCAAACCCCAGTTTCGATTGAGGCGCGGATTAGGCTTGCTCGCAATGCGATGGATTCCAGTCATTGGCAAGAATCGCTTCAATGGTCCGAGCAAGCGATCCAAATGGGATGTTCCGAACCTTTGCAACCGCACGCGGAAATGCTGCGAGGGCGAGCCAAGATGGGCCTAGGTGATCTCGATGGAGCCCGAACGGATTTTGAGCTAGCACTGAAGCACGAAAGTGCGAGTTTGGATTTGAAGGTTTCCGTTCATTTCCAACTTGCAGAAACACTCTACCAACTCGAACGCTGGCCCGAGGCAGAAACACACTGGACGTGGCTGACTCAGTTTGCCCAATCGAAAGCCGAATCTGGCAGCCCCCCAGACTGGCTGCCCGTCATTCTACTGCGGACTGCGGAATTGCTTGCATTGAAAAAGGAATGGGAACAGGCTGAGGAAATCGTTTTGAGGATTCGTAACGATTTTCCCAAATGCAATCGCAGTTGCGAAGTCGATTATCTCTTGGCAAGGAGTTTGATCTCCAAAGCCGACTTCGATGCCGCCCGAAAAGTACTCAATACGTTAACAAGATCCATCGATAACACGCCTGCTGAGTTAGTGGCTCGCGCGCATTGGATGGCAGGAGAAACGTACCTTTTGCAACGCAAGTACGAAGAAGCAAGAAACGCATATCAGCAAGTTCTCAAGATTCCGAAACAAAACCACTGGCACTCAGCCGCACTCCTGCAAATTGGGCAATGCTGCGAAGCAACGCAAGATATGCAAGGTGCGCGCAACGCGTATTCACAAATTGCCAATGAATTTGGCGAAAGTCCATTTGCTTCCTTGGCCAAACAACGACTATCACTACTCCCATCCTCTTCGCTCGCAACTCAACCCAACCAAAGCTCTCCAGGAACCAAGCGATGATGAATAGCCGTAACATCGCATGTTCGCCGACACGTTGGGCCATCCATATCTTGTTGCTCGTTTGGCTGCTTCCCATCGGTGGTATCAACCAACGCGCCCATGCCCAGGGGCCCCCTAACTTGCTGCCTCAGGGCAACTACAGCAACGGTCAGAACTATGCCAACGGTACTGCCATGCCAAGGCAGTCGTTCAACAACCCTCAATCGAGCAACCCTCAATCGAGCAACGCAGGGTCTCAAAGCAGCTTCGAACCGGCGGCTCGCGTAGCCAACAACCCGAATGGTGCGACTCCCGGCAATGGTTCACCCGCGTCAACCACAACGCAAGCGAGTCCGGCCACAACGAAGGAATCCATTATCCCCGTGCGAAATCTTTTGCAGATTTTCCATGACGGCGGCTTAATGATGTACCCCATCGCACTTTGCTCGTTCGTGCTAACCGTGTTTGCGTTCGAGCGATTCATTCATTTGCGAACTGGACGGGTCATTCCGAGGCCGTTTGTGAAGCGGCTCATCGAACAGCTTCAGCAACAACAAATCGAACGCGAGGAAGCTTTAGAGCTTTGCGAACGCAATCCGAGCCCGATGGTTTCTATCTTGGTGGCCGCGATCAAACGCTATGGCAAGTCCGCAGTTGAGATTGAACAAGCGGTCCTGGATGCAGGTGAACGAGAGAGCAATAAGCTCCGACGCTATATGCGGCTTCTCAGCGCCATTAGCAACGTCGCACCCTTGCTCGGGATGCTGGGAACCGTGATGGGCATGATTCAATCGTTCAACGATATTTCGGGCGCTCAAGCCATGGGACGCCCGGAGCAATTGGCCGGCGGCATTGGCCAAGCGCTTCTGACAACCGCCGCCGGGCTTTTGGTCGCAATCCCTGCGTACCTGCTCTACATGTATTTTCTTGGACGAACCGATCAACTCACGATGGAGATGGATGGTTTCGCTCAACAACTTGTCGAAGTCATTAGCGCCGAGAGCTTGCAGGAAAACGACACTTCTCGAACTCGCACCACTCGTACGCGTAAAGCAGCATAAGCACAAGGGAGCAATCGCGCATGCCTCTCAAACTCAACCAAGAAGAATCGCCAACGATCAATTTGACGAGCATGATCGATATCCTTTTTCTGCTGATCATCTTCTTTATGGTTGGCACGAAATTCACTGAGAGCGAATCGAACATCCAAATCAACTTGCCCAAGGTTGCACCGAATGGAGCGATGCTGCCGAGCCCCTCTAGCAAAACGGTTTATTTGACGACAGATGGTGCCATTCGAATCGACGGTCAACAAGTAAATCAAGAACAACTGACCAATCTGCTGGCCCAAGCCGTTCGAAACTTTCCTGATACGACCGTGCAAATCAAGCTGGATGGCTCGATTCCGTTTCAACAAGCTGCGGACATAGCCAGCGCCGTACACCGATCTGGCGCGAAACTAAACGGTGTCGCGTTAGCCACATATCAAATGCCTGGACCGCGTCGATAAATCATGTCGAGTCGCTTCGTGGGTACTTCATCCGATATCGCTTCGCGACTAACGCTGGGGATGTTTGCAGCCATCGGTGACCTCAGCAGCAATCGCATCTGGGCGATCGTGCTAGGCGCGCTCTTGGCTGCGGTCGCGATTGCGTTGTTGGTCGCATCCTGGACCAAATGGGGACAGACCAAATCGCTTACCAAATGCATTGCTTTAGCGTTTCTTGCCCACGTTTGGCTCCTGATGTACGCATACGGAACGCGCATCGTGACACCTGGCTTCGGCGGTGGCAACCAAGGGGGAATACGCAACGATAACGGTGCGATCACGATGACACTCATGGAAGCTTTGCCCGCCATCGAAGCACCCTCAGCCTCTCCTCCTGAGATCGGGTCAGAGCAGGAGACGACGGATGATCCGCCAACGAACGAATACCAGATCGCCGCCTGGGAAGCACCTCTCCATCGCAATCAACCCGACCAAGAGGAACGCTCGGTTTCCACCGCGACCGAGGCACCCAAGACGCCGGAGTTTCCAGTTCCGGAGGTGAGATCAACGCCAGTGATCCACTTGGCGGCAAGCAACACGCCCGAGCCGGACTTACCTCCAATGGAATCGGCAGAACAAATCGCAATGCTTGCCACCCCTCCAAATCAAGCAAGCGACATGCTTCCGAGCCAATTGCAGGTACCTCCTCCATCAACGACGCCCCAATTGTCGGGCCAACCGCCCGAATTGTCGGGCCACCCGATGGATCGAAGCAAAGCGATCGCCGAGTCTGCCGCGACACAAACTCGCAAAGTCGACCACCAAAGCGTTCCAATCCATTATCAAATGCGTCTTTCGCCACAACGCCAGCAATATGCCATGCTCAACGGAGGGGACGTTGATACGGAATCTGCTGTCGAACGAGCGTTGGCATGGCTCGCCCGGTCGCAAGGCATCGACGGAGGATGGCATGCAGCCGAGCATGGCGCAGGTCGTGTCCCCTCCGCCGCAAATAATCGTACCCATAGCGAATATCGTCATAACGCTGGCTTGAAAGCCAACACTGCCATGACTGGGTTGGCGCTGCTTGCATTCCTTGGTGCTGGCCATACCCACGTCGACGGACAGTACAAGGAAGTGGTCACTCGTGGGTTGCTGTACCTCAAGGATCAGCAATTACCCTCGGGAGATTTGTCGGGACGAGATCAGGTTGGACGCGAGCCAACCGTCCGTTTTGCTCGTATGTATAGCCACGGCATGGCGGCGCTCGCACTTACCGAGGCGTATGGAATGACGGGGGACCCGGTGCTGTGGCCGACGGTTCAGTCCGCGTGCAAATATACGCTTGGGGCTATGAACCCGCGAACAGGTGGATGGCGATATGAGTTCCCAACCGATGACCCAGGCGACATGAGCCAATTCGGTTGGCAAGCCATGCTGCTGAAAAGCTCAGCCAATCATCAAGCGATCTCCTTGGCACCACAGACTCGCTTGGTGATGCAACGTTTCATGGATTCGGTAAGCACGGGTCGACACGGTGGTTTGGGCATATACCGTCCGAAAGCAGGACAGATGGCCGCCTCCGAACAAGCAACTCCGGCCATGACTGCCGAGTTGCTTGCTTCGCGATTGCTGTTAAGTTTCCCGATCACCCCGCTCGCAGCCGAGGAGGGACAACGCATGATCCTGAAGAACTTACCCGGGCAGAGTGAGGAAAACCTCTACTATTGGTACTATGCGACCTTGGCCATGTACCAGTTGCGAGGCGATGGAGAATTGAACAGCCAATCGCAACTAGCATGGAATCAATGGAACGATTCGCTCAAGCAACAGCTCTGCTCGACTCAGATCCCTCGCGGACAAGAGGAGGGTTCCTGGAATCCGAGTTGTCTCTGGGGAGGCTACGGCGGTCGCGTCTATTCCACGGCGGTCGCTTGCATGTGTCTTGAGGTCTACTATCGCTACTTGCCGATGTACAAGACGGATCAAATTGCGGCCCAATGGCAACCTGCAAGTTGGCGATAGAGTCCGTTTTGCTTCTTTGTGAAATTAACAACGGTCTTAAAGCACAAAACAATTGGGTGCTTCAGGCGAGCGGCAGATTGCAGTATCCCAACCCGAGCCCGTACCGGCCCGTCGCCCTAGCATGAAGGTAACGAACCCCTGGGATAAACCCAAGGGCATTCAATGCATGCCATCTGGCTTTACGCCAGTGGTGGTTTGACCTTCGCCCTAGCATGAACGAATGGTGCTTCGTGGGTGGCACCGTTCGTTCGTGCTCTTCGTGGGTGGCACCGTTCGTTCGTGCTATCGCTCTACTCTGGGCAGCCTCTCTTTTCAATTGCGATCAGTATACGCGGAGGACTTGCTGGCCTCGCTACCGCTCACTTGCTGGCCTCGCTACCGCTCACTTGCTGGCCTCGCTACCGCTCACTTGCTGGCCTCGCTACCGCTCACTTGCTGGCCTCGCTACCGCTCACTTGCTGGCCTCGCTACCGCTCGTTGCCAGCCGTTCGCTTGCTTGCTTGCTAGCTTCCTCACCTTACTTTACTTTACTTTATTGAACTTGGGCACAACGGAAACCGATGCTGTAGAAACGATCGCCCGGACCGTCGTTGAAGCGACAAGCCGACCGCGCGTACCGCGCGTAGTCGTACCAGCTACCGCCACGCAGCACCCGGTAGGGGCCTAAATTAGGGCCAGTTGGATCAATCTGTGCTTCAATTGGATAGGTACTGTACCAGTCATCACACCACTCCCAAACATTGCCCAGCATATCGTACAGGCCCCAGCGATTGGGTTGCTTCATTTTGACTTGCCGCGTTCCGGCCTTGGTGTGTTGATATTGTTTCTCCGGCCAATCCGTCGAATCGTCAGACTCCTCCAAATCATAGTCGACACCACTATTGCCTCCGTACCAAGCGATGGCGTCCAAGGCGGGCGCATTGGATTTTCCTAAGATCTCGATCGGTCCAGCGTACGTCGCTTCGGTCGAGGATGCGCGGCAGGCATACTCCCACATGGCTTCGCTGGGCAATTGCAACTCGAGTCCTTGTACCTCAGTGTTGACTTTGAGAATAAACGCTTGAGCATCTTCCCAACTCACTTGTTCCACCGGACGCTCTGGGTCGACGAATCGACTTGGATTGGATCCCATGACCGTTTGCCATAGTGCTTGGGTGCAGGGCGTATCAAACATCCAAAAGGGGCGAGAGAGGGCAACGTTGTGTTGCGGACCTTCGTCATCGCTCTGGCCGGGTTCGTCTTTGGGAGAACCCATCAGAAAGCTGCCCGCCGGAATCCACCGCATGCGTTGCGTGATCCACGAGTCATTTTCGCCCGGCAAGCTGAACTCGGCAAAAACCCCAAATCGATCCTGTCCCCAACCCGACGCCCAGCTTGGAGCGCAGCCGTTTACCAACGGATGCTGAATGCGTGCTGCGGATGATTGGAGGGTACTTGCCATGACAATATCTTCAAAGTCGTTTGTTAGACGCAATAAAAAGCGGGCCGATGAGCGTTCGCGTCGCTACTGCGGGCTACTAACACATCGACCGCCGATTCGTTTTTGCCACATTGAAGCGGACTGGACACACGTCTGTTCAAATCAGAGCTATCCGGCTCAGTCTTGAGCTTGGGCACAACGGAAACCGATGTTGTTGTTACGATCGCCCGGACCGTTGTTGTTGCGACAAGCCGACCGCGCGTTCTGCGCGTTGTTGTTCCAGCTACCGCCACGCAGCACCCGGTTGTGGCCTTACGACGTGTGACCGGACGCTATTGTTGCATGAAGAGCTTCACAATTCCAGGGGAGGATGCCGCTTGAGTTCTTCTTTGCGCCACCCGATGGCGTCACAATGCAGAGTTGTAGCCAAAGCAGCGGCGTAGCCAGCTTGTAAACCCAGCCCGTCAGTGAGGCCCTCTGCAAATCGATGTTCCCAGTTTTTTCGACCGTCGACGTAGCGTCTGCGGCGGCGACGGGACAGGCGAATCGAACCAGGAAAAACACGACATCCGCACATGGGGATGCCCTGGCTACATCGATTGATGTGAATGGGTGGTCGCACACTCAGCTTTAACTCCTCCTCCAAAAAACGCTCTGCGGCTTGGGCAATATGCATTGTTTTGGATTTTGAGTCGCACCACCAGATGACGTCGTCCATGTAGCGTACAATGCCCAGCGCTCCAAGTTTTTCCAGCAAGCATCGATCGAGACATCCAAGGTAAAAATTGGCAAAGTTTTGCGACGTGAGCGCACCGATGGGCAATCCTTTTCCGGGCACTGTGTGATAGCTGCGGATGATCCGCTCAAGCAAGGCGAGTAACGGCGGGTCCTTAAATTTTGCTTTCAGCATCGACACCAAACGATCATGCTCGATGCTCGCGAAATACTGCCTTACGTCGAGCTTTCCGTACCATTCAAATCGCCTAGCGAAATGCTGAGTGCGATTCACGGCCGCATGTGAACCTTTTCCTATGCGACATGCGTAGGTGTCGAAAATCAGCGATTTCTCGAGGACTGGTCCGACGTGCAAAATCAGGGCGTGATGTAGGACTCTCTCCCGAAAGGCGGGCGCATGAATGATCCGTGGTTTCGGGTCAAAGATCTGAAATTCGCTCGCTTCGCCCAACGACAACTTTCCATCCAAAATACCGCGCTGCAACTTGGTAAGGTTCGAATTTAATTGATTGCAAAACTGTTGAACGTCTAACGCGAAACGTTTGCCTTTCGCGGCACAATAAGCTGCCTCAGTTAAACAATCCCAGGTAGCCACATCCTCAAGACGGATTGGACTTCGTTTTGGCATGGTCTGAGTTTCGGGTTAGAAATTCTGCTTTCGCTTCTTTCACTGCATCCAAAAAGTGCTCTGCATATTTGTCTACTCTGGCTGTACCGATTCCAGAAATTTCGCCCAGCGCGCTTTTGGTTGCGACGTTTCTGCGAACGATTTCCGCCAATTGCTCGTTGGTGAACAAAGCATACGCGGGTACTCCTTCGCGTTCCGCCATTGTTTTTCGAAGCGTTCTTAAATGCGCGAAAATGGCGAAATCGTGTTCGTTTAGGATTTCGCGATAATCGATACGCTTTTTCTGCCCATCAATCGGCGTATTGACTTTATCGTGCGTCTGTTTGTCGACGTAGGTCACACAAATGGACCAATAGCTATTTGGGCCGTCGCTTACAAACTCACGCTCCAGCGAAACAATTCGGCGGCTACGCAAAAAGAGATTGAGTTCTTCTTCGCTAGACGCATTCGCATCGGTGGCTGGCAGGAAGAAAGTTTTGATTTGCATTGTTGGTTATCGCGCGCTCGCTTCACTCGCTCACTTGCTGGCCTCGCTACCGCTCGTTGCCAGCCGTTCGTTCGCTTGCTCGCTTACTCTACTTTCTTTTTGAACTTGGGCACAACGGAAACCGATGTCGAAGTCACGAACGCCCGGACCGTAGAGGCGACAAGCCGACCGCGCGTACTGCGCGAAGTTGTACCAGCTACCGCCACGCAGCACCCGGTAGTGGCCCCCCGATGGACCGAGTGGATTTTTGGTCGCGTCATTAGTGCACTCTCCATAACAATCTTGGCACCACTCCCAAACATTTCCATGCATATCATACAGGCCCCAAGGATTCGACGCGAACTTTTTTACGTCCGATGTTTGCGACTCTGCCAAACTTGAGTCGAAGTAGTTTGCCTGATGGAGAGAAATGGAATCGCCGAAAGAATATCGCGTTTTCGTCCCAGCCCGACATGCGTATTCCCACTCTGCCTCGGTTGGCAGCACAAGCTCCAGATCGATCTGTTTGTCGTCAAAGTGTTTATTCATCGCGATCAAGAATTGCTGACAATTATCCCATGAGACGCTTTCAACCGGGCGTCTAGAGCCTTTAAAATGGCTTGGATTTTCGGGCATAATGACCTGCCATAGGGCTTGAGTCACCGGCGTATCGAACAACCAATAACCGTAGTTGAGAGTCACTTCATGCACGGGCTTCTCGCTTCCGAGAACTTGATCGTCGCTCTCGGTTGACCCCATGAGAAATCGGCCGGGCGGAATCCATCGCATCCGCTGGGTGACGAAATCTGCATCCGAGGCAGAAGGTGAGGCTGAACTCTTGGGGCGTTTGCTAGCTTTTTTCGATTTGCGATTCGCAGGTATCTCTAGGGTGAACTCGGCCCATAACCCATAACGATCACGGCCCATGGCACTGGCCCACTCCGGCTTTGTGATCCTTGTTAGTTCCAGCACGTCTACGTCGGACTCGACCCGGACGGCTGCTCCCTCAGGCAAAGGAGTCGTGCTTGCCTGGTGAGGCTGAATTAAAAATCGCGCGCCTGCGCCGCCACTGGTCGGATGAAGCCTCCTCCGTCGGCCACCATCCGCCCGTGTCGGCTCCGGCGCTCCTTGAACTTGGGCACAACGGAAACCGAAGTTGTAGTTACGATCG
>Ga0247838_1002223_pt1 | contig 25252 bp, 25 predicted proteins | sample LaCruzMarch2015__5_FD_189097 | JGI IMG/M metagenome (GOLD analysis project Ga0247838, IMG submission 189097) | Freshwater microbial communities from meromictic Lake La Cruz, Castile-La Mancha, Spain - LaCruzMarch2015_15m | ecosystem: Environmental > Aquatic > Freshwater > Lake | place: Spain... | reverse complement strand
CCAGGCAAATTTCACCAAAGGATGATTAGAAAAACTGCGGTCTAGATGTTTTCTAGTTTGTAGCCAAGCCCGCGGATAGTTTGGATAAGAACAGGATTTGCAGGATCTGCTTCAATCTTGGCACGAAGACGTTTGATGTGAACATCTAAAGTCTTTGTATCACCGTAATAATCCCCACCCCACACACGATCAATTAATTGTGAGCGTGTGAGAACCCGACCGGAGTTGCGCATTAAGAACTCAAGTAGTTCAAACTCTTTAAGGGGAAGTGAAACTGGTGCTCCATTGACTGATACTTGGTGCTTACCGGTGTTGAGCTTTACTGGACCAACTTCCATTAAGTCTTGATCTTGAATTGAACCATCATCAGTAATGCCGCGGCGCAAGACAGCCTTGATGCGTGCGATTAATTCGCGAGATGAATAAGGCTTAGTGACATAGTCATCTGCGCCAAGTTCAAGACCCACAACCTTGTCGATTTCAGCATCTTTTGCTGTCAACATAATGATTGGCACTTGTGATGTTGTGCGAATTGTGCGGCAGACCTCAACACCTGAAACTTCAGGAATCATGAGATCTAGCAGGATTAAGTCAGCACCTTCTTTGGCAAAGATTTCAAGTGCTTTGCGACCATCCTCGGCCACCAAAGTCTCAAATCCCTCTTTACCCAGCAGGAATGCCAGTGCTTCTGAAAACGATGCTTCATCTTCTACGATGAGAATCTTGGACATTAGTTGGCCTCCGCTTGTTTGTTATGAATAGGCAAAAGTAAGGTGAATGTACTTCCGATATTTTCCGCACTCCACACCTTCACATCGCCGCCATGTTTGGAGGCGACGTGCTTAACAATTGATAGTCCCAAGCCTGTTCCGCCTGTTTGGCGAGAGCGAGCCGGATCTACTCGGTAGAAACGTTCAAAGATTCTTAATAAATCAGTTTCAGGGATTCCAATACCTTGGTCTGTTACTGAGATTTCAACAATGCCATCAACCAGCTTGCTGGTCACGGCAACCTTAGTATTTTCTGGGGAGTAGTTAACCGCGTTATCGATCAGATTTTGGATTGCCATAGTCAACTGATCGCGGTCACCCCACACAAACAGATTCTTTTCTTCCTGAAAAGTAACTGTGATGTGACGATTTTCGGCATTGATCTGGCATTGATCAATTGCCTCCTTCACCAGGAATCCCACCTCAACCTCGTCGGCAACTTGGAGTGGATCTGAATCTTGAATGCGGGAGAGATTAATGATTTCTTGAACTAAATCAGTCAAACGCTTTGACTCTGATTGCATGCGAGTTGCAAACATGGTGACCGCTTCGGGTTCATCCTTTGCACCAAGCACCGCTTCACTGAGTAGAGAGAGGGCACCGATAGGAGTTTTTAATTCATGCGAAATATTTGCAACAAAGTCGCGACGCACTTCGTGAACGCGTTGTGCTTCGCTCTCATCTGAGATTAAGACTATTACAAGGTCACCTTCGGTTAACGGGAAGATGTTTACCGTTAGTTCATGAATACCTTCACCGATTGGTCCGCGAGGGATATCTATCCGGCCTGTGTGCTTTGTATTGGTTCGACGAACAACGCGTATGGTCGCTAACAATTCTGGGCTATCAATTCGCCCATCCTTTACTATTCCGAGTCGCTCTATTCCATTAGATTCAAATATAGGAAACTCGCCTGGAGCAAGAACAAGAGCTTCACCATCGAGATTATTCAGAGTGTTTATGAGCATGTCGGGAAGGAGGCGAGGCTCCATAACCTCATCAAGAACCCGGCGTTTTAACTTCATACCGAAACTCTATCGCGCTAAAACCCCAGTTAACCGCTCGTTTACCTGATGGATTGCATATGTTAACCATTGAGCCATAGGTTGCACCCATGGCCCTTATCAGATCAGCATTTCAGGACGAACTAGATAGCGTCTCACAATCCTTAGTTGATCTAACGAACATGGTTTCTGAATCAATCGTTAAATCTTCTAAGGCTCTCTTGTCTGCCGACCTGAAATTAGCCGAGGAAGTCATTGCAACCGATGCCAAGATCGATGATTACCAACACGATTTAGATACCCGAATTATTGACATCATTGCTCGCCAGCAGCCTGTGGCCTCAGACCTTCGTGCACTCATTACTGCTCTTCGCATGAGCGCTGATTTAGAACGCATGGGAGACCTTTCACACCACATCGCAAAGATCGCACGACTGCGCCACCCTAATAACGCAATTCCAAATGACTTAGTTTTGGCATTCACCGAGATGGGCTATGTCGCAGAAAAGCTAGCAACAAAGGTTGCAACAGTTATTACAACTAGAGATACAGACATGGCATTACAGGTTGAAAAAGATGATGATGAAATGGATGATCTTCACAGAAAAGTTATTTCAGGCATTATTACTAATGGGCCTGGTATCACGGTTGAATCGGCTATCGATTTAACCTTGCTAGGTCGTTACTACGAGCGTTTTGCAGACCATGCTGTTGCAGTTGCACGCCGTGTGTACTTCCTTGTTAAAGGTGAGTTCCCACGGTAAACATTTATGACAAGTAATATTCAAGAAATTGCTGCTGCCTATGAAGCAGCAACGAAAGAGTTTCTAGATATTGCTTTGTCTGTGCCAGCAGATAAGTTGGATGTAAATGATGGAGAAAACTGGAGCTCTCGCCAAGTAATTCATCACTGCGCCGATAGCGAAGCGCAGTCGTATGCGCGCCTTCGCCGATTAGTGGCAGAGCCCAACCCAGTAATTCAGGGGTATGACGAGAACTTATGGGCTAAGAATCAAACCCTTGGATACACAGAGTTGCCTATTGAGAATTCAATTGCAGTCTTTACTTCAGTTCGCGCCGCATCCTTAGACATCATCAAGCGCTTAAAGCCTGAGCAATTAGAGCTAATCGGCACTCACACAGAGGCTGGGGAGTATTCGATCAAGCGTTGGCTTGAGACGTACACACGCCATGCCAATAACCACGCGGATCAAATCAAACAGAATCTGGCGTAGTAATAAGTAGGTAGACACCTGAGTTAGCCTTGGTTACATGGGTCCAGCATTTAACCGCATGTGGGCATCTAGCATCGTTTCAAACCTTTCAGATGGCATTTTGATCGCAGCAGCGCCTTTGCTAGCCATCTCTTTAACTGACAGCACAGTCTTAATTTCAGCAATTGGTGCCATGGTGATGTTGCCTTGGCTGCTCTTTGCTATTCCCATTGGGGCCTTGGTCGATCGCGTTGATCGCCGATACATCTTGGCTGGGGCAAATGCCACACGCAGTGCGGTGGTTGGTGTGCTGGCCCTGCTGATAGCAACAGATCACGTCACTATTTATTGGTTACTTGTTGCCTCCTTTGTCATTGGCGTGTGTGAGGTGGCAGCCGATACCACTGCGCAATCTTTGATCCCGCAGATTTTGGAAGAGAAGAACTTTGAAAAAGGAAATTCAAGGCTTCAAATCTCAGAGACCGTGATTCAAGGCTTTGTTGGCGCTCCACTCAGCGGCTTTATCTATGCAATTGCAATAGCCCTACCTTTCTTCATCAACAGCTTCGGGTTAGCAGTGGCGTCATTGCTGGCTTTATCAATCCCGATTAAGTATCTACAAGATGTCCGAACAGATGATGTTGGTAAAGAAAAGAAGAAGTTTGTGGCAGATATGAAGTTTGGTATCAAGTACCTGTTCAATGAAAAAGTCTTGCGCAGACTTGTTGTAACAACGGCTGCAATCGGCATGTGTTACTCCATGGGCACGGCAACTATGGTTTTGTTCATCATCGAAGAGCTCGAACTTCCCAAGCAGCTCTTTGGCGTAATCCTTACAATTCAAGGTATTGGTGCCATTGCGGGTGCATTTGCTGCTCCGCGACTATCTGAAAAATTTGGTCGTAGCAACGTGATGACCTTTGGCATAGTCTCAAGCTCAGTTGTCTTATTACTTCAAGGATTTTCACCCAACATTTATATCTTCGTGGCCCTTGCAACCTTTGGGGGCTTTGCTATTTCGCAATGGAATATTTTGTTAATGGCGACCTATCAAACCGTTATTCCTAATGAGCTATACGGTCGCATCCATGGAACCCGGCGAACTTTGGTCTGGGGCATGATGCCGATCGGTTCGCTCATAGGGGGAGTCCTTGCCCACTACAGCTTGCGGTTGCCGATGTATGTCGGTGGGGTCATCGCCAGCATTCTTGCCTTCTTATCTATCGGCTTTTTGCTCAATATTGCAGAGAGCGCCAAACCCTCCCAATAGTCCAGAAATCACCCTTTCACACAGCAAATCTTTACCCACCCGTTATAAAGCACACGCTCCTGCAAACTGTTTGCCTGTTGCTCATCTGGCGTTCACTAAGGCAGACTTCGTCCACCAAAAGCGCCTATGGGGTAGGTCGACTCTCCACAGACGCTTTTCTTTAACCCTCAAGGAGGAACTATGAAGTTCACACGTAGCGCAAAGCTTGCGCTCGCAACTGCAGCATCAGCGGCGTTGGCATTTACATTGCTATCACCAGCACAGGCTGCAACTCGCTCAACGGTTATCTTGCATGAAACTAACTCAATTACAGGATTGAACTGCAGCCTTTCAGCTACAAACTCAACAACCTGTTCTGCAGTTTCATACCTACAAGGTGCTGGATTTAACTATTACAACAACAAGAAGGAACTAGTAAAGAACACAGTTTTTGGTTCTTACAAGATTGTAAAGAACACAGCAACTGATTTCCGTACACAGTGGACAGTTAACCCTGGCCGCGTATGGTCAGACGGAACTCCAATTACTGGTGAAGACCTTCTTCTTTCACACGTTTTGTCATCTGATGCATACTCAAAGGCTGCTGGCCTTGGGGATCCAACAGATAAGAAGACTCCTCCTGCATTCAACGGTCTTGGATACTCAGGCGTATATGCAGACAACATTGTTGGAGAGCCAGTTCTTTCTGCTGACAAGATGACTGTCACATTGCAGTTCAAGAAGAGAATTGCTAACTGGGATCTTTACGGTCCAGGACCAGCTTCAGTACACGCACTTGTGTTGATGGCTGAAGGCAAGGAAAAGCTTGGAACTGTTGCTGAGAACGAGGCTGCTCGTGATCGCTTCGTTAAGGCATTCAAGGATAAGGACACAGCTCTTCTTACAAAGATGGGCAAGGTCTGGTCAAATGACTACACAATTACTACTGTTAACGACAAGACAAACCCATTGCTTCTAGTAGGTAACGGTGGATTCCAGATCGATAGCGCAGTTGCAAAGACATCTGTAACACTCAAGAAGAACCCTAAGTACAACTCAGGACCAGCTCTAAGCGGTTCAGTAGATACAGTTGTATTCAAGTTCATCGGTGATGGAACAGCTGCAGCACAGGCTCTTGCAAACGGCGAGCTAGATGTTTACGCAGGTCAGGCAACTGCTGACGGTGTAGCAAAGCTCAAGGCAATCAAGAACGTAAACGTTGTTGGTAAGGACGAAGTTGCTTACGAGCACTGGGATCTTCACTACGACACAGTTCCAGATGAGGCACCATACACAGGTTTGTTCTCTGTGAAGGATGGCGCTAAGTCAAAGGCACTACGTCAAGCATTCTTGCTTGCACTTCCACGTAACGAAATCATGGAGAAGTTGATTGCACCAATCAACGGTCAAACAGAGCCAATTCGCTCAACATGGCTAGCTCCAGGATCTGCTGCATATGACAAGCTCATTGCTGCAAACGGTTCTTCTTTCTACTCACGTGGAACACAAGAGTCACGTAACAAGTCAGCACTTGCATTGGTACAGAAGTTCTATCCAAATGCATTGAAGAGCCCACTAAAGGTTCGCGTACTTGTTCCAGGTAACAACCCACGTCGTGCATCTGAATTTGCACTTGCAAAGGCAAACATGGCAAAGGTTGGTTTTGATCTAGTTGGTGACGTACGTACTGACTGGCCTTCAAAGCTTGGTAACTCAGATTACGACGTTTACTTCTTCGCATGGGTTGCATCATCTGTAACACAGCGTCAGTCAGCTGAAGTATTTGACACTAACGGTGGAAACAACATCCTTGGTTACAGCAACAAGGCAGTTGACGCAATCATCGCTACTTTGGATTCACCACTTCCAGAGTCACAGTTGATTGCTAAGTACATTCAGATCGAGCGTCTAACTAACGCAGATGCAATTACATCTGGTGTGTTTATTCACCCAGGTATCGTTGCAGTTAACAAGGATCTAAAGAATGTAAAGCCAGGCCCACTGTCTCCAACAATCGTTTGGAACTACTGGGAGTGGTCATACTAAGGATTAAAACCCCTTAGTTAGCATTACCTATTTCAGTCCTTTGGACGCTCGGAGATCACTCTCCGAGCGTCCTTTGGCTGTATAGTCGGGCGTTACTTAAAAATTTCTTAAATTGTTAGGGGAAGACACACGATGGTTGCCTTTGTTCTAAGACGGCTCGGAGTTTTGGGTGTCATTCTCTTTGGTTCAAGTTTTATTCTGTACAACATTGCCGCAATCTCAGGTGACCCAACATCAGAACTGCGTTTAAGTACGGATCCAAACCGCGACTTTCTTATCGCGTCTTTAACTCGCGAACTTCAATTAGATGTTCCACCCCCACTTCGATACTTCCTGTGGCTAAAGGGTGTTCTAGGGGTATTTGTTGGAAATCCTGATTTTGGTATTGGCCGCGATGGATCTGCAGTTGTCGATTCATTAGCCCTTGCTATTCCAGTTACCTTGCGACTTGTAGCTGCAGCAACTCTATTTGCAGCAGTACTTGGCATCATGATCGGAATCGTTACAGCACTACGCCAGTACAGTCGCTTTGACTACTCAATGACATTTATTGCCTTCTTGCTTTTCTCACTTCCAGTATTTTGGGTTGCAGTGCTTTTGAAAGAGTACCTAGCGATCTCATTTAATAACTTCTTACGAGAACCTAATATTCCTTTTGGTTGGATTATCGGAATTGGACTTGTGAGCGGATTGTTCTGGGCCTCAGTTGTCGGTGGCTCCCGTAAAACTTTCTGGACTACATATGCAGTTGCATTTGCCGCATCCAGTACTTTGGTAACAATTTTTGACATAACAGGTTGGTTGCTCAATCCATCCCTTGGCCCAGTAGTTGTTCTAGCTCTTTCTATCGGAATCGCTTTTGGTGTCACTCAACTTTCAGTGGGACTTATTAATAAGGCCGCACTTCGCGCCTCTTTGACCATGGCGGGCCTTTCAGTTGTGGCTTTCTACCCTGTTAACTGGGTATTTGATAATTACCCTGGAGCGCTCAGCATCTTCCTCATGGCATGTGCTTTGATCACTACAGCAGTCTTTGTGGGTCTGGCATTTTCTAAGATTGATCGTGCACCAATTGTTCGTACCTCGATTATTACCGCAGTACTTTCTGCAAGCTTGGTACTAGTTGATAAGTTCATGCAGACCTGGAAGCCATATATGGAGACAGATGCGATTAACTATCGCCCTGTTCCAACTGTTGGCCAGCGCAATGACTTGCTAGATACCAGTGATTTCTGGATTTCTAGCCTAGATGTTGTCACACACCTATTTTTGCCAACACTGGCCTTAACTCTTATTGGTTTTGCTGGCTATATTCGATTTGCTCGCGGAACACTGCTAGAGGTTCTTAATCAAGATTACATCCGCACAGCACGTGCAAAGGGGCTTTCAGAGCGCACAGTGATTATGCGACATGCATTCCGTAACACAATGATTCCTATCGCAACTATTTTGGTTGCAGACTTTGCTGGAGTTATTGGTGGCGCATTTATTACCGAGAGCGTATTTGCTTGGTCAGGAATGGGTACCTTGGCACTTCAAGGCATCAGAAGCCAAGATCTCAATCTGTTGATGGGTGTTTTCTTTGTGACAGCAACTCTTGCAGTGCTGGCAAACTTTGTCGCAGATTTGTTGTACTCAGCCTTAGACCCACGTATTCGAGTAGGAAGTGGTGCATAAAGATGGCACGTAAATCAAAGGCCAGCGTTGAGTCAACAGAAGTTCTTTCTGGTGAAAACGCAATTCAAAACAAAGAGATCGAAGGCTTAAGCCAAGGTCAAATTGTTCGTAAGCGTTTCTTTCGTCACCGCGCTGCAGTCATCTCTTTGTACACAATCATCTTTATTGTTCTGATGGCATTTACCGCCTTGGACTTTAGATTATTTGGAGTGTGGCGCGTTCCTGGTTGGTGGAAGTGGACACCAGAGGATCTGCCAGAGCTTCGCTTTGGAGATTGTCCAAATGACACAGTGGGTTGTCCAACAATTTCACTTCTTCCTAAGTTCTTAGGTGGACAGGGAATAGGCCTTGGTTCCCACCCATTTGGTCAAGATGACATTGGTCGCGATTTCTTCGCACTTGTTATGAAAGGCACGCAGCGTTCAATTTCAGTAATGGTAATTATTGGCGGAATCGGTGCAACTCTAGGAATTATTGTTGGTTCAATCGCTGGTTTCTATCGCGGTCGCATTGATGCAATTTTGATGCGCTTTGTGGACTTCATGATCACAATCCCAGTAATCATTATTGGTTCTGTTATCGGTTACCGTTACGGAAACCTAGGTGCAACATTCCTTGCGCTACTGCTTGGTTTGTTTGCCTGGACCGGACTTTCCCGCCTTGTTCGCGGTGAGTTCTTATCGCTTCGTGAACGAGAGTTTGTTGATGCCGCACGTGTTGCAGGTGCAACTAACAAGCGCATTATCTTTAAGCACATTTTGCCTAATGCCGTTGGTGTCATCATCGTTTCGGTGACCCTTTTGCTTTCTGGTGCCATCTTGCTTGAGACGGCGCTTAGCTACATCGGCTTTGGTGTGGTTCCACCAGATGTTTCACTAGGACTTCTGATCAGCCAGTACCAGGACTCATTTACAACACGTCCATGGCTGTTCTGGTATCCAGGTCTGTTCATCATCTCTATCGCACTTAGCATTAACTTTATTGGTGATGGATTGCGCGATGCTTTTGATCCACGTCAGCGCCGTCGTATCTCTAAAAAAGAGCGTCAAGATTCAGCATCAGCCAGAAAGTTGGCCCAAGCACATGATTAATTCTTTACAGAAGTACGCCAGCTACGCCGATCAGCGCCAGAGCTATGAAGATGTAAAGGCCGGAGTTATCGGTACTGATTTCAAATTCGCTAGCACCACCGGCAATGAAATCTTTTCTTCTGATGTTAGCCATGTAGGCACAAACACCAGAGTCACTTTTAAGCGAGTCGCCAACACGTCTGGGAGCATCAGCACCGGGAAGAAGATCAGTCTTGTGCATTCTTCTACTGTGTCGACCACTCGGAGCTGGAGCGGCCCAGGCGTAGTAAGTCTCATCTCTGATTTGGATGGACATGCTGTATTTGGTTTCGATCTCCTCAACCAAATCCCACGTCGTGGTGATCTCTTTGGTTGGGTTAACAATCTTGATGCCTTCATCAAAGAGCAGAACGTAGGGCTTAAGGAAGAGCAGGTAAGAACCAAAAGCACCGGCTCCACAAATTCCAACGGTCGAGATGATGTCGCCGCCATAGAAAAAGCTTTGAACAATAAATCCGACAAAGAAGATGATCAGAATCCAGCCGCTGGCAATGGCGCTTCCGGGTCGAAACTTTTCACTATTCGTCATTTCGCAAGTTTCTCACAGATGGGGTCAACCAAATGAGTAAGCCAGTCTTAGAGATCAAAGATTTTAATGTTGATTTCTGGGTAGACGGAGTTTGGTACCCAGCAGTTATTGGGATGAACCTTTCACTAGAGCCCGGCAAAGTCACCGCCATCGTTGGTGAATCAGGTTCTGGTAAGTCAACAACAGCCCTTGGCTTGATGTCATTACTGGCATCAAATGCTCGTATGTCTGGATCTGTAAAAGTTAAAGATCAAGAGATGCTTAACGCAAAGGCTGTAACTCTTCGTAAGTTCCGTGGAAAAGAAGTTGCCTACATTTTCCAAGAGCCAATGACGGCCCTTAACCCTATTTACACAATTGGTTTCCAGGTCATGGAAACACTTCGTAACCACTTTGATATGGGCCCTAAAGAGGCACATGCTCGCGCTTTGGAATTAATCACAATGGTTGATATTCCAGATCCTGAAAAATCAATCGATAAGTACCCACACCAACTATCTGGTGGTCAGCGCCAGCGTGCAATGATCGCGCAAGCACTTGCGTGTGATCCAGGACTTTTGGTGGCAGATGAGCCAACAACTGCCCTCGATGTAACTGTGCAGGCAGAAATTCTAGATTTGATGCGTGGACTTAAAGACAAGCTCAACTCAGCAATTCTTTTGATCACCCACGATATGGGTGTTGTTGCAGATATGGCAGATCACATCCTTGTTATGAAGGATGGGCTCACCGTTGAATCTGGCACAGCAGATCAGATCTTTAATAAGCCACAGCACCCTTACACCCAGCAACTTCTTGGTGCGGTTCCAAAGCTTGGCTCAACTAAAAAGCGCGAACTTCCTTATAAGGAAAATGCTAAACCAGCACCAGTGTTGAAGTTGGACAATGTCACGATTGAATATCCAAAGCGTGGTCGTATTCCAGCATTTGTTGCGGTGAAGAATTTTAGCCTTGAGATCTACCCAGGTGAAATTGTAGGCCTGGTGGGTGAATCAGGTTCAGGAAAGACAACTGTTGGTCGCGCTTCCATTGGTTTGCTTCCAATCAAGGAAGGTTCACTTGAAATTGTTGGCAAGGACATCAGTCATGCAACTCAAAAAGAGCTTTTCGCAATTCGTCGCCACACCGGAATCGTTTTCCAAGATCCAGCATCATCTCTTAACCCGCGTCTTCCAATTGGTGAGTCAATTGGCGAGCCATTGTTGCTGGCAAAGATTGCAAAGGGTCCAGCTCTTGCACGTATGGTGGAAGAGCTACTTGATCAGGTTGAATTGCCACGCAGCTACCGCAACCGTTACCCACATGAGCTTTCAGGTGGTCAGCGACAGCGCGTTGGTATTGCACGTGCACTCGCCTTGACTCCAGATCTACTTATCGCCGATGAACCAACATCAGCACTTGATGTTTCTGTTCAAGCACGCTTCTTAGATCTATTGCAAGATCTTCAGAGCAAGTTGAACTTTGCGTGCTTGTTCATCTCGCACGACTTAGCAGTTGTTGACATCCTGTGTCACCGAATTGCAGTAATGCAAAATGGCTTGCTCGTTGAAGTAGGCGATCGTGATCAGATCTTGAAGAATCCTAAGAATGATTACACCAAGGGTTTAATCTCAGCAGTTCCTGTCCCAGATCCAAAGGAACAGCGCATCCGCCGCGAGGCACGACTAGCTCTGAAAAAGTAGTCGGCTCGTGGATCTAGACCTTTTAGTCTTTGGCCTAGACCTTGTTTCCACCTTTGCCTTTGCATTAGTTGGAGCCAGAGTTGCAGCCAATAAAGGTTTAGATTTTGGTGGCATTTTGTTTATTGCAGCCATTGCATCAGTATCAGGCGGAACATTGCGTAATCTCTTTATGGGGGAGCAACCACCCTGGGTGCAGCGCCCTTGGTTATTTGCACCCATCGTTGCCGCTTTCCTAATTACTGTTGCTATGGGCAAGACCCAAGAAGTCGGTCGTCTTGCGTTAACACTTGATACTTTGGGCTTAGCTGTTGCAACTGTTTCTAGTGTGCAGTTCGCACTGTCTAACGATGCGCCATTGGTGGCAGCAGCTGTTCTTGGTTTAATCGGTGCCGTCTCTGGTGGATTATTTAGAGACATCATGTGCCAAACAGAGCCGGTGTTGTTGCACCGTGAAACCGTTGGAACAGCCTGTTTATCTGGGGCGCTTATTTATCTAGCCCTAGATTCCTTGGATCTAAATGAAGCCATTTCAGTTGCCGTGGCAGGAATGGTTGTGGTGTTGGTGCGCGAGCTCTCCATTAAATTTAACTGGAACCTGCCCACAATTCCAAAGGGTAATTAATCCCTGGCTTGCCCGCTTCTGTGGGTATAGCGGCCTAAGAAATCAGCCTTCATGTCGGCAAAGTTTCCATCCAGTAATGCTTGGCGCATCTGATCTACTAGGCGCACAATAAATCGCTCGTTGTGAATCGTTGCAAGGGTTGCGCTAACGATTTCTTTGCCACGGAATACATGGTGCATATACGCCCGTGTGTAGTGCGTACAGGTGTAACAGTCACACTCATCGTCAATTGGGGTGAAATCCCTCTTAAAACGGCTGTTAGACAGGTTAAAACGCCCTTCCATCGTGTACACAGCACTTGTGCGTGCAATTCGGCTCGCAAGTACGCAATCAAAGGTGTCACAGCCGTTTTCAACGCCAACAAATAGATCTTCAGGTGCGCCAATACCTAAAAGATGTCGTGGCTTATCTTCCGGCAAGATTTCATTAACCCAGGAAACGATTGTTCCGAGTTGGCCCTTATCTAACGCTCCGCCGATTCCAAAGCCATCAAAGGACTGCCCACTAGATTCCAGTGAGCCAAGGTCTGTGGCAGCTTTTTTGCGCAGGTCCTCATATTGGGCCCCTTGGATAACACCGAATAACGCTTGGTAGGGCTTAGTCGTTCGCTCATCGGTTAAGCGCTTATGTTCATCTAGACATCTAATGGCCCAGGCATAAGTGCGATCCATAGCTAGCTCTTGATAGGGGCGGGTGTTATGCAAAGTGGTGCACTCATCAAAGGCAAACATGATGTCGGCACCGATCTGGTGCTGCACCTGCATAGAAACTTCAGGTGTAAAGCGATGCATTGATCCATCAAGGTGGCTCTTAAAGGTCACACCTTCATCATCAACTTGTGCCAGACGATCTTTGTTGCCAGCAATCACATCATCTCTGCGAAAAGTTTGTGCATCCATTGCCAACACTTTTTTAAAGCCAACACCGAGAGATAAAACTTGAAAGCCACCAGAGTCGGTAAAGGTTGGCCCTGGCCAATTCATGAATTCGCCAAGCCCGCCAGCTTCATCCAGGATGTCAGAACCCGGCTGCAAATACAGGTGATAGGCGTTAGATAAAAGTGCTTGGGCACCTAAATCTGCCATGGCTTCAGGCAGTACTGATTTAACAGTTGCCTTGGTGCCCACCGGAATAAATGCAGGGGTTTGAATCGGCCCATGTGGGGTATTGATAGTTCCAACACGTGCCAGTGAATCACTTGCGGCGTGCTGGATATCAAAAGAAAAACTCAAAAGCAGCTCCTTATAGGTACTAATGAAAAGTAGTTGAAGCTTCAACCTTTGCCGTAGACTGCACTCATGGCACGTGAAAACGCTACCGCACCTAGGTGGCTCAACCCCACTGAAATGAAGGCTTGGCGTCGCTACATCCTGGCCAGCCGCCGGCTGATTGATGAATTAGATGCAGATCTTGGCGAGCATGATTTATCCATGCCTGATTATGAAATTTTGGTCCAGTTAAGTGATGCCCCTGATCGCAGAATGCGGATGAGTGAATTAGCAGCTAATGCTTTGCTATCCAGGTCCCGTCTTTCCCATCGCATGAAAGTTATGGAAAAGGCTGGTTGGGTAAAGCGCGAAGCCTGCCCAGTTGATAAGCGCGGCTATTTTGCAGTGATGACACCCAAGGGCTGGAAGGCAATTGTTGCTGCCGCCCCAGATCACGTTGAAAGCGTGCGCACCAGATTTATGGATCACCTAACAAAAGCAGATCAGCAGGTGTTGGCTGAGATTTTTGAACGCGTTGAGGAATCACTTCGTAAAGATGCTGAGGAAGAGTAAGTCTTATTAATATTTCTTACTGGAATTAAGAGCATAAAAAAACCCGCCACATAAAGTGGCGGGTTTTTTAATATGCTTGAGGGCTTTACATAGCCTTCTTTGCTGCCTTCTTGCGACGCTTTGGAGCTGCCTTCTTAGCTGCTGCCTTCTTGCGACGCTTTGGAGCTGCCTTCTTAGCTGCTGCCTTCTTGCGACGCTTTGGAGCTGCCTTCTTAGCTGCTGCCTTCTTGCGGCGCTTCTTTGGTGCTGCCTTCTTAGCTGCTGCCTTCTTGCGGCGCTTCTTTGGTGCTGCTGCTACTGCAGCTGCCTTCTTGCGGCGCTTCTTTGGTGCAGCTGGTGCTGCTGCCTTCTTGCGCTTCTTTGGTGCTGCTTTCTTTGCTGCGGCCACGTACTTCTCCTATCGGAATGGTTCGGATCCGTCACCCAAACCTGTTCGTAGACAAGCGTGACATCATTTGGGCAAAAATGCCAACATTTTGTGACAAATAATTTAGTGCGTGTCGCAAATTTATATTTTAATTTATTTATGCATTTGTGAAAATTTATTCAATTTTCAAATCCGCAATTAAATAATTTCCCCGAAATGTGAAAAAATCTCGCAAAAATGTGTCAAGTTAGGAATTCTCGTCCTCTGTTTGAGGGTTTACGCGTAGTTTTTCTGCCATTTTCTGGTTTTCAAGGGCATATTTGTTGGTTCGGATGTCGAATTTTCTGAAATCTGGCAAAAAACTGGCCAGTAGAACGACCACAATTACACAAATAATTCCGCCACTTGTTACCGAAATACTTAACGTAGTAACTGCTGCCATAGAAGCTGCTCGCATCTGACCGGCCAATGGGCCCAATGAGTATGACAATAATTCGATACCTGCAAGGCGTCCGCGGAATCCATCAGGGATAGTTTGGTTCCACATCGCAGATCTAAAGAGCGCACTGATCATGTCAGAGGCCCCGGCCAATGTTAGAAATAGCAGAACTAGCCATAGGTAATTGGTGGCACCAGATAGTGCGATAGCAACACCCCAACCAATGGCCGCCCACATGATTGCCCGTCCATAGAAGTGAACATTTTTTGCCCACCCACTTGTCAAGGTAATAGCAATAGAACCAATTGTTCCGGCGGCATAGAGCAAACCAAGTGCCCAAGGCGCACCTAGTTGATCTGCCCAAAACGGAATAAGCGCCGTGGGCATTGCAAAAAACATTGCAGCTAAATCAATCAGATATGTGCCCAACAAATCCTTCCGGCTAAATGCATATCTCACACCATCAATTAACGCTGACAGGGATGGGGCTTCGGCCTCATGGGAGGGGGGAATATTCTTCATAAAAGCAATCAAGGCAATTGAAATAACAAAGGTTGCAATATCTGCGGCATAGCCAACTGCAACTGAATACGAAGAAATCAAAATTCCGCCAATGGCCGGTCCCACAATCACACCGACCTGCCAACGCAAACTCATCAATGCAGCAGCAGCTGTCATATCTTCATGATCGACCAGTCTAGGAAGTGCGGCCTGCATTGCCGGTTGTCGCAAACCACTGGTGGCAGCAAAGAGGCCAGAGACGATGTAGATCAGCAGCAGATTGGGTGCATCCATCATCGAGTTAATCAGCAGTATTGCGGTGAAAAGAAGTGAAAGAAGTTCAGTGACCCAGATCAGTTTTTTGCGATCCAAGGCATCGGCCAAAACACCGCCATAGAGACCAAAAATAACGAGGGGAACAATCTCAACAAGACCGCTGATGGCAACTGCCACATAAGAGCCGGTCAACTCTTTAATCTGGAAAGGCACTGCAACATAGGTGATCATCGAACCGAAGTAAGAAATTAGCCCGGCGGCCCACAGCAAGGAAAAGTCCTTGGACTTTCTCAGTGGTGCTAGATCAATCGCAAAATTTGCCACATGGCAACCCTAGTTGAAGGTTTGTGCCTCAGTGGGGAAGTTGCCCGTGCGAACATCATCGGCAAATTCAGCTGTCGCAGCCAACATTTCGGCGCGCAAGTTGCGATATGCCTTAGCCAACTTCGGAGCTTTTTTAGTGATGCCCATTAAATCTGTCCAGACAAGGACCTGTGCATCGCACTTAACTCCGGCACCGATTCCGATAACTGGAATCTTTAATTCAGCGGTGATTCGGGCAGCTAATTCAGCAGGGACAAGCTCCAAAACAATGGAGAAAGCACCAGCATCTTGCAGCGCTTTAGCAGCCTCCACAATCACATCACCATCTGTGCGGCCCTGAACTTTGTAGCCACCTAATTGATGCATTGATTGGGGAGTTAATCCCAAGTGACCCATCACTGGAATTCCGCTGGCGGTTAGTTTCTTTACGGTCTCTGTGTGAGCACCTTCTAGCTTTACCGCCATGACCCCAGACTCTTTGAAAAAACGGATCGATGTTGCAAGGGCTAGTTCAGGAGATGCTTCATAGGAGCCAAAGGGCAGATCTGCAACAACCATGGCTCGCTGTGATCCGCGGACAACTGCTCTGGCAAGAGGAATTAACTCATCTACTGTTACAGGAATTGTGTTCTCTTCACCCAGAAAATTATTGCCGGCGCTATCGCCAACAAGGAGAACTGGAATACCGGCCTCATCAAAGATTTCAGCGGTCATGGATTCATAGGCGGTAAGCATTGCCCATTTTTCACCGCGCTCTTTGGCAGCGGCCAAGTCCAGAATTGTTATGCGTCGGTGCAAGGCACCGCCATATAAAGCTTCCATTGTTTCCTCTCCTCGAAGCCGCCTGAAGCAGTCCCCGGGTACAAGGCAAAGGGTACCCCCGTTACACTTGAAAAATGAAGTTGCGCGTGGCGCTAGCCCAAATCAACCCAACAGTTGGTGACCTTGCGGGAAATGCTGGGCTGATTGCCGACTCTGTAAAAAGCGCTCAAGCACAAGGTGCCAATCTGATTGTTTTCCCCGAGATGATCGTGACCGGATATCCCGTTGAAGATCTAGCACTTCGACCATCCTTTCAAGCAGCAAGCATTAGAGCTATTAAAGAGATTGCTTCCGCAATTACTGGTGACATCGTTGCCGTCGTCGGTTACTTGGACCAAGGCCCAAAGAATGCCGTTGCAGTAATCCATGATGGAAAAATTAAGGCTAGATATGTAAAGCGCCATCTGCCTAACTACGGCGTCTTTGATGAGTTTAGAAACTTTGTAGCAGGGGATAAAACCCTTGTTGTTCGCATCCATGGCGTTGATGTGGCAGTTGCTATTTGTGAAGACATTTGGCACTCACTCGATTCAATTGCAGCCCGCACCCCTGGTCTTTTAGTAGTTCCTAACGGATCTCCTTTTGAGCGCAATAAGGATGATGTGCGATTAAGTTTGGTACAAAAGCGAGCTCAGGAAATTGGCGCACCAGTTGCCTACGTCAATATGACAGGTGGCCAAGATGATTTGGTCTTTGACGGCGACAGCATTGTTGTTGGCAAAGATGGCCAAGTACTTGCACGCACTGCCCAGTTTGATGACCAACTCATTGTGATTGATATTGATTGTGCTGAAGGAAGTTCAAAGCCAGATGTTGTGATTTCAGAAGAACCAATTTCACATTCGGTCCCAGCCAATTCATCAATTGCCACACCTCTTTCAGATGAGGCAGAGATGTGGCAGAGCCTTGTTATGGGACTGCGTGATTATGTAGGCAAGAATGGATTTAGATCTGTAGTCCTTGGACTCTCAGGTGGAATTGATTCCGCACTCGTTGCTGCAATTGCAATTGATGCACTTGGTGCAAAGCGAGTTAACGGTGTTGCAATGCCAAGTAAGTACTCATCAGGCCATTCTGTTGAAGATGCTCAGGCATTGGCAGATGCGACCGGCATTCATTTTAGGATCACACCGATTGCACCGATGGTTGATGCCTATATGGCCAATGTTGTTTTGAAGGGTTTGGCAGAAGAGAATCTGCAAGCGCGTGTTCGTGGCACAACGTTGATGGGCATTTCAAACCAAGTAGGCCACCTTGTTCTAGCAACAGGGAACAAGAGCGAGTTAGCCGTTGGGTACTCAACCCTTTATGGCGACGCAGTCGGGGGCTTTGCGCCAATTAAAGATATTTACAAAACAGATGTGTGGGCACTAGCTAACTATCGAAACGCACTGGCTATAGAACGCGGGGAAACTCCACCAATTCCTGAGCGCTCCATTACTAAAGAGCCAAGTGCAGAACTGCGACCAGATCAAAAGGATTCAGATTCCTTGCCGGACTATCCATTACTAGATCAGGTGCTGCGCGCATACGTTGAGGAAGATCATGGATACCAAGTGCTACTTTCTGATGGTTTTGATCCGGAGTTAGTGCGTCGAGTTATTTCTCTGGTTGATAAGGCTGAATTCAAGCGTCGCCAATATCCACCTGGCACCAAGGTTTCGGGTCGTGCTTTTGGAAAAGATCGTCGTTTGCCAATGACCTCACGCTGGAACGAGCAGTAGTTTTTGCGAATACTTTGCAACTCGCATAAGTAAAGCAATTGACTAGAATTGGCACATGCTTACGATCATCAACTGGCTGTTTACACGAAACCGTGTTGTTGATTTCTGCCTGTCTACATCTTGCAGCTGCTAATACTTTCGCTTTTTCGCAGCCAATTTAATTGTCAAGCCAACCAACTTTTACAGGGAGAATTATGAAGACTTATAACAGCATCACGGAGATTTTTGGAAACACACCATTACTGCGCATCAACAAGATTACAGACGGCGCTGCCGGAAATGTTTATGCCAAGTTGGAGTTCTATAACCCAACCTCATCTGTTAAAGATCGCCTCGGTGTTGCAATGATTGATGCAGCAGAGGCAAGTGGTGAGCTAAAGCCTGGTGGCACAATTGTTGAAGCAACATCTGGAAACACAGGTATCGCAGTTGCAATGGTTGCTGCAGCTCGAGGCTATAAAGCGATCATGACCATGCCAGAGTCTGTTTCAAAAGAGCGTCGGAAGCTCATTCGTGCATACGGGGCAGAGCTTGTCTTAACACCTGCTGCTGAAGGTATGAAGGGCGCAGTTGCTGCTGCAGAAAAGCTTGCAGAATCTGGCGCTGTTCTAGTTCGTCAGTTTGAAAACGAAGCAGGACCTGAAATTCACTACAAGACAACAGGGCCTGAAATTTGGCGAGACTTAGATGGCAAGGTTGATGCATTCATTTCAGGTATTGGTACTGGTGGAACAATTACTGGTACTGGCAGGTTCTTAAAGGAAAAGAACCCAGCAATCAAGGTATTCGGTGTTGAGCCAGCTGCATCACCAATTTTAAATGGTGGAGAGCCAGGGCCGCACCCAATCCAAGGAATTGGTGCAAACTTCATTCCTAACGTTTTAGATCGCACTGTTTATGATGAGATTTTAGATGCAACTGCAGCAGATGCAATTAAGTATGCACGCCGCGCAGGAGCAGAAGAAGGCTTCCTGGCTGGTATTTCATCAGGTGCAACACTGTGGGCGGCATCAGAGATTGCAAAGCGTCCAGAGTTTGCAGGCAAAAACATTGTTGTTATCTGTGCTTCAAATGGTGAGCGTTACCTATCGACAGTGTTGTACGAAGACTTGGGTGAATAATTAGTGGCTTTCTTCAAACACATCATCGAGGACCTTGATAACGCGATCAGTCATGATCCGGCCGCGCGTAATCGTTTAGAGGTCGCTTTGGCATACCCAGGTGTGCACGCGGTTTGGGGACACCGAATTTCGCATTTCTTGTGGAACCACAGGCTGAAGTTAATTGCGCGCATCCATTCCAACCTAGTGCGCTTTACGACAGGTATTGAAATACATCCAGCTGCAAAAATTGGGCGTCGGTTCTTTATTGATCACGGTATGGGCGTTGTCATTGGTGCCACATCAATAATTGGCGATGATGTAATGCTTTATCACGATGTAACACTTGGTGCTCGTGGCATCGAAAAGGGTAACCGTCATCCGACCATTGAAAACAATGTGATTATTGGTGCTGGCGCGCGAGTGCTTGGAAACGTCACCATAGGAGAAGGTTCTCGAATTAGTGCCAACGCAGTAATTACTAAAGATTTGGCTCCTAGAACCATGCTCGATCAGGCTGATTTCTTTGTCATCTAGGGATAGTTAACACAGCCGTAACCTACATTTGTAAGAATGCTGCCTATGTCTACAGATCTCAATAAGCAGCAAGAGTTCGTACTTCGCACCCTGGAAGAGCGCAATCTTCGTTTTGTGCGTTTGTGGTTTACCGATGTCTTGGGATTTTTAAAATCTGTAGCAATCGCACCTGCCGAACTTGAAAACGCATTTGATGAAGGTATTGGCTTTGATGGTTCTGCAATTGAAGGTTTTGCTCGAGTCACTGAGTCTGACATGTTGGCAAAACCAGATCCTGCAACGTTTTCTATTTTGCCATGGCGCACAGAATCACCTGGGGCAGCACGTATGTTCTGCGACATTGTGATGCCAGATGGCTCAGCCTCGCCATCTGATCCGCGCAATGTTTTGCGACGAACATTAGATAAAGCAGCCCAGCTCGGTTACACCTGCTACACACATCCTGAAATTGAATTCTTCTTATTCAAGAATCCTCCAGAAGTTGGTGTTGCACCAGTGCCAGTTGATCAAGGTGGGTATTTTGATCACACGCCAGCTGCAGTTGGCCATGACTTCCGTCGCCAAGCAATTACATTGCTTGAGGCAATGGGAATTAGCGTTGAGTTTTCACACCACGAAGGCGCACCAGGCCAACAAGAAATTGATTTGCGAGATGCAGATGCATTAACAACTGCCGATAACATCATGACTTTCCGCCATGTCATTAAAGAGGTTGCCATGGATCAGGGCTTCCATGCTTCATTTATGCCAAAACCTTTCACAGATCACCCAGGTAGTGGAATGCACACACACGTTTCGCTCTTTAAAGGTGAAGACAATGCTTTCTATGATTCATCGGCTGAGTTTAACTTATCAGCTGTTGGTCGCTCATTTATTGCAGGTCTGATTAAGCACGCACCAGAAATTACTGCGATCACAAATCAGTGGGTAAACTCTTACAAACGTTTACACGGCGGGGGAGAAGCACCTGCATTTGCTAATTGGGGACAAAGTGATCGCGGCGCACTAGTGCGCGTGCCGATGTATAAGCCAAAGAAAGAAAACTCAACCCGAATTGAATTTCGATCACCAGATACTGCATGTAATCCGTATCTTGCCTATGCAGTGATGTTGGCAGCTGGCCTAAAGGGTGTTGAAGAAAAGTATGTTTTAAGTGATTCCAAGGATGCCGTTGCCTTGCCATCAAATCTCAATGAAGCAATCATGGAGATGGAAAAAAGCCAGTTAGTGCGCGAAACCCTAGGAGAGCATGTCTTTGAGTATGTGCTCCGCAATAAGCGCGCAGAATGGCTTGAATACAGCCGCCAAGTCAGCGCATTTGAACTTGATCGATATTTGCCAGTCCTTTAATACACGCGTTACCCTTAACTCATGAGCAATCGCAGCCTCCTCCTTCGCTGCCGTGGCGGGGCCAAGTAACCGGTCCCCTCGCCGCGGGGTTTGTCGTACCGGTTCACCCATGACAAAACCCGCCAATAAGTAAGGAGCACGCAATGAATTTTCCCAAGCAAGTTCCATCCAAGATGCCTGTCCATCGTTATGAACCATTTCATCCCATAGATCTTCCTGATCGCACCTGGCCTAGCAAGAAAATTACACAAGCACCTAAGTGGTGTTCAGTTGATCTTCGCGATGGCAACCAAGCGCTGATTGATCCCATGGACACGCCACGCAAGTTAGCGATGTTCAAGCTGCTAGTTGCCATGGGTTACAAAGAAATCGAAGTGGGATTTCCAAGTGCAAGCCAGACTGATTTTGATTTCGTTCGAAAGATTATCGATGAGAACTTGATTCCAGATGATGTCGTAATTCAAGTCTTAACTCAGGCCAGAGAAGCTCTTATCATTCGCACCTTTGAAGCAATTAAGGGTTCAAAGCAAGCAATTGTTCACTTATATAACTCCACATCAACTTTGCAGCGCCGAGTCGTATTTGGGCTAGATAAAGAGGGCATTAAAAAGATTGCTACCGATGCGGCCAAGATTTGTCTGGACTTAGTTCCTACTGTTCCTGAAACTAAGGTTTCCTTTGAATACTCACCTGAGTCCTATACAGGCACTGAACTAGAGTTTGCTGTTGAGGTTTGTAACGCCGTCAATGATGTGTGGAAGCCAACCCCAGAGTGGAAGACGATCATGAATCTTCCAGCAACTGTTGAAATGGCAACACCCAATGTCTATGCAGATTCAATTGAGTGGATGTGCCGCAACCTTAATAACCGCGAAAATGTGATTGTTTCTCTGCACCCTCACAATGACCGTGGCACAGGTGTTGCAGCGGCAGAACTTGGTTATTTAGCTGGCGCTGATCGTATTGAAGGAACATTGTTTGGAAATGGTGAGCGCACCGGAAATGTTTGCCTTGTAACCCTTGGTATCAATTTAGTAACTCACGGCATTGACCCACATATTGATTTCTCAAATATCGATGAAGTGCGTCGCACCGTTGAATACGCTAATCAATTACGTGTTCCTGAGCGTCATCCTTATGGCGGCGATCTCGTCTTTACCGCATTTTCTGGTTCACACCAAGATGCAATTAAAAAAGGCTTTGATCACATGGCAGTTGATGCAAAGGCTGCTGGTAAAGAGGTACGTGATCACACCTGGGCTATTCCTTATCTGCCTATTGATCCATTAGATATTGGTCGCTCATATGAAGCGGTGATTCGCGTGAATTCACAATCAGGTAAGGGCGGTGTTGCTTACTTGATGAAGAATGAACATCATCTTGATTTGCCGCGACGCTTACAAATTGAATTCTCAAAAAATGTTCAAGCAAAGACTGATGCTGAAGGTGGCGAAGTAAGTGCTGAAGATCTATGGAACATCTTTGAAGATGAGTACTTGCCAACAGATGGTGCGCCATGGGGACGATTCCGGCTTAAGGGCTTGTCACAAAGCTCTGTTCTTGGCGAAGATGTTTACCTAACAGTTTCACTCACAGATCGCGGAGAACTCCAAGAACTGAAGGGTCAAGGCAACGGTCCAATTGCGGCCTTCTGCAATATTTTGCAGGCATATGGTGTTGATGTTCGAGTACTTGATTACTTCGAGCATGCATTAGCTGCAGGTGGCGATGCCTCCGCTGCTGCCTATCTTGAATGCGCAATCGAAGGCGATGTCTTTTGGGGCGTCGGAATCGATCCCAACACCACAACTGCTTCATTAAAAGCTGTCGTGTCTGCGATAAATCGCGCAATTCGCTAATCCACGCACTACCTTTACCCGTATGAGTTTGTACCGGGATGAGGCAATTGTTTTGCGCACTCAAAAACTCGGTGAAGCAGACCGCATCATCACAATGCTCACCCGAGATCATGGGCGTATTCGTTGTGTGGCAAAAGGGGTTCGCCGTACCAAGTCTAAGTTTGGTGCTCGCCTTGAACCAGGTAGTCATGTTGATATTCAGCTCTTTACCGGCAAGACCTTTGACACTGTCACCCAAGTTGAAGCATTAATGAATTATGGCGAGGCATTGACGCAGGATTATCAGCGCTGGACTGTGGCTGCTGCGATTTTAGAAGCGGCAGAGCGATTTACTAGCCAAGAAAATGAACCAGCATTACAAGAGTTTCAGTTAGTTGTTGGTGGAATGAAAGCTTTAGCAGAAAACAGATACGAACCACTCTTGATTCTTGATGCGTTTTTGTTGAGGTCATTAGCAGTCGCCGGTTATGCACCATCAATGACTATTTGTTCCAAGTGTGAAGCCCCCGGTCCGCATAGATACTTTTCATTAGTGGGTGGAGGGTCTGTGTGCGCAGACTGTCGCCCATCTGCGTGTGCAACTCCTGCACCAGAAACGCTAGATCTGATGGGTGCATTGCTTTCAAGTGATTGGGATGTAGCAAGTGCGAGTGAAGGAAAGTTTCGCCGAGAGGCTAGTGGTTTAATCGCGGCTTACTTACAATGGCACCTTGAACGCGGCTTGCGTTCCTTGCCGATGGTGGAGCGGGTATGACAATAAAGATTCCAAATCATGTTGCAATCGTGATGGATGGCAATGGTCGTTGGGCACAAAAGCGTGGACTGCCTCGCACGGCAGGACATGAAGCAGGCGAAGTAGCGCTATTTGATGTTGTTGAAGGTGCAATTGAATTTGGTGTTAAAGAAATCAGCGCATATGCATTTTCAACTGAAAACTGGCGACGCTCACCAGAAGAGGTCAAGTTTTTGATGGGCTTTAACCGGGATGTTATTCGCAGACGCCGCGATCAAATGAATGAAATGGGTGTTCGAATTCGCTGGATTGGGCGCCCTAAGCGATTGTGGAGCAGCGTTATCAATGAGTTAGAAGAGGCTGAAGAGCTAACAAAAAAGAATAAGAAGTTAACTTTAAATATGTGTGTCAACTATGGCGGGCGGGCAGAGATTGTCGATGCTGCTGCAGAGCTGGCTCGTGATGTGAAGCGCGGCAAAGTAAAGGCTGATGCGATTACCGACAAGGTTTTTGCTAAGTATTTAGACTCTCCGCAGATGAGTGACGTGGACTTGTTTTTACGCTCCTCTGGTGAACAGCGTACCAGCAACTTCTTGCCCTGGCAAAGTGTTTATGCCGAGTTTGTTTTCATGGATGTGCTGTGGCCAGATGTAACACGTAAGACTTTATGGAAAGCCATCGAAGAGTATTCAGCTAGAGATAGAAGGTTTGGCAAGGCTTAACATTTTGCACAGAGACCAAAGATCTCTGCTGTATGCCCCACATCTCTAAAACCATGATCTGCCGCCATTGTCTTGGCCCATTTTTCAATTGCGCCACCTTCGATTTCAACAGTCTCACCACAACTCTTACAAACCAAGTGGTGGTGGTGAGTTTCTCCGCATAGCCGATAGATGGCTTCGCCATCTTCTCGGCGCAAAACATCAACAATCTTGTCGTTAACTAAACTTTGCAATGAGCGATAAACAGTAGTTAGACCTATTTTTTCGCCTTCTCGTTGCATCAGTTTGTACACCTCTTGCGCGCTGGCAAAACCGCCAGCACGTTCTAAAGTGCTCAGGACACGTGGGTTAGATCTACTCACCGATGTTTCCAACTATTAGCCACATTGCAACAACACCTGCAATGGTGGCAAGCATTGTTAAGCGGGATGGATGACGTGAGTGTGCTTCAGGCAAGATGTGTGATGTTGCAAGGTAGATAACAAAACCTGAAAACGCGGCCAAATATAAAGCCATTGATTGATCAGAAAATGCGATGTAACTTCCGAGTGCCGCGCCGCTAATACGCATCACAGCATCTGCACCCAATAATAAAATTGATGTCTTGGTCCAATGTCCGCTCTTGATCAGTAATGAAACGGTATTGAGGCCATCACTAAAGGCGTGTGCCAAGATCGCGATAAAGACTGCATAACCCAATGCATCGCTAACTTTGAAAGCTAGGCCAAGTGCAAGTCCATCTAGAAAAACGTGCCCTGCCATTGCAGCGGCACCTAATGTGCCGGCGATGTTTA
>Ga0247838_1002218_pt1 | contig 25313 bp, 23 predicted proteins | sample LaCruzMarch2015__5_FD_189097 | JGI IMG/M metagenome (GOLD analysis project Ga0247838, IMG submission 189097) | Freshwater microbial communities from meromictic Lake La Cruz, Castile-La Mancha, Spain - LaCruzMarch2015_15m | ecosystem: Environmental > Aquatic > Freshwater > Lake | place: Spain... | reverse complement strand
GTAAAAAACCAACCGATCGAAATAGTTGAGGCAAAGAACTTATCGAAGGCATACTTAGATGAATTAGCTAATCGACTTCCTGCTGTACATATTGTTGGTTTAGGTGGTGGTTCTGCGATGGACACCGCTAAGTGGGTACATTGGCGCCGGCAACTACCCCTTACTCAAATCCCTTCAATCCCATCAGTAGATGCATGCTTTACTCGTATGAGCGCACTGCGGGAACAAGGTGGGGTTATCTATGACGGTGACGCTGTTCCTGAAATCGTGTTAGTTGACTATGAACTTTTTAGATCAGCACCCGCACCAATGATTACAAGTGGCATAGGTGATGTGCTCTCCTGTCACACCGCCTGGTTTGATTGGAAGTATGCCCATGAAAGCGGAAAAGATGAGTTTAATTGGCAGGCTAGCGATATCCAGATCTCTAAAAATTACCTAACGGAGTTATCTGATTGCGCTTCTGGAATTAAGGCCCAGACTGATGAAGGTTTAAAGCGGTTAATGGAGCTACATCGCGATATTGGTTGGCGCTGTCATGAGTTAAAACATGCCAGATTTGAGGAGGGCAGTGAACACTTTTTTGCATACACCTTTGAGGAGGTTACCGGTAGAACTATTGCCCATGGTGAGTTAGTTAGCTTAGGCGTTTTATTAATGTCTAAATTTCAGGGCAATGATTATGAGGGCGCTAAAGCAATTGTAGAAAAGGCTGGCACTAGACACCGGCTTGCAGATTTAAAGGTGAGTGAGAAAGAGTTTCTAGATTCAGTTCGCCGTACTCAATCATTTTCAATTGAGCAAAATCATTGGTTCTCATATGCAAGAACTATAGATTTTTCAAAGATTTCAGATCAAGATATTTTAGCTACAGTAAATTGGTAAAGATTAAACAGATCTAAGTACTGCAGTTACCTTACCTAGGATTACAGCATCATCTGCTGGAATTGGCGCGTAATCATCATTTGCTGGCAGTAGCCAGTAGTGGCCATCTTTTTTAGACCAGGTTTTAACAGTTGCCTCACCATCAATCATCGCTGCCACAATCTCACCTTTTTGCGCATCCTTCTGGCTTCTAATAACTACATAATCACCATCACAGATCGCAACATCCATCATTGAATCACCTTTTACCTGCAACATAAATAGGTCACCTTTACCAACTAGTGATTCTGGAAGTGGCATTACCTCTTCCACTAGTTGCTCTGCCAAAATTGGGTTACCAGCGGCAATCTTTCCTACCAATGGAATTAAGCGAGTCTTACCTTGCGGAGCCGCCTCACCATCTTCACCAGGCAGGGTTATTTCAATTGCTCGCCCGCGGGAGGCATCTCGCCTTATCCAACCTTTTTCTTCAAGAATTTGCAGTTGATAGGTGACGGATGCGGTTGAGGACAGGCCAGCGGCCTGGCCAATCTCACGCATAGAGGGTGGATACCCCTGGTTCTCAACTGCACGCTTAATAACGGAAAGGATCTTTAATTGCCTTGGGGTCAGGCCATTATCATCGGCTGGGCCATCAGGCAGCTCGGAAACCTGCTTTTTACTCGGGGTTTTAGCCATATCTAAAGGGTAGCAGGGGAGGAGAGAAAAATCAAACATTTGTTCGGTTTTAACTAGACAATGTCAGTGGCGTAGTGTTTAATTCTCTTTAGAACAGGTGTTCGAATCCCCTCGAGCACTGGTTAACAGGAGAAGAAAATGAAGGCAAGACAGGTGAAGCGGTTGGCAAGAACAGTTTTATCAGTATCCCTAATGGTGGTTATTGGTGCTGGTTTTAGCACCATCTCATCAGCTAGTGATGAGGCAGCTTTAGCAAAGGATGGTAAGCAAAGTAAGTATGTGCAGGTGGTACTCACCCCAGGTGAGAGCCTGTGGTCACTAGCTGCAATGCTGGCGGAAAATGGTCAGATCGCAGCTGTCGTAGCCGATATCGTTGAGGTCAATGGTTTAAAGAGTGCTGATGTGGCAGCTGGGACTAGGTTGTTAGTTCCTACTAATTAGTTATCAACAGTAATTTAACTACGTTGACTAACTGGTACCACAATGGTACCATTTTGCTATGGCAATGAATCTGCGCTTATCTGCGCAACAAAGTAAGGCTTTGCGCAAGGTGGCTGAACAACGTGGTATTTCAATGCAGGAGGCTGCTCTGCAGGCAGTTGATGAATTCATCGCCCATCGTTCTAAAAAATTAGCAGACAATATTGCTCGAATTAAATCTGAGGATGCTGATCTGCTAGATCGCCTTTCTAAGTAATTATTATTAATTTCTAAATGGCCAAGGAGATTGATTACCTGGAGTTAGCAGATATTCTCCAATTAGGACGAGAGATTATTGCTGATTTTAGAGTTCGTGATCTTGGCCTTTTAGAGTCAGCCCTAGCCCGACCTAAGACCACCGTTTTTGGCGATGATGCCTATCCGAGTTTTCATCAGAAGGTGGCAACTCTGCTCCACTCCATCGCGCGCAACCATGCTTTAATTGATGGCAATAAACGATTGGCTTGGTCTGCAGCTCGCTTATTTTGTTTGATGAATGATCAAGATATAAAGATGAAGCCGGATAAGGCGTATGAGATGGTTATCGGGGTTGCAGCAGGTGAGATCGATCTGCCAAAACTTACGATGATGCTTAAAAAAGTGATCCAGTAAGTTAGGTAGTAAAAGATTTCACCAAACACGCCGATTCAGGTGCTTTTAAACTCTCAAGTGCGGGTCTATGGTTGCCCCAACATATAGGGGTGATTACGCTTATGGCTTCCATAAGTAGTAGTTTTCCGCTAATGTGCTCTTCCCCCACTTAGCTTAAAAGGAGAAACCCCTCGTGATCTGCCCATTCTGTCGCTTTGATGATTCAAGGGTGATTGATTCACGGCCAATGGATGAAGGAAATCAGATCCGCAGAAGGCGTGAGTGCACTAGCTGCGGTAAGCGCTTTAACACGGCTGAGAGCTCCATTCTTTTAGTTATCAAACGATCAGGTGCTTCTGAGCCTTTCGCACGTGAGAAGGTAATTAGCGGTGTTCGTAAAGCTTGCCAAGGCAGACCGGTAAATGATGATGATTTAGCCCTACTTGCTCAAAGAGTAGAAGAATCACTTCGCTTAGATGGCGCCGCAGAGGTTGAGGCTCAAGAGGTCGGACTGGCATTGCTTGCACCACTTCGTGAACTCGATGAGGTCGCCTACCTACGTTATGCCTCGGTATACCGTAACTTCGCTTCCTTAGAAGATTTTGAAGCTGAGATCGCACTACTGCGTGCTGAGCCTTCTAGAAATTTTAAAGTAAGTAAAGATCCCCGAAATCAAGCATTAATTAAGTAGCGCCATAAGTTGCCCATAAAGTAGATAAGAAGATAAGAAAAGTTAGGTAAGAAAAGTTAGGCAGTAAAGTTTTAAATTTAAGTATTAAATAACAACTAGGGTTAAAGGGGCAAAGAAATGTCAATAGTGAATAAGCCAGCAGCGGTTAAGACCAGTAACAAAAAAGGTCTAACCATCGAACGTATTTATACAACCGCTGGTGTTCACCCTTATGACAGTGTTAAGTGGGAAAGACGTGATGTTGTTCAGACCAATTGGAAATCTGGTGAGGTTATCTTTGAACAAAAGAGTGTTGAATACCCGGACTTTTGGTCAGTAAATGCTTCAACTATTGTTACAACAAAATACTTCCGTGGAGCCCTGGGCGCAGAAAATCGTGAGTACTCACTTAAGCAGGTTATTGATCGCGTAGTTTTAACTTACACAAAAGCCGGAAAAGATAATGGCTACTTTGCAACTGATGAAGATGCGCTAGTTTTTGAACATGAATTAACTTATATGTTAATGCACCAAATATTTTCCTATAACTCACCAGTTTGGTTTAACGTTGGCACTGCCGCCCCACAACAAGTATCTGCTTGTTTTATTCTCTCAGTTGATGACACGATGGAATCTATTCTTAATTGGTATAAAGAAGAGGGCTTTATCTTCAAAGGTGGATCAGGCGCCGGCCTTAATCTTTCAAGAATTCGCTCATCTAAAGAGCTTTTAAAATCAGGTGGCACAGCCTCAGGCCCTGTTTCATTTATGAGAGGTGCTGATTCTTCCGCTGGCACAATTAAATCAGGGGGCGCAACAAGACGTGCTGCCAAGATGGTTGTACTAGATGTTGATCATCCAGATATTGAAGAGTTTATTGAGACAAAGGTAAGAGAAGAAGAGAAAATTAGAGCACTTCGTGATGCTGGCTTTGATATGGATCTTGGTGGAAAAGATATTATTTCTGTGCAGTATCAAAATGCTAATAACTCAGTGCGGGTATCGGATGCCTTTATGCGCGCATATGAGGCTGGTGAATCATTTGGTTTAACTGCTCGCTCAACTGGTGAGGTTATTGAATCAGTAGATGCTAAGAAGTTATTCCGCAAGATGGCAGAGGCGGCATGGGCGTGCGCTGATCCTGGAATTCAATACGATGACACGATTAATGAGTGGCACACCAACCCAGAGACTGGCCGCATTAACGCATCTAATCCATGCTCTGAGTACATGTCACTAGATAACTCATCCTGTAACTTGGCGTCTTTAAACCTAATGAAGTTCTTAAAGGCAGATGGTTCATTTGATGTTAAAAACTTTGTAAAGGTAACTGAGTTAGTCATTACCTCAATGGATATCTCAATCTGCTTTGCAGATTTTCCAACCCAAGCTATTGGTCAAACAACTAGAGATTTTCGTCAATTAGGAATTGGTTATGCAAACCTTGGCGCCCTGCTTATGGCATCAGGTTTGGCATATGACTCAGAGGGTGGAAGAGCACTCGCTGGGGCAATCACCTCAGTATTAACTGGTGTTTCATATCGAAGGAGCGCAGAGTTGGCCGGCATTGTTGGCGCATATAACGGTTACGCTCGAAACGCTGCGGCTCATACAAAGGTAATGCGCAAGCACCAGAATGCAACTGAGTCTGCAAAATCTGTTTCAACACTAGATAAAGATGTTTGGGCAGAAGCAATTAAGCAATGGGCAACTGGTAACGCGTTAGGTGAGAAAAATGGCTGGCGTAATGCCCAAGCATCGGTTCTTGCTCCAACTGGAACTATTGGCTTGATGATGGATTGTGATACCACCGGTATTGAGCCAGATCTAGCCCTGGTTAAGTTTAAGAAGATGGTGGGCGGTGGCTCGATGCAGATCGTAAATCAGACTGTGCCACTTGCTCTTAAAAAACTTGGCTATACCGATGAGACAATTGAAGCAATTGTTGAGTACATATCAGAGCATGGAAATATTATTGATGCACCAGGATTAAAGCCTGAGCACTACACAGTATTTGATTGCGCAATGGGAGTTCGCTCAATTAGCGCAATGGGACATGTTCATATGATGGCTGCATGTCAGCCGTTTTTATCAGGTGCTATATCAAAAACAGTTAACCTGCCTTCGGATGCAACTGTTGAAGAGATCGAAGAGGTTTACTACCAAGGTTGGAAGTTAGGTATTAAGGCACTTGCTGTATACCGTGATAATTGCAAGGTTGGTCAACCACTATCTGATTCAAAGGGTAAGAAAGCTGAGATAGTAATTGATACTCAACCAACTGCAGTTCGACGTCGTCTTCCAAAATCAAGGCCGGCGCAAACAACCTCATTTTCAGTAGCAGGGGCAGAGGGTTATATGACCGCTGGTGCATATGCTGATGGCGCGCTCGCTGAAGTTTTCTTAAAACTTGGTAAGCAAGGATCAACTCTGGCCGGTGTGATGGACGCCTTTTCAATTGCAGTATCAATTGGATTGCAATATGGCGTTCCACTTGAAACATTTGTGGAGAAGTTTGCTAACCAAAGATTTGAGCCAGCAGGTATGACTGATGATGCTGATATCAGAATGGCGCAATCTGTAATGGATTACATCTTCCGCAGATTAGCTCTCGATTATTTACCATTTGATGCAAGAGCTGCTCTTGGAATTTACTCAGCAGCAGAGCGCGCTCGCGCCCTTGAAACTGGTGATTACACACCGGATGAGAAGGAATCAATTGGTGAGAGTGTGAAAAATTCTCAATCGGTAAATATTGAAAAGGCGCCTTTTGATAACGCACCAGTTGGTTCATCAATGGAGCTCTTTGAAAAGATGGCTGGAGTTAAATCAGATGCACCACTTTGTATGACATGTGGTGTGAAGATGAGAATGGCCGGATCATGTTTTGTCTGCGAAGGTTGCGGAAACACCTCAGGTTGTTCATAAATCAAAAATTAAAGTTAAAGGGCTCGCAGTTAAAGCTGCGGGCCCTTACTTTTTTCCAATAACCTGCGCTAGTGAGTGAGTATTCAAAAAAGGTTAGATCAGCCCTTGATGTTGCAGTTACTGCAATTGGTGGGCAACCAAGAGCTGGCCAAATTGAGATGGCAGAGGCTGTTGCAAATGCGCTATCTGATCGTCATCACCTTTTAGTTCAAGCAGGAACTGGTACTGGTAAATCACTTGCCTACCTTGTTCCCGCATTAGTTCACGGCAAAAAAGTATTAGTAGCAACTGCCACCTTAGCTTTGCAGCGGCAGTTAATTGAGCGAGATTTACCAAAAATAAAAGCAGCACTTGATAAAGAATTAAAACGAGCTATTTCATTTGCTATCTATAAAGGCGTTGGTAATTACGTTTGCTTGCAGAAGATGAATAACGCCGCAAACGATCCTGAGGGTGAAATGATTTTAGAGATTTCTTCCCTTGAGGCGGATGCCAAAAGATTAAGAGCTTGGGCGCAATCACCTAATGCAACTGGCGATAGAGATGATGCCCCTGAGGTTGATAGGCGGGTGTGGGCGGCTAACTCTGTTTCAGGCAGAGAGTGCATAGGAGCTGATGATTGCCCATCAGGTTCTAAATGTTTCGCAGCCCTTGCAAAAGCAAAAGCTCAAACTGCAGATATTGTTGTTACTAACCACACCTTGCTAGCAATTGAAATTGTGGACTCGCACCCTATTTTGCCAGAGCGAGATGCAATTATTTTAGATGAAGCACATGAGTTTATGGATCGCACAACTCAAGCGGTAACAGAGGAGTTAACTGCTGCCAGAGTTTCAAGGGCAGCTAATATGGCAAGAAAACATATGCCAGGTAAGGGCAGTGATGCGTTATATAAAGCGGCTGAAAAATTCTCGGCAGCAATTGATGATTACGCAAATGATTTAAAAACAGATCCGCTAAAAGCTGGCAGATTAGATGAATTACCATCCGCACTTGAAGCACCACTTAGGGCAGTAAAAGATGCGGTCTCTGCTGTGACCGCGTTGATTTCAGCCGATGCTGAGATTATTGATCCAAACACAATGGCTGAGCGGGCAAGAGTAAAGGGTGCATTAAATGAAATTAGCCAAACCTGCACCAAATTATTAAAACCTGGTCACACACATGTACTTTGGTTTGAGCCAACCTATTCAACTTTATATCTAGCACCGCTGGCAGTATCTGATGTGCTGCGCGGTAATTTACTAACTCAAACACCAGTTATAGCAACCAGTGCGACTTTAACGGTTGGTAAATCATTTGATGCGATTGCTAAAAATATTGGCTTCATAATTGCGGGTAAAAATAATGATGAAAACATTGAGGAAAATGAAGAGAATAGTGAGGATGATGAAAAAGGCTTAATGGATCCAGCTAACTTGCAGATCCTAGATGTTGGTTCTCCATTTGATTTCACTAATCAAGGAATGCTTTATTTGCCAAAGGAGTTACCAGAGCCAGGCCGAGATGGACCATCAAAGGAGGTACTTACTGAATTAGGTGAGTTAATTCAGGCAGCAGGTGGGCGCACATTAGCTTTATTCTCATCTTGGCGTGGTGTTGAGATGGCCGATGAACACTTAAGAAATGTTTTAGCAGAGCTTAAAATTCCAATAATTACTCAACGCCGTGGAGATAGCGTTGGTCCGTTGGTAGATAAGTTTGCAAAGGATGAGCGATCAATTTTACTTGGCACAATTTCACTCTGGCAGGGAATTGATGTGCCAGGAAGTGCCTGCACATTAGTTGTAATAGATCGCATTCCATTTCCAAGACCTGATGAACCAGTTTTATCTGCAAGAGCTGCTGAAGCTGACGCCGCTGGTGGCTCAGGTTTTATGCAGATCTCATTGCCACGGGCTGCCTTACTTCTAGCCCAAGGAACTGGGCGATTAATTAGATCATTAGATGATCGAGGTGTTGTTGCCATTTTAGATTCTCGAATTGTTAATAAAAGATATGGTTCAATACTTTTAAACTCAATGCCACCATTTTGGCGCACCAATGATGGTGAAGTAATTAAGGATGCCCTCCGCAGATTAGATGCGCAGTATTTAGATAAAAAAGATTAAAGCGCTTTTAATTTAGTAAGGAGTGTGGGCCAAGTATTTGCAAAACTAGGGTGAAGGTTTTTATTTATAACCTCATCAAAGGCTATCCAGGCCACCTCTTTAGATTCATCATTTGCCTCATGTGCTACTAATTCAGGGTGTGCTTTAGCAATTACAGTGTGATAACTCCAGATCCCATGATCATCAATAAATATCTCACCCGCTGTTAACTGATCTGCGCTAATTCCAATCTCTTCATGTGCTTCTCTAATTGCTGCCTCAATTACGCTCTCATGTGAGTCACGAGCACCACCTGGAATACCCCAAGTGTCGCCATTGTGAACCCAAGGCGCCCTGTGTTGCATAAGAATTGCGCCATCTCTTACTAACAGTAATCCGGCTGCGCCATTTAACCCCCAATGTTTGCCACCACAATTACACTGGATCCATCCATCGCCATCACGGTGCGCCATGAGAGTAGTTTTACACACAACTACTTAATTCACAGCCATGTGAATTTCATACCCAACGGAATCAAAATTTATTTAGATTACCGCTATGCCTCTGTACCTGAAATTAATCACACTCATTATCTTGCCAATCACACTAACTTCTTGCGCTAAAGCGCAAGGGGCGCTGGCGCCAACGGGAGATAAATATGACGGCTATGGCGCTTATCTACCAGATCAAAATAAGAGTTCTAGTGAAGGTTTTTTGCCAGATGTTGAAGCATCCTCACTTGAGCCAATAATTAATTATGTTGATGGCCTTAACATGGCGTTAACTGGTGATTTCGCGCTAATTAGAGCTAATGCATTTAGAGATTGCGGCTGCCTAGATATTACTTACCGATTAGCCACTCTATTTCACACGGCTACTTTAATTGGAGGTGAATACAAGCTACGCAGTATTAACTTGCTTAAAGATGGCATAAATGAAAAGAGTTTTCTAGTCCAAGTTGATCGAAGTGATATCAAGAAGGTAGATAAAACAAGTCGAGTAGGTGTGCGGTGGAGTGCCTCGAAGATTACAAATGAATTTACTGTTAAAAATAAAGGGGGAGTGTGGTTATTAAGCGATATTACATAATTATTCTAATAACAATTATTACCACCACTAATGCGTATGGCGCGGGTTCATGTGTTGATAAGACATGTGTGGATGTCTTTACCTCAGATAATCAATTAGTTATTACGGCACAAAAAGGGAAAAAACAAAGCACTACTAAACCAGTAGTTAAAAAGCCTATTGTTAAAGTCATACCCAAGCCAAAAGCTTCACCATTTGTTATCCCTAAGGTATTAAAAAAGCCGGTGGTTAAAAGTGTGGTAGTTGTTAAAAAGCCAGTAGTTAAAAAACCAGTAGTTAAAAAAGTGGTAGCTAAGGTAGCTAGTGCATCTCTTTCAGATAAGTTAATTAAAATGCTGCCAGCAGGTGATCTTAATTTTCAACCAGAGCAGGCGGCGTTAGTTAATGTGCCGGTATATTTTTGGACGCAAACACCAACTAGATTCACTGCGCTAGTGCCAATTTTAGATGTAGTAGTTTATGTAAATCTCACCCCAACCTTTACTTGGAGCTTTGGTGATAATTCATTTTTTGTAACAACTAATCAGGGAGCACCATTTCCAATCGGTGGAATCACTCATACCTATAAAAGCAGTAGTGATTATCAGGTAAACCTTAAGGTTATATGGCGAGGAACTTGGTCAGTTAACGGGGTCATAACACCAGTTAGTGGCAATGCTATTACGCAAAGTATTACAAGAAGCCTACCTGTGGTTAAAGGACCAACTAAATATATTAAGTAATCCACAATTTCTATATTCTCTACACCTGCTTTCGTATCTTTGCCAAACTTAAAACATGGATGATAAATTACTATTACAGGACGCCGTATCTAAAGTAGCTGAGATTGATTATGAAGGTGATCAGGTATTAACGCAGCAACGAGAAGGTGCCCTTGCGGTAAATGATTTGATAGCACGCTTTAATGCCGAGGCTGAGATTGATGATTATGAATTACTTGCTTTAGTTTTAGTCAGATTTAAGGATCTTCAGGTTAGAGATTATGCAATGGGGCTTGCAACGGATGAAAATAAAGATGAATTATTTAATCTTTGGTATTGGTTAATGAATCTTTCCCCAAAAGGTTATATCGCACCCGTTGCCTGCATCTTTGCTGCTTGCGCTTATGAATCAGGGGAGTCTGATTTGGCCCATAACGGCCTATTAAGTGCGCTAGCTGATTGCCCAAATTACCCACTAGCCCTTCTACTTCGCCGGGTTTTCACAGCAGCCTGGCCAGCCGATAGTTTTGCGATGATGCGCGCTCAACTTCATCCAAAGATTTGCAGTTCACTCTTTGGCAGTAGTATTTAATTACTAAGCAGCGTTGCTTAGTAGAGTGGTGCTTAATGATTATTGGTATTCCTAAAGAGTTAAAGAATAATGAGTTTCGAGTTGCAGCCACCCCGTCCGGTGTGCATGCATATGTAGTAGCCGGGCACACAGTATTAGTTGAAAAAAATGCTGGCGCAGGCTCTGCGATTTCAGATACTGATTACATTGCAGCGGGGGCCCAAATAATTGACTCCGCCGATGAGATCTGGCAAAAAGCTGATTTAATTCAAAAAGTAAAAGAGCCAATTGAAATTGAGTATAAAAGAATGCGCAAAGGACAAATTCTTTTCACCTATCTTCATCTTGCCGCAAACAAAGTGTGCACGCAGGCGATTATTGACTCTGGCATAACAGCAATTGCATATGAAACAGTTGAAGTTGATGGGCAATTACCGCTACTAGCGCCAATGAGTGAGGTGGCTGGTCGAATGAGTATTCAAGTAGGATCCGCCGCCCTTGAAGCAAGTAGAGGCGGCCGTGGTGTATTACTTGGCGGAGTTCCAGGGGTAAGACCTGGCAAGGTAGTTGTTATTGGCGCGGGAGTCGTTGGAGTTGCTGCTGCAACTATCGCTCACGGCATGAGAGCTGATGTGACGGTAATGGATTTAGATTTAAAACGTCTTGCCCAAGTTGATCAAATATTTGCAGGCAATGTTCAAACATTAGCCTCAAGTGCGTATGAAATTGAAAAAGAGGTAACTCAGGCTGACTTAGTAATTGGGGCGGTATTAGTTCATGGCGCAAAGGCGCCAAAGCTGGTAAGTAATGAGCTAGTTAAGAAAATGAAGCCAGGATCGGTATTAGTTGATGTGGCAATTGATCAAGGCGGCTGCTTCACAGATTCGAAGGCAACAACTCATCAAGAGCCAACCTTTAAGGTTCATAACTCAATCTTTTATTGTGTGGCGAATATGCCGGGGGCAGTTCCTGCCACCTCAACTTACGCGCTAGCTAATGCCACAATTAAATATGGTTTAGCCCTTGCTAATAAAGGCTGGCAGAAGGCGCTTGATGAGGATGCCCACCTTGCTAAGGGGCTTAATGTTCACGAGGGAAAAATTATGTATGGCGCAGTTGCAAAGGCGCACAATCTCTAGTATTTTTCATCGTAGGTCATGAGTCTTAGTTCATAGCCCCGGCTAACTAAGCGGCAACCCTCCACCACGGTGGGGTGCTCCGGGTGAAGACCAGGTCGATAGCAAGGTGCAATCGGCAAGAGTGGTTCGCTAAAAAGATTTAGGGGTAATCCCTAATAATTTTTTATCGCCACCTTAAATTAGGAGGCTACATTGTCATACTCATTTGAAACCCAACAGGTTCATGCTGGTCAAGTTGCAGATCCAACAACTGGGGCACGTGCACTTCCGCTTTATCAAACAACTGCTTATCAGTTCCGCGATACCAAACATGCTGCTGACCTATTTGGTTTAGCAGAAATGGGAAATATCTACACCCGCATTATGAATCCAACACAGGATGTGGTTGAGCAGAGAATTGCTGCACTAGAAGGCGGCGTTGCCGCTCTTCTTGTCTCCTCTGGATCTGCTGCAACCGCCTATTCAATTATGAATGTGGCGCAAGCCGGTGATCATGTGGTTTCATCACCTTCACTATATGGTGGTACTTACAACCTATTTCATTACACATTACCAAAATACGGCATCCAGGTTACCTTCGTAGAGAATCCAGATGATTTAGATTCTTGGCGCAAAGCAATAAAGCCAAATACCAAAGCATTTTTTGGTGAGACGATTGCTAATCCAAAAAATGATGTATTAGATATCGAGGGTGTAGCAAAAATTGCTCATGAATTCGGCGCTCCATTGATAGTTGATAACACCGTTGCTACGCCATATCTCATTCGCCCAATTGAGTGGGGTGCTGATGTAGTTGTGCACTCAGCAACTAAGTTCCTATCCGGTCATGGAAATGCGATCGTAGGAGCAATTGTTGACTCTGGAAAGTTTGATTATGCTAAATATCCAGAGCGGTTTAAGGGATTTAATGAGCCTGATCAGTCATATCATGGTCTTGTTTACGGCCAAGCGTTAGGTGTTGGTTCAGCTTTTGGTGCAAACCTTTCTTATATCTTTAAGATCAGATTGCAACTTCTTCGCGACATCGGAGCTGCAGTATCCCCATTTAATGCTTGGCTACTTGCCCATGGCCTTGAGACATTATCACTTCGCATGGAGCGCCATATTGAAAATGCACGGCAGGTTTCAACATGGCTTGAAAAGCACCCTCAGGTTGAAAAGGTTAACTATGCATCTTTGCCATCATCAAAGTGGAATAAGTTAGCTAACAAGTACTGTCCTAAGGGCAGTAGCTCTGTTCTATCCTTTGAAATTAAAGGTGGAGTTGAAGCTGGTAAGAAGTTTATTGAGGGACTAAATCTGCACTCGCATGTAGCAAACATTGGAGATGTTAGAAGCTTGGCAATTCACCCTGCCTCTACTACTCATTCACAATTAACACCAGCAGAGCAAATAACTGCAGGTGTTACTCCAGGATTAGTTCGTTTATCTGTTGGTATTGAAAATATCAAAGATATTCAAGCCGATCTTGAAAAAGCATTTGCTGCTGCTAAATAATAAAAGCAAGTAAAAGTAATGAGTGGTGTTAACCCAGCAGTTACCGGGGCATGGCTGGAAAGTCATGACCCCGGTGATCGCCATTTTCTAAAGATTGGTGACTTGCAGCTGGAGTCAGGTGAGGTTTTAGCTGATATAACAATCGCTTATCAAAGTTGGGGTAAATTAAATTCTGCTGGCGATAATGCAATATTAGTTAATCATGCACTTACTGGCTGGGCAGATGTTAATGGTTGGTGGCCACAAATGGTTGGCCCAGGCTTACCATTTGATTCTGATAAGTATTTTATTGTTTGTCCAAATGTGATTGGCGGCTGCCAAGGTTCAACTGGGCCATCTTCTATCGCCTCCGATGGAAAAAGATGGGGATCTAGATTTCCTGCCCTAACTATTAGAGATATGGTTGAGGCTGAATTAGCTTTTACAAATAAAATTGGCATTAAGAAATACCAATTAGCGGTTGGTCCATCCCTTGGCGGCATGCGAAGCCTGGAGTGGGCAATTACCTATCCAGAGTTAGTTAGCGCGATCTGCACAATTGGATCTTGCGCGGTGACAACTGGGGATCAAATAGGTACAGCTTCAATACAAATAAGAGCAATTAAATCTGATCCAAACTTTAATAATGGTGATTACTATGAACAAGAGATTGGCCCAATTGAGGGAATGGGAATTGCCCGAAGAATTGCACATTTAACCTATCGAACTGAGTCTGAGATGGATGTCAGGTTTGGGCGTGAGTTACAAGGGGATGAGACTGGCAGATACGCAGTTGAGTCTTATTTAGATCATCAAGCGCAAAAACTTGCTAAAAGATTTGACGCTAATACTTATATTGCATTAACAGAGGCAATGAACTCTCATGATGTTGGCCGCGATCGTGGTGGGGTAGCTGCGGTACTTTCAAAAATAAAGATTCCACTTCATATAGTTGGAATTGATACTGACCGACTTTTCCCACCTCGCTTGCAACAGGAGATTGCTGAACTGACCCCGCAGGTGAGCACCCTTCACAGCATCTCATCCCCATTTGGCCATGATGGCTTCTTAATTGAGGTGGAATCGGTGGGGGCAATCATCAAAAACGCGCTTAATCTGCAAAAAATCTCAAATTAGCCAAAATGGATGTGCATAAAGGGGTGTGGACAATTTATAATATAGCCAAGGGTCGGGCGGTTTAAATAAAATCGCAAAAGTTTAAAGACCTTAAAACAAAGGATGAATTGTGGCTGTAACTCGTGCGCCCAAAAAAGGCGCTAAAGCAGGTAGGGGTAAGAAAAAACCTGTAAATAAAAAGAGTTCAGTTAAAAAACCTGTTGCAAAAAAAGTAAAGCCTGCAAAGAAAATTGTAAAGATTCCGCAAAAGGCAGTATTAGATGCAAAAGACATTGCCCAGATTCTTCGAGTAAAAGAGTTAGTGATCCAGCAAAAGAATGTCCTAGCTGAACTACAAGGCCGTGGCATCGATAACATTCATAGAATTGTTAAAAAAGCAGATCAAGATTTAGTTTTAATCGCCCGCGAATTAGAGGTGACTGTTCCTAAGCAAGTAGAGAAGCTTCGCAAGTTAGGTCTGTCACCATTTCGAATGCTTAAGAAGAGTGAATTAGCGTTAATTACCCCAGTTGCGCCAAAGCCGGCTGCTGGCCAAAAAGATGGCAAAGTGGCAAAGGTTAAAATTGATGGCGAAGAGGTTGAGTTAGAAGAGGTTGAAATTGAAGATCTTGAGTCATTAATTGAAGATAAGGAAGAGGCGACTACTGAGGACGGCGCTCCTGAAATAAGAGTTGTAAATGTGGCTGAGGAATCTCAAAATGAGGCAAACTCATTTGTACTTAAAGATTCTGAAGAGGATGACGCACCAGCACAAACAGTATTAACTGCAGGCGCTACGGCGGACCCGGTAAAAGATTATTTGAAGTTAATTGGCAGGGTTCCGCTATTAAATGCTGAGCTTGAGGTTTCACTCGCTCAATCAGTTGAGGCTGGTTTATTTGCTGAAGAGCGGTTAGCAAAAGATAAGAAGATGGATAAGAAGTTAAAGCGTGAGTATCAACAAATTGTGCTTCATGGGCGCCGGGATAAGAATCATCTGCTAGAGGCAAACCTTCGGTTAGTAGTTTCCTTAGCTAAGCGTTATACCGGGCGTGGAATGTTATTCCTAGATTTAATTCAAGAAGGGAACCTAGGTTTAATTAGAGCAGTTGAAAAGTTTGATTACACAAAAGGATATAAGTTTTCAACCTATGCCACCTGGTGGATTAGGCAGGCGATTACTAGAGCGATGGCAGATCAGGCTAGAACAATTCGTATTCCAGTACATATGGTTGAAGTTATTAATAAGTTGGCCAGAGTTCAGCGGCAGATGCTGCAGGATCTGGGAAGAGAACCAACACCTGAGGAGTTAGCTAAAGAATTAGATATGACACCTGAAAAAGTTGTTGAGGTGCAAAAGTATGGCCGTGAGCCAATCTCGCTCCACACCCCACTTGGTGAAGAGGGTGATTCTGAGTTTGGTGATTTAATCGAAGATTCAGAGGCGATCGTGCCAGCTGATGCGGTTTCCTTTACATTATTACAAGAGCAACTTCACTCAGTTCTTGATACATTATCTGAGCGTGAAGCAGGCGTTGTGGCTATGCGATTTGGTTTAACTGATGGACAACCAAAAACACTAGATGAAATTGGCAAGGTTTACGGGGTAACTCGTGAACGTATTCGCCAAATTGAGTCTAAGACAATGTCAAAGCTTCGCCATCCATCTCGTTCTCAAGTACTACGCGACTACCTAGATTAAGGAAGAGTGAAAAAATGAGTGATAAAGTAAAAATGCAGTTTAAGAAAGATGCATCAATAAGAGTTACTGGAACAGTTGATTTTGTTGATGCAGATGGAAATGTTGTTGAAACTAAGACAGACTTCTCACTATGCAGATGCGGTGCATCAAAGGAAAAGCCATTTTGCGATGGTAGTCACCGCGATGCTGGATTTGCTAGCGAGTAATTATTTAGCTGCTTGATTAGCTAATTTTTGGGTTTCATCCTGGATTACAGCCGCGACTGGCTTTAATCCCTCCGCATAAGATTTAGCGTGGTGTGAACAAAATAGTAATTGACCCCCGGAAATAAGTATTGCGCGCACATAAGCTTGCGCACCGCAGCGGTCACAGCGGTCTAATGAATTTAATGGAGTTTGCTCCATTGTGATCTGGCTAGTCATCGCGTGCTCCGTTTCTTCTTCCCTAGGGGAACATCAAACCATGAATACTTTATTCCCCGCTTGATATTTGGTTTCAATTAAGTAAATTTTTGCGCTTAAATGCTGAGAATATGTGTAAATAATCTCATTTTGATATCGATTGCAATAAATATGGGTCAATCTCGGCGCGGATTAACTATATGTGGTAGTACCGCCGATAACCTTTGTACCCGTGGTGATAAAGAACATAAAACCTGAAGATGGCACCTCTGCCGCAATTATTAGCAGTTATACCGCGAAAGATTTATCTGTCCTTGAAGGATTAGATGCTGTTCGCAAGCGCCCAGGTATGTATATCGGCACCACTGACTCACGTGGTCTTATGCATTGCCTTTGGGAAATAATTGATAACGCAGTTGATGAAGCATTAGCTGGTCATTGCAAAACAATTGAAATTAATTTAGAAGCTGATGGTTCAGTTGAAGTTCATGATGATGGTCGCGGTATTCCAGTAGATAAAGAACCAAAGACTGGGCTTACCGGTGTTGAAGTAGTTATGACAAAACTTCATGCTGGTGGAAAATTTGGTGGCGGCTCCTACGCTGCCTCTGGCGGATTACATGGTGTTGGCGCCTCCGTTGTTAACGCACTTGCCTCACGCCTTGATGTTGAAGTTGATCGAGATAGCAAAATTTATTGGATGTCATTTAAACGCGGTCATGCTGGTATTTTTGAAGGTGAAGGACCGAATGCAAGTTTTAGCGAAAAATCAGGGCTTAGAGTTATTGGAAAAGTATCGGCCAAAGTAACTGGCACAAGAATTAAGTGGTGGTTTGATAAGCAGATTTTCTTAAAAGAGGCAGAGTTAGAAATTCAGGATATTTACGCAAGAGCTAGACAAACTTCTTACTTAGTACCTGGAATCACCTTAGTTGTTAATGACCGCCGAACTAAGACAAAAACTACTGAAACATTTTTTCATAAAGGCGGTATCTCAGAGTTTTGTACATTCTTGCGCCCTGACGATCCAGTTGGCGAAGTAATTCGAATCTCTGGAAAAGGTACTTATAGTGAAAATGTTCCAGTATTAGATGAAAAGGGTCATATGACTCCAACTGAGGTTGAGCGCGAGATGGGCGTTGATATTGCAATGCAGTGGGGTAATGGTTATGAAGCAACCATTTCTTCATTTGTAAATATTATTTCTACCCCAAAAGGTGGCACACATGTTGCAGGTTTTGAAAAATCAATTACTAAAGCGGTAAATGATGCGCTGCGGGCTACTAAAACTTTAAAAAATAATGAAGTTGATGTAATTAAAGATGATGTTCAAGAGGGCTTAACCGCTGTCGTAACTGTACGTATGTCTGAGCCACAATTTGAGGGACAGACTAAAGAGGTATTAGGAACAGCTGCTGCTGCCAAGATTGTTGGACAGGTTGTAGCTGATGAGATGAAGGCATTTTTTAATACAACTAAGAGAATTGATAAGGCAACTGGGCGCTTAATTCTAGAAAAGATTGCAAATGCCTCAAGAACAAGAATTTCAGCAAGGGCACATAAGGATCTACAACGGCGAAAGAATGCACTAGAGAGTTCATCTCTGCCAACAAAATTATCTGATTGCAGATCTGATGAAGCGGCTCGGACTGAGTTATTTATCGTTGAGGGAGATTCTGCACTCGGCACAACTAAGGCTGCTAGAAACTCTGAGTTTCAAGCAATCTTGCCAATTAGAGGAAAAATATTAAATGTACAAAAGGCATCACTTTCGCAGATGCTTGAAAACAATGAGTGCGCATCAATTATTCAAGTGATTGGCGCGGGTAGTGGAAAGTCCTTTGATATTAATGACGCTAGATATGGCCGAGTTATTTTGATGTCAGATGCTGATGTTGATGGCGCCCATATTCGTTGCTTACTCCTTACATTATTTAATTCATATATGCGCCCACTTGTTGAAGCGGGCAGAGTATTTGCAGCTATTCCACCACTTCACCGAATTGATGTTATTGGTGGCAAGAAAGGGGAGGTTCACTACACCTACTCAGATGATGAAATGAAGAAAGTTATCGCAGGATTAAAAAAAGATGGCAAGAGGTGGAAGGAACCAATTCAACGTTATAAAGGATTAGGTGAGATGGATGCTGATCAATTACGTGAGACCACAATGGATCCAGAACATCGAACTCTTCGCAGAATTACTATGAAAGATGTTACAAAGGCTGAGGCAATGTTTGAATTATTAATGGGTAATGAAGTAGCTCCCCGTAAGGACTTTATTTCATCAGCTGATATTGATCGAGAGCGAATTGACGCTTAATCAATACTGATTAGATCAAAATAATCTTCTTTCCATAAATCCTCATCACCGTCTGGCAACAAAATCACTCGCTCAGGCTTTAATGCAGCTACTGCGCCTTCATCATGGGATACCAAAATTACTGCGCCTTGATACTCACTTAGCGCTGCCAAGATTTCATCACGAGATGCTGGATCTAAGTTATTTGTTGGCTCATCTAGTAGAAGCACATTTGCGGCGCTTACTACCAAAGTGGCAAGTGCTAACCTGGTTCGCTCACCACCGCTTAAAACCTTAACTAGTTTATGAACATCATCACCGATAAACAAAAAAGATCCAAGCACATTACGAGCTTCAGGTTCTCTAATATCTGCAGTAGCGGACATCATGTTTTCAAGTACTGATCTTTCAAAATCAAGGGATTCATGCTCCTGGGCGTAGTAACCGATTTTTAAACCATGGCCACTAACGACTTCACCAGTATCTGATTCAAGCTCACCAGCTAAAATTCGAAGCAGTGTTGTTTTACCGGCTCCATTTAATCCTAAAATTACAACTCTAGAACCCTTATCAATAATCACGCCAACATCTGTGAAGATTTCAAGTGAACCGTATGATTTTGATAGGTCATGAGCAGAAATTGGCGTCTTCCCACATGGTGATGGAGTTGGAAAGCGAAGCTTTGCCACCTTATCTTTAACTCGCACATCATCTAGTGAACTTCTAAGTTTTTCAGCGCGACGGAGCATTCCTTGCGCCGCAGTTGCCTTAGATGCTTTAGCTCGCATCTTCTCACCCTGCTTTTGCAAGATCTCTGCCTTTTTCTCAGCATTTGCGCGCTCCCGTTTACGGCGATGCTCATCCTGCTCACGTTGTAATAAGTACTGCTTCCAGCCCATGTTATATACATCAATTACATTTCGATTTCCATCGATATAAAAAACCTTATTAACGACAGTTTCAATCAGGTTTACATCGTGGGAGATAATTACTAACCCGCCTGAGTATTTAAATAAGTACTCTCGTAGCCAGATAATTGAGTCAGCATCTAAATGGTTAGTTGGCTCATCTAGAAGCAATGTTTCCGCGCCAGAAAAAAGAATTCTGGCCAGTTCAATTCTTCGTCTTTGACCACCGGATAAAGCGCTTAAATCTTGATCAAATAAATTATTAGGAACACCTAAGGATGAAGCAATTGCTTCTGCTTCAGCTGATGCTGCGTAGCCACCGGCGGCTGAAAAATCATGTTCAACTCTGGTGTATCGCTCCATTGCTTTTTCAAGCTCCGCACCTTGTGAGGTTGCCATCTCTTCTTCAACAGCGCGCATTCGCTTAGCAATCTGATCTAACTCGCGAACTGAAAGAATTCGATCAATCACAGTTCCTTGATCTTCACCAGTTCTTGGATCCTGCGGTAAGTAACCAATTTTTCCACTGCGGTTTACAACACCACCAGCAGGCATAACCTCGCCAGCTAATACCTTTGCAAGCGTTGATTTACCAGCGCCATTTCTACCAACAAACCCAATACGATCACCGTGATTAATTCTCACAGTTACATCTTTAACCAGCAGCCTTGCTGCAGCGCGAAGTTCTAGGGCGTTAGTTGATATCAAAGTTGCTTACGCAACAAGGCGGGTGCGGCGAGGAGAGGCATACTTTTTCTCAATTTCAGATAGCTCCTCAGACACTTTAGCTTTGATGCTCTCCTCTGTTTTTAGGATTGCAGTTAAGGAGGAGATTGTAGCCTTTAATTCTTTGGCCTCAGACTCAAGTTCAATCTTGCTCATCTTGGTCAATCTACGCAGTGGCATATCTAAAATATAGGTAACTTGTTCATCACTTAACTTAAAAGTTTTAATCAGAGATGCCTTAGCAATGCTGGCATCCTCACTTGCTCTAATTATTTTAATTACCTTATCAATATCAACAATTGCCTTAAGTAAGCCATCAACTAGATTCAATCTAGATTGTGCCTTAGCTTTTCTAAATGTTGATCGTCGTCTTACGACCTCAATGCGGTGATCGATAAATACTTGCAAAAGATCTTTAAGACCTAGGGTTAGCGGCTTACCGTCAACTAAGGCAACTGCGTTAATTGAGAATGCATCCTCCATTGGAGTTAGCCTGTAGAGATTTTCTAAAACTTCAGCTGGTTCATAACCATTTTTAATCTCAACTACAACCTTTGTGCCAGATTGGCCATCAGATAAATCAACGATATCTGAGATTCCCTGGACTTTCTTAGCCTTAACAAGGTCAGCAATTTTTTCAACAATTTTCTCAGGTCCAATGTTGTATGGAAGTTCAGTGATAATAATTCCCTGCTTACGAGATGAAATCTTCTCAAACACAGTTGTTGCTCGCACCTTAAATGAGCCGCGGCCATTGGCATAAGCATCAGATATTCCCTCAGTTGCAACTAGGTAACCACCGGTTGGAAAATCAGGACCTGGAACTAACTTCATTAATTGTTTTAATGTCGCCTTAGGATTTTCCATTAATAACTTAGCCGCAGCAATTACTTCACCTAAATTATGGGGCGCCATATTTGTAGCCATACCAACTGCAATACCAGTTGCACCATTTACCAAAAGGTTAGGAAAGGCGGCAGGTAGTACTTGTGGCTCAAGTATTTGACCGTCATAGTTTGAACCAAAATCAACAGTATCTTCATCTGATTCATCCACCATCATCATTGCCGATAGTGCAAGGCGAGATTCGGTGTAACGCATAGCAGCTGGGCCTGAATCTAGTGAACCAAAATTTCCATGGCCATCAATTAACGGCAGCCGCATTGAAAAAGATTGCGCCATTCGAACCATTGCATCATAAATTGCGCCATCACCATGGGGGTGAAGCTTTCCCATTACATCTCCAACAACTCTTGCGCACTTAACATGACCTTTATCAGGGCGAAGGCCCATCTCATTCATCTGATGCAAAATACGACGCTGCACCGGTTTTAAACCATCACGGGCATCAGGAAGTGCTCGTGAATAAATAACTGAGTACGCATATTCCAAAAATGATTCTGACATCTCAGAGGCAACATCGATATCAATTATTCGGCCAGGATTTTCCCCTGCTTTAGGTGTAACTACTTTTGGTGTTTTGGCCATAGGCCGTATCTTGCCAATATTTCCTCACTTTCTTGTCAGCGACAAGCCCATTACTTACTAATTTCTTAAGATAGGTATCCTTGCGCTATGAATAGTGGGAAAATTAATCAACAATTTGGTTTATCTCACCTTACTAACTCGATATTTTCCACACTAAATGTTGCCGATACACTTGATTATTTAGTACTTAAGCAAGCAGATATGCGAGAGTGCTTGATCCTAATTGATGGCATGGGTCAAGATGCAGTAAATAAATATGGTGATCAATTCCCAATCTTTGAAGAGTTAAAGAATATGAGAACAATTTATACAAATTTTCCATCAACTACCGCAACAAGTCTTTCAACTTTAGGCACTGGGGTACTTCCTGGAGTTCACGGCATGCTTGGTTACACAGTTAGAGTTCCTAGAAGTGGTAATCGATTATTAAACGCCCTTAAATGGGATGAGCGGGTAGATCCAGTAATGTGGCAAAAAGTTCCTACTTTATTTGAACGCGCGGTTTTAGCAGGTGTATCTGTTACACATGTGGCAGCTAAAAGGTATGAAGGAAGTGGTTTTACGCAAGCAGCACTACGTGGTGCTAAATATGTTGGAGCAAATGGTATTGATGAGATGGCAACTGCTGTATCTGCTGCGTTAAAACCACAGCCATCCTTTGTTTACACATATTTAAATACCTTAGATTCAGCCGGACACAGTGATGGAGTTGGCTCTGATAAGTGGCTAACAGCACTTGTTCAAATAAGTGAATTTATTACAAAGGTTAAAGAATCTGTGCCTGCTGGAACTAGGGTTTGGATTACATCAGATCATGGAATGGTAAATAGCACTAAGCAGATTATTTTAGGACAGGATAATGATTTATTAGAGAATGTTTTACTAATTGGTGGTGAGCCAAGAGCGCGGCATATTTATATCAATGAAGGTGCTCAGGAAGAAACTCTTGCTAAGTGGCGACAATTTTTGGGAAATAGTGCGAAAGTTTTTAGTAAATCAGAGGCAATTGCTAATGGATTATTTGGCCCAGTTGTAAGTGAAGATGCAACCGAGCGAATGGGAGATTTAATTGCCATTGCAAATGATGATTTAATTCTTATTGATCCAGCTAGAGTAAAAGAGGAGAGTTCAATGGTGGGCCACCATGGTGGTATTACTGATATCGAAGTGGAAATCCCGCTCTTACTTACTTAGTCTTCATCCTTTTTACCAAACATAATGTCATCCCATGATGGAATTTTAATTCTTCTAGTCACACCATCACGCTTTGCTTCATCATCTACCTCATTAACTTCATCAACTGAAGCTAATTTAGTTGGTGCATATGGTGTTACATCCTCTTTAATTGAAACTAATCTTGGGGCATCAGTTTGTGGAATATTTCCATAGGTTTGAACTGGTTGCTTAACCTTTGCCTCACCGCCAATCCATCTAGCGCCATCATCATGTGCTGAAAGGGCTCGTCGACCTAAATTGAATAACCAAACTGCTTCACCTTTGGTATCACTTGGAGAATCATCGCGAAGTGGATAATAAAGTGTTAAGTTCCAATTTCCATCAGGTTGGCGAAATGTGTTCCACTCGACTGAATTCATATCAACACCTCTAGGAGCTAGCTGATTAGCAACAGCTGTTTCAAGGTATGGCGCATGAGGTTCACGGCGTATTTGAGTGGCGAGAGCTTGGGAAATAATGAAAGCTCGCTCCTGTAATATTGGACCTGCATAATTTTCAATCTTCTCAATCGACCAATCAGTTGTGCGAGAGATGGCATCGATACTCTCACCAGATCTTAATCTTGCCTGCACCTCTTTAACTGATGTGGTAACTACTTCTTCAATATTTGAAACCGCAGAAAGTCTCGGTTGGTTTATATTTGCTCGCAAAGTATCGCTAATTCTTAGGTTAAATTGATTTCCATTTAAATCTACTAATTCCAACTCACTACCATCGGCAGAGCGCCCGATTAAGCGTAGATCAGTTGGTTCACTCATGAGAGTAGATTGCCACAAGTAATCGGCGGGTTAAATCTGCCACACACGAAACTGGCTTTACTTTTCATGCTTAGATAACCCAGTGAGCACGGAATTGTTGAAGTTAGCACATACGGTGGCAAAGATGGCTGGTTCTCATTTAATGAACCGTCCTAGCAGCTTTACCTTTACTGAGAAAAGCTCGGCAGTTGATTTTGCCACTCAAATGGATCAGCAAGCAGAGGAGTTAATTGTTAGAGAAATTCTCAACTCTCGCCCAGATGATGGAATCATCGCCGAAGAGGGAGCAGCAAGGACAAGTAAATCTGGAATAACTTGGGTAATTGATCCATTAGATGGCACAGTGAATTATCTATACGGACTACCAGGTTGGAATGTTTCAATTGCAGCAAAAGACAAAGATGGCGTATTAGTTGGTGTGGTTTATGCACCCAGTATTAATGGATTATGGAGTGCGGTAAGAGGCGGGGATGCAACTTATAACGGAGATAAAATTAAGTGTAATGATCCAGTTACCTTAGATAAAGCATTACTTTCTACCGGCTTTGCATATGATTTAGATTTAAGAAGCACGCAAGGACAAGTGATATCAAATCTATTGCCACAAATTCGAGATTTGCGAAGAAACGGGGCAGCAGCAGTTGATCTTTGTTATGTAGCAATGGGATCCCTTGATGGATTTTTTGAAGCTTCATTAAATGAATGGGATCATGCAGCTGGTGGTTTGATTGCAACACAGGCCGGCGCTGTAATCTCAGGCCGGGCAGGTGGACCGGCAAATAAGGAACTGGTTGTGTGCGCAGGTCCAGCCCTTCACGCACAACTTTTACCTCTAATTTGATCTAATCACCCCTAGCGTGGCAAGATACGGGTTCATTCAAAATAATTGATTGACCATAAATTTAGCGATTAGGACAAATAATGAACGTGTTAGATGCTGTTGATGCCGCCTCACTTCGCACAGACATCCCATCTTTTCGTTCTGGCGATGAGTTAAAGGTTCACGTTCGAGTTATTGAAGGAAGCAAAAGCCGTATTCAGATCTTCCAAGGTGTAGTCATTGCACGCTCTGGTGCTGGAATCCGCGAGTCATTTACTATTCGTAAGATTTCATACGGTGTTGGTGTTGAGCGAACATTCCCAGTTCACACACCAGTGATTGAAAGAATTGAAATCGTTCGACATGGTTCAGCACGTAGAGCAAAGCTTTACTACCTACGTAAGTTAACTGGTAAAGCAACAAAAATTAAAGAGCGTCGTGGCGCTGACGGTGAAATTATTGTTGAGCCAGCTTATGTGCCACCAGTAGTTTCTAAAAAAGTTGCAGTCCCTGAAGTTGGCGAAGCTGTTGCCAGTGCTGAAGTTGTGGCTGCAGTAG
>Ga0247838_1002211_pt1 | contig 25377 bp, 27 predicted proteins | sample LaCruzMarch2015__5_FD_189097 | JGI IMG/M metagenome (GOLD analysis project Ga0247838, IMG submission 189097) | Freshwater microbial communities from meromictic Lake La Cruz, Castile-La Mancha, Spain - LaCruzMarch2015_15m | ecosystem: Environmental > Aquatic > Freshwater > Lake | place: Spain... | reverse complement strand
GAACGTTAACGGTCGCCACGACGAGCTCGACCTTCGATACACTCCTTGGGGTTTATACAGGTTCCGTTGTGGGATCTCTCGCTCGGGTAGGGTCAAACGACGATGAGTCCAGATCGCTCCGGACAAGCCGAGTGATAATCTCAGTGGTGGCGGGGACGGTGTATCGCATCGCGGTGGATGGATATCGGGGGGCTCAAGGCAGCATCCGCCTAGCGGGAACTTTCCAACCCAAGGTTACCCTGACCGCCCCGACAACGTTGAGCGCCTTACGGGATGTTCAAAATCGTGTGGCCATTTCTTGGGGAACGGTGCAAGGAGCGTCGCAATATGAGGTCAACCTTTCCAGTGCCACGCAGGTTTGGGCGAGTGGGTTTGTCACGGGCTCGAGCGCAAAAACAAGCGGATCGATTTCCAGGTCGATTGTGCTCACGGCCAAGGTGCGGGCTATCAGTGTGAGCGGCGAAGTAGGCCCTTGGTCGGTGCCCGTGGCTGTTCGGTAGTTAACTTGCCCCTGTTCGGGGCACATTGGTCCGACTCTATTTCTTTAAGAATTTGCTAAAGAGATTGCCTGATTTGGCCGGCACAGCGGCGGGCTGGGAGATAGGGGTGGCACCAGGCTTCGCCGTAAGTGACGGCAAGGGGAGGGGAGATTTTACCGCATTGGCTGGGACGGCCAAGGGGGCGAGGGCAGTGGCCGTGCCCGCAGGTCCACCTGGGGTGGAGGCCGGTCGGGCAACCGTTCCGAGGGTTGCGGCAACACCCATTTTAGGAGCCAAGTTCGGATTAAACTTTTCCGCGTGGAGTGTGGCTGTAGCCGGAGCGGCGATCGGGGGGGTGCGTGTGGCCAACCCTCTCTCAATCGAGACGGAGAGCTTTTCCACCGTGAAAGTCAAACGATCTAATTTTTGTAACAGCTCTTTCGCCCAAGCTGGGTCGGAAGTTGGAGCAGGGGATTGAGGTGAGGAGACTGGCTCGGATTGGGTTGGTGGGGGTGAAGCTTGAGCAGAAACTGGCGTCATCAAGGCAGGTTCGGCCGTCGGGATTGGCACAAGGGTAGAGAAGGCGACCCAATCTTGACCCCCTTCCAGGACGATAAGAGTGGCGTCTTGAATCGTGCCGGCAGTTCGAAGTTTCTGGAGCTCGTGGAGGGCGATTGGGCCCGCGGCTTGGTTAAGAGAGTCGACGTAAAAGTAACGATTCGAGGTACTCATCGGGAGCAAGATTGGGCCGAATCTTTGGCATTGGCTAGTTTAGAGGTCGAGAGGGACGTGAGGTAGTCGTGCGCTTTGCGATAACTTTTGGATTCGAGAAAGTGGGCCAGGCGAGGGTCGATTTGGGAGGAAAATTCACTCTCCAAATTTTCCAGACGAACGCAGTGAGGGAGAAGGTCGGGTGGGTTGGGGGCCTTTTGGGAGGCGACCGCCTCCAGATACTCTTGCAGGGCTAGGAGGAGGCGTTGGTGGGGGTCTGACAGTGACATTCCTAGAGATTACAATCCTAGGGGGAGCGATGTCCAATGCTTGAGTCGGCTGGGAGAACGATTTAGGAATGAGGTATGCCGAGCAAGGTTTATCGCATCGCAGTTTTGGCGGGAGATGGAATCGGGCCCGAGGTAATGAGTGCGACCCTGCGGGTGGCCGAGGAAGTGGAAAAGAGGCACGGGTTACAGATCGAGTGGAAGGAGGGATTGGTCGGAGGGGCGGCGATTGATGCCAAGGGTAAGGCCTTACCCGAGGAGACGATTGAGTTGTGTCGGTCGGCCAAAGCGGTGCTTTTTGGAAGTGTGGGCGGGCCGAAGTGGGAAACATTGCCCCCGAACGAGCAACCCGAGCGCGCCGCCTTACTGCCTTTACGAAAAATATTTGGTCTCTATGCCAATCTGAGGCCGGCGGTTTTATATCCGGAGCTGGTGGCCTGCTCTCCCCTGCGGCCGGATCGGGTGGCCGCGGGGTTTGATGTCTTGGTGGTGCGAGAGCTGACGGGAGGGCTCTACTTTGGTCAACCCAAGGAAACGACCCAGACGGCGAGGGGGGAAAGGGCGGTGGACACGATGGTGTATGAGACCCATGAGATTGAGCGCGTAGCGGAGGTGGCTTTTCGAGCGGCGGCGCATCGAAAAAAGAGGGTTACCTTGGCGGATAAGGCGAATGTTTTGGAGACGAGCTTACTTTGGCGAAAAGTGGTTCGTGGGGTTGCGGCCAAACATCCGGGCATCACCCTTGATTTCATTTATGCGGATAATGCAGCGATGCAGCTGGTGCGTGATCCGGCCCGATTCGATGTTCTTTTGTGCGAAAATCTGTTCGGCGACATGTTGAGCGATCAGGCGGCCGCGGTGGCGGGTTCGTTGGGAATGTTACCGAGCGCCTCGCTGGGAGAGGGCAGTTTTGGTCTGTATGAGCCAGCGGGTGGGTCGGCCCCGGATATCGCGGGGAAAGGGGTGGCCAACCCGATTGCCCAGATTTTATCTCTCGCCCTCATGTTGGAGATGAGTTTCGGGGAGGTGGAGGCGGCGGAGAGTGTGCGGCGGGCGGTGGCGGAGGCGATCCGTGAGGGGTGGCGAACGGCCGACGTGGCTTTGCCGACGGAGAAAAAGGTGGGGACATTACCGATGGCACAAGAGATTGCTCGAAGAGTCGCCTTAGGTCGGGGAAAGAGTTAGAAACAAAGTATGCCATCGACCCTTTTGGAACTGATGCGATTGGGAGGCCCGATTATGTGGGTCATCCTCGGCGCGAGTGTGGTGGCGGTGGGTGTTTTTGCGGAGCGAGTTTTGGCCTATCGGAAGATAGGGGTACCGTTGGATCCGTTCTTAGATGGAATTGCCACCCTCGTAAAAGAAAAGCGCTTTCAAGAAGCGTTAGAGCGGTGCGATGAGGCGCATGGGCCCGCCATCCGCGTGATTCAGGCGGGCTTACTGAAGCGAGAAATGCCGCTGGGGGATCTGCGGGAGTCCTTGCAAGAGGTGGCGCAACTGCAGGTTCCTCGGTTGGAGAAAAATCTCCCGATCTTGGCCACGGTGGGTTACGTCTCGCCTCTCTTGGGCCTATTGGGAACGGTGACCGGCATGATCCATGTCTTCCAAACGGTCAGTGGGGCGCGGGGGACGGTGCCCGTCGGTGAACTTGCGGGGGGAATATGGGAGGCACTTTTGACCACGGCGGCGGGGTTGGTCGTGGCGATTCCCGCGTATGTGGCTTACAATTACTTAGCGTCACGCATGGGGTCGGAAGTGAACGATATGGAGCGGGCGGCGATCGAGATGATTCAAATTCTGAAAGAGGGAGGTCGATCGAGACCGGCTACCAAGGTGAGCACCCCCGTGACGACGGAGTTGCGGGCGGAGACCCCCAAGCCATGAGAGTCCGGACTTCGGTCCGGACATTGCGGGGGCCTCTCGATATGGCCCCGCTGATCGATGTGGTTCTTCTGTTGCTGATCTTTTTTCTTCTCACCTCCACCTTTGTCTTTCAGCCCGGAATCGTGGTGGATCCGCCGTCGCCCGGGCAATCGAAAGGTGGGGCGAGTGATACACGGTATGTCATTACGGCCACGGCGGGATCGTCTCCCCAAATCTTTTTCAATGATCGGGTGACCGACATTTCGAAAATTCGAGTGGAGATGGCGCGGTTGGCGAAATCGGAGCCGCGCGCGGTGGTGGTGATTCGGGCGGATCGGGAGTTACGGCATGGGGTGGTGGCGCAGTTGTTGGATTGCGTGGTTCAAAGTGGTTTGACGGCGGTGCTGGCATCTCGAGCGAGTGCTTCCCCATGATTCGCGGGATCGTGCCATCCAAGGTGGGGGGTCGGTTGCTGGGTTTTCTTTTGCTTTCGTTAGGAGCTCACGCGGTCGCCTTTTCCATTTTTCGGGATCCGGGTGATTTCTCGCCTCTTCCATCCCAAGGGGCCGGTCAGGTGATTCTATCCACCACGGTGCGGGGTGAGGGCGGAATGGCCGAATTATTTGATCCATCGGCTATTTTGCTTCCTTCGGATCAGCCGACCCGTCTGGCTCCCGCGGTCACCCTGCCTTGGCAGGGCATGGCTTGGCCCGAGAGGGCGATCACTCCGGCGCCAACCTATCGACCGCTCCAAGTGGGGCAAGACGCTCCTCTCGCGGTTCAGGCCACCATGGCTACGGGACTTTCCACAGGTCGCCCACAAGGCCCACGCGCCAAAGCGGGCAAGGACACGGATGAGACTTGGTGGGAGTTGACCGGAGATCTCCGCAAAAGGAAAACCACCAAACCGATTCAACTGACGAAAATCAAGAGCGCCAATGCTTTAGAGCCGACCAAGGCGAGAATTGGGGTGGATGAGGATGGGGCGGTCCGGTTTGTTTTTTTAGAGGGGTCGGCGGGAGACCCGGCGGTGGACCGAGAGGCGTTGAATTTACTTCGGACATGGAGGTTTGAGCCATCCCCAGGAAACTGGGTCGATTGGGGGAGGGTACGGATTCTCTGGGCGGTGGAACCTCCCGAGGGGGTGGCGCCATGACCCTGACTGGTTCACAACTTCTTCTTCTCTATTTGTGTCTTTTTCTTGGCATCGTTTTTATTTTGTGGATGGTTGGTGGATGGAAAGCCTCACGCCAAGCACGCCAAGGGATGGAAAGAGTGCCCTGCCCGATTTGCGGTTTTTTGAATCCACGGGGTCACGCGTGGGTATCCCTGCGGTGCTCCAGGTGTGGGGCTCGGCGGCATCTCAATCCGCCAGATCCGGAAAGGAGTAGCTGATGGGAATGTGGATTGGTCGAAATCGAAAGGCGCGCGTTACCTATGGCTTTGATGAGATTGCGCTCGTTCCAGGGGATGTGACGATCAACCCGAACGAAGTGAATTGCCACTTCTCCATCGGGAAGCACACCTTTCAAGTTCCGATCCTGGCTTCGGCGATGGATGGGGTGGTGGATGTGAAGTTTGCGGTGGCGATGGGAAAGATGGGTGGGTTGGCGGTGCTGAATTTGGAAGGTGTGCAGACACGGTACGAAAATCCGGCCAGTGTGCTGGAGCAGATTGCCAAAGCGGATAAAGAGGCGTGCACTCATCTGATCCAAAAGATGTATATCCCGCCGATTCGGGAGGAGCTGATTGCCAAGCGGATTAAGGAGATGAAAAAAGCGGGGATTGTGGCGGCCGTTTCTGCCATCCCACAAAAAGCGGAGAAATATGGAGCGATCGCCCAAAAGGCTGGGGCGGATATTTTTGTGATCCAGTCCACCGTTTCGACGGTGCGGCATGTTTCTTCGGAGTATAAAACTTTCGATTTGGCGAAATTTTGTAAAACGATGAAAATCCCCGTGCTGGTCGGAAATGCGGTGACTTATGGGGTCAGTCTGGAGCTGATGCAGGCGGGAATCTCGGGCTTGCTGGTGGGCGTGGGTCCTGGTGCTGCCTGTACCACTCGGGGAGTTCTCGGTTTAGGGGTGCCGCAAGTAACGGCGACGGTGGATTGTGCGGCCGCTCGCGATGCTTACCATAAAAAGACGGGTCGTTATGTGCCGATCATCACGGATGGAGGCATGAATAAGGGGGGGGATATTTGTAAGGCGTTCGCCTGCGGGGCGGATGCGGTGATGATTGGCAGCGCCTTTGCCCGGGCACAGGAAGCTCCGGGAAATGGGAATCACTGGGGCATGGCGACTCCGCATGCCAACCTGCCAAGGGGAACGCGGATCAAGGTGGGGGTGACGGGAAGTTTGCGGCAGATATTATTTGGTCCAGCGACCTTGGATGATGGTTCACAGAATCTGGTCGGTGCGATTGTCACTTGTATGGGCAACGTCGGAGCCAAAACTTTGAAGGAATTTCAGGAGACGGAGATTATTATCGCCCCCTCGATCAAGACCGAGGGAAAGCTGTTCCAGACGGTGCAGGGTGTCGGGATGGGGACGCGGTAGTCCTGACTGTTTACGTCAGACGAGCTGGGAATTAGGGGTTAGGTAGCGACGAAATTTGTGAGTCGCGACACTGGTCGGGGCGCACAAACGACCGCCTGGGTGGGCGAAAACAAATGGCGATTTGGCGCAGGCGTTCTAGGGACAGAGTGCCGCTACCTAGTCTTTGTTTTTGGTGAAGATTTTCTCTCAAAGAAACCATTGCGACAATCTACCCTAACGCTAAGTTGCATGGATGAGTATAGCTGAGCTTCGTGCTCTCCCCGTCTTAGAGAAATTACATATTATCGAGGCACTCTGGGGTGACATTGCTGCGGAGGAGAATGTTTTTGAGAGTCCCAAGTGGCATGAAGAAGTGCTCGAAAAGACAGAGGCGGACTTCACTGCTGGAAAAATTAAGCACGTCGATTGGGTGGAAGCAAAAGGGAAATTACGTATTCGGCATGAATGAAGGTTAGTATTTTACAGACGGCTTTGGAGGATTTAACAACAGCCCAAAAGTTTTACGATGAACAAGAAGAAGGGGTGGGAGCTTATTTTTTAGATTCTTTGATACCTGAGATTGATTCGTTAAGTCTTTATGCGGGGATTCACCGTATTCAGTTTGGATTTCATCGTTTATTGGCTCGGCGCTTTCCGTATGCAATTTATTATCGGGTTGTGGCTGGAGTAGTAGTTGTATTTAGGGTTCTGGATTGTCGAAGAGACCCTGCGTCACTCCGTCGATCGATCCGAAAATCAGTCTAAAGCTTTGGCAGTTTGGGCTGGCTTGACCGAATTTTGCGAAGACTGGAGAGCATCTTTCAGCGCCTCTAGCCTAGTTGCGTCTTGGGGCGCGAGCCAAAGGCAGTAGGCGGCGAGTGTAATCTTTTCTAGGTGGTGGACGTTCGAGATATTGAAGCTTGGTCGATTTCAGCCCTTGTGTGAGCCGTCGCAGAACGGAGCGTTTTTTGATTTCCCGCAACCGCAGGCCCAGATGGGGCCGTCCTTTTCAATTTTAACAACCCGGGGTGATTTTCCGGATCCTTGGTGGGATCCGTCGCAGAACGGGGGATTCTTGGTCTGACCGCAGGAGCAAAAGTAGAGGGACTGGCCCGCTTGGGCATCCACTTTGTAGGGGGAGGGCTGCCAACTCATAAGCTCATCATTGAACAGTCATTGGAGAATGAAAGTTCAAACTGCGGAAGGTGGAAAGTGGAAGGCGGGAGGGCGAGTCCTAGCGATTTTTCTTATACCAGTCGATGAGGATGCGGGTGGGGGTGTTCAGGGATAGCTGCTCGCACTCCGCCAGCGTGCACCAACGGTACTCGTCGGCCTCTTCGTTTAGGGTGACGAGATGTTTTTGGGTGTAGGCAATATAGTTCAGGAGGACGAAGTGGGCCGGCTTGTAGAACTCTTTTGAGCGGATGCAGTCCTGAGCCAAAGCAAACCGAATGTTGCAAATCGGTAAGCCTGTTTCCTCCAGGATTTCGCGATGGAGAGCCTCTTCGGAGGTTTCTCCACCCTTGATCTTACCGCCCGGAATTCCCCACAAGCCCGACCATTTAAGCGTATGGACCATGAGAAGTTTTTCTTCCGGACCTACGATTAACGCACCCACGGTGGGAGTGGGGGGAAGCGCCTCAGGTGAGGATTGGCGCCGCAGGATATCCATGACCCCAAACATGTCTTGGGCCACGTGGTCAGGCAGAGCTCGTTGCAGTTTTTTTAACGAGTCGTAGCCGGTGAGGACGGCGCAGGAGCGTATATTCCCGAAACGGGCGGTTTCGATGTCGTGCTCCATGTCCCCGACAAAGAGGGTTTCGTCGGGACGCAGGTGGTGATTGGCCAAGATCGAATGGATGGCCTCGCGCTTATCGACGACTCCGGCGTAGAGATGGTGGAAGTAGTGTTCGACCCCCAGGCGCTTGGCCTGATGAAGGAAATCTTCCTGGACGACGCTACTTAAAAGAAAAGTGGGGAGCTGATTATCGTGGCAATATTGCAGGATCTCTTTGGCACCGGGGAGGAGAAAGACGGTGTGGTGGTTTTCTCGAAAAACTTTGCGAAATATCTTTTCCAATCCCTCGAGGGCAACGCCCGGCAGGTGCTCTTCGTAAAATCCTTTGTAAGGCAGGTAGAACTTTTCCCGAAACGTTTCTCGGTCAAAGAGAGGTTTGCCGTGGAGGCCAAAGACGTGGTTGGTGGCGGTTAGGACTGGGGTGAGGTCGTCGACCAAGGTGCCCGACCAGTCGAAGATGAGGTTGCGAATCATTCCGCCATCTTGGCTTAACCAAACTCAAAGATCACCAGATTTTGGTTAACTTTGCTTCGATGATCTTCTGATCCATGGTGGCCAAGGGGAGATGCTTGTTCCGAGCGGTCGCCACGATGAGGCGATCGGCCGGATCTTGATGGAAGGCAGCGGGCAGGCGTCCCACTTCGGCGGCGACGCTGGGCGAGATGGGACAGAGCTGAACCACGGCGGGGGAAGCGGCCAAAGCCAACCAAGACTCAGCATCCTGATCGATCACCAGGCGCCCCTTGGAGATGAGAAGAGAGGCCTCCCAAAGGCTAATGTCTGCCAAAAAGGGGCGCTCGTTGGGTGGGTAAGAATCAAGAGCCACGCGCCTTGGTTTGGGTAGTCGTGGATCCTCGAGAATCCACCAGATCCAGATATGGGTGTCGAGAAGGGGGGGTGAATTCAACGCAGAGCCTCGATGTCGGAATCGTGAATGACGGGGGCGAATGGGTTTCCTTTTAACTCTCCTCGTCCCGCCAAAGCTTTCCAGGGGAGAGTTGGGTACTCTGGAACCAAACGAACCACTTTTTTCCCGTGCTTGGATATGACGATGGGGTGACCCGTTTTCTGGACCTGATCGATAAGCGCCAAACATTTAGCCTTAAATTCGGTCGCCGTGATCGTCATATGACCAGTATGTCTGACTGGTCATTATGGGCAAGATCAAAAAAGGGTTCAGGAGTAACCCAAAAATTAAGAGTGATAATCTTGGAGAGCGCAGACCGACAGACCGGTGGCACGAAGGGAGCGGATGCCCTCGAGGCTGGCCTGGGCCGCGGCGATGGTGGTCATGACGGGGATTTTGTTTCTGAGGGCAGAGGTTCGAATTTGGATCTCCTCCGATCGGGCGACCGCTCCCGCGGGGGTGTTGATGACCAGAGTAATCTCCTTGTTCTTTATGAGGTCGACCACATTGGGACGTCCTTCGGAAAGCTTCAGCAGTGGCGTAACGGGAATCTTGGCATCCGCCAATTTACGGGCTGTCCCGGAACTAGAAACAATTTTGAAACCGAGCTCGTGCAGACCTTGACCGATTTGGACCGCAGCATCTTTGTCCATATCGCGGACGCTGAGAAAAACGGTACCCGAGGTCGGCAGGGGTGGCTGGGCGGCCATTTGGGCTTTGGCGTAGGCGAGACCAAAAGAGTGATCGATTCCCATGACCTCGCCCGTTGATTTCATCTCTGGGCCCAGAAGGATGTCTGTGCCCGGGAATCGGGCAAAAGGAAACACGGCCTCTTTCACGGAAAAGAACTTTGGGATGATTTCCCTGGTAAATCCTAGCTCTGGCAAAGTTTTGCCGGCCATGACGAGGGAGGCGATCTTGGCCAAAGGTTTGCCAATGGCTTTACTGACGAAGGGAACGGTGCGGGAGGCTCGTGGGTTTACCTCCAGCACGTAAATGATGTCTTTTTGCACGGCGAACTGGATATTCATCAAGCCTTGAACCTTTAATTCTCGGGCGAGGGCGAGGGTGGCCCGGCGGATTTCCTCTAAAACCTTTTTCGATAAGGATCGGCTCGGAATGACGCAGGCGCTATCGCCGGAGTGAATCCCGGCCTGTTCGATATGCTCCATGACAGCGCCGATAACCGCATCCTTGCCGTCCGACACACAGTCGACATCCACTTCGGTGGCGTCCTCGAGGAACCGGTCGAGCAAGATGGGTCGACCCGGTGCGACTTCGGTGCACTCCGTCATGTAGCTGCGAATTTCATCCTCGGAGTAGACGATCCGCATGGCCCGACCGCCCAGGACGAAAGAGGGTCGGAGAAGAAGGGGGAAACCAATCTTTTTCGCGGTAACCAAGGCTTCCTCCGTGGTGGTGGCGGTCCCGTTGGGCGGTTGGCGAAGGCCCAGCTTATCCAACATGGCGGAAAAGAGTTTTCGATCCTCGGCCCGTTCGATCGATTCGACCGAGGTCCCGAGAATCCGCACACCGGCCGCCTGCAGTTCGGCGGCCAGATTGAGTGGGGTCTGGCCACCAAACTGGACGATGACTCCCTTGACTAGGTCATCTTTGTTCTCGGCCCGATAGATATGGATGACGTCCTCGGCGGTGAGCGGTTCAAAATAGAGCTTGTCCGACGTGTCGTAATCGGTGGAAACGGTTTCAGGATTCGAGTTAACCATAATGGTTTCAAATCCATCGTCACGCAGGGCAAAGCTGGCGTGAACACAGCAGTAGTCGAATTCGATACCCTGACCGATTCGGTTCGGACCACCCCCCAAGATGATAATCTTCGGTTTTTTGGTCGGGCGGGATTCGTCGTCGTCCACATCGTAGGTGGAGTAGTAGTACGGGGTGTAAGCCTCAAACTCCGCCGCGCACGTATCGACGAGGCGATAGGAGGGATGGATTGCATTTTTCTCCCGCCAGGCTCGGACTGCTCGGGTGCGGGTGACCAGTTCCTCGGTCGGTCCAGGAAGAGTGCGAGCGAGATCGGCATCGGAGAGGCCCACTTGTCGGGTTTGCCGAAGATGAGGAACAGTCGAAACGTTGCCCAACCAATTCTCCTTTTGAAGTTTTTGGGCTGAGTCGGTGATCTGCTTTAGATTATCAAGGAACCAAGGATCGATTCGGGTGATTTCATGAATTCGCTCGACCGACCAGCCTTGGTTCAGGGCGTGGCTGAGGTACCAAATTCTCGCAGGGTGGGGGGTTCGGAGTTGCCGGGCGAGCTGCTCCTCTGGAATTGGCGGCGTATGCGCGCCGAGGTCGAGTCGACCTTCCAATCCTTTGATATCGAGTGACCGAAGCGCTTTCATAAACGATTCTTGGAAAGTTCGGCCGATTCCCATGGCCTCGCCCACACTTTTCATTGAAGTGGTCAAGACCGCCTCGGCCCCAGGGAACTTCTCGAAGGTAAAGCGGGGAATTTTGGTCACGACGTAGTCGAGGGTGGGCTCGAATGAGGCGGGGGTGTTGCGCGTGATATCGTTTTTGAGTTCATCGAGGGTGTAACCGACGGCGAGTTTCGCGGCGATTTTGGCGATGGGATAACCGGTGGCTTTCGAGGCTAAAGCGGAGGAACGGGAGACGCGGGGGTTCATTTCAATGACGATCATCCGCCCGGTCTGCGGGCAAACGGCGAACTGGATATTGGAGCCACCTGTTTCCACTCCGATTTCGCGGATGACGGCAAAAGAGGCGTCGCGCATGCGCTGATATTCCCGGTCGGTCAGAGTTTGGGCGGGGGCCACGGTGATGCTATCCCCGGTATGAACACCCATGGGATCAAAGTTTTCGATCGAGCAGATGATGACACAGTTATCGGCGTGATCGCGCATCACCTCCATTTCGTACTCTTTCCAGCCGAGAAGGGATTCTTCCACCAGAATTTCTGATGTGGGGGAAGCGTCTAACCCAGAGGCGGCAAACTTTTCGAACTCTTCGCGGTTGTAGGCGATTCCGCCCCCGGTACCGCCCAAAGTAAAGGCAGGGCGGATAATGAGGGGAAACGTCCCGATCTTGATCATGGCAGCGTGGGCTTCCTCCATGGTGTGGGCCGTGGCGGAACGGGCACATTCCAGCCCAATTTTTGCCATACACTCCTTAAAGAGCTGGCGATCTTCTCCTTTGCGAATGGCTTCGACCTGAGCCCCGATCAATTTGACGTTGTGTTTGGTCAAGGCGCCCGATTCGTGCAGAGCCATGGCAGTATTCAAGGCGGTTTGGCCGCCAAGAGTGGGGAGGAGTGCGTCTGGCTTCTCCTTGGCGATGATCTTTTCGACGACCTCGGGAGTGATCGGTTCGATGTAGGTGCGATCAGCGAATTCGGGATCGGTCATGATCGTGGCGGGGTTGCTGTTGACCAAAATGACCTTATAGCCCTCTTCCCGGAGGGCTTTGCAGGCTTGGACGCCGGAGTAGTCAAACTCGCAGGCTTGGCCGATGATGATGGGGCCAGATCCGATGATGAGAATGGATTTTAAGTCGGTCCGGCGTGGCATGGAGTGAAGAATAAGGAAAAGAGGTCGCTCTAGAAGAAGGAATTACAGAATCATAGCCAAGCGCTGTGAAAAATTAGGCAGGCAAGGGGAACCAGTGCAAAAGAGCTTCGGCGATGCCCGCGCCGGCTTCTTGCTGGGCAAGGTAGCCACCCTCTTTTTTGACCTGAGTAAGGACCTCTGGAACGGAGTTCGAAGGGCAGGCGAGGAAGTGGCCAAATTTGCGTTGGAGCATGGGAAGGTCGTTGAGGTTGTCGCCCGCAATAAACGTGGAGGAGGGGGCGAGATCGAGAAGCTTCTGAATCTCGGCCAGGCAGGATCCTTTATGATAATCCACGTGGGCAAAGCGAAAGTAGGGACCGTTTCTGACGGTCGAGATTTCGGGATGCTCCCGGATAATTTCGTTCACTAAGGCGTCAGTACGATCGATACTCTTTTGGGAGCCCGCCACTAAGCCGATGGCACCGGCGTCGGGAATCACGGTCACCTCATCCGTCGAGCCAATCTCACGTTCGATTCGCTCGAGCAGCGCCCCGTGCCGGCCGAAGAGGGCTTGATGGGTCTCGGTGCAGCACTTGTTCCAAGCCTCTAAAGATTGCGCCTCGCCCTCCTTGATCTGGTGAATCTCCCGCTCCACTGTAATAATCCAATCGGGCATGGTGGGAGCCTGATGAAAGATGAGGGCCTCCCGCAAGCTCTCCCAAGATCGGCCCGTGGCAATCACCCAGGCAATCTCCGCCTTTTTTCTTGATTGGCTGAGCCAGCGAAAAAATTCCGGGGCGAGAGGTTCTTCGGGATTTTCCCCCGCGAGAGTTCCATCGAAATCGGTGCAGACGAGAAGCGCCTTCAATGGGGAAGGTTAAACTCGTAGTGCAGAACCGAGGCCAGAAAGAGTGAGGCCGTCTCGGAGCGAAGCACAAGGGGTCCGAGGGAGGCAGGCTGAAATCCAGCGGAGCGGGCTCGACCGATCTCGGCGGGGGTAAAATCCCCCTCGGGTCCGATGAGAAGATCGAGGGATAGGGCGGTGGCGCCTTGTCGGGCAGCGGCGAGCAGGACGGGCAAAGGTTTTGCCTCTGGCTGAAGGGAGCCGATGATTCGGCCCGTCGGGGGGGCGGGGTCGGGTGAGGCGAGAAAATGATCAAGGGGGGCAACCTCATGGATTTTGGGCAACCAATTTTGGCCGGACTGCTTGCAGGCGGAGAGCGCGATCGATTCCCACCGGCTCGAGATACGCTTTTCGCCAGAGGGCTTGGTGACGGATCGTTCCGAGGCAATGGGCCAAATTTCGGTCACACCTAGCTCGGTCAGCTTCTGAATCAAAAGATCCATTCCCGCAGGCTTGATCAGAGCTTGGCCGAATCGGACGCGGCAAGGCAGAGGAGGGGTGCGGGTGGTGGAGAGAGTTTGGTAGGAGACCGCACGGGAGGAGACCTCGGTCAATCGAACTCGGGCTTCATTTCCTTTCCCGTCAAAAACTGCCGCCGAGTCGCCCGGGCGAAGCCGGAGGACATCGTTCGCATGATGGGACTCTTCTTCCGACAAGGTGCCGGAGGACAGGTTTGGGTTATAAAAGCGGTGGCCGGGCACGGATCAAACCTGGAAAAGTTTCTTCGCCCTCTCGAGAAAGGAGTGCCCCTCGGGATGGGTATGTTCGTCACAAAGTTTGGCAAAACGCTCGAGGGCGTCTTTTTGGGCCGCATTTAACTGTTTTGGAATCTCCACCTGAATTCGAATATGCAAATCGCCTCGGCCACGTCCCGATACCGCAGGAACCCCCTGACCCCGAATGCGAAAGATTTTATCGGCGGTGGTGCCAGCAGGAATCTTGAGTTTCATTTCCCCGTCCAGGCTGGGGATGCTGATTTCCGCGCCGAGGGCCAGTTGAGTGAAAGAAACGGGAACATCACAGGTGAGATCGTTCTCTTCCCGATCGAAGACGGGGTGGGCGGCGACGGAGAGCACGACATACAGGTCACCTGCTGGGCCGCCACGGGAGCCAGCCTCCCCTTGGCCAACCGAGCGGAGGCGTGAGCCGGTATCGACGCCCGCGGGGATCTTGAGTTTGATGCGAGCGTTCTCCTCCACGCGACCTTCGCCCCGACACGACTTGCACGGGTTTTGAATCGCTTGGCCGGTGCCGCCGCACTTGGGGCACGTCTGGGCAATGGAGAAGAAGCCACGGCTGACCGCAACCTGACCCTGTCCTCGGCAGGTGGAACAGGTGCTGGCTTTCGAGCCGGGAGCCGCGCCCGATCCGTCGCAAGTGGAGCAGGGGGCAGGGCGGCGGATGGTAATCTCCTTTTCGCAACCTCGGACCGCGTCCATAAAATCGATCTCCAAGTCGTAGCGAAGATCGGAGCCCTGATTGGACCGACCACCACGCCGACCTCCGCCGCCTCCGGTAAAGGCGCTTTCAAAAATGTCTCCAAAAATACCCGCGCCGCCCCCTCCCGAATTGAAGACTTCCCGAAATACTTCAAAAGGATCGTGAAAGCCGCCCGCCCCGCCCATGCCGGATCCAGGAGCGAAGGCGCGATGTCCGTACCGATCGTAGGCATCTCTCTTTGGCTGATCCGACAGTACCTCATACGCTTCGCCAATTTCCTTAAACTTTTCTTCGGCCTTTTTATCTCCCTTGTGTTTGTCGGGGTGATGTTGCACGGCCAATTTGCGATAAGCTTTTTTGATCTCCTCCGCCGTCGAGGAGCGGGAGACGCCCAAAACTTCGTAGTAATCTTTTTTGGCAGACACGGCTTACGAGGGGGGAGGGGCCACCGTGATGACACTGGCGGGGCGCAGTAGTCGGTCCCCCAGCTTAAAGCCGCGTCGGCGCTGATGGAGAACGGTGCCTTCCGCTTTACCTTCGGCCGGCTCTTGGCCGAGGGCTTCATGCCAGTTGGGGTCGAACGGTTTACCGACGGCTTCAATGGGGGTGACGCCGTGTTCGGTTAAAAAACGTTCAAACTGACTTTGAATCAATTTGACCCCAGTGACGACGGAGGCGGCGTCGGTGGCGGAGGTGGCGGCTTGCAGACCGAGTTCGAGATGATCGAGCAGGGGAAGCAGATCCGCCAGCACGGCTTGGTTGGCGTAGCGGAGAGACTCCTCTTTTTCGCGAATGAGGCGTTTTCGGCTGTTTTCAAAGTCGGCCCTTGCCCGGAGGAGCTGATCTTTGAGGAGGGCGATCTCGGTCGCGGGGTCTACCGCGGCGGCGGCAGTCGCTGGGGCAGCGGGCACTTCGGGAGACACGTTCGGCGGTGGAGTGGAATCTTTTTTCGGTTCGGCGTGGGCAACTTTTTCAGATGCGGGCGGCTGGTGGGAGTGCTTGGTTTTCATGAAGTTAGATTAGCTTGGGAAAAGAATAGAATGCAGAAGATATTGAGCCAAGAGCGGATGTCAATGGGTGGTGACTACTGTTCCGACCAGAGAAAGTGGCGGTTGCGCAGATCTTCGATCTTACGAGTGAAGGCGAGCTGGCTGGGGCCGCCCGCATTTTCAAGAATTCGATAAATGGCCAGAGCCCCCCGAAAATCCCCCTTTTTTTCCTGCAACCGTGCGGCCTCAGCCCCGGCCCGAGCGAACCAGAGGTACTCCGGCTGTACGGGGCCGGGAGAAGGGGAGGCTTGCTTAGCGTAGAGGACATCGAGGTAAGCCTGCAGAGCGTCCTCCTCCCGACCCAACTGCTCTAATGATTTTCCACGAATGTAGCCCGCTTCATTTCGGTCAGCGGCATCGGCCGCGGGGCTGGCGATGAGGGATGTGGCGGTGGAGGCGGCTCGCTCCAGGCTAGCTCGATCATTGCCGCCTAAGGCGAACTCACAGGCAAGACGACGCTTGGTGACCTCGACCCAAGCGCGCTGCTCTGGAGTTTTATTGGCGAGGAGCGAGTTGGCGATCTGAAGGGCACCGGTGTAATCGCCCGAGGTGCGCGAAGCGTCAATTTCGGCCAAGCGGGCATCCAGCCGGAGGGGCGAAGTTTCTGGCAGAGAACGAAACAGTTTTACCGCTTCCTCAGGGTTGCCCAAGGCCAAGGCGCTGAGGCCAGCGTAGTACAAGGCATCATTGGCCAGGGGATCCTTGGGAAACTTAGCCGCCATTTCCCGAAAGCTGGAGAGAGCCTCCCCGTGGTTCTTTTCTTCGTAGTGGGTTTGGCCAATTTGAAAAGCCAGAGATGGAGCGAGGCTACTTTCAGGAAAGCGAGTGAGGATTTTAGCGAACTCCGCCCGAGCTTGAGCCCCGGTGAGCTCCTTTTGCCGAAGGCGTGCTTCGATGCCAGAGGCGAGGGCCTGAGGGAGAAGAGGAGATTTGGGAAAACTCTTTTCGAACTCAGTAAACGCCGTAATGGCCGCGGGGTAATCGCCCGTGCGCAGCAGGGAGCTGGCGCGGCGTAACGAGGCTTCATCCTTTAATGATTCCGCGCCGGGCAGTTTCGAGACCTCGGCTAAGGCGGATCGGCTGGCGGGGGAATCTCCCTTCGTCTCGAGCATCCGCCCTCGCTCCAGAGCCAGAGCGGCGCGACGACTGCTTTCGGGATATTTTTTGGTAAAGAGTTCTTCGAGGCGGCCGAAGGTGGCTGGATCAGGGATGCGGGCCGCAGCCAAGGCGGCGTTAAAGTAGGCCTGCTCGCCTAGGCTTGCCTCCGGGGCCGAGGAGGCGGCCTTCTCCCACAGGGCACACGATTCGGAGGCCTTTCCCTCTTGGAGCAAGAGATCGGCGAGGGCGGCTTGGGCCTGATATAAAATTTCCGGCAGTAGGTTCTCGCGTTGGAGAGTCGTTTCGAGTTGATCTCGGGCGGCGGCGGGTTGGCCCTGTTTGACCAGCGCCTCCGCGAGAAGAATTTGGGCGGAAGGAACGGCAGGGGAGGTGGGATAGGTTTTGATGACATTGTCTAGATCCGCCACGGCCGCCTCATAATTAGCCGTATCGAGCGCACTGGCGGCCAGAAGAAGAAGTGCCGGTGCGTAGCGGCCCCGTTTCTCATCGTCCCCCTCTCGTTCCCGAACGGAGTCCCGGAGGCGAAGGGAGGCGGTGGGTAGGGATTGGGCGGATTTGGCCGAGGCAAGGTATTCGCGGGCGGCGGTGAGGAAGGTGTCGGGATTTCCCCCGCGATCGAGTGCTTTTTCAAACGCGGTGGCGGCATCAGCCGGCTTTTCCCGAGCTCGATCGATTTGGCCAATCGCAATCCATGCCTGCGTGACGATGTCGCGATTGGCGTTTTTCGATTCGTCAATCACCTTGGCAAAAAGGGCGCGGGCCTCTTCCGCCTTTCCCCGCAGGGCGAGGAGTCTGGCCTTCCAGTAGGTGGCTTCGGAAAGGATGAAAGGAGAACTTTTTGGGGAAATTTTGGCCAAGGTGTTGTTGGCCTCGTCCGACTTGCCCTCCGCAAGGAGAACTTTGACCAGGAGAAGTCGGGCAGTGTCTTGGGAGGGATCTTTGGAATCCTCAATAATTTGAGTCAACTCTCGGGTGGCGGCGGTGGTGTCGTTGAGTTGAAGCCAAGCGGTGATGAGGCCATAGCGAACTTGGGTGCTTTCCTCAGGGGTCAGACTCTCTTTCTTTGCTTCCTGCCAGGCGGTGAGGGCATCTTTCCATCGGCCGGCTTCCAGGAGGGCGGAGGCGCGGGTGATTCGATAGCGAGCAAGCAGATGGGGAGGGCAATTTTTGGGAAGGGTGGCGAGAGATTCTTCGGGCCGATGATCGAGAAGGAGAGCCTCCGCCAGCAGGAGCTCCGCTTCTGGTTGAGGGGTGCGGCTGTTTTTCTCCAGCCATGCACGGATGCGGGAGGCGGCGTCCCTACCCAATCCGTCCTGCATCATTTCTTGGGCGACCCGCAGATCTTTCGGAAGCTCCTCGGGCGTCGCCCTAAGGGTGAGGGTGGGCAGAACAAGAGTCAGAATGAAAAAAAACCGAATCACGGTGCGAGGATCCTGGCGGTAGCACTCGTTGGATGCCGAGCCACCTCTTGCGGGGTGCCTTGCGTGACAATCTGCCCACCCGAGTTTCCGCCCCCAGGACCTAAGTCCACGATCCATTGCGCGTGGCGAATGATGTCGGGGTGATGTTCCACAACGATGATCGTATGGCCTAATTCGCATAAATCGAAGAAAACTGAAAGTAGGTTTTCCACCTCCGCGAGGTGGAGTCCGGTGGTGGGTTCATCCAGAAGGTAAAGAGTAGGCCCGTGGGTGCGTTGGGCGAGGGCGGAGGCCAGCCGCACCCTCTGTGCCTCCCCACCCGAAAGGCGGTCGGCCGATTGGCCCACGGGTAAATATCCCAAGCCGACCTTTTGCAGCGCCCCAAGGGCGGCGGCCAGCGGTGGGATGGCGCGAAGGAGATCGAACGCGCGATCAACCGAAAGTTCGAGGATCTGAGCGATGGAGTGGCCGCGGTAGGTGACGGATAAGGTTTCGCGATTATATCGTTGGCCTTGGCAGGTGGGGCAGGGGGCAATGGCCTCCGGCAAAAGCTGGAGTTGGACGGCGACCTGCCCCAATCCACCGCAGGTCTCACAGCGACCTCCGCGAACATTGAAGCTGAAGCGGGAGGGGGTAAAACCGCGGGCCTTGGCGGAGGGAAGAGAGGCGAAAAGTTTTCGCAGATCGTCCCATACCCCTAAGAGAGACAGGGGGTGGGAGCGGGACTGGCGAGAGAGAGGGGATTGATCGATGACGATGGCTCGGGTGAGGGACTCGTCGCCCGATAGGGACAAAAAAGGTCCAGGGAGAGGAGCCGAGGACACCGAGCCGAGTCTTCGCTGAAGTGCAGGAGCCAAGGTATCGAAGATGAGAGAACTTTTGCCGGAGCCACTGACTCCAGTGATGCAGGTGAAAGCTTGTCGCGGGATGGTGAGGTTGACCCCTTTTAAGTTGTGGGTGGTCACTCCTTTCAGCTGAAGCCAATCGGTGAACTCTCTCTTTTTTTTGGGGAAGGCAATTTTTCTTCGACCCGAGAGAAAGGCTCCCGTGAGAGAGTTGGGTAAAGCGGAGATTTCTGCCGGGGTCCCTTGGCCGGTAATTTGACCACCCAAGGAGCCCGCCCCAGGGCCGAATTCGATGAGGTAGTCGGCTCGTCGCAGAGTTTCCTCGTCGTGTTCGACCACGATGAGCGAGTTTCCTAAATCCCGAAGATGAAAAAGGAGGTCGAGCAGGCGGGAGTGGTCGGCGGGATGAAGTCCTATACTGGGCTCATCCAAGACGTAGAGGACACCCGTTAAGCCCCCACCCACTTGGGTGGCGAGACGGGCGCGGCGATATTCACCACCCGAGAGAGTATCGATCGAGCGGTCGAGCGAGAGGTAGCCGAGGCCTAACTGTTCGAGAAAGGAGAGGCGCTGAGTTAAGGCGGCGTGAAGGGGAGGAAAGGCATGGGCGAGGGGACCCGTGGGGGGTGGAAGGTGGGCAAGCCAGGCGGCCACCTCGGAAACCGATTGTCGGCAGAGGGACGCGATGGAGTGACCCACTCCAGGTGGACCCCCTAAAGTGACCTGCAGAGAGGAGGGTTGGAGACGGGCCCCTTGGCAAGTGGGGCAGGTGCCTGGGGAAAAGAAGCGTTGCAGCCGATGGCGAGCTGAGTCGGAGGCAGCTTGTTGTAGTTGGCGGGTGAGTTCGGGAAGGAGCCCTTCCCAAGGCTTATCCTTGAGAAACGCGCGGCCTGAGGATCCGTGAAGAAGGACTTTTTTCGCTTTTTCAGGCCAGTCGGACCACGGGGTTTGGGCCGGAATCTTGGCGTATTGCAGGAACTCTTTGGCCAGAGAGCGATAAAAAGCGCGAATTTTTGGGTGAGCACGGTTCCAAGGCAGGATGGCGCCTTTTTCGATGGAGAGAGCGGAGTTGGGGATAATTTTTTCAAGATCTGGGATGAGGCGAGAGCCGAGACCCGCGCAGTCCGGGCAGGCGCCTTCGGAGCTGTTAAAGGAGAAGTGGCGCGGGGTGAGCTGAGGAATGGTGGCGCCTGTTTCTGGGTTGGTGGGGTTGGTCGAGAATGTCAGGACAGGTTCTGGAAGAATTTCGGTGAAGTCGGGGTTAGTCCAGGCGGCGGCTAATGTTCCTTGGCCGAGACGAAGGGCGAGTTCAACCGAGTCGTTCAGGCGACCTTGCGCGGAGGATTGGAGAGTGAGGCGATCGACGACGAGGTCGAGGGACGAGGCGGTGGAGTTGGGTTCAATTTCGACAATTCTGTTTTTCTTTCGAATTCTTAAAAACCCCTCTTTTCGAAGGCGAACGGGGTCGGCTTGGGTCAAGGGTGCGAGAAGAACGAGGGCGCGACCCGACCCCTTTTTTAGTAGTTGGTCCACGATCTGTTGGGGAGAGAAGGCGAGAAGAGGTTTACCAGTTTTTGGATCGTGAGGAGTGCCGTGAGTGGCGAAGAGCACGCGGAGGTGATCGTGGATTTCGGTGGCGGTGGCGAGGGTGGAGCGGGGGGAACCGGCGGCTTGGCGCTGCTCGACCGCGAGGGTGGGGGAGAGACCCTCGATCGTATCGACGGCGCAGGCGGGCAGTTGCGCGAGGTGATGGCGGGCGTGAGCGGAGAGACTTTCGAGGTAGCGGCGCTGTCCTTCCGCGTAGATGGTGTCGAAGGCGAGCGAGCTTTTTCCTGATCCAGAGGGTCCCGTGAAGACGACCAGCTGGTGGCGCGGGATATCGAGGGAGAGGTTGGCGAGATTGTGTTGGCGAGCTCCGCGGATACGGAGGAGATCGCCCGGGCGGATCGAGGAGGGGGCCAAAGGGGGCCCTCGGCGGGGTTTAGGATGCCGCGGCGGGGGACGGATCGATATGGATGCGGCGGTTTCCCTTATCAAAGCGGACCCGACCGTGGGAGAGAGCGAAGAGAGTGTGATCCCTGCCCATACCGACGTTTTGCCCGGCCTGAAATTTGGTGCCGCGTTGGCGGATAATGATGGAGCCGGCAGGAATGGTTTCGCCCCCGAAGCATTTCACGCCCAGCCGCTGACTGCGGCTATCGCGACCATTTCGTGTCGATCCTTGTCCTTTTTTATGGGCCATGACGGGTTCCTCGGTTATTTGCCAGCTTGGATTTTCTGAATCTTGATCCGGGTCCTGGACTGACGATGGCCGACAGTGCGATGGTACCCTTCCCGGCGACGATATTTGAAAGCGATCACTTTGGGGGCGCGATTGTGGTTGACCACCTCGGCGACGACCTTGGCTCCGGCAACGGTGGGCTTGCCGACCTGAACTTTGCTGTCTTGCACCACTAGAAGTACGTCAGAGAACTCGGCTGATGATCCGGCGGCGGTGCTCAGGCGTTCAATCTCAAGGGTCTCGCCTTCGCTAACCTTGTACTGTTTGCCTCCTGTGCGGATGACGGCGACGTTTGCCATAAAGGAAAATAGTATCGGAAAAAAAGGGTCTCGGCAAGAGCAGGATTCTGCATCTTTACCGTCCGCCAAAGTCGCAGTGGCACGGCGAAATCTGATTCGGAGGTATCTACCTCTGTTGTGCAGGAGGGGTCAGGTCTCGGAAGTCCCGTGGGGTTTGGCATCTTCGATTCGTTTTCGGACCCAAGACGGATCGCGCCGGCAATCTAAGACAGCACGAATGACAATCTCTTCTTTTTCAAGAGTATAATAGATGGCAAAGGGAAACCTGCGTGAGAGAGAACGATATAAGCTTTTAAATTCCTTGCGATGAATGCCTCCAAATATTTTCAGGGACTCGATATCGGAGAATAAGCTAGCGAGAAAATAGTCGCCAACCTGTCCTATGCTTTTTTCATAAAACAGATATCCCTCGATCAAGTCGTTTTGCGCGGCGACCTCGATCCGTAGTTTCACTGGATCGTTTTTTGAATCTGCTTTTTTGCCGTTTCCCAATCGATCAAAGTTTCAGAACCGCGTTTTGCGGATCGCATTCGAGCATCGAGAATCTTTTTATGCCAATCCGGTATTTCTAGTTTGTCTGGTCGCGCAGCGATTTCCGTCCAAAGGGCCTCCAATAGTGCTAGTTTTTCGGGGTAGGGCATCTGTTGAATTTTAGCTTGAGCGAGCATTCATGGATATTATACGGACGAATTCCATGGGACAATTGGTTTTGTCGTCGACAAGCCAGGGTTGTGGGGACAGGGGTAGGGTCAGACCCTGGGTCTGACCCCAAGGAGTTCTAAGGCTGGAGCTTCGGGGCTTTTTGATAAGCGGAGCGGACGAGGAGGACATCCTCGTGACGGGCCCGGCGGCGTTGATAGCGTTTATCCACCTCCTCAAGAAGTCGCTCCCACACATCGGTCGGCAACATCTTTGGGGTTTCCCACTTTTCCGCATCTTTCTCTTTGCGTTGCCAGTGGACAACTCCGGAGAAAAGGGAAACGCGGTAGGTCGTGGTGGGGCGGGAACCGTTGGACTTTTCAGTCCACTCCATGCAGCGACGCATGGGGGGTGTTTACAGTTCGCCGCGGGCGACGGCTTCGCGGGCGAGGCGTTCGGCCTCTTTCACTCGCTCTTTTTCCGCTTTCGTCGTCCAGTCGTCCCAAGATTTACCAAAGGCGGGGTCTTCGCCCGTGAAGTGAACTGCGGTGACATCTTTGGCGGGAAGGGTTTCCGGAACGGAATCTTTGCCTTGGGGAATGTAGAGGTAGACCACGCCTGGGTTTTCATCGTAGCGGTAGACAAAACCGACGACTTTTTGGCCTTGGGCCAGTTCGAGAGTGACGTCGCCCCGGTAGTCGAAAGCGGTTTGAAGGGCGTGGCGCCGAGCCTGATCGCTGGAGCAAGAGAGAGTGGAGCCTTCGATTGAACCCGGTTTGTGAGTGGGCAGGGCGTGTTTTTCGGCTTGGGGCATGGGAGGGAGTGGATCCTGACGGTGGGTCAGGTTCCGTAGGCGATGGCGGCTTTAACGGTGCGGGCGAAGCCAGGGAGAGAGCCGAAGGTATCGTCCACCGAACTGGCCTCGTAACCGCAGTGCACCATGCAGTCGCGACACTTTTCGTTCCCGCTCTTCTGACCGTACTGCTCCCACGCGGTATCTTCCATCAGCTGTTTAAAGGTGGGTACATAGCCGTCCTGGAGAAGGTAGCAGGGCTTTTGCCAACCAAAGACGTTGAAGGTGGGATTGCCCCAAGGGGTGCAGTCGTAATCCACATTGCCTTGGAGGAATTCGAGGAAGTTGGGCGAAAGATTAAATTTCCAGGATTTTTTGCGTTGGTTGAGGATCTCTTGGAACAATTTCTTGGTGCGTTCGCGACCGAGGAAGTGCTCTTGGTCCGGCGCTTTTTGGTAGCTGTAGCCCGGCGAAAGCATCATGCCTTCCACCTTGAGCTTCATCATTTCATCGAAAAATTCTCGGACGCGGGCGGGGTTGGCTCCTTCGAAGAGAGTGGTGTTGGTGGTGACACGGAACCCGCGGGCGACGGCCTCTTTAATGCCTTCGAGAGCGGTTTTGTAGGTGCCATCGCGACAAACGGCGGCGTCATGTTCGGGCTCCAGGCCATCCATGTGGACGCTAAAGGTGAGATACTTGGTCGGTTTAAAAAGATCGATCTTACGTTTGAGAAGGAGGGCGTTGGTGCAGAGATAAATATATTTTTTCCGGGCGACGAGTCCATCGACGATTTTATCGATCTCGGGGTGGATAAGAGGTTCGCCACCCGGAATGGAGACCATGGGAGCGCCGCACTCATCCGCGGCCGACCAGCACTGTTCGGGGGTCAGGCGTTTATTGAGAACGTGGTCGGGGTACTGGATTTTGCCGCACCCCGCGCAAGCCAGGTTACAGCGAAAGAGAGGCTCGAGCATCAGGACGAGGGGGTACCGTTTGTTGCCGCGGAGTTTTTGTCCGAGAACGTAGGAGGCAACGGTCCAAGCTTGGCTAATGGGAACTGGCATAAAGGAAGATGTGAGAGTACAAATAGAATCGCATATGTCAACGGAACGTGACCTGCTCCAGCTGTGGTGTAATCGATTGATGATCAGATACTCATGAAAATTGGGCTTCTGCAAATAAACTTTACCGTGGGTGATTTTCCGAGAAACACGGAGAAAGTCCTCCTCGCTTATGAACGGGCGGTTCGGGCTGGGGCTGAACTTTGTGTAGGAAGTGAACTGGGCTTGTGCGGGTATCCCCCCCGAGACTTACTCAATCGTCAGGATTTTCTGCAACAACACGATGCGGCTTTGGGGGCGCTCGCAAAAAAGATCGGATCGGTTCCGCTCTTGCTGGGCGGAATTGAAAAAAATCGCAAGAAAGCGGGTCGGCCTCTGCACAACTCCGCTTTTCTTTTGCAAAAAGGCAAGGCCAAGGTGGTGGCGCAAAAAAGCCTTTTGCCCACCTACGATGTCTTCGATGAGGACCGGTACTTCGAGCCTGCCAGCCACGCCGTGCCCCGGCGCATCGGTCAGAACCGAGTCGGGATCACGATTTGCGAGGATATATGGAATGACGAGGATCTTTGGCCGGAAAGGCGATATCGAACCGATCCGGTCCGGCAGCTTTGCCAGAAGGGTATCGATCTACTGATCAACCTCTCCGCCTCTCCCTGGCACCTGGGCAAGGAGAGGGTGAGGTATCGGCTTCTGGCAGAGGTAGCGAAGCGGGAGAAGATTCCTGTCATTCAGGTCAATCAGGTAGGCGGAAATGACGAGCTGGTTTTTGACGGCCAAAGCATGGCGGTCAATCGTAAGGGTGGGCTTTTGGCGGTGGGTTTGGCCTTCGCGGAAGACGTCAAGGTGGTGGACTTGGAGGGCAAGTCGGAGAAGCCGACCTGGAAAGGGGAGGAGGAGCAGGTGTTTCGGGCGCTCGTTTTGGGAACGAAAGATTATTTGCACAAATGTGGCTTTCGGGAAGTCGTGCTCGGGTTGAGCGGAGGAATCGACAGTGCGCTGACCGCCGTGATTGCGGCCGAGGCGCTTGGTCCGGACAATGTGCTGGGGGTGGCCCTGCCCAGCCAATTTTCGAGCGAGGGAAGTGTGGCGGATGCGGAGGCCCTAGCCAAAAACCTAGGAGTTCGATGCGCGAGGATACCAATCCAAGATTCGTTTGAGACGGTGTTGCGATCGATCAATCCCGTGCGAGGCGGAAAAAAAGGCGGACTGACAGAGGAAAATCTGCAGTCGCGTCTGCGGGGATTAATTCTGATGGGGATCTCCAACGATTCGGGCCGGCTGCTGCTCACCACGGGCAACAAGAGCGAAATGGCGGTGGGCTACTGCACGCTCTATGGGGATATGTGTGGGGCGTTGGCCGTGCTGGCCGATGTTCCCAAGACGATGGTGTATCGGATCTCGAGGTGGGTGAACCGAA
>Ga0247838_1002200_pt1 | contig 25522 bp, 14 predicted proteins | sample LaCruzMarch2015__5_FD_189097 | JGI IMG/M metagenome (GOLD analysis project Ga0247838, IMG submission 189097) | Freshwater microbial communities from meromictic Lake La Cruz, Castile-La Mancha, Spain - LaCruzMarch2015_15m | ecosystem: Environmental > Aquatic > Freshwater > Lake | place: Spain... | reverse complement strand
CGTAGAGCGTTTGAAGTTAATTCTAAAAAACCAAGTAAATAAAAGCCCCTGAAAAAGTTGGATCTAGGCTATTTTTGATTATCTTAATCCTTCGTACACTCCTGATGCGGAATACGGAATGCGGAATATGCCCTGCTTTGGTTTTTTCGTGTTAATTGTTCTATATTGCTCTACGCCAGTGCGATATAGAATATATTGCTCCTGCCTTGAATTGTACAAGGCAATATTTTCCATCCGAAACTTTTTGATTTATTCCATAAATACAGCCAAAAGCAACGCTTATTCCGCATTCCGCATTCCGCATTCCGCATTCCGCATTCCGCATTCCGCATTCCGCATTCCGCATTCCGCATTCCGCATTCCGCATTTGCTTATTTCTTCTCTGCAATTTTCCGCAACTCATTGAGTTTCCAGAGTGCATCCATGGGCGTCATGGTGTTGAGGTCCAGGGCCAGTATTTCCTGTTTGATTTGCACAGTAAAGGGGTCGGTTTCAAAAATTTGCAGTTGAAGCGACGTCTTCAGGTTTTTTGCGCCTTTTTGGGTGTTGGGTGTTTTGGGCAAAGGGGCGGCCTCATTCGGCGTATCGTCGGTGAGGTGTTGTTGTTCCAATTGGCGCAGCACGTCGTGGGCGCGTTCCAGGATGGTAGCGGGCATACCAGCCATGCGGGCTACGTGGATCCCGAACGAGTGGTTGGAGCCTCCGGGGGCGAGTTTGCGCAGGAAGAGCACTTTTTGGCCTACTTCGCGGGTGCTCACGTGGAAGTTGTGGATGCGTTCGTGGCGGTCGGCCAGTTCGTTGAGTTCGTGGTAGTGGGTAGCGAACAGGGTTTTGGGACGCGCGCGGCCGTTGTCGTGCAGGTATTCGGCGATGCTCCAGGCGATGCTGATGCCGTCGTAGGTGCTGGTGCCGCGCCCGATTTCGTCGAGCAGGATGAGGCTGCGGTCGCTGAGGTTGTTGAGGATGAGCGCGGTTTCGTTCATTTCCACCATGAAGGTACTTTCGCCGCCGCTGATGTTGTCGCTGGCACCTACGCGGGTGAAGACTTTGTCAATGAGTCCCAGGCGTGCGCTGTCGGCGGGTACAAAACTGCCCATTTGGGCCATGAGGGCGATGAGGGCGGTTTGGCGGAGCAGGGCCGATTTGCCCGCCATGTTGGGGCCGGTGATGAGGATGACCTGCACGGTGTCATTGTCCAACAACACATCGTTGGGTATGTAAGGTTCGCCGAGGGGCAGGAGTGTTTCGATGACCGGATGTCGGCCGCCCCGAATGTCGAGCGCCATGGAGTCGTCGAGCAGAGGGCACACATAATGCCTTGCCTGGGCCACGTGTGCGAACGACAGCAGGCAGTCGAGGCGGGCGATGCCCTGGGCGTTGAGTTGCAGGGGTTGAATGTATTCGCTGATGGCTTCCACGAGGGCGCGAAACAAGTATTCCTCGCGCTCCTGTATTTTTTCTTCTGCGCCTAATATTTTGCCTTCCAGCACCTTGAGTTCCTCGGTAATGAGGCGTTCGCCATTGGCGATGGTTTGCTTGCGCGTCCAGTCTGGGGGAATCTGGCTTTTGAACTTGTTGGTTACCTCGAGGTAATAACCAAACACGCTGTTGAACCCGATTTTGAGGGAGGAGATGCCCGTGCGTTCGCTTTCGCGCTGCTGCAGTTCGAGCAGCAGGTCTTTGCTGTGTCGGATGAGGTGGCGGAGTTCGTCGAGGTTTGCATCGGCACCATCGGCAATGGCGCCGCCCTTGCGGATGTCGGTGGGCGGGTCGTCGGCCAGTTCCAGCTGGATGCGGGCGTGCAGGCTGGCGCAGGGATTGAGCGCTTCGCCGATGCGGAACAGGGCGAGCTCCCCGGTGTCGGGTTCGGGGGCCGGTGTACCGGGCGGGCAGATGCGTTGTTTGAGTGCGTCAATGGCTTGCAGGGCGCGCAGGAGTTGGCGGACTTCGCGTGGGCTGATTTTTCCGACGGCGGTTTTGCTCATGAGGCGTTCCAGGTCGCCGATGTGTCGGATAGGGCCTTGAATTTGGCCGACCAGTTCGGGGTTGTCTACCAGCAATTGCACCACCTGGTGGCGTTCGCGGATGGCCGACAGGTTGGTGAGGGGGAGCAGTACCCATTTGCGCAGCAGGCGGGCCCCCATGGGGCTGAGGGTATGGTCGAGTACGTGGAGGAGCGAACGTCCGTTTTCGTGGTTGGCGTGCACCAGTTCCAGGTTGCGGATGGTGAAGCGGTCGAGCCACACGTACTGCTGGGTTTGCAGTCGGCTAAGCCTGGCGATGTGGGCCAGTTTGTTGTTTTCTGTGGCGGCCAGGTAGTGCAGGGCGGCACCGGCGGCGGCCTGGCCCAGTTCAATGTCTTCTACGCCAAAACCTTTAAGCGAGTTGGTCTGAAAATGCTGAAGCAGTTTTTCACGCCCAAAATCGTAGGTGAAAATCCAGTCTTCGAGCGTGTTGGTGTAAAACTTGTCACCGTATTGGAGGACAAATTCGCGGAGTCGGCTTTTGGGCAACACCACTTCGGCGGGTTGAAAGCTTTGGAGGAGCTTATCGACGGTGGAGCTGTCTCCTTCGGCAGAAAAAAACTCGCCGGTGCTGATGTCGAGAAAGGCCATACCCAAGTGGTCATTTTTGCCAAAAGCGATGGTGCACAGAAAGTTGTTGTGGTTGTGTTCCAGCAGGGCGTCGTCGGTGGTGACACCGGGGGTAACCACCTCGGTAACGGAACGGCGCACCACGCGGCCCGGCACGGGTTTTTCCATTTGTTCGCAAATGGCCACCCGGAAACCGGCGCGCACCAAGCGGGGCAGATACAGGTCCATGGCATGGTACGGGAAACCGGCGAGCTCAACGTCCGAACCGCCGTTGTTGCGGCTGGTGAGCGTGATGCCCAAGGCTGTGGCGGTGCGTACGGCATCTTCGCCGAATGTTTCGTAAAAATCGCCCACTCGAAAAAGCAGTACAGCGTCCGGGTATTGGGCTTTGACGTTGTTGTACTGCGCCATGAGTGGCGTGGTAGCGCCGCCGCCGGGGGCAGAAGGGGAACCGTCTTTTTTGGGTCTTGCCATGGTGGTTCTGGCGGATTGGGCCAGTGTGGGCAAAATTACGCAAAAGCTATGTATCGGCGACTTTAGTCGCCGACATCGCCGACATCGCCGATGTCGCCGATGTCGCCGATGTCGGCGACTAAAGTCGCCGATACGTAAAAACTTCCTACATTTGCTTCGAAAACCAAACCAAACATGTGGACCCACTTAGAAGGATTTGAAGACCTCTCCTCCAGCGAACTCGACGCGTTGATCCAGGCACCTGTGCTCATCACCATTCTGGTGGCTGGTGCCGACGGTGATATAGACCGCGAAGAGCGCTACTGGACCGACCGCCTGATGCAGTCGCGCACTTATTCCAAACCAAAAATATTGAACGAGTTTTACCGCGTAGTGTCTACCGGATTCTTGGAGAAAGTAGACAAAGAACTCGAAACCATGCCTTCCGATGCACAGTTGCGGAATGTGCACATCGAAAGGATGCTCAAAGATTTGAATCCCATCTTAGCTAAAATGGATGTTTTTCTGGCCGCCGACTTGTATCGAAGTTACATTGGGTTGGCTCGCGAAGCCGCGTTGTCTTCGGGTGGTTTCTTGCGCATACGGGCCATCAATGCCGCCGAAGCCGAGTGGGTAGGGCTGCACATGATCCGGCCGATCGTCAAACCGAAAACCAAAGATGATGCCGATGCTGCACAGGACGCAGATGATAACTGGGAGGGCAACGTAAAAGACTACCTCGACGAATAATCGCCGCCCAGCGCCTGCCACAATTTCACAGTCTCCACAGCTTCTTTGACATCGTGTGCCCGAAGGATGCGCGCACCGTTTTGCAAAGCCACCATGTGCAATGCTGTTGTGCCATTCAGTGCCTGTTCAGGATTGACGCCTAAAACTTTGCATATCATGGATTTGCGCGAAATGCCTGCCAGCACGGGCCTGCCAGTCACCGCTTGGAAGTCGGCCAGCCGGCGCAGCAGGGTGTAATTGTGTTCCACTGTTTTGCCGAAACCGAATCCGGGATCCAGCACCACATCGTAAATACCCATCTGCTGCAGTTCATGCAGTTTGAACAAAAAAAAGTCGAGCACGTCGGTCACCACATCGTCGTATTGCGGGTTCAATTGCATGGTGGCGGGTGTGCCTTGCATGTGCATGAGCACGTAATAGACGGGCGATTTTCGGTTTATGTGGGCCAAAGCAGGGTAGAGCGCCGGATCAAACGCGCCCGCCGAAATGTCGTTGACCATGCGGGCTCCAGCCTCCACAGCCGCAACGGCCACACTGGCGCGCCAGGTATCCACCGACAGGATTGCTTGCGAAAAACGCCGGTGAATGGCCTCCAATACGGGCATCACGCGCGAAAGTTCATCTGGCTCCGATACTGCATTTGCGCCGGGCCGCGAGGAAGCGCCCCCCACATCAATGATGCCTGCACCTGCGCTCAGCATACGCTCCGCCTGGACGAGGGCTTCGTCAACGCCCCTGTATCGGCCACCGTCAAAGAACGAATCGGGCGTGGTGTTCAGGATACCCATGACAGTGGGCCGTGTCCAGTCGATCAATGGTGCAGTTGTTGTAATTTTGTCGTTAAAAGTCATCTATGGTCAAGCTGTTGTATGCTGTGCTGGTGTTGGTGTTGGTGGTTTGTTTAGTGTCGGGTGTGGTTTTTCTGTCGCCCGTAGACCCGGCACAACTCACTTTTGGGCAGCGCAGCGACTCGGCAACGGTAGCAGCCAAAAAGGCCGAGTTGGGGCTGGATGCGCCATTACACGTGCAATTATTTGCGTATTTGGCAGATTTGTCGCCCATCTCCATCATTGGTGACCGTCCGGAACAGCGGCGAAAGTACCACTTTTTGCCTCTGTTTACCTGGAAAGGCAGGGGGATACTGGTGCTGAAAATGCCTTATTTGCGGGAGTCCTTTCAAAGTGGCCGTCCGGTTTGGGAAATCCTTGCCGAAGCCGCACCTGCCACTGCCATGCTGGCCCTGTGTGCTTTTGTGCCCGCTTTGGTGTGTGGGCTGGCCCTGGGTGGTTTGTGCGCCCGGTGGCCCAACAGCCATTTGGATCGGTGGCTGATGTCGATATCTGTGTTGGGGTACGCAGTGCCGTCGTATGTTGTGGCATTGTTGTTGGCGTTGTTGTTGGCCTATGCCTGGGGTGCCTGGACGGGCTTGCCTGTGCAAGGGCCGTTGTATGTGTTGAGCGATTTTGGCGATTGGGAATTGCACTGGGAAAACATGGTGTTGCCAGCCTTGGCCTTGGGCATGCGGCCGGTGGCTTTGTTCACCCAGCTTACCCGCAGCACCTTGTTGGATGTGTTGGGGCAAGACTATGTGCGCACTGCCGTAGCCAAAGGTCTGCCCCCGTGGCGGGTATGGTGGCGGCATGCCTTGCCCAATGCGCTCAATCCGGTGGTGTCGGCTGCTACGGGTTGGCTCGGAGGCCTGCTCAGCGGTGCTTTTTTTGTGGAAAATGTATTTGCCTTTAAGGGTTTGGGCGAAGTGACCGTGTCTGCCCTCAAAGCCTTTGACTTGCCGGTGGTGCTGGGGTGCGTGTTGTTTACAGCTTGTGTTTTTGTGGTTCTGAATCTGTTGACGGATGTATTGTACCGGGTGGTGGATCCACGGGTACGGTAAGCGGTAACTTCGGTATTTTTGTGAGCGGAATGTCCGTATCTTTGTACAATAAACACAGTACACATGTCAAAAAAACTCCCGCTGGGGCTACAGGATTTCCGAAAAATCATCGAAAATGGATTCCTGTACGTGGATAAAACAGCGTATCTGTACAAGCTTGCTGTCAATCCGGGCGTGTATTTCCTGTCTCGCCCACGTCGTTTTGGCAAATCCATTACCATCGCCACACTGCATGAGCTGTTCAGCGGCAGCCGGGAGTTGTTTGAAGGTTTGTGGATACAGGACAAGTGGGATTGGGACCGAAAGTACCCTGTTTTGCATATTTCTTTTACCGCCATCTCTTATCAAAGTCTGGGCCTGCGCAAGGCCATTGAGCAGGAGTTTCGTCAAATAGCTGCAAAACACAACATATCATTAGAAACACAAGGGGTAGGTGCCCAGTTTCGGGAGCTCATCTCCCGCATGTCCGCAGATGGTAAAGTCGTGGTTTTGGTCGATGAATACGACGCGCCCATTATTCATTTTCTCGGAACCGATATTGAAAATGCCAAAGAAAACCGGGAAATACTGAAAGAAATGTACTCGGTGCTGAAAGACAGTGACCCCATGCTGGAGTTTGTATTGCTCACCGGCGTGAGCAAATTTAGCAAAACGGGTATCTTTTCGGGCCTGAACAACCTCACCGACTTGACCATGCACCCCGAATACGCCACCATGCTGGGCTACACGCAGGCTGAACTGGAGCACAATTTCAGTGAGGAGATTGAAGTCACCGCCCAACACATGGGCCTGACGCGCAGTGCCCTGTTAGAAGAAATGCGTGTGTGGTATAATGGGTATCGGTTCGAAGAAAAAGCAGAGACGGTTTACAACCCCGTATCCATCAACAATTTTTTCAGCATCAAAAAATTCGAAAACTTCTGGTTTGCCACCGGCACGCCCACGTTTCTGATCAATCTGCTCAAAAAAGAGGGCATTTACGAACTCCACTTTCCGCCCGTGAACCCCAGCGGCTTTGAGACTTTTGAGTTAGATCGGCTGAAAATAGAGGCCATTCTGTTCCAAACGGGATACCTGACCATCCAGTACCGCGACGCAGACGGGCTGATCCAGCTTGACTACCCCAACAAAGAGGTGCGCGACTCCATGCTCGAAAACCTGATTGAAGGTTTCACCGGCGTACCTGTGGAACGTTCCACAGCATTGGTCATTCGGCTGCGCAACGCTTTCATTGCCAATGACCTGGAACAGGTGATGCGCATCCTGCAAGCTGTTTTTGCCGACATCCCCTATTCCCTGTATGACAAATACCCCGAAAAGTTTTTCCACGCCGCCATCCACCTGCTGTTTACCTACATGGGCATCCGCATATACAGCGAAGTGTGCACCTCTGACGGGCGGGTGGACAGCATGGTGGAAACGCCCACTCATGTGTACATTTTGGAATACAAACTAGACAAAAGCCCGGAGGCAGCATTGGAACAGATCAAACAAAAGAAATATTACCGCAACGCCTGGGCCTCGGGTAAGCCAGTGGTGGGCGTAGGGGTGAATTTTTCGAGCGAAACTAAGAATATTGAGGGTTGGGTAGCGGAGGAGATAGCGAATACGGAATAGGCGGAATACGGAATGCGGAATGCGGAATTTGCCTTGCATTTGGTTGACGGAAATTGATTTAAGGAAATTTTGGCGTGAACGCTTTGTTTTATTTATTTGTTAGCATTTTTCCCTATTCATTTTGTCCAATGAAATCGATGATGAACAAATTCAGCTTATTATGGACAGCACTGCTATCCACAGTTTTGTCGACAAATGCTATTCATGCCCAAATCGTGTACGCCAACGACACCGGCGGCAACGTATGGAGCATAGACATGAACGGTTGCAACACCAGCCTGGTGGTGAACATGCCCGTATTTAACGACATGGCCATCTCGGCCTCCGGAGTGGTGTATGGGCTCTTTGGCAACAGCGTCTTCGTGTACGATCCGGTGACGGGGACGACCACTTTACTGGCCACCATCAACTTTGGTGTGTACACTGCTCTTGAAATAGGGCCGGGCGGGCAGTTGTACGCAGTCGGTTATGATGTGGTACAAATAAACGTGGTTTCAGGTGCCGTACAGTTTATCGGTGCGCTGCCCAACGGGTGGTTTGCAGATGGCGATGTTACCTTTCTCAACGGCATTTACTACATGACCGTGGTAACCGGAGGGGGAACAGCCCTGATCAACCTGAACTTGAATAACCCGGCTTTGTCGACCCTCATTGACCAGTTGCCTCAATCGGATTTAGTGGGTTTGGCCGGTGTAGGGCACCCACAATGTCCCAAAATATTTATGTTTCAAATCGGGCCGCCAAGTGCGGTATATTCGTATGATGTGGTTACCGGGCAGTTCATGTTTGAGTGCACTTTGCCTTTTGCGGTAGGCGGTGCGGATACGCCAAACGGGTACGCTTTCAACGGCATGATCTGCGGGGAGTGTGTCACCGAAGCGGGTACTTTTAGCGAACCTTCCATTTCTGCTTGTGTCGGGGAAACGCTGGATTTGCCCTACAACAACGATGCCGTGCTCGATTTTAACGACGTCGAAGGGTTTATCGTGGTATCGGATACCAATCCGCCCCTGTCTGTTTTGACCTATTTAACCGCGCCAACCTTAAGCTATAACCCGGCACTTTTTACCCCTGGCGTAACGTATTATGTGGCCAATGTAGCCGGAAACCCGCTGCCCAACGGACAAGCCAATCCTGCCGATACCTGTTATGAACGTTCGGCGTATATTTCCGTGGTGTGGAATCCCAAACCGACTGTCGTTTTTTCGCCCCCCGGCCTGCTGTGCGCGGGAGATTGCATCCTGATTGACGCGGTGCTGACAGGAACGCCACAATTTGCATTCGACTGGAATGTAACCCAGGGGCAAAACGAGTTGACTTCCGGTACTGTCGTGACCGGCGCATTTTCAGAAACCGTGGAGGTGTGTATTCCCGCCAATTTTTCTCCATTAAACGGAGGAGTTCAGTTGAACATCACGTTGATATCAGACGCTTTTTGCGCTTGTCCGTGATGCAGCATTGACTTGCCCGGTACCTCCCATTTACTCGGCTACCAACAAATGCTTGTTCTTCTTTCCGTTCTCGATGAGGATGAAACGCCCGTGCAGCAGATCCTCTGTGCCTGCAACGCGATCTAAGGAGTCCACCTTGACTTTATTGACGGAAACAGCATTGTTTTGCACCGCTTTTTTGGCTTCCGTCCTGCTGGCGAGGATGCCGGTGTGGTCCGACAATAAATCCAGCAGCGAAACGCCGTTTTGAATGAGCGCAAGGGGCACCTGAGGGGCGGGTATTTCGTCGGCTACCTGTGCGAGGGTATCGGCGTCGAGGCTGCGGAGCGTTTCGGGGCCGGCTTTCGGATCGAACAGGAGCGCCGATACAGCGCGCACGGCTTCCAGGGCATCGGCACCGTGAATCCTTTGGGTGATTTCCTCGGCGAGCAGGCGTTTTTGGGTTTGGGCCGATTCGGCGGCTTCCAGGGCTTCCACTTCCTCTCGGCTGCGCAGGGAGAAATAGCGCCAGTATTTTCCGAGGTCGCGGTCGTCGGCGTTGAGCCAGAACTGGTAGAACTTGTACGGGCTGGTGAGCGCGGGGTCGAGCCAGATGTTTCCAGCGGTGCTTTTGCCGAATTTTGTGCCATCAGCTTTGGTGAGCAGGGGGGTGACGACAGCGTAGAGTTTCAGGTCGTCTATTTTGCGGCCCAGTTCGATGCCGGCGGTGATGTTGCCAAACTGGTCGCTGCCGCCCATTTGCAGGGAAATGCCGTGGTGGCGGTGGAGGAGTACAAAATCATATCCCTGCAACAACTGGTAGCTGAATTCGGTAAACGAAATGCCCGATTCGAGGCGGCGCTGCACGCTTTCTTTGGAGAGCATGTAGTTGACAGTGAGATACTTGCCCACGTCGCGCAGGAACGTGAGCACGTTCATGTCCTTGTAAAAATCGAAATTGTTTACCAGCAAAGCCCGGTTGGGCAGGGTGGGGGAGAAGTCGAGCATTTTTTCCACCTGCGCGACCTGCCGGGCGATGTTGGCGTCGAGTTCCTCGTATGTTTTGAGTTCCCGTTCGGCGTCTTTTCCGCTCGGATCGCCAATGCGGCCTGTGGCACCGCCCATGAGCACAACGGGTTGGTGTCCTGCGCGTTGCAAATGGGTGAGCAGCATAATTTGCACGTAATTCCCAATGGTGAGCGAAGGGGCGGTGGGGTCAAAACCAATGTATCCTTTGACCATGCCGGTAGCCAAATGCGCTTCCAGTCCCGGGGTGGTGTCGTGAATCATGTTGCGCCATTGCAACTCGGCGAGTAAAGACATGTATGATTGCTGATTGGTGGTTTCTAAAGGGGCAAAAGTAGTATTTTGCAAGGCAATCGGGTACAAATCAGGTTGCCTCTTTTGCGCCGGCGCGGAGACTTGTTTTGATGCCGCCCGGACTGCACCCGAGGGATGCGGCAAGGGCCGGTATATTATTTCGAAATATGGCTAAAGTTTTAGTATAAATATTTTCGTTGTTTTTTTGGAGCGGTGATTATCGTGTGTATACCTTTGTATCATGCTGTTGGATTGCTTTGGTAGTGTGCGATGCCTACTTGTGACATGCGAAGCGTGCCTGATACTGAACTTGGGAAGGAAATATGGCCTGCTGACATTGTCGGTTTTCCCGCAACTAACGGATAACTAAAACACGCAATGCGGGATAAGTGCGGAATTGGTTGGTTACACGCAATGCGGGTTTTTGGTTATCCGTTAGTTGCGGGAAAGCAGTAGAAAGTGGCAAATAGAAAACAGATAATAACTGATGTGTTACGCAGGGTTCAACTCCAGCAATGCATTTTTGATTTGATGAAGTTCTTTGAGTGCAGCCTTTATGGCCGAGTTGTTAAGTTTGGTTTTCAGAGCGAAATGGTTACTTTTCATGTCGAAGATGAAAACCTTCTTCTTTTCTTGTACTAATCGCATGTTTTCAGATGAACCAAACCAAGAATTGCCTAAAACGTAGATGAATTTTACCTGATTTTGAATACATCGGTTGGTCATCTGGCGCATCAGTTCATTTTTTGTCACTACGCTCTCGCGTTTTCCCTTCCGGGTTTTGAGATCGCAATACCACACCGGTTTGCGAATGGCCTCAAATCCGATTGGTACGCGAAGCGGCAAATCCTGGTCCGGCATTATGGATAACCCGTTAAATCTGCATGATTCCATTTTTGTATACTTTACCCTTATCCCTGAAAATATTAATGAAACTGATGCCAGTTCCCAGGTAAACACCTTGCCGGAACACGAGCAATTGACCTATCACAGCAGGGCAAAGCCATTGGCAAGGCTTCATTTTTTGTGCGGTCGCTTGCTCATCATGCAGATATACTCTACTCTCTATCCCGGGCAGCCGTGCACCATCGCACATAATACTACCGGGAAACCGCATTTGGAGGGTAAAGCTCAAATCGGTATTAGTATCACCCATTCAGGGCAAATGGTCGTGGGTGCCCTCCATAGCAATGGACTGGTTGGAGTGGATGCCGAAGCCATTCGACCCATAAATTGGGAGGATTTTCGCGCATATTTCCTACCTGCCGAGTGGAACTTTATCCTAAATCATACTGATCCTTTAAGCGCTTTTTTTGATCTTTGGACCTGTAAGGAATCCGTTGCTAAAGCGGATGGCAGGGGATTGGAGCTGGACTTCCAAAACATGGATATATTGAGTGGCCGAATTGTTACCGGATCAAATCAATGGAGTTTTACGCGCCTGATACTAGAGGACAAATTTGCTGCGGCATTGGCTTTTATGTCTGCTCAGCAAGCCCCAACATCATACATACGCCGTATAGATTTCCATGCATTACTTAACCGATATTAAACAAGTATTTACATATGTCCATTCATGAAAGCAGGTTAGGCATCGCGATAATAGGATTAGGTTGCCGGTTTCCCCAAGCCCACAATCCCGAAGCCTTTTGGCGATTGATCTCCGAAGGCAGAACTGTTTTCCAAGCGATGCCGGAAGTCCGGAAAATGCGCCATGCCCATGACGGCCTGGATAAGATCCGAGCCGGTTTTTTGGAAAACCCTTATCTGTTTGACAATTCCCGGTTCAACATACCGGATTCGGAGGCCCTGGTGATGGATCCGCAACAACGTCTGATGCTGGAACTATCCGTTGAGGCCATGGAAGACGCAGGGTATTCTGAATGGAGCAACCAGGCTGTCGGCGTATTTGTCGGTGCAAATCAGCTGGCCTATCAGGAAATGATATCGAGCCGGTGGTACCGCCAGAAAGCCATGGATCATTTACTGGAATCAGATGCTTTTCAACGTATTCCCCTGGAACTGCGCAATGACCTGCAGGACGAACTGAGCTCGATCCGGTCATTGGACAACCTGTCTCCAAATGCCCTTGTCGGCATCCTGGCTAACATGATTCCCGGACGAATTGCCCACGAACTCAACCTGAAAGGCCCGGCTTTCTCCATTGACACTGCCTGCTCCTCTTCCCTGGTGGCTGTGCATCTGGCCTGTGAATCTTTATACCGCTATGAATGCGACATGGCATTGTCGGGAGGTGTTAACCTGAACCTCACCCCTGCTGTGTTCCACTATATGCAGGCAGCTGGCGTTATTTCACCGACAGATAAATGCATTCCTTTTTCCAAAGAGTCCAATGGTATCCTGCTGGGTGAGGGTGCTGGAATGGTGGCGCTGAAACGACTGGAGGATGCAATGCGCGACAAAGACCCTGTCTGGGCGGTCATCAGAGGAAGTGGCATCAACAACGACGGGCGCTCCCTCGGACTCATGGCCCCCGCATGGAAGGGTCAATTGGCGCTGTTGCAAAAAACGTATGCCGATTCGGGGTTTGACCCCGCCCGCATCAGCGCCATTGAGGCACATGGCACCTCTACCCGGATTGGGGATGGCGTCGAGCTGTCCGTCATCGAAAAGTTTTTTCCGCTCAATCCGGCCCACCCTATTTCCGTGGGTTCGGTAAAATCGAACCTCGGTCACACGCTTGGAACCGCAGGCATCGCAAGCCTCATCAAAATGGTGCTGGCCATCCGCCACCGGCAGTTGCCGCCTTCAATCCACGAAGAAATTGATCCTGCAAAAAATCTTGTGGAAAAAGGCATTCAGATACAAAGCGGCTTAACAGACTGGAAAAGCGATGGTTTGCGCGCAGCTTGTGTGAATTCATTCGGGTTCGGAGGCACCAATGCACACCTTATCCTGGAGGAACCGGAGAGCGTCGCAGTTACCCGGCCGGCGCCTGTCACCGTCTTTTCCAGAAAATCTTTTTGTTTTGATTTTTTTCCGCAACTACAGCCGACAAAAAGCATCTTTACCACCCTTCAGTGGGAGGAGGAAGGACAGCTGGCGGTAGAAAAACCTTACCATCCTGCCTGTTGGTTGCTGTTTGGGTTTGTGGTAGATGAATTGCAAAAATTACGCGATAACCTGGCCAAAAAGGGGATGAAAACCTACTGTGTGCATTGCTCCACGGCGGAAAAGTCTGCAGATTTCACCCGTTCCGGCGAATACGATTTTGTTATAGATGCCAGCAACGCCGAACATTACCGGTGGTTATTGGCCAGCTTCCCGAGTCAGGAGGAAATCGGCGTGCTGTACCTCGGCAACGGCTCCAGCGTGAATAAGTCACCTGTAAGTCTGATCCGCCATGAAATGTCCGGATTCCGCTTCCTGCTGCGCTCCCTTAAGCAGTGGGGAAGAGCCAAAATCTGGGTCGTGACTTTCGGGGCTTTTAAACTAAAGGCAGCCGAACATATTCATCCGTGGCAACGCGCCATGTCGGCACTTGCCATGGGAGCACTGGAAGAAAATCCAGATCAAAGGGGTATGTTAATAGATTTAGATGCCTCAGAGCCTGATTTGCATTCCATCATATACCGGGTACTCGGCGTCGTGGAATCCCGACCGATTGTGTTGCGGAAAGACCGGATATATGCCCCATTGCTGAAGCCAGCAAAGTCCAATTATGCCCCCATCAGTATAAAACCCGGAGGCATATACCTTGTGCTGGGCGGTTCATCTGGCTTGGGTGCCCTAGTGGCAGAACACCTGGCCGGGCAATCTGCACGTAAAGTCATAGTCAGTGGAACACGAGCCCCTGAACAACTTCCCGAATCCTTACTAGCACTGATGCCTGAACGAGTGGCCTATGTACAATGCTCCACAACCGATCGGGCTGCCCTGACACATTTGATAGACGATGTTTACGCAACATATGACAAGGTAGATGGCATTATTTATGCGGCCGGCCGAATCGCTCCCGGCTCGCTGGCCAACAAAACCCAGGAGGATTTTGAAAAAGTCCTGTTTGCCAAAATAGCAGGCGTCGAGTATTTAGCCGAATGTTTAAAAGACCGGAATCCGGGCTTTGTGTACCTCATCAGCTCCATTTCCGGTTTAACGCCGAGTTGGGCAAGAGGCATGGCCGATTATGCCGCCGCGAACGCCTTCCTGGATGCTTCTGCGGTAAAACATCACAGTACTGACACACCCTGGATTTCATGTTCCTGGGGCCCCTGGGAAAAAACGGGCATGGCGAAAACCCTGGGGGATCAGATAAAAGGTTTTTCACCACAAGAAGGCCTGGATGCTTTTATGGCCACATTGTCCCTGGGCTTGCCGAATGTCATAGCCCTTCCAGCAGCGCAACAGGCTTCTTTTACGACTGAATTTTCAGCAACAACCCAGCATACCGGAGTGGTTGCAGTACCTGATCCTGTAACGATTTTGCCCATTGAAACACCGGTTGAGGAAATATACCCCAGGAGACAGCCTGGCAGCCCCAATATGTCAGGGTTGCTCAAACAGTTTATTGCTGAAGCAGTGGAGATGCCCCCCGAAGACCTGGATGAAAATGCCTCTTTTTATCAGCTGGGACTTGATTCTTTGAGCGCTGTGGATGTCGCGCAAAAAATTGAAGCCCAAACAGGGCTGACCCTGCATCCCACAATACTTTTTGAACATGATACCATCCATGCTTTAGGAAAATATTTAGAAAATCAGCAAAGCGGCAACCACAGCCCGCAAAGGGCTCCTGAACCAGACAAGTTGGACTTGACCACTACAAACAGGTTCCCGCTCATCGGTGCGCAGCACACATTTTATGCCCAGCAACAATTCCATCCCGACAAACCATGCAACGTATTGGTCAATTTGCTCGTCGAAAAGCCCCTGAACATGGATCAACTCCAGGATGCCTGGAAACGGCTTATTGTTAAACACGACGCATTGAGGCTCTCTTTTGAAATGACGGACCAGGGTCCCATGCAATTCACAATGCTCAATGTAGATGCGCCGATTTTATTCAGGGAATTTAATGATAACGCGGAGGTTTTAACCTTTGAAAATGAGTTGGTCAACCAGGTATTTGACCTTGGGCACCCCCCCTTTTTTCGACTGGCGCACGTTTCATGGCCCACGGGAAACACAGCATTGATGTTGATGATGCACCATTTGATTTTTGATGCGTGGAGCATGTATGTATTGCTAAAGGAACTGATTGAAACCTACGAGCAGGCTGCCTCCGGAGAAAACACGGCCTTACCTCAACCCGGCAGGGCATTTGAGGAATATGTACAGTTTCATGAAAAAAACCTGCTCCGGAAAGACTTCAGCAGCTTGAAAGCGTTCTGGACAAAGACACTGGATCAGGCAGTCTGGGGATTGCCGCTGCCATACAGAAAGGAAAGGGGGCAGCAGAGCCGGTATCGGATGGTTGTAGGCGCGTTAAGTAAATTGGCCACCGAGCAATGGATGCAGCAAAGTCAGGAACACAGGTTGTCCGATTTCCATACCATACTAGCCGCCTATTTCTTAACCCTGCAACGACATACCGGCAGGGACGATATGATTATCCGGGTAGCCAACGCCAACAGGGACGCTATATTCCTGGATATTGAGTCGTTGACGGGTTGCCTGGCCGACGCACTCCCGTTGCGCGTGCGCATACACCCGGGAGATGACCTTACCGCGGTGGCACAAAACGTCAAGCAGCAAATGCTTGATGCCCTCCGCCATACAGGCTTGTCTTCACAAGACATTGCCGAGCTGCCCATCGGAAGGCAGGACGAAGGACCGGTTGTTCTTTCTCCTGTCGGCCTGAGTTTTGTCCCGATGCACCACTTGTCTAAAAGTGCTTCATTTCAGTTTAATTCCGTCCGTTGCCGGACGGCCTTGCCTTTTACGGATATTTCCCTAATCTGCTTTATTGAAAACAATGTGTTCAAATGCTGTTGGAATTTTGATGAAGCCCTTTTCGAGCCACAAGACATCGAGCAGATCAAGGACACCTTTCTTCAAATTTTAGGAGGATCAGATGCCCTGAATCATCCGCTGCCTTCTCTGGGGATGCCCGCGGCACAGTTGTTCCCGGAATTTGCGTTGCTGCATGAAAAGGTGTGGGCTGCCTGCGAACGCTACGGCCAGCGCGAGGCGGTTGTTTCCAATGAGGGAACACTATCCTACCAGGCTCTGGCGATACAAAGCAAACAACTGGCCAACACGCTGATCACACAGTTAAGCGAAGAAGAAGACACCGTTGGCATTTTTGCCTACCCTGGATTAATGGCCACGGTGGGACTGACCGGCATACCAGGTTCCGGCAGGGCTTTTATTCCATTAGACCCTGACTGGCCAGCCGGCAGGATTGAATCCATCTTGACGCATGCCGGCTGCAAAACCATTGTTACGACTGCATCGTTACTACCCCAACTGCTTGAGCATCCCCCCGTGAAGGCATTTATAGACTGTGTGGTATTGTTGGATGAAATGACGGGCCCAAAGTTGGGTTCAAATGATATAAAGGTCATATCCATCCATGGCGCCAGCGCCGCACCTTTGTCTGATGCCCCGGTTACGATACTCCCAAGGCACCTGGCTTACATCATGTACACCTCAGGCACTTCGGGGAATCCCAAAGGTGTAATGGTCTCCCATGAAGCCGTGGAAGTATTTCTGAATTGGGTGTCTGAAACCTTCCGGATACAGGAAGATGACCGTTTTATCCACACATCGTCCCTGGGCTTTGGCGGTTCGATACGCCAGGTATTTTCAACCCTCCTGGCCGGGGCGACCATCTATCCCATCGCTCGGACGAAACTGAAAGATCCCCAGGAGCTTTTTCATTTTCTCCGGCACCATCGCATCACGCTGTTGAATACCGTTCCCACAGTCATCAACAATCTATTGGAATGGGTAGAACTTTCAGGCACGGACACATTGAAAAACAAACCGCTGAAACACCTTCGATTTGTGCTCCTTGGCGGTGAATCACTTTACGCCGAAACGGTGGTAAAATGGCGGCGTCACTTTGGCAAGCACAGCGCGATCGTTAATCTATATGGCTCTACGGAAACCATTGTAAATGCCACCTTTTACATCACGCCGCTCGATGCACCTGTTGAGCGGGGCGTCGTACCAATCGGACATCAGAAAAAAGGATCTCTCGTCCGGTTGATCAATGAAAACGGGGTGTTGTGTGCTCCGGGGGAAGTTGGACAAATTCTTGTAGGAGGGCCCTGCCTTGCAAGCGGCTATTACCGGGAACCAGCGTTGACAGCGCAGAAATTTATTCGATTGGACCTGCCGGGAACAAAAGGTATATTCTACAGTACCGGCGATCTCGCGCAGGCGGACACGACAGGACTTGTACATTTTATGGGCAGGAACGACGACCAGATTCAATTGTACGGCAATCGCATTGAACTGACGGAGATAGAAGACGCCATTTACCAAACCCACCAGGTGAAGAACACTGCTGTGGTAGATTTCAGGTCGGAAACACAGCACCGGATCGTCGCCTTTGTGGAGCTGACAAAAACAGGGATCAAACTTTCGGCCGAACAGATTCGCGATTTTATAGCCCAGCGATTACCCGCGTATATGGTGCCACATCAGGTGATTTTGCTGGAAACTATTCCGCTCAACCAGGCCGGAAAAACGGACCGGGCTGCCCTGCGCCTCCAACTCGCCGACGGATTGTCTGAAGCCGCAGATACATCAGGATCAACGGCAGTGATGAGTCCTACAGAAAGTAAGATCGCAACAGTATGGCAAAAATTGCTGCACATAAGTGCCGTCAAAAGTACAGACGACTTCTTTCGTTTGGGTGGCGATTCCATTATGGCGCTGGAAATGTTGCATCATTTGCGCAAACATTTCCAAATCCTTCCCAAGGCCTTCACCGTATTCAAAGACCGCCAGTTGTATGCGCTAGCCGAATCCATCGACCGGTTGAATTCGACCGGGCATGACCACGTGGTATCCGCTCCGTTGCCGGAGGTCAAAACTAATAAAAATGCCCTTTCGCCTTCACAAAAGGGTTTTGTCCTGTTGCGCAAACTGATTCCAACATCGTCGCCGAATTGGGCGGGCATTTTACAGTTTCAGGGCAAATTTGATACCGACCGGCTGACGCAGGCATTTGATTTTCTGCTACGCCGCCATCCTATGCTGCGAACGGTATTTTTAACAGAAGGCGCCCAAACCTGGCAACAGATTTTGGACAACACAAAAGCGCCGGTGGAAATCTTTGACATATCCGGGCAGTCGCCGGACCAACAGCAAAAGTTGCTAGAGGCTGCTTTTGTAAAAATTCAAAACACAGCGTTCGATCTATCCCAATATCCGCTGTTCCGGGTCCAATTGTATCAAACGGGCGATCGCTCCGGCGCCTTGGCCATTTGTATGCACCATATCATCACCGATGGCTGGAGTACCCATATACTGACAAACGATTTGCTGCGGGTGTACGACCAAATCATGGAGGGCAAAATACCTCATCTTGATCCGAAACCGCCTATGTATGCTGAGGCTGTCCCCCTATTGTCCGGCACACTCCCTGGTTCGGAAAGTCCTTCATCCGCAGCGCACCTGGCCTATTGGGAAAGGATACTGAGCGATATGCCCGCTTTTAACCCACCTTCCAGTGTGGACAATACCGCCAGATCAGTGACAACATTTATTTTGCCGGCGTCTACCAGGGAACAGTTGATCGGGTGGAGCAAAGCCAACGGGGTCACTTTGTACAATTTGCTCCTGGCCCTCAACGCACGGGCACTAATGCAGTTGTATCATTTGCAGGATTTGCTGATCAACACAGCTGTCAGCGGCAGGGACCTGCCGCTCGAAAACATTCAGCATATCGTCGGGTGTTTTGCCCGAAATCTGCCACTCAGAATTGCCCTCGAAGAAGATTCCAACCTGTTGTCTGATGTAAAAACGGTCGAAAACGTATTTTTTGAGGCACTGGAACACCAGGATGTCCCGCCGACGGCCTTGTTTAAAATTGCGACGCGTACAGGGAATCCTACCGCAATTTTTTCCGTCAATCGGTTCTATTTTTCATTTATGGACTTCTCTGCACTGGAAAAACATACGGGCCGTCATCTATCCCTGTTGTGGGATCAGTCAACCTTTTCCTTTAGCGCCGGTGGCGCCGGTTCCGAGATCATGATGGGCGTCGATGTTTCCGATATGATCCGGATCAATTTGAACGGATATGCCTCCTCCGCCATGAAGGAGCGTTTAAAGTCCCTGTTACTGGATGCAATAGTCAGGCTGACCACTCCAACCAGTACCATCGATACTGCGCTCATCGCATACCTGCCGGGTAAAAGCTGGTTGAAGGCTTTATTACCCCAGGTAAGCTCCGGAAACGGGTTGGACTCCTGGAAAGAATGGTTGATAAAAGATCAACAACCCAAACTGCTGGAGCATGTCAAAACGCCTTTCGGCGTGAGCGGGGTCATTTTTTTACCTTTGGATGCCGATGAATTGCGCGCCATTTCGCCGGAAAAACGCACGCAGGAAATTCTGAAAGCTTTACATGTTGCGCACGGGCATGGGGCAAGGCACGTATCCATGGCGGGTATCCTTCCGGCGCTCACCAACTACGGATACACCATAGCCAAAGCAATGCGGGACGAGCATGCAGATGTTGCCTCCATGGTGCTGACAACGGGCCATGCCTGCACTGTAGCCGCAGTAGTTAAAACCGTAGAAAAAGTATTGGTTGCCACAGAAAGGCATATCAGCCACCTGAAAGTAGCAGTAATTGGTTTCGGCTCTATTGGTCAGGCTTCTTTGGCTCTCATGCTACAAGCGTTGGGACACCCGGCTGAATTGATCATTGTTGACCTGGAGGCACAGCTTTCACATCTCATTCAACCTTTGGCCGATTTAAAAGCAAGTTATACGGGAAAGTTAACAATCTGTCTGGTGAAGGATCAAAAAATGCCTGACGATTTGTATGATGCTGATCTCGTGATCGGGGCTAGTTCTACAGGCCAGTTGCTCGAGGTGAATCGATTTCGTCCCGGCGCCGTGTTGGTGGACGATTCCTTCCCGCCGGTGATCGACGTGCAGGCAGGTATCAGGCGCATGCAGCAACAAGCGGATGTGCTGTTGCTTGGCGGCGGGAAACTTAAGGTTTGTGACCAACAACACCATCATCTGGCACCTGAAGTCCCGGAAAGCATAATGCTCTCCATCATCCGGAATTTGGGTGATGAAGGCATGCCCGGGTGCCGGATGGAGCCGTTGATCATGCGAAACGCTCCGGAGCTCCCACCGACCCTCGGTTTGGCAGAACCGCCCATTGCCTGGCAATACTGGGAAAAAATTAACGCCCTGTGTATAGACGCTGTACCGCTTCACCTGGGTGGATTCACGATTCCAGAAAGCATTATTAAAAAGGTCAGGATCTTGGTCGCGGGAAAAACCACAGTTGTGGCGGCCGCTGGTCTTGGAAATAACAGTAGCAATAACGAGCACCATGGATAGACTTACGGATAAAGTGATTATGATCACCGGGGCTACCGGGAAAATTGCACTGTCCTTTGCGAAACTTGCCTTGTGTGAAAAGCCGAAGGTTGTGGTGCTCACCGGTATAGACGATGCCCAGGGGATTGCATGCGCGCAGGCGCTGGGAGACAATTGCGTGTACCGGCATCTGGACGTCACCAGCGAGGCGGACTGGGATGAGGTGTTGTCCTTTGTAGGTGAACAATTTGGCGGTCTGCACGTGCTCGTCAATAATGCCGGCATCACCGGCTCTAAACTGCAGCCTCCTATGCTGGGCCTCAAGGATTCTTCTTTGGAGTCCTGGCGGGCTGTCATACAAACAGATCTAGACAGCATATTTTTAGGATGCCGTGCCGCCATACCCCTGATGAGGCAATCCGGCAGGGGTTCCATCGTCAACATCGGTTCCAGGAGCAGCATGGTTGGTCGCCCTGACCGCATGGCTTACGGTGCAGCAAAGGCAGCTGCCGTCAACCTGACCAAATCCATCGCTATTTACTGTACGGAACAGGGCTACGACATCCGGTGCAACATCGTGCTGCCCAGCACGATCCTTACGGAAATGTGGGATGCTGTGCTGGGGGATTCCGATAACTTCAATGAGGTGTTGTACCGGCAGTTTGCCAAAAGGGTTCCGCTAGGGCGGTTCGGAAGACCGGAGGAAGTGGCAAAAGTGATCCTTTTTCTGGCTTCGGATGACGCTTCCTATGTGACCGGCTCCGAGATCATTGTGGATGGGGGTGCACAGGCGCAGGATGTATTGCGGGGGCCGGCAGGTGGTTAGCGTTTATACCACTGCGCAGCGTTGTGTTCCGACCATTGAACCCCGGTGGATGGCGGTGCAAAATGTTTTTGCCAGCCATCATAATCCCGGATAAAGAAGTCGTGGACGATATGCAGTGACAGGATAAATACTGCCACACTTTCAGCCACTGGTAAGAACCTGTTGCCGGGAGGCAGTAAGCGGATCGCCTTCGTTAACAGCTGAAAGAACCATGGATTAAACACCCCCACTTCTTCAAATTTTGACAGAGAAGTGAATGCCCTGAAATAATCAGGATCACCGAAATAGTCAAGGCTTTCAAAAGCTGGGGCATAAAAAACCTTTTTGGGCCGGTTGCGGACCGGATCTGCCAAAAGCCCGGCCATAGCCTCCCGAAGGATAAATTTCCCAGTGTTGCCGCGGAGTTTTAGGTGTAAAGGCAGCGTACAAATGAATTCTGCCAGTGTATGATCGAGGAATGGAACCCTGCCCTCTAGGCCGACCGACATTTCCTGCCGGTCACCCAGATAGTTCAACAGGTATGCCGGAAAATCAGCCTGTAGGAAAAACATCTGCGAGGCTTCCAGAGAATTCAGCCCGGCAAGTTTTTCAGGGAAATGGTGCAACGTCATGAGCTGTTGCCAATCCCGGTTTTTAATCTGTTGATAGTATTGTCCGGCCAACAGAAACCTGCTGATCCGTTTCATGTAAAAATGCCGCTGCATGGCATATGGATAGGCTCCAAAAAAAGCTACCACAGCATCATAATGTTTCAACTTGCCGGCCAGTTGTCCTTGTAAAACAGATAATTTTTCGGTTAATCCGTCTGATGTTTTTTTCTGTTGTTGCAAATGGTTAAACAAACCATAGCCCATCAATAACTCGTCGGCGCCTTCGCCGGTCAGCACCACCTTGCAATGCCGAGCTGCCAAAGCTGCCACTAAATGTTTTGCAGCTCCATGGGTGTTCAACACAGGAATTTCACTATACCAAAGTGATCGCAAAAAGGCTTCTTTCAGGTCGCCTTTTTCCAGTTTCACGATGTATTGGGGAAGATCTAGGGTTTGGGCAAGCGCTGTGGCATGGGGCAATTCGTCATAGTGCTTGTTGACAAATCCTATTGAAAACACCGGGAAACGTCCAGGGCTCAAATCACCCATGGTCCGAACAATGGCGGAGGAATCCAGTCCACCCGATAAATAAGCGCCATATAGAACCTCCTCCGGAACCCGCATCCGGACAACCGACTGGAAGCGCTGTCTGAATTCGTCCACCAGATCTGCATCTGGTCTTTGCGTATGGGTTTTGCCCAAGGGTAATTGCCAGTAGGCATTGGTTTGCAAGTGACCTGTGTGCACATCATAGCATACATAGTGTCCGGGTGCTACCTGAAAGACATCTTTAAATACGGTTTCCGTAGCAAAATAAAAAGTCTGCAACTTGTTTTGCAGTGTTTCCGGATCCAAAGCCCTAGTAAAGCCAGGGTCGGCAAAAATGCCCTTGATCTCGCTCGCAAAGTGAAGGGCGCCGTTTTTGTACGCATAGTAAAGCGGCTTGACGCCAAAACGGTCTCGCACCAGAAAAACCCGGCTGGTTTCAGCATCGTACAATGCGAAGGCAAAATCCCCCTGCAGGTCTTTCAAGGCTTTGATGCCCCCGGTTTCGTACAAATGCACTATTACTTCCCCGTCGCAATCCGTGGAAAAACGATGGCCGTTGGCTTCCAAATCCCGTCTCAGTGCTGCGTGGTTGTATATCTCCCCGTTAAAGGTCAGCCAGACCGTCCCCCGTTCATTTGCCAAAGGTTGGCGGCCATTTTTCACGCCGGTGATGGCGAGCCTTCGATGAAACAGGAGGACCGGCCACTTGTCGCACCGGTACCATCCCCAACCTTCCGGCCCCCTGTGCCGCAATAAAGCCTCCCAGTTGGCCAGAATTTGATATAAAAAAGAATCCTCCCGGACGCGATCAGAAATTAAACCTGCAATGCCGCACATGGTAAATGACAGAAAATAACCGACAGAAAAAGTTGTTGATCCATGAATGTTTGCACAGCAGCTAAAGGTAGATAGAAAATGGGGAAGGCGCAAATGTACTTCTTGGGGACCATTGGCGACGGTGTTTGTTTTAAAGAATAGTTGGTTTTACGCAACTCGTTTTCGGGCAAAAAGAGTTAACAAAGCGAGTTTTCACACAACTGGCACTATATAGAATGAGTTGACGACAAACAATAGGAAAATGGCAAACAGGAAATAGAAATAATATATACACGGGTTTCCTCCGCTTTCGCTGTTTCCATATTTGCACTCAAAAATGAATTTTGCTGAACTGGGCTTAGAAACTTAAGTGAAACAAAACGTGTTGAAAAATACAGGAAAACGCACACGAAGCACCGCTATTTTCCGTATTTTTGCACTCAAAAGATCATTCCATGGCGCTCCAGGACAAATATATTAACCCGTTTACTGATTTTGGCTTCAAAAAATTGTTCGGCTCGGAACCGAACAAAGACCTGCTCATTGATTTTTTGAACCAGGTGTTGCCCGGAAAGCACAAGATTAGAGACTTGACCTATGCGCGCTCGGAGCAACTGGGCAATACGGAAACAGACCGCAAAGCAATCTTCGACCTGTACTGCATCGGCGAAAACGGCGAACGTTTCATTGTGGAAATGCAGAAAGCCAAGCAGAATTTTTTCAAGGATAGAAGTGTGTACTATTCCTCATTCCCAATTCAAGAACAGGCAAAGAAGGGCGACTGGAACTACCAGTTGGCCGCCGTGTACATGGTTGGCATACTTGATTTTACTTTTTCAGAGGACGAGGCAGAGCAGGAAGTGCGCCATGAGGTGCAACTGAAAGATCAAAAGTGCCGGGTATCTTACGACAAGTTGACGTACATCTACCTTGAAATGCCCAATTTCAGCAAAGCAGAGGGCGACTTGCAAAGCAATTTTGACAAGTGGATGTATGTGCTACAGCAGTTGCCCTATCTTCAAAATCGTCCACAAACACTACAGGATCGTGTATTTCAGAAACTGTTCGAGGCTGCCGAGATCGCCAAATTCACGCCCGATGAAAAAAATAAATATGAGGAGAGTTTAAAGTATTACCGCGATTTGAAAAATGTGGTGGATACTTCTTTTGATGAGGGTAAAGCAGAGGGAAAAGTAGAAATCGCCCGTCAAATGAAGTTAAAGGGTATGGATTCAAACCTAATATCCGAAATCACCGGATTGCCAATTGATGAGATAGAAAAGCTGTAATAATATTCGCCACTTTCTATGCACTCGCTTTCATGCCTCCTAAGCGTCGGCACATCGCGAGTGCGGTAGTTATAGCCAACCGAAAAGACCTCTCCCTGCCCACCTTCCCTCATTAATATCAGGAGCTGAACGCCGGCTCCGCTTTTCCAACCAGCGCCGTCATCCCGAAAGAAGGGAACTCGAGCTGCCCATGCGACAAGACAGGTTTCTGTCCATCTAATGGGGAGTACTTCATCTTTTCCGGCATTTGCCCGGCAGACCTGGAGGGCGTTCCTTTTTTACTTCCTGGATAGCACACCAAAAAACCTCACCGGCAGCGGGGGATCAATGGAAAAACATCAGCGAACGAATTGACATTGATCATTGCCATTGAAGCATACTTGTGATACCTTTATCGAATGGGAAAAAGAAAGGGCGGGACATAAATTTTCAAAAAGCATACCATGAGCGCGCATACATTCAAACCAATCGCTTTTGTTGTTTCCTTAGTCGGCCTTCTGGGGCTGCTTTGGGTCAACATCGCAGTGTTTTTGGGGAAGCCCGCTCCCTTTGAGTTGTCTTTTACCAGCATCTTTTTTGTGCTTTTCCCCTTGTGGGCTTTTACCATCTATTATTTAAACAAGACCAGGATACCAGTGGGCGAAGAAGCCATGGCTCAGATGAGCAGGCTTCAGAAGATCCGCTACTTGCTTGGAAACCCACCAGATTGGGCGATGGTCTTGCTGGCCGGGTTTTACGGGTATGCCTTGTACATACCCATTAACTTAAGCTCAAAAGTACTGAAAGGCACCTTAAACTTGCGCTTTTTCACGCGCCAATTTTATCAAGATGTACGACCAAAGTCAATTTATGATCAGCGATTTGCAAAGTTTTCTGCAAAACTGCCAGAAAGAAGCATTTGCTTACGCAGAAAAACCGACC
>Ga0247838_1002198_pt1 | contig 25541 bp, 45 predicted proteins | sample LaCruzMarch2015__5_FD_189097 | JGI IMG/M metagenome (GOLD analysis project Ga0247838, IMG submission 189097) | Freshwater microbial communities from meromictic Lake La Cruz, Castile-La Mancha, Spain - LaCruzMarch2015_15m | ecosystem: Environmental > Aquatic > Freshwater > Lake | place: Spain... | reverse complement strand
TCACAAAAATACTCTACAATTTGGAGTATTTTTTTCTCCGAAAATCGTGTGTTTTTTCGAAGTCTTGTTTTCGGCTTCATAGAGAGAATAGTAAGGATTACTGGAAGTAATCAACTACTCTAGACCCATTCTTGAATAGGGAGTTTCCCCTCCAAGAGCTGGCTTTGTACTTCGAGTGCTTTCCGAATTCTTACCTCGATTGCGTCTATTCGTTCACGATATATTCTTTGATCAGAATCAATTAATGCTCAAATACCAGTTTTGACTAAGTGTATATAATGAGGACAGCTTGAAATAGCCCGAGTAATTACAGAAGTATGTACTGCGGGATCTTCTAATAGTTCTGCAATCTTTCCAAGTGATGATAGTGTACCCTCGATTTCTGGTTTTAACAGTTCTCAGAGTCTCGGGTTTGTTGTCGGTATGCTGGGGAGTGTGAATGCCATATGGAAAGAGTTATTTTTTTTACAGCATCGCTCCGATCACAAATCCCATAGCGCTGAGTGCGACCATAGAATATCCTGCTGTTATAAAGAACAGCTTTGCAGGACGCATATCGTAGAGATAGTGGATGGCGATGAAGAGTGCCACAAAAAGTCCAAAATTATATCCTAGAATGAGTCCTGATAGGGCGCCATGCCATTGGAGGTGCCTGAGAAATGCAGTCATGTCTACTGCGAGTATAAATAACATAGGTGTCTGCCAGATGAGTGCTGTCTTGGCTCTCTGCTTGAGTGAGACATCCTGGAGTTCGAGATGGGCTAACCGTCTCCACACAGTACCGAATACACGAGCGTGATACCACACGACACCGATAGTGAGTGCGACGCCAACGGCGAGAATATTTGATATCCACTCTATATCAGTGAGCAATCCTATAAAGTTCGGGAAATTGAGAGTAATAGTCATAGTTTTATATTAGAGTATCATCCCAATCACGAGACCCATGGCACTCATCGAGACTATTGTGTAGCCCGCAGTGATACCATAGAGAGCGAGAGGACGTTGCTCGTAGAGATAATGAATTGCCAAAAAGAGACAAATGATTAATCCCAAATCATATCCAACGAGAAAAGCTTTCGCTGGGGTATCATAGTCGAAGTGTTTACAAAATGCAGCGATATTGGCGGCGATGAAAAATGTAATAGGGAGGTTCCAGAACATGGCATTTCTTGACCTCACACTCTTCATATCTTCTGGTTCGAGACCGACGAGTTGCATCCATCGTGTCCCAAAAACTGCTGGATGGTACCATATAATTCCAATAATCGCAGAAACAATGGTTGCTGAGATATCAGCCGCCCAAGAGATGTTGGCGATGATATGCAGGACGTCGGAGAGGAGATTCATAAAATTTTTTTAGTACAACCAGTATAATCCCTCTTTGGAGTTTGCAAGAAGCTTTATCTACTTCTTTTTATGGTGATGTGGTGTTGCAGAGAAGTGATAAATTCGTTTAAAAATCGGTACATTGATAGCGATTCATACTCAGACGACTCACACATACACGAGCATAATATGGGCATAACTAAAGGGTATTGCGTCCAGCATTCACAGGATGACGACTATGGTCCATGACAAAAATGAAAGCGTCCCGCTGCCTATGAGCAGGTGCACACTACGTGAAAATTCATCTGAAGAGGGGAGATCATTATTTTCATGACGTTGGATACGGGGGAGGTGTATCATGTGAAAAAATATACCATTGAGGATGATGATACCTACGATGGTCATCTTTGCGAGAAATTTGGTCGAGTTCAGATATTTGTCTATATCCATGAAAAAAAGAAGGGCACCTGAGATGATGAGGAGAGTGAGGCCCAACCAGACCATAGTGCTTCAGAGTTTCATAAATCGTAGCTCCATTTTTTCGATTTTGACATCTTTCATAGAGGTAAAAAACATGGCATCACTCATATAGGCACTTCCTGCACCGAGAATAGCTCAGAACACGTGCACGATGGTTATGAGAGTTTTTGTATCAATAAAATCCATACCTCAATAATATATACTTTCTAAATAAATCTAGAAAATAAAATATTTCTTACTCTCTATACTCTGTGCTATTTCAACCTTTCACATTTTCAATATTTTTCTGAAAAATCATTTGCCAGAAAAATATTTCTGAATAGAATAGGGGTATGAAAACTTCGATTGTTTCATTTGAGTCACAAAATATCCGCAAGATATGGCATGAGGAGCGGTGGTTTTTCTCTGTTGTTGATGTCGTGAATGCTCTCATTGAATCGGCCAATTATCAGACTGCTCGTAAGTATTGGAATAAGTTGTCAGAGCGTTTGCGAGAAGAATGAAGTGAGTCGGTGACAAAATGTCACCAACTGAAATTAGTTGCTTCGGACGGCAAAAAGTATGCTACGGACTGTGCCGATACTGAGACGCTTCTCCGTATTATTCAGTCTATTCCTTCACCAAAGGCTGAACCATTTAAGACATGGTTGGCTCGTGTTGGCTATGAGCGTATGCAAGAAGTGAGTAATCCAGAGATTGCCCTCAATCGTTCACGAGAACTCTGGCAAAAACATGGAAGAAGCGAGAAGTGGATTCAGCAGAGGATGACAGGTCAAGAAACACGAAATAAATTAACAGACTATTGGTCCGATTATGGTGTGAAAGCTGGGGATGAATTTGCTATTCTCACCAATATTATTCACGAAGAGTGGACAGGCATCAATGTAAAAACACACAAAGATATCAAGTGACTCGCAAAAACTCACAATCTCCGGGATCATATGAGCGAAGAAGAGCTGCTTTTCACAGCTCTTGCTGAACTCTCAACGAGACGTATCGCTGAGAGTATGGAGACAGAGTGACTCGAAGAAAATAAAATCCCTGCCAAGAAGTGATGAAAAATTGCGCACGATGCAAGAGTTGCTCTCGAAGAAAAGACAGGCAAAAAGATAGTCACACGAGCCAACTTTCTGCCACAGATAAAAAAACGCATCAAACTATAATCCTTCTTTTTTCTTTTTTATCTTTTAATTTTTCTTTTTATGAAACCCCTCGATTGACGACAACGTGACATCCTCGATTACCTCTATGAAAATCAGCAATATACCATGACTCTTGCTGATATCGGCGAAGCGGTCGGGATAGATCATCCACAGAAAGTCCTCGATAAAATCGATCAACTAATCCGCATGAACTATATTGCAAAAAATCCGTTTGGTGGCTATCAGGTCCTGAGACGATTTGAAGAGACAGATCAACTCACGATTCCATTCTTTGGCTTCGCACAGTGTGGAAATGCAGGGAAGAGTATCCTCGCAGAATATCCTCGTAAAAAACTTGAGGTCGATAAAAAACTCATCGTCCAATCAGAAAAAGACAGTTATTTTATCACCCGTGCAAAAGGGGATTCGATGGAACCATTTATTCATTCTGGCGATTTTCTCCTTATTAAGGTACAGTCAGGATTCAACCCAGAAGATAAAGTGATGGTTGTCCACAATGGTCTCCCAAAAATCAAAAAAGTCCTGCAAGATGGTGATCGTCTCGTGCTTCGTTCTTTTAATCCTGCATTCGGTGACTTCGTCGTCGATGAAGATGATGAAGCAGAGATTGTGTGAGTCGTCAAAGAGCGATTTTCAAAAGATGCATTTGTCGTGTAGTTTTCGTCATACCGACGAAAGTCGGTATCCAGGTTAAATACAAATCCTACTCGTTATGCCTTAGGGCATATTTCCTGTACTTTTGACAGCAAAAGTACGGCAAAACTGCCGAGAGTAAATAAACTCGCTTTTCTAGTCAGCAACTTGTTTTTATTTTTCATGGCGCTCAGACAGTATTTACTCTCGGACTCTCGTTTCCATTCTTTCTTCTTTACTCTATGAGGATGAGTGAGTACTCTATGTGCACAGACATAAAAATATGCACCTTTTCAGAAATACTACTCTGACACACAAAAAATCCCCAACATCATATTTTTTGGCTTATTTATAACATTTTTTTCTTCTTCCATAATTTCTATTTTATTTTTTTATAAAAAAGATTTGCAAAGCATGACTTTTTTACTATTATGCCGCCACATATCATAAAAGTCCGTCAATTCATGGCTAAAGAAGAGAAAATACTTGCCTGAGGCACTGTGCTCGAGTCGCTCCCAAACGGGAGTTATCGCGTTCAGATAAATTCTCTCTCTGGTCAGGATCTCGGCGACAATGGTATGGTCGTCTTTGGCCACGTCTCCGGTCATATGCGTAAATGTAATATCTCTCTCATCAACGGTGATAAAGTAGATATCGAGCTTACGCCCTATGATTTGGAAAAAGGTCGCATTACTTATCGTCATAACGTCAATCATTCTGTATGAAAGTTCGCCCGTCCATAAAGAAACGTGATCCACGAAACGATGTTATCGTTATTCGATGGAACAAGAGTCATACCAAGCGGTATGTCCGCATCGTCAATAAAAAAAATCGTCGATATAATCAACGTCAAGGTTAATCAATTTAATTCATTTTATTATGGTACGTATTTCTGGAGTCAATATTCCAAATCACAAACATCTCTGGGTCGCCCTCACCTCTATCTATGGTGTCGGTCCTACTCGGTCAAAAGAGATTCTCAAAGCAGCAAAAATCAAAGCTGACCGCAAAGTAGAAACACTCTCTGAAGAAGAGCTCGGTGTTATCCGAGATGAGCTCAAGAACTACACGCTTGAGTGAGACCTTCGTCGAGAAATCATGACCAATATCAAGGGTCTCCAAGATATCAACTGCTACCGTGGTGTACGTCACAAGAAAAATCTCCCTGTTCGTGGACAGCGTACAAAGACCAATGCTCGTACAAAACGAGGCAAGAAAGCAACAGTCGCGAATAAGAAGATAGCAGCGAAATAAATCAAACTCATTAAATGTATTAAACTTTTCTCTATATGGCTCAAACTCTCCGCAGAAATAAAAAAACCAAACGTGTCGTCGAACAAGGCGTCATCTGTGTGTCTGCTCTCTACAACAATACACACGTCAGCGTCTCTGATACTGAAGGCAATGTCCTCGCATGGCATAGTGGTGGACGAGCAGGATTCAAGGGTGCTCGTGAAGCGACACCGTACGCAGCGACTATTGCTATGGAAAAATGTCTCGAAGAAGCTATCCGTCTCTATGGTCTCAAGCGTGTCCATGTCTCAGTAAAAGGTGTCGGTTCTGGTCGTGATAATGCACTTCGTGCTATCGTCGCTGCTGGTATCGAGATTGATTCTATCATCGATGAAACGCCTGTCCCATACAATGGAACAAAGAAAAAGAAAATCCGTAAACTCTAATTGTCTCATATCTAATATCTACCATCTATTATGCGTTACACTGGCCCAAAAAAGAAACTCTGTCGTCGCGAAGGTAAAAATCTCTTCGGAAGTGAGAAATATTCTCTCAACGATACAAAACGAAAACTCCTCGGTAAGAATGTCGGTCGTATGGGACTCTATGGTCAACAACTCCGAGAAAAACAAGCAACAAAACGTATGTTCGGTGTTTCTGAAAAACAATTTGCCAACTACTTCAAAAAAGCAGCTCGCATGGAGTGAAATACGCTTGAAAACATGCAGAGACTCCTCGAGACTCGTCTCGATGTGGCAGTACTTAAGGCAAACTTTGCTCGTACTATTATGCAAGCACGTCAATTTGTCAGCCATGCTCACTTTATCGTGAATGGTCAAAAAGTAGATATTCCTTCATACCAGATTCGTGTTGGTGATGTCATCGAAGTTCGTGAAAAACTCAAAGATACACCACTCTACCGTACACTCCAGAGCGAATCAGAAGAATTTCTCAAAAACAATCAATCAGGAAAAGTCTCAGCAGTAGAATGGATTGATGCGGATCCAAAGGCATTTAAAATCACTATCAAGCGTTTCCCAGAGGCACAGGATTATGATCAAAGCGTTGACATGAAAAAGATTATCGAGTTTTATTCAAAATAGTCTCAAGTAAGTTGTTTTTTACTTCTTATCACCCCTTCCTATGCACATCCTCCACACTATTATCGGCCTCCCAAAAGTGACTGAACACCGTATTGCTCAGGAAGATTTTTCACAGGAATCTGTGTTTGATATTACGCCTCTTCCTCGAGGATATGGTATGACACTCGGACACGCTCTCAGACGTTCCATCATCTCTTCTATCCCAGGTACACGTGTTACTGGTATCAAGATTGAAGGAGTTTCACACGAATATACGACACTTCCAGGTCTCCGGGAAAGTGTGCTCGATATCATGCTCAATCTCAAGAGTTTGGTTCTCGAAAAATCAGATACTGGTGTGACATGGTTGACTCTCAAGAAAAATAAAGCAGGCAAGGTCACAGCAGCAGATATCAAGACAGGTGGTGGTGTCGAAATCCTCAATAAGGATCTCTATATCACAGAGATTGATCGTGATGGTTTCGAACTCGATATGCAGATCCGTGTTGAGAAAAATGTGGGTTACAAATCTATCGATACACTCAAAAAAGAAGACGATGACGTCATGATTCTCGTGGTCGATGCGAGCTTCTCTCCTGTCCTCAATGTCAGTACAGAAGTAAAAAGTGAACGCTATGGTGACATGACAGACCTCGATCGTCTCTCTCTCACTATCAAGACCAATGGTTCTATCACTCCAGAGAGTGCACTCAAGTTCGGTGCTCAGATGCTTCGCTCATATTTTGATATTTTCTGTGATACAGAAGTCGTTATCGAGAGTGAATTTATGGGTGATGTTCGTTCTCTTCGAGAGAAAGAAAAAAAGGATGCTCAGGCAACTGAACACCGTGAAAATTTTACACACATTGATTTCCTCGGTCTCTCACCTCGTACCCTCAATGCTCTCGTGAATGGAAACATCCTCTCAGTCGAACAACTCGAAAAATGTACGGAAGCAAAACTCTCTTCTATCAAGGGCTTTGGAAAAAAAGCTATGGATGAAGTCCGTGCAGCTCTCGCTACTCAAAATAAAAAACTCCTCGGAGATGATTAGAACTTATTAAACTTACCAACCTATTAAACTTTATTTATGCGACACCGTTCCAAAAAACATCTGAAGCTCAACTGACGTGACGTCAATCACCGCGATGCAGTTCTTCGTAATCTTGCTTCATCACTCTTTGTCCATGGCAAAGTAGCTACCACACAAAAACGTGCTCGTGCTGTCACGCCTCTTATTCACGGTCTTATCCGTGTCGCTCAAGAAAAAGACACCATGAATACTATTCGTGCACTCAACGCATCACTCTATACAGAATCTGCTTCTCGTGCAGCGATTGACTATGCAAAAAACACCAAAAAGACTTCTGGTTTCACTCGTGTGACTCCTCTGAAATATCGTGTTGGTGATGCGAGTCTTCTCGTCACTCTTGAACTTGTTGCTTAATATACTCTCCACAGCTCTTCCCTATGAAAACACTTTTTCCAAATACTACAGACCGCAAATGGTTCATCATCGATGCGGATGGACTGACACTTGGTCGTCTTGCGACTGTTATCGCCCAGAAACTCTCTGGTAAAACAAAGCATACCTATTCAGCTCATATCGATAATGGTGATTATGTCATCGTCACAAATATTGAGAAGATTAAGACAACTGGTCGAAAAGAATCACAAAAAGAATACCATACACATTCTCAATACATGGGTGGACTCACGACGATTACTCTCGGAGATCTCCGTACAAAAAAACCATTTGAACCTCTCAAGCTCGCTGTCGCAGGTATGCTCCCGAAAAATAGTCACCGTGATGCCATGCTCGCACGTCTCAAACAATTTCAAGGTGCCGAGCACAGTCATGAGGCACAAACTCCTGAAATTCTTACTCTCTCATAATACTTGTTTTCTATGAAATATACGTACGCCATCGGTCGCCGAAAAACTGCTTCTGCCCAAGTTCGCCTCTTCTCTGGAAAAGGTGAATCTGAAGTCAATGGTCGCCCACTCAAAGAATATGTCACTCGTGATGACCTTCTCTCTCTCGTCCATGCACCGATAAAGGCAGCAGGGAATGGAGACTATCATTTTTCTGTGATTGTCTCTGGTTCTGGTGAAAGTGCTCAAGCACAAGCAATTGCTCACGGTATCGCTCGAGCATTAGTAGAAATTGATGAAGCATTTAAGACGACTCTCCGTGCTCAAGGTCTCCTCACTCGTGATGCTCGCAAGGTGGAACGTAAGAAGCCAGGTCTTCATAAAGCTCGTAAGCGTATCCAATGGTCTAAACGTTAAAATCAATATTTTTGCTTTTTTCTCTCTTCTCTTTTCTTTTCTTCCAATGTCTACCATCCAACAACTCATCCGAAAGCCACGTGCCAACAAAGTACGTAAGAGTAAATCTCCTGCACTCATGCAGACGAGAAATACACTCGAACGTCTTGATATCCCTCTTGCTTCTCCACAGAAGCGTGGCGTCTGCACAAAGGTGTATACTATGACTCCAAAGAAACCAAACTCTGCGCTCCGAAAGGTTGCTAAAATTCGTCTCACAAATGGGTACGAAGTTATTGCCTACATCGGTGGTGAAGGGCATAATCTCCAAGAGCACTCAGTGGTGATGATCCGTGGTGGTCGTGTCAAAGATCTTCCCGGTGTACGATATCATATTGTTCGTGGTGTTCTCGATACTCAGTGAGTTGCTGATCGAAAACAGTCACGAAGCCAGTATGGTGCAAAACGTCCTAAAAAATAATATTTCTTCTATATGATACTCACTCAGAAACAAAAATTTACCAATTATATCATGCAGGGCGGCAAGAAACATCTTGCACGTACTCTCCTTGATGAGGCATTTACTATCATCAAAGAGCGTGGGAACAAAGATCCTGATGCTCTCATGGAAAAAGCATTTGAAAATATCATGCCACGTGTAGAAGTACGTCCAAAGCGTATTGGTGGTGCTATATTCCAGGTTCCTGGTGATGTCCTCCCAAAGCGTCAGTTTTTCCTCGCTTCCAAGTGGATCAAGGAATCAGCTCAAAGCAAGAAAGGCACGCCATTTGCTCAAGCGCTCGCAACAGAGCTCATCGAAGCATCTCAGGAAACTGGTAATGCTTTTAAAAAGAAACTCGATGTCTACAAAAATGCTGAAGCAAATAAAGTGAATGCTCGTTTTGCTCGTACAGCGAATTCTAATCAAAATAACTAGTCTTTATAACGTTGAACGAATAACGTTTAACAATTAACTTTTACGTATATGGCTCATAAGAAAGCACTCTCCTCAACCAAAAATGGTCGCGATTCACAAGCAAAACGTCGTGGCGTCAAGGTATACGCTGGTACTCCAGTTATCCCAGGAAATATTATTGTTCGTCAAAAAGGAAATAAGATTTTCCCTGGTGTTGGCGTCATTCAAGGAAAAGATTTCACACTCCAGGCAGTTATCGAAGGTGTTGTCCGTTTCTATGAAAAAGGTCGTACACGATTTGATGGCAAAAGAACCAAATCAACCTATGTGACTGTAGATTCTGTAAAGTAATTGTTATTTTTTTCTATCTATAAAAAGACTTCAATAATGGGGTCTTTTTTATGTAGCTATTGTTTCTCATTCTTCGACTGGTCTAGATGTGAGTTGCATGGTTTTTCAGCTCTCGTCGGGGATATAAATGGATGGATTTGTATTCTTAACTTTCATATCGTTCTGAATGATGTTTCACACAGTCGCATGTGGTGATCCTCAATCAAAAATCCTATCGAATAATTCACCACCATAATCTGACCTATATTCTGAAAATCAGAGTTGTCCATATTCAGATTGTCCGATAAATATTGGTTTAGGTATTTTACTTTGTTCGCACATTACAAAAAATTCTCTTATAAAATTTGCACTATAGCACCCATCATTTATAAATATATCATTATTTTGAATTCAAAAATTCACTATTCGAGACTTATATACCTCGAAGAACTCAATAAGTGTTATTTTTTTTGCATTTTCTACTTCCTCAGCACTACAGGTAGATAAATCAATTTTTTCACCTCCTGAAAAGTATATCGCATCTGGACCTCCATGACCGTCAAATATAAATGTAAAAGGAGGGGGTGTTTCTTGTATTGCTGTCAAAATGTCTTTTTTTGTTTCATTGAGCGATTCTATAGTATCTTCCTTGGGTCGAAGGATTTCAGAGACGATGCCCCCGTCATTTTTTATTCTCTCTGATAAAGCGGTTTTTCAGAACCTATTTTTTTCCTTAATTCAGTATGTATTTATATCTATATCTGAATGATTTTCAATATGAGCTGCTATGACGACATGTCTCTCTTTAAATATTGGCATCTCAGCATATTTATCCCAATACCCTACAATCCTTTTTAATTCAGCATTAATTGTATCACGGTTTGCCATCAATTGTTGATAATACAGATTCCTCGAAATCACAGCGGAGAGATTTATGAGGAAATTTTCTTTCTCTTCGGGATTCATGTTCTGCAACTGTGGTAAATGAGGTGATTTTTTACTAAGGTTCAAGTAAGGCACTTCTATTATAGAATGTAATTCTTCGTTTCTTTCTCAACTTGAAAGTACTAAGTATGAGAGTGAAGGATCTCTTATAGCCAACTGTTCATGTTTTTGTACGTCAGTAGGATAATATTCTGTGGTGAGTTTTATTTCGCGTCCTATGAGTTTCTTTGTAATTCTTTCAAAACTTGCTTTGAAATTTAGAATTTGTCTTTTAATTTGGTCTGATATACCATTTTCTCTACAAAGTCCATCAATCTCCCCTACGTCTATATATCGTGCTGCTTCACCAAATATTTGCATTGGAAAAGGATACTTTTCGAATTTCTTGTAGTGAGAAAAAATTGCATGTGGTTGTGTTCTCGCAATATGCAAAAATGCAGTCTCAGGAATTTTACCGAAGTCTTCGAGATGTTCACATAATTGGCTTATATCCAAAGGTATTCATTCATATGCTAAAGTATTAATTATACGGCAATTATCGTCGTGGGAAAGGGTTTTTATGTATACGTTAAAAAAATTTCCTAATCACCAAAGAATTGGAATAGTGTGGATACCATCTCTAGTGTAGCTTTCCTGATCTTTTCTTTTTTGGTCTCGCCATTCCAAAATCAGACTATCAGTATATTCACGAATATTTTCTGGAGAGAGTACTCCTCTCCTCACCCCGAGAAATATTAGTAAATCATCTATTGAACTTATATTCAGCTCTTCTAAAATTTTATGTGGTATTTTATTATATATTTCTTTCCAATCAGTTCTATCTATTTTTGCTTCTGGCACTACCAGTTCTAGTAGTTCCCTGAGCTGTAAGTTTTTGAGTATGGCACGCTTCTCGTCTTCATCAACATCGTTACCATCTTCCATACCGTCTTCCAGGAATTCTTTTCCAGTAGATCAAGGTAAAATTATTATATTCTTCTTTTCGTCCATGATCTTACAATAAATTATTGAGGTTATCTATGCTTTTTATCTCTTGTTTTCTTTCTTTTTTTTCTTGGATTTTTCGTATCTCTCTTACGACTATCTGTAAGAGAGAAGCTTCAGCTTTGTGAGCATTTTTGATCATATTCTTCAAAATTTTACTATAATACGTCACGAATCGCAATTTTTTGATTATTTTTTACTAATAAATGGTTATCAGGGATGATTGTTTGTATTTTACCAGAAAATCTATATCGTAAGTACTATTATGTGGAAATTTCTCTTTCGTACATCGTGGCAACATATGTGTCGGATGCCCTTTGCTTCATTTGCAGTTATATTTGGTTTTACAGTTCTTTTTGTGACACTGATGACAGGTGTGACCATGCTGCGATTTCTCACACGAGAACGTGCAGTTATTGAGAGTAATTTTACCTATCCACTTGCCCTCAATCCACTCTACACTTTTGAGAGTCAGCGTGTTCGAGACTTTGCTGAGAGTCTAGTATGAGCTGGCCTCAAACGACCGATTGAGTATATCTCTCGCGACCAAGCCCTCGACCGAGAAATCCAAAAAAATCCAAATATTACCAGTGTGTTGGCTGGAGAAAATCCACTTCCAGATACTATTGTCGTACCACTGCAAGGGATGGATACTGATATGCTCTGGAGACGTATACGAGCTTTCCGAGATCTCTTTGAATCAGGGACAGATATCGCTCAGCTTCGTACCCGTCTGAATCGATTTGAGAGTGCTCTCGATAATGTAGAGCGTATATGGACAGCATTACTCGTTTTTATAGGCATGACTCTCTTGCTCATGAGTATCGTCCTTCTATCTGTTCTCCGATACCACCTCCGTCTCTTTCAGGACGAACGTATTGTGGGGAGACTAGTTGGAGCTGATCCTGCCTTTATCTGGTGACCACATATGATCACCATGGTCTATTATATAGGTGTGAGTGGTGGATGTGCCCTAGGACTTTTTCAAGTATTTCAGCATTTTTTTCACTAAAACTCGGTGTTTATAGAGCAAAAATAATACACCAGCCATAAAGAAAAGGAGAGTGAGAGTGGTGAGGTATCATTTTGCGAGAGCAGCATTTTCTCCTATAAAATACCCAACAGTTATGAGTATCGAGTGCCAGACAGCGGATCCAGCCAGCGTCAGTCACATAAATTTCCAAAATGGCATACGTACTATACCAGCAGGCAGAGAAATCAGCTGACGAATGAGGGGCATGAGTCGACCATAAAATGTGTAAAATGTCGCATCTTCTGCAAAGAGTTTTTTTGCCTCATGATAGGCATGTTTTTTCATGAAAAAATATTTCCCATACTTCTCAAAAAACGTATCTCCGATAAAGTAGCCAAGACAATAATTCACCGTTGCCCCGATACTGATAGCGACGAGAGATATGAAGAGTCATAGCAAGGGATTCATGCTTCCTTTTGCTGCTTGTATCCCTATGGCGAGCATCGGTACTTCAGAGGGAAATGGAAGGAGTGATGATTCTATCAGCATCATAACAAATATACCAGTGTAATCGACAGTTTGAAAGAGATGGAAAATATATCCATAAAAATTTTCGAGCATAACAGAGTTGTTAGTTTAATCAGTGACAGTCACCTGAATGGTTTTTTCTATTGCTTCAGGACTATCGAGCTCAAATATTGTCAATTCATATTCTCCTGCCTCACTAAATTGAAAGTACCTACCAAAATTATGTGTTCCATTATCCAAAGGCGTAAAAGAATATTCATAGATACCACTTGGGAAAATATCAACAATATTTAGCGTATAACTATCAAAAAAAATGGTTCCTCAATAATTTGCTATTGATTTTCACGCACTATCTACAGCAGTAATCTGTAGATCAAAAGGCATATTGACTTCGACAATATCAGGGACTGTGATGATAAAATCATTGAGCGTAGCAAGTGGTACTGACGGGGTCGTTGTAGGAGTAGTATTGGTTGTTTTTCCAGGCAAGGTGATGGTGAGACCATTTGTTCCTCAAATTCCCTCGGAGGCAGAATTGAGTGACATTTTTGGTATATTTTTATCTGTTTTGTAGTCCAGTTTTGTCCCAGCAAATTGCATATTATAGATCATACCAAAGACATCCATACGAGTCGCGAGTGCTTCAGGACCAAAATACCCGACTGAAGAAATAATATGGTATTGGAGTGCTCATTCTAGGAGATCGACTTGCCATTGGGGCATATTTTTTGGATAGTTTGTTCGGTCGACATTTTTTGGATAAGGGATTTTTCCAGCACGGACGATCATGGCAAGTGCCTCGATACGAGTGACAGGACTTTTTGGTTTTGCCTGATCATTGACGCGTGAGATGATATTGTAGTCAGCCGCTATCTCTATCGCACGACACATCCAGTTATTCAGACGGTCGTATTTTACATCACGAAAATAGTTTTTACAAAAGTAGGTATCCTCGAGTGGTATATCCGCGACACGGAGTGCCACTCCGGCAGCTTCAGCACGAGTAATGGTATGAGCCAAGCGATAACCACTAGGATTTTTTGACTGGTCTACGATGATATTTTTTGCGACGAGAGTTTCCACAATAGTGGTCTCGAGCGGTGTCGGAGCTGCGAAGGTGAGAGTTGCTAAAAGCACAGTAATACAAGCGAAGTATTTCATAGAATAATTAAAGTGAAAAATAATGCATGATACGGATAGGTATGTCATGCGCATAGTGGAGATATTTTTTCCCATGGGGGAGACGTGTGAGGACATGAACTATTCACCATCCGATGAAAAAACCTACCACTATATCCCCAGGATAATGTATGCCGGAGATGATTCGAGTAAAGCAGGTAATAAAGCCCAGGAGAAAAAACGCTATCGTCACACGTGGTTTATTTAGTAGTTCATGGAGCGCCCACCAAGATGCTCACCAGAATATCGCATGCCCAGAAGGAAATGAGTTATCAGGCAGATGATCGATAAGAGGTGGTAAGCTCGTGAAGAGCTCTGGTCTTGGTCGGTGAGGGAGGAAAGTATTGAGGACCCAATAGAGTGCAAAAGCACCAAATACATGCCAAAAAAGATCGAGAGCGACATGTTTTGGGCCATTATTTTTTTCTAAAATACCATATCACCAGAGTGCCACCAGAAATAAACTAAACAAGAGAGGTTGTAAGTCTGAAAAGAACAGAATAAACGTCTGAAACCATGTCGAATCAACAAAAAAATTTGTGCGGATAAAATTGAGAGCAGCGATGTCGAGAGATTCCAGAGTAGCGAGCATGAGATGAGTATATTCTCCTCTCCTATTTTTTCGAGTGATTGTGGTTGCATTTTCCTGGTTCGATGTCTGGTACGGGATCGAGTCCTCCTTTTGACAACGGATTGCATCGTACAATACGCCAGAGAGTGAGCCGTATTGCCTTCCAAAATGCATATTTTTCAAAACATTCTCGCCCATACATACTACACGTCGGATAGTATCGACAGTGATGTTTTCCGAGTGCTCTCGCCCAGAAGCTGTGATCAGGAGAGAGAAGGATTTGGTACAACTTTATGAGCTGAATTATTGTTTGATTGAAGATATTTTTCCTGTTTTTTATCATATAAAATATTCTTTTCTTAGTCTTTAGTTCTTTAGCTTTTCGTATATTATCATTAGTACACCAACTTCCGATAACACTCCTCACATACAACTTTTTCAGGTCTCTCTGGCGCATAGGTAGTGATGATATCTTTCTGACATTCAGCACACTGTCTTTCATAGAGTTTTCTAGGGTTTCTCATATCCATTCGCTCTTTATGTCTCTGATCAGGATGTTTTGTTGGAATAGGGAGTTTGTTTTCTATGTAGAAAGCGAGTTCTTGTTTGATGATCTTAAAAGGTTTCTTTGTTACTTCGCAGAGAATAATTCAGCTGAGAAGAGAATCAATATTCTTCTGAGCAACTTCAAATCACACGACTTTCTCATCATACTCAGAGATGGAAAGTGGAGTGAGGGATGTTCATTCAAATACTTTCTCTGGGGCATCATACCAGTTCCACCCTTGTTCTTGTACTTGTTCTTTGGTAAGGGGAAAATATTCTTGAGCAACAGTCTCATTATACCCAAAAGGACTTAGTTCATGTGGAAAGAACTCTCACCACTCTCCAGTAGATCGCATATGGTCGATGATTTTTCCACAGAGCTGTTCGTATTCTTGGGCGGAGTAGGGTTTGTTGAGGATATTGTGATGACTATATTTGAGACCGCTACAGCCAAAAATATTTTTCACACTAAAACAGTTTTCGCTGTAAAAAGTATTTTCGCAGTTTTCTTGCACAATATTGCAAAAGAAGGCCGAATATAATCTTCAACTTGAATTACATTCGTAGATTTTTTCGGAACATACACCATAACCATCGAAATCCATACCATCTCTTGTTCATCTAATTTCAGACGAGTAGCGACAGTTTTCTATATCTTTTGCAACAAAACAAGAAAAACAGTTTTTTGAATCTTCGAGAAAATCGCCTATGCAATTTTCGCAATTTTCCTGATGTAATGATTTCACAAATTCTCGAGAAATATTTTTATAGTTTTGTGGATTTTTTTCCAGTTGTTGTTCGAAAATCTTGTATTCCTTTTGATCAACGGATTTATTATATATGTGATATTGTTTTCCGTGTAGATTTGAACAGAAAATGCAATTGGAACAATTTGTACAATTCTCTATGAAATAACTGTCTCTACAACCAAGTGAACTACTTGAAAATTTCACATTATAACAGTTGCTCAGATTAACAGACTCATAACAGTATTCACAACAAATCATCCGTTCACAGTCCAAACAGCCGACACAATTGCTATGACAATACTCACAAAAATAAATATTTTTGCAATTCCCTCCAGAATTATAAGAAAGATAACTATCTGCGACACTTCCAATCTGATTGCAGTAATCACTATTTTGTGATTTAAGCATGACTTGAAGATTTTGTTTTGGAACAGCCTTTGAGAGCAATAGAAATTGTTGAAAAAATGTTTGGGAAAAATCAAACGATTTCCCATACTGCTCTCCTCCTGCATAATCATTGAGATATTCTTTAATAGAATATACCGTGTATTCTGATCATGGAGGGTACATGGAAACTATTGGAGTCCCAGAATAATCAGATTTTGTTTGATACAGTGAGCGAAAATTCCGAAAACTCAGTCTCCGTCTTTGCCGTTCTTCCGGACACAATGTCGGACTCGGTATTGCATATTTCTTTCCAGCAAATATTGGCGAGACTTTATCATAAAATTCGAGATCACGATCTGTCACAAAAAACTCTGCACCAGAAAGGCGGCATTTTTTTGTCTCAACAATTTTTTCTCAAGGAGGAATCATAAGAAACAGAGTAAACCTAATAAACTAATTTTCTATAACACTCCTCACAGCATATTTTCCCCTGGAAATTTTCTGGATAGGTCGTCGGAACAATCTTTCAGCACTCAGCGCAAGTGATATCTCTCACCACTCTCTTATTTCTTTTTTCAAATCGTCTCTGTCGTCTACAATCGAAACATTCTCTCGGAAGAGGAAGAGAGTTTTTGTAGAGGTAATCGAGTTCCTGAGGAATGATTCGGTAATTTTTTGAACACGTTTCACACTTACATATTCAATCCACAATATCTGCCTTTGCATCTCGGATATCATCAGGGAGTTCTGTAATTGTTTCTTTCCCATACGTACCAGGCAGATTGTCTTGCCATCGCCAACCCAGAGCCAATACTTCTTCTTTGGTCTTTGGAAACCACTGTTGAGCGATCGTTTCGTTATAACATGATTCAGAATATTCTATTGGGAAAAATTCTCACCATTCTCCATCGGCTTTCATCTTTTCTATTATTTTTGCTCGAAGAACCTTATATTCCTCTTCTGTGTATTGTTTATTGAGTATACAATATTGGTGTTTTTTAAGACCCTGGCAAGCAAAACAGTTTTTGGAATGAAACGAATTCATACAGTACTCGAGATGAGCCACATCAACATGACAACTATAGCAATAGCTACAATTTGAAGCATTGAGTCCTATCATCGTGGATTCAATACAATAATTCATCGGCACACCATATTGATATATATCGTAACAATTTTTCACGTCAAATTGGACCTGATAACAGTATTTGCAATCCTCGATTTCACTACAATCAAAGCAATTCCAAGCATTTTTTGTATACCTCAGATTATCTCAGAAACTATTTTCAGTCGAAATAGTATTGAGATTTTTAAACGAATGCTTGGATTCGAGTGTTGCTAGTATTTGTTTTGCTCTCTGTACTTGTGAATGAGAACCAGTACGGAAATTTTTCAGTTTCTCAGCATATTGCTCTGGAGTATGTGGTTCATTCATGAAATAATAAGTTTTATTTCGCAAACCAACCGAGAGAAAACAATTATGACAACCGGTACAATCTCGGCAAAAAGAACAGTTAGAACAATTCTCACAATTCTGGCTCCAGTTCATATTGCTACATTTTTTGACATCGATACATTCAAAGCAAAAATTTGATTCGTGGCAGTAGTGATTGTCCATACAGTTTTTTGATTTCTTGATCCCATAACCGTAGTAGCAATCTTCATTGAAATCAGCATGAAAGATAAGATAACAATTTTTTGCTTGTCCAGAACGATGGATATATTCACTATTCTCATTTGCAGAATTCACAGCAGCGTAGAGATGAGGCATGGAGCGCTCGAGATCATGAATTTGCTCAAATATAGAACGATTCCAATCTATCTCACGACCATATTTAAGCGGATCATATTCATCAGAAAAAAATGATTTCAGTGAGAGTACTTTTCTTTCATCACTCTTTGGAAACTGAGAAATAACAGGTTTTTTTGTAAATGCACATTCATTTGGATAGAGTACAAATTCATTACACCAAGCCATCATACGCATAATACGACACTCCGGACACCATGTCGGAGCTGGCACATCCATCGCGCCATAAAACTTCATATCAGCATCTGTGATATCAAAAGATTTCTGACAGTGTTTACAAGCACGAGTTTCAATAACTTTTTCTCAAGAGGGGAGCATAATTACAGAGTTTAATAAGTTTTACGTTTAATGCGTTTTATTATGTTCAGGGCAGAGAAAATGCAATATAAAACCCTCCATCTGTCTTCGCGTAAAGCTTCCTCCTACGCTTAGAAAGCTTCGAAGGACACAGACGACGAGACAGGTATGGAGGGTGAGAGATGATTGAGAAATGTATTATTTCACAAATTTTACGACATCTGCGAAGATGCTTGGATTTGAGATAGCGAGATTTGAGAGAACCTTACGATTCAGTTTCACGTGCTTCAGATACATAGCATTAATAAAACGTGAGTAGGTGAGACCGAGAGGTCGGACAGCCGCATTGAGACGGATAGTCCAGAGCTTGCGGAAATCACGCTTCTTACGACGACGATCTTTGTAAGCATTGAGACCTGCTTTCATCGTAGCGATTTTTGCATGTTTGAAAACGCTTCATCGTACTCCACGATATCCCTTTGCGAGGGCTAATACTTTCTTATGACGTTTCTTTGTCATGAGGGCTCTTTTGACGCGTACCATACTGATGCTAGATAAAAGATAAGAGATGAGAGATAAAAGATAAGAATTCTTTTTTCTCTACAGGAGATGGGCTGTATTCTAATGTAATTTTGCAAAAATCAAGAAAATTCTTTTCTGTCAATTTATTTCTTCTTCGGAGCAGCTTTTTTAGGAGCGCTTTTTGGAGCTGAAGGTGTCTTTTTGACAGTAGTTTTGTTTGGAGCAGCTACTTTGATTTTTGAGGCAACACGAGGAGCTTTGATGATCTTTCCTTCAGCAGTTTTCTTTGCTGGAGTGCGGAGACCGGCTACTTTATGTCCCCATTTCATCTTACGTTCGTTGGCGACGCTTGTTGCGACACCATATTTACCTCGTCCTTTCGCTTTGCTTGATTTATTTTGGAGGAGATGACGTTTACCGATTTTTGCAGTACGAAATTTACCAGTAGCGGTTATTCTTACGCGCTTTTTTGTTCCTGAGTGGGTTTTTGCTTTCATGATGTGGGAGTTAAGGGATGAAGCTGAATATTGAATCGACGACCCATAAATTTGATGGTGCCATCGATGCGATAGATCGGAGCGATACTATCGACGAATGATTGGAGCTTTGCACGAGCCATGTCTTGGAAACGCATTTCTCGTCCACGGAGTGGTAGTTCGATTTTAAGGATATGACCTTCTTTTGCAAACTTTTCTGCTTGGTTACGGCGTATTTCCATATCATGTTCTCCGATGGCGTAACTCAGACGAAGTGTTTTGAGTTCTATCTTCTTTGAGGTTGCCTGATTTTTCTTTTTATTTTTCTTTTCGATGAAGAGTTGTTTTTGCCAATCGATTATCTTGGCAATCACCACTCATTCACGTACTGCCATCTCGACGAGATCGAGATCTTGCTCACGGGCCATGCTGAGAGCTTCACCCAGAGGCATGGTACCGAGCTGTTCGCCTGATTCTGAGATGACCTGGACACGAGAAGCAGTGATCTGCTCATTCATTCGTTTCTTTGGTTGTTGCATCGAGTATTACTTTGAAGAGAGTTTGGCGAGCATGCCAGCAAAACGAGACTTTTTTCTCGCAGCATTGTTTTTGTGTATGAGATTTTTTTTCGCGAGTGTATCGATTACTTTTTGGAGTTTTGGATACGCTTCAGTTGCTTCTTTGACTTGATTAGCATTGATGAGACGCTCGAAAGCAACACGTGCTTCACGAAAGAGATCACGAAAACGATCATTTCTGAGACGGTGTGTCGCATTTTGTCGGAGTTGCTTTTTAGCAGACTTGAGTATAGGCATAGGGAACGAGTATTACACGGAAAAATAAATGTTCATCCTGTATAATTCTTTCTTTGTTTCGAATTATTTCGGAGAATGGAGCAGAGAAGCAGGAAAAACCTGTCTACACCTACATCGCAAAAAGTCAGGAGACACTCTGTCTTTTCTTGTTTGATATCTTATAGAAAGCATTTTTTTGTCAAGAATTTCATTTTCTCATCTTTCTATATACTTACATCCAATGAAATGGCTTGATTCACTTTTTTCTGGTCGGAAACCTCACACTTCTCTCTCAAAGTGATGAGATATCACGCATAATACTTCAGCGAAGAGCTATCGTGATATCCGCAAACGTCACCCAGTGCTTTCTTTGAGTTGAGATATTTTTGGGTCATCGCGGACTCCTTTTTCTCTTCGAGAAAATATTGAAAAATTGTGTCTTACTATTGCACGTTTTTTCTCTGGACTGTGACGATTACATTGGTGTCTCATGGGTATAATCTTTATTTTAGCGTATTGTCTCTATAGTGTGTGATTTATCATCCGCACAGAAAGACATATCGCTGTACTACGTGATCATCCAGAGTTACTCATGACGCACACTGGACTGGCGAGACTCCATGAGATGCGTCAAGATTTTCAAATTCTCACTCCTCTCATCCAGAATCCACTTATCCCTCTAGAACCACTTGCGACATATGGTAGAGCCCTTGAGAGTGGCTATACTCTGGTGAAAAGTATTGATGTGCTCAAAGAACAAGAAACAGAGGCGATGCATTGGAAAAGTGTTGCTAAGACGACGAGTATTTTTCCTCTTGTAGATGGTGTATTTCACTGGATAGAGAGTATTGATAAGGATATAAAATCACTTCTCGAGATGGTACAGACTCAAGGGGATTTTGATACCACACTCATAGGAGATTTTTGGTCAAGCATCCAACGCTATCGAGAGGCATGGTATACTCTCCTGGGGAGAGATGGTCCTACACGCATCCTCCTGCTGAATCAAAATAGTGACGAGCTTCGTGCTGGTGGAGGTTTTCCGGGGACAGCTTTTATCATCGAGTTTGATGCAGGGAAGATGACACGCTTTCAATTCTACGATATCTATGCGCTCGATTGGCATCTTCGTGGGTATCGTCCATCACCTGAAGGCATTAACCGTTTCCGTTCACTCGATTTTCCTGGAAAACCTGTCGAATTTGAAATCCGAGATGCGAATTACTATCCACGATTTCATGAGAGTGCTATAAAACTCAACGAGCTCGCTCAAGAGGCGGGTATAGGAAAGGTAGACCTCGTCGTCGGTATCAATCAGAAATTTCTCGAAGATATCGTCCGTCTCGTGGAACCAATCAAAATAGAGGGGATACCCATAGCCATCGATCATAATAATGTCACCCTGATACTCTCGATGCTGGTCGAATGAAAAAAAACACTCGTCGGTACTCCAAAATGAACGGTAAAAATTCTTGCTGATACACTCCTCGAGGCGTTGATAACAAAAGACAAACAACAACAAGCACTGATGTCATTTGTATCACATGTCTATCAAGGGGAATTCGTCGTTGGTTCGAGTCGTCCAGAGATACAAAAAGCTGTTGATGCTCTTGGTATTTTTGATCGATGGCAGACAAAAAAATGAGACTGGGTGTATCCGCTCTTCACATCGATTTCCCGCAATAAATCCGATCGACTGATGGAGAGAACATTTGAAATCAATCATACCAGTCAGTGTGAACGGACTCTCACGCTTCGTCAGAAGCATTGGTTCGACCTCATCGAGGCAGCGCGAATACGTTCGCTTGCTCATGAACTCGGACTGGATGATAAGATCAAAACTCTTCTCCCGATTCAGGGCGGAGGAGATAATGTTCAATATCTGCGTTTTATCTTGCCTCCTGGGACGAAACTCCTCCAAAAATCTGACCCTGATTTTACTCTTCAGGAAACAAATACACTCTTTACAACTATTCATGGCTATGAGACGACCAGTCCTGGTACCACGAAGACGATGAGTATACGCTATATGCTCCCAGCGTGATACTGTGATGAGAAGACAGAATTTTTCAAGCAACCAGGCCTCAGAAATACTCGAGTGGTTATTCAAAAAAACGGTGAAAAAGTGTATCAAAAATTTTATGAATAACCTCTTTCGAAGAAATAAAGTTGTAGAAGGTAGAAGGTAGAAAGGAATTTTTATAATAAACTAATAATCTGCTCTATCTTCTATTCTCTACCTTCTACCTTCTCATAATTTTTCACTTTATGTTTACGCTACAATACTTCAAAATTCCAAAAATACTTTCTCGGAGTTATTGCACACGAGCACTCCAAGCACTTGAAAAAGTGGCCAAAGAGCCACAGCAAGGTATCATCAATCTCATAGTGATTGACGTGGATACGATGGCTCGAATGAATAAACAATTTCGCGGGAAGGAATTACCAACGGATATTTTGACGTTTTCTTATCTAGAAAAAATGAAGAATGTTGGTAGAAGTGATTTACTGATAAAAGATTCCACCTCGCGTTCGCAAGCTCACTTGGCTGGAATGACGGAGGTCGTCGCGGGTGAAATCTATCTCTGTCTGGATAAAATAAAACTCTACGCAAAAGAGCGAGGCACTACGTACAAAGAACAACTCGAATATATCATCATCCATGGTCTCGTACACCTCATGGGGTATGATCATGAGACAGAAGAAGATGCGGAGAGAATGGAGTTAGTTGAGAGAAAAATACTTAAATTTTTAGAGTAAAATTTTTAAGCAGCATCCTGAAGAGGCTCGCCTCTCTTTATGCATGCTTGCAATACTCTTAAAAGTGTACTTTGATCTCATTCACCCAATTTAATTTTCTCACCTTCACGCATAAGTTTTCTAAAAATTGTTGCGACATCTTTTCAAATTGTATTCACTGAATCATTGACTAAAACAGATCCAGTAATTTCTGCTGTTCAGTTAACTCTCGCTGTAATAGCTAAACTTCCACCATCTTCTTCCTCGGATAAAAGATAGCATAGTGAATAATCTACTCATCCTGATTCATCGAGTATTGAAGAGATGTTTACACGAAATGAACGACCAAGACTTTCTACAGTAAATGAGCTTACCTCAGTTCTTCTCCCTTCTTCTTCTAGGTCGTAAGCACGATTAAATTGTATGACTCAATCGACTTTTAGTGCGTTTTCGTCTGGCAAAGGTGCATCAGAGTTTGTAGTTTCAGTATTCATTTGTATATTATAATTAATATTTATATATTTGCAATATTTATTTAAAATAAATTGCAAGTGTATTTTCACGCATGGTGAAGGGCTTTTGGTAAAGCAAATAAAATAGTGATAACAATCTACATTTCTGGATTGAAAAAAAGTTATGATTTTTCTCCTCTATTTTTCTGTCTACATTTGTGCTGTTTTTTTGTGATAAAAAATGAAGCAGTTTTGTGAGAGAAAAATATGAATGAAAAGAGGACTTTCATTTATATGGATTTTTTTCATATTGCAAGCGATTCTTCAAAGATTTTTTTGAGAGGGTTTTTTGAGACGATTATTTCATCCATTTTTGACGCTCAAAATCGTGCTCTTTTTTTCTTCCAAAAAACCTCCAGAATTCTGGAGGTTTTTTTGAGATAGATTTAATATTATTTGATCTCGTATCGGAGAGAGACTTCGATATTGATTTCTTGTGAACCAGCTTCTATGGCTGGAGCGACAGCGGCCTCACTTTTTGCCATATCCATCATGACGCCTCCACGAGCATAATTTGGACTATACATACCAGTATTTTCACTGATTTCGAGGAGTCGTCCGAGAGTAAAGCCACCCGCTTTTGCCATCTTCTCTGCTTTTGCTTGAGCTTTTTTGACAGCTTCTGCACGTGCAGTGTCTTCGAGAGTGTCACTGTTATCGATGGTGAACTGGATCTGTCCGACTGAATTTGCTCCACTTTTTACGACACCAGAGAGGAGGTCACTGATTTTTTTGAAGTCTCGGATTTTCACAAAAACAGTTTGCTGGACAGTATAGCCACTGATTTTTGACTCTGATTTACATGCTTCACCCTTTTCGCTATATTCACACTCAGTATATGAATAGCGAGGATTGATGCTGTATTGTGCTGTTTTGATGTCTTTTGGATCGATACCTTGTTTTTTGACGAAATCAATGGCTTTATTCATCTTTTCAGCATTCTCTGTCTGGAGCTTCGCGACATCTGTGTCTCACTCAGTGATAACATCAAATGAAAATGATGCTATGTCAGGGGTTCCAACAGCTTTACCAGAACTGGATACATAGAAACTACGGAAATTGGTCGGTTCACTCGAGCGGTCGTAGGTCTCAGATACACGAAATAAAATATAACTTCCAAAACCAATGGCTACGATCATGACGAGACCGAGCAGATTTTTCACAAGAGCATTCATAAGAGAGAGGATAAAAAATTACTCATAGAGTATAGCGGGATTATCAGTATCCAAAATACAAAACCTTGATTATCACTGAGTTATTTTCCGCCTACAATCTCCACCACTTTTTCTCGCGAAGTGTGACCATGGAGTATAGTGATATGAGATTTTGGCACATCGAAAAATTCTGAGAGCGCTTCTATGAGTCCACGATTTGCTTCACCATCGACGGGCTTTTCTCGGATTTTGACGACAAGTGACTTCTCCCCAAATAAATCTTCCACCCACTGAATAGATTCTTTTCTGCTTCCTGGTTTGACGTGGACGGTGAATTTCATTGATTAGAAAAGAATTAATCCGTCATACCCTGCACTCAATGATCTATTAAATGCTGCAATATAATCCTGTCTATAGGTAACATATTCCACTCTTCGGAGATGTTATCTATATCTCTCAACATAACTACTCGTCAATCACGCCCACGGTATGTCTTGCCAGGATCTAGATTACTATTTCAAAATATCTGTATAAAAAAAGCGTACGTTCCATTTCGTAATACAGTCAGAATAAGAAATGGCTCTCCTATTGGATCACCAACCAATAATCCTATTTTTCTTTGCACGATATTTCTGTGAGGTTCTATATATGGGCCAGTTGTAGTAACTGAGAATTTATCGCCTCCTTGTAATGATACTAACATTTGACCATTCTGATACACAACCGTAGCATTTTGTAAAATTATATGATTTCAATAGGGTTCATTTTCTCCAAAATTTCTTAATTCAAAATTCACTCTTCATCCTATTTGTTTGGGTCTAGAGTAGTTGTTTATTAAAAATCTTCATCATTTTTACGAGTTTCTTGAACATATCTTCTTTCATTACTCTGACATTGTATCGAAATTCAGATTCTTTCAAATGATAGAGAAAATATTG
>Ga0247838_1002174_pt1 | contig 25801 bp, 20 predicted proteins | sample LaCruzMarch2015__5_FD_189097 | JGI IMG/M metagenome (GOLD analysis project Ga0247838, IMG submission 189097) | Freshwater microbial communities from meromictic Lake La Cruz, Castile-La Mancha, Spain - LaCruzMarch2015_15m | ecosystem: Environmental > Aquatic > Freshwater > Lake | place: Spain... | reverse complement strand
ATAAATATATGTTACAATATGCAAATTAATGTATCTGCATTTGTCACAATAATAATAACGAATAAAAATTCCGAAATTATGCATTTTTCAACTTTTTGAAAAATGGACTTTTCGGATGGGACTCAATGTTACAATTATGAATAATACTTCAAATAACAAGTTTGTTCACAACAAGCCAATAGTCGAGTTTTATCAAGCAATTTATGAGTATGCTACAGACGGTATTGTTGTTCTGGATAAAAATGGCAAGTACAAGTATGTAAGTTCATCGGCTACACGTATTTATGGCTATAGTTTCGACGATTTGGAAGATTTAGATCCACAAATGCTTACTCACCCAGATGATTTGCCAAGCTTACTTCCTAAACTCTTAGAACTAAAACATACACCTAATGCTCAATTTATTAGCGAATATCGTTTCAAGAAAAAAACAGGCGAATGGACTTGGATAGAATCTACATTTACAAACCTATTAGATAATCCTAATGTTCAAGGTCTAGTTATTAATTTTAGAATTATTGATGATCGTAGGGCATACATTGAAAGATTAAAATATATTACTCACTTACAAACTGTAGTGATTGATATTGGACACAATTTAATGAATGCAACTAAAGGCGAGTAGAATAAAATAAAAAGCGAAGCTTTGGAAGTTTTAGGTAGATTAATTGATGCTGACAGAACATATATTTTTAGTTACGATTATAAAAAAAATATAGCTATAAATACACATGAGTGGTGTAAAGATGGAGTAGAACCTCAAATTTCGAATTTACAAAACGTTCCGTTTGATGTAATGAGCTATTGGCCAGTGAAGCATGCTGCAGGTGAGGTTATTGAAATACCTGATATGGATTTAGAGCCAGATCAAGATGTTAAACAAGCACTGAGTGAGCAAGGTATTAAAAGTGTTATAGCAATACCAATTTTACAGCAATCGAATTGTATTGGTTTTGTTGGTATAGATTCGGTTAACAAATTGCAAATTTTTGATATTAATATTGTAAATATTCTGAAGCTTTTCACTCAACAATTGTCTGATTATTCTAAGAGTCAGAACGATGAATCGCTCATTGTTGCAAACGAAGCACGCTACAGGTTAACACAAGAGGTTGGCGAAATAGGTAGTTGGGAATATTGTATTAAAACTAATGAATACTGGAATTCACATCAACTTAGGAAACTTTTTGGAGTTGAAGACGTAAATCAGACTGATGCTGAAGAGATTAATCGACAAATTATTGCTACAATTGTAGATTATCAAAATATTGAACATGCACTAGTTAGTGCAATTGAACAACAGATTCCGTATTCGGTAGAGTTTGAAATTATTCGAAAAAATGATAACCAACAACGATTATTGTATAGTAAAGGAGAATTGGTACAAGATGATAATTGTGAATTTACGGTGGTAAGAGGTATTACACGCGATATAACCAATGAACGTGAAAACGAATTCAAACTTAAACAATCCGAAGCAATTTTAACTGCTACACTCCAACATTCAAGATTTAGCATTTGGAGTATTGATAATAATTATAAACTCTTGTATGCTAATCAGAAATTTATTAGTGAATACAAAGCATCGTTTGATATTGAACTTAAGGTAGGCGAAAGCATAATATCTTTTTTGCCAGAGCCAATAAAAAATACTTGGGTTGAAATGTATGACAAAGCGCTCAGTAATAATGCATTTGTTGTAGAAATACCTGTTGTATATGATGATATCGAAATTTATACCGAAGTATCAGCTACACCTATAGTGGTTGACGGCGTGGTAGTTGGAGTTTCGTTTTATGGCGTAAATATTACAGAACGCAAACAAGATCAACTAAGTTTACAGGAAAAAACGGTGAGTTTGTCTACGAATGCCATTAATCTAAAAAAAATGCTCGATGCTGCGGCACATTTTATTAAACCTACAGATAAAAAAGTAAATTATAACTTTATAACGCGAACTTTATGCGAGATAACTTCCTCGAAAAGTGTTATACTTAATATATACGATAGGGATTATTCATACACGAAATCAATAAGTGGTATTGATAAAATAAGAGAATTAACGCAAAAATACCTGGGATTTGATGTGTTTGATAAAAGGTGGAAACGTAATCAGAGTATTGATGAAATGTTACAAGCCAATTCCATAAATCGTTTAAAAAACCTCACTGAACTAACCAAATTTGATTTTAGCGAAAAAATTTCAGCTCTAATTGAACATGTATTTAAGTTGGGAGAAGTAGTTTTAGTGTCCATAACTGGCAATAACAGAATAGTAGGAAATCTTATTTTTATTTATGAAGAAAAAGCAAGATTCGAAAATCCTGAATTAATCGAAATGTTCAGTTATCAACTAGGTCAGTATATTGAGCGAACAAATGCGGAGGTAGCGCTACTTAATAAAGTGGACGAAATGGAACGTTTCCATAGGTTGACTGTAAATAGAGAACTGAAAATGATAGAACTTAAAAAGGAAATAAACGATTTGCTACAGCTAGCAGGTAAAGAACCCAAATATAATATTATGGGGTGATTTAATAATTTGTATCTGCCCCAAGCCCCTAAAGGGGATGTGAAGCTACTATCATCTACGAAATTTTGAATAATTTATTAAATATGACTTTTATAATAATTAAATAAGCTGCTATAATGCAACAATTTGACTATACTGAACTAATTGAAATAATACAACAAAAAATTGATGTATCAGCTTACAGCATTGGTTTTATCAATAATGTAATAACCACGCGAATGGAACAACTTAAAATTGAAACACCATTTATGTATGCAGCAATTATTAGTCATGATGAGTCGGAAATTGAAAAGATAAAAGCCAATTTGACAAACTCGCACAGTTTGTTTTTTAGAAACAGACTCACTTTTGAGACTTTACGTCAGGTATATTTGCCTGTGATTATGACTCAGAAAAAGGACGAAGATGAAATTAGAATTTGGTCGGCAGGTTGCGCAGGTGGTCAAGAGCCTTATACATTGGCAATATTGATGGAATCAGTAATAAATAATTGGAAATCCGAACTAAAATATCGTATATTTGCTACCGATTCAAATTTTAAAGAAATAGAACGTGCTGTGCTTGGTATTTATTCAAAAGCTGACATAGTTAACCTTACATGGCACGAAATAGATACATGGTTCACACATAGTGCCAAGCGATACTCACTTGTGCCACAATTGAAAAAAAACGTTCAGTTTGAACTTTTCGACTTATTCGATAATGATTGTAATTGTCCACGCACCAGTATTTTTGGCGGGTTCGATATCATTATGTTAGCCAATGTGTTGATTTATTATAAAGAAGAAATGCAAAACAAATTATTAAAACGACTAAAAAGTTGTAAAACAAAACAAGGAATTATTATAACAGGCGAAACCGAACGGGAGATTTTTCTTCGTAATGAATACGTAGAACTGTATCCTAATTCGTGTATTTTTCGATAGATGGTAGGCAGACAATACCTTTAAAAGTTTTAATTACAAAAAAATAGAATCACATGAAAATAAAGAATTTAAGTATAGGTGGCCAATTAATTATTGGTTTTTCAATAATTTTATTGGCAATATTTACCTTGGCTTTTATAGCACATAGCCAAGGAAGTACACTACACGAGCAGACCGAAATCATGTATAAACATCCGCTTGCAGTACGCCGAGCAATAGCAGATGTAGAAATTAATATTTTAAAAATGCGCCTCGCCACGCGCGATATTATGCTTGCTACTACTGATAATGAAAAGGAAGCTGGTTTATTGACTATTCAGCAAGCCGAATTAGAGGTTGAAAGAAGTTTTAAAATAATAAATGAAAAGTATTTGGGTTCAAAAAAGCATGTAGATGAAGCTTATGATGCTTTTAAGATTTGGGATAAATTGCGCGAGAAAAACATCCAAAAGGCACTGAATGGTAAAATTGTAGAAGTAAAAAATAGTATTGCTGTGACTGGTGATATAGGCAAACTGCGCGAAGACATGCTTCGGAAAATACAAGTTATATCTGATTTTGCATTAAACAAAACAGTTAGTTTAAACCAAACCTCTGCAACAGTTTCAGAACAATTATCAACCCAACTTATAACTATTACATTCATTGTTATTATCTTAACGTTTTTTATTTCGGCGTATTTAGTTTATATTATCCGAAAACCACTTTTGGAAATAATAAATGTTGCAAAGGCTTATCGATCAGGGGATTTGGAAGCTCGAAGTAAAAATGAATCGAATAATGAAATTGGCAATTTAGCAAGTGCTTTCAACGATTTACTTCACACTATACGCGATGAAAAAGTAATTTCTAATAAAATTGAACGGATTTCGGATGCTATGATGATGATAGATAATTCACATAGTTTCTTTAAAGAATTTTTACCTGTATTTGCTAAGGAGACCAACTCAGTGTTAGGTGCTTTTTATATGATTAACGATGCCAAAAACGGGTATTATTTGTACGAATCGGTGGGTTTAAGCCCCGATGCTGAAAAACATTCGTTTTCGGCATCAGCTCTCGAAGGTGAGTTTGGAGCTGTGTTGGCTACAGGTAAAACACAATATATCAAGAGTATCCCATTGCAAACAAGTTTTGTTTTTAATGCTGTTAGTGGTACTATGGTCCCTCGCGAAATAGTAACAATTCCAATTATATCGGGCAGCGAAATTGTTGGTGTTGTATCGTTGGCATCATTGCGAAGTTATCCGATTGAAATTGTTCAATTAATATTTAAAATGAACGACTTGCTAAATGCTCGTATTGTAGGCATTTTAGCTTATCGTTCTATACGTAGAGCATCTGTTATTCTACAAAATCAAAATCAGGAATTAGAGTTGCAACGTCAAGAATTGAGTCAGCAGGCTGCCGAAATGGCTCAGCAAAATGCCGAACTTGAGATTCAAAAGTTGCAACTGACCGAAGCAAGCCGATTGAAGACAAATTTCTTATCCAATATGAGTCATGAGTTACGTACACCACTTAACTCTGTTATTGCCCTATCGGGCGTGCTCAATAGGCGTTTGAAAAATCAAATTCCAGATGACGAATATGGTTATTTAGGAGTAATAGAGCGAAATGGTAGGCTTTTGTTATCGTTGATAAACGATATTTTAGATATTTCGCGCATTGAATCCGGACGCGAAGAAATTGAAATAAGCGATATTGATACCACCGAAATTATAGCTGATGTAGTTGAAATGATTCAACCACAAGCTGTTGAACGAAAAATTAAACTTGTACAACATCAAGCAGAAAAAGCAATTTTAATTAAAAGTGATAGTAAAAAAATACGACATATACTTCAAAATTTGATTGCCAATGCAGTGAAGTTTACCGAAAAAGGTTCGGTCGAAATTAGTATCGCGGATGCTGATAAAGCAGTTAAGATACTAGTTAAAGATACAGGAATTGGGATTTCGGACGAACATATTGCACATATTTTTGACGAATTCCGTCAGGCCGATGGAACTACTTCGCGCCGATATGGTGGTACAGGATTGGGATTGTCTATTGCCCGTAAGTATGCCCGTTTGTTGGGTGGCGAAATTACAGTTGAGAGTGTGCTCGAGGTTGGGTCAGTGTTTACATTGGTGTTACCAAAAATTATAAACGATGCTGTAAATGCCAAAAAAGCTGACAAATCATTCGAAATGCCAAAGCCTATTAGTCAAATTATGGACAGCTCGAATATCAAGGGTAAGCATATCTTATTGGTCGAAGATAGCGAACCTGCCATTATTCAGATAAAAGATATGTTGGAAAGTAATCATTATCGAGTTACAGCAGTTCGATCGGGTGCTGATGCATTGGATGCCTTAAGCCATTTTACACCCGATGCAATGATACTCGATTTAATGATGCCCGGAATGGATGGATTTGAGTTGCTCGAAAAAATAAGAAATTTTGAAAAAACAAAAACAGTTCCTGTGCTTGTTTTAACTGCCAAACATATTACTTCCGATGACATTAAAAGCCTTAAAAACAATAATGTACATCAATTAATACAGAAGGGTGATGTTCAAAAAGAGGCATTGATACAGGCAATATATAATATGGTTGTAAAATCAGCAACTACTACCAAGCCTGAAATGCAAAACGCTGAACCCGTAACGCGAAATGCTGAACTCAAATCGCCCAAAGCGCAAGCTGATACAAAAAAAACAATATTAATAGTTGAAGACAATAAAGATAATATGATTACCGTTAAAGCTGTAATAGGTAATATGTATAAAGTTTTAGAAGCGGTAAATGGAATTCAAGGAATAGAAATGGCTATGGAGCACAAACCCGATTTAATTTTGATGGATATAGCCTTGCCCGAAATGGATGGTATTCAGGCATTCAAAAAGATAAGAGCTAATCCATATTTACTCCATATTCCCATTGTGGCACTTACAGCTAGTGCTATGACATCGGATCGCGAATCTATTTTATCGCATGGTTTTGATGCTTACTTAGCAAAACCAATTACCGAAAGTATATTTTTCGAAACATTAAATCAGATAATGTATGGAAAGTGAAAAATTGAAAATCTTAGCAGTTGATGATGTTTACGATAATCTAATTTCGTTAAAAGCACTTATTTTAGAAGCGTTCCCAATAGCCGATATAGTTTTTGCATTATCGGGCGCCGAAGCCATTTACATGGCCAAAACTATTGTACCCGATATGATATTGCTGGACGTAGTAATGCCCGAAATGGATGGTTTTGAGGTATGTAAACAGTTGAAATCAGATGAGACATTGAAAGATATCCCTGTAGTATTTGTTACTGCATTGAAGGGCGATAAGGAGAGTAGAATTAAAGCGTTGGAGGTAGGTGCCGAAGCTTTTTTGGCAAAGCCAATCGACGAAAGTGAACTGGTGGCACAAGTGCGCGCAATGGCTAAAATTAACGAAGCCAATAAAATGCGTCAATTGCAGGAAGCCGAATTAACCAACATGGTTGCCGAAAAAACAGTTCAACTTGAGTTTAATAATGTGGCCAATCTGAATCTGTTGGAAGATTTAGAAAAGGAAATTGCTGCACGCAGAATAACCGAAAATAAGTTGGTTCGAAGCGAAGCACGATTGCGCAGAGCCGAATTGGCTTCAAAGTCGGGCAACTGGGAGTTCGACCCTGATACCAAACAATTTTTATTATCGGATGGTGCTGCATTTGTATTGGGCTTGGCAAATGCCGAAGTAAATTACGATGCTTTTGTATCATTAATTGTTGAATCCTATAGGCCTGAATTTGAGTTGTCGCTAAGTAAATTGTGTGAACAAAATACACCTTTTAATTTAGAAGTTAGAATGAGTGTATTATCTGCTTCCGAAATAATAGATGTACGCATTTTTGCCATTAAAGAGCACGATGAGCATGCTGTATTTGGTGTGCTGCGTGATATTACGGAGCAGAAACGTACTCGTCAAGATATTCTACGGTCGGAGGCAGAGTTTCGTTCAGTGTGGGAAAGCTCAAGCAATGCACTGCGCCTAACCGACGAAAATGGGGTAATTGTACGTGCCAACAAAGCGTATTGTGATTTATTTGAAGTAGAGGAAAATGAAGCAGTTGGTAAGTTGATGTCCAATTTTTATCATCAAGATAATGAAATACATGAGTTGCAAAAATATAAACTCAAGTTTGCAAATAACCAAATAGACAAAAACAAAGAAAAAGAAATATTACTTTGGAATAACAAAAAGAAATGGGTAGAGATAAGCAAAACCTATATAGCTCCAAATGATGGAACTAAGCTGCTACTTACCATATTTAATGAAATAACTACACGTAAAGAGGCTGAGCTTACACTAGCTCTTAGCGAAGCTAAATACCGTGGGTTAATGGATAATTCGCCCGAAGGAATTACAATTTATGTAGATGGGAAAATTGCGTACATAAACAAGGAAGCTATGAATGTGATGCGCGCCAAAGATAAAAGCGAATTGCTTGGCCGGTCATTGTTCGAATTTATTAAACCCGAAGAGATTCCACTTATTATAGAACGTATGCAGTTTGTCGCTATGACACCTCTCTATATGTCGCTGCCATCGGTCGAAGAAAAATACTTGCGCTTGGATGGAACCGAAGTGTATGTGGAAGTAAAAGTGATGCCAATAATTTTCGACGGTCAACCTGCAGTTCAAATATCAGGACATGATATTAGCGAAAAGAAAATTGCGCGCGAAGAAATTGAAAAAAACAGAAAAGAACTAAAAGCCATTTACGATAATGCACCTGTAATGATGTGTTTGGTAAATAATAATTCCGAAATATTATTTGCTAACAATGCATTAAATACTTTTGTAGATGAATCAGGAAATCTATTAGGTTTAAATAATGCATTCGGTAATGTAATTGATTGTATAAATTCATTTACAAATCCTGAAGGATGCGGACATAGTATTGCGTGCAATAACTGCATTCTTCGTCATACTATCGAAACTACTTTCAATACTGGTTTTGAGCATCGAGATATTGATGTTCAAACTACTATTGTAAGGCATGGTGTTCAAAAGAAAGTATCTCTTTTAGCATCTACATCATTAATAGATGATGGTGGTGAAAAGCGTTTATTGCTTTGTATGACCGATATTTCAGCTCGCAAAGAAGCAGAAAATTCATTGCTCCAAAGTGAAACATTGCTACGCACATTTATCGATAATATACCCTTTGGAGTATGGGCGCGCGATATGAATGATAAGATAATTATTCAAAACTCAAAATTGGTCGAAAATTTTGGTGACATAATTGATACTGATGTTAAGCATTATTCCAAAAAGGACAAGCAAACAGCTAAAAAATGGGATGCAACCAATAGGCGTGCGTATGCGGGTGAAATTGTAAACGAAGAGGTAGTTTATACTGTAAATGGAAAACCTGCACCATTTCAGAATATTGTCTTTCCTATTCGTTCCGAAAATAATACTTTTGGTATTGCCGGTATTAATATTGATATTTCCGAACGCCTTAAAGCGCAAAAGGAATTGATTGATTACCAGCATCAGTTAAAAGATTTTGCTTCGCATTTACAAACTGTACGTGAAGAGGAACGCATAAATCTAGCGCGTGAAATTCACGATGATTTAGGCCAAATACTGGTGGCTATTAAGTTCGATTTGGGCATGCTGGGTATAAAATCCAAAAAATTTGTAAAAGAAGAAGCTGCAGCCGATTTTCAAACACAGTTTAAGCGATTGGAGGGTTTTGTAAACAATACCATTAAGAGCGCTCGCCGCATAATGACTGATCTTCGTCCTGAATTACTTGATATGGTTGGTTTGGTCGAAGCTTTTAATGAGCATATTAAAGCATTTAACGAAAGGCAAATAATACATTGTGAATTTATAAATAAAACAACTACTGTTGAAATTGCTCCCGAAAAATCTATTGCTCTGTTCCGTATTCTTCAAGAATCGCTCAATAATGCTGTAAAACACTCACAAGCATCGTTAATCGACGTTGAATTGGGTTGTGATAATAATATAACCTATCTCCAAATTACTGATAATGGTGTAGGGTTTGATTTATCCATGAAAAAACGCAATGATTCTTATGGCCTTACCGGCATGAAAGAACGGGCATACTTGCTCGAAGGAAAAGTTGACATTTGGAGCGAACCGGGCAAAGGTGTAAAAATTAGAGTGGAAGTTCCTGATAGTTTAGACGCTTAAATTTCCTCTTTTTCAATGCTTTGTATAACAAGTCCCGCTATGGTCATTCCAAACATGGCAGGCATATACGAGGTTGTGCCATTTACTTGTGCTTTGAGGCTGCACCACTCGTGATTTACCAAGTCGGGGTCGCCTGGTCCTTCAAGTGCTTTGGGGCAAAGGCATTTTTCGGTACCGCAGGCAGCGTTTTCGCCTTTGTTTTTGAGTAGCTCGTCGCTATAAACGCACATAAACTTTTTGCTTGTTCCTCCCATTTTTTTTAATCTACTACGTAAAGCAGCTCCTAGCGGACAGCCTTGTACTTTCCAAAATTCAGCTACTTTTATACGAGTTGGGTCCATTTTCAGAGCAGCTCCCATCGACGAAAAAAACCTGGCCTTGGTTTTAGTGGCTGTTTGTATTAAATGTACTTTGTTGGATAAACTATCAATGGCGTCGATAATATAATCGTATGTATCAAGTTCAAACGATTCAGAAGTTTCGGGGCTATAAATTTTTTGAAGCGCGGTGATTTCGGCTTTAGGATTAATTTCTAATAAGCGCTCCTTTAGAACTTCTGTTTTTACTTTTCCTACGGTTTTGGTAGTTGCTAGTAATTGTCGGTTTACATTAGTAACGCAAACCCTATCCGAATCCACTATAGTAAGTTGATTAATACCCGAGCGAACCAAGCTTTCGGCACACCAACTACCTACACCACCAATTCCGAAAATTATAACTCGTTTTTGAAATGCTTTTTCGATAAAACTTTTTCCTAACAATAATTCAGTACGTTGGAAAATTCCTTTTTCTATTCCCATATCCTTTTTATAGCGCTTTTAGGCTACAAAGTTATGCCTTTTTTCTAATTTGTACAAGTTAAATGCTTTGTGATTACTGCTACCTTCTTAATATCAGTTAAAAAGCAATCTAAAACATTCAAATTACTAAAAAATAGCACTTACAAAGAATTTAATCTTTTAAAAAAATTATCTTTGTATCAGAATTAACAAATGAAAATTATGCTACAAGCATTTATAGTGTCGGCTATCTTACTGATAATAGGAGTTTTGATACTAGGATTTAGAATTTTTTTTATCAAAGGAGGCGAATTTCCCAATATTCATATTGGAGGAAATAAAGCATTGAAGGACAAAGGAGTACACTGTGCAACTACCCAGGATAGGGATGCACAAAAAGCAAAACCAATTAGCCGAATTGATTTATACAACGAAGTTTCAAAATTATAATTTTATAAGAACAGCATGAAAAATCTTTCACTCATTTTAAACGGCGTTTTAGCCATAGCAGTTATTGTATTGTTTGTAAAAGTGTTTAGCAGCAATGCCGGTAGTTCAAGCAAATCTGCTCCATTTAGCAAAGAAGAAATTAAAGCCGGAAAATTGCCAATTGCTTACATCAATGTCGATTCATTATTGTCGAATTACCAGTTTGCAAAAGATGCTAACGAGTCATTAATTCGCAAACAAGAAGATTCACGATTAGATATAAATACCAAAGCGCGTCAATTACAACAAGAAATGGCCGAATTTCAACGTAAGTTGGAAGCCAATGCGTTTTTAAGTCGTGAGCGTGCCGAGCAAGAACAAGCTCGTTTGGTACGTCGTCAACAGGATTTGCAACAGTTGGATGGTAAGCTAAGTCAACAAATTATGCAAGTTCAGCAAAAAATGAGTGAGCAATTGCGCGACACTATTAATGCGTTTCTGAAACAATATAACAAGGATAATAAATACGAAATGATAATTAGTAATACGGCTAGCGATAATGTTTTGTTTGCTCAAAAAGGCTACGATATTACTGTTGAAGTTACTAAATTGCTTAACGAACGCTTCAAAGCTAAAAAATAAATTGCAATTTTAAGTTGATAAATTCATAATCTTAAAAAGGGCTGTATCGTTTGTTGATACAGCCCTTTTTAATGTACATTTAATGACTTCCTCGAACTTCGTTTGATTGATTGGCGGATTGTTGCGGCTCGCGTACAAACATCCAAAATAGCACCGATACGGCAACTAATAACCCGCATATTATATACAAAAGTTGATAATTCTCGGTCTGTTTAATTACATTGGCCACTCCATTACTCATCATTTGCGGAAGCACCACTGCTAAATTGAAAACTCCCATATACAATCCCATTTTAGCTGGATTAACTCGCTCGCTCATAATGGCAAATACGATAGATATTACTGCCGACCAGCCTATTCCGACCAAAAACATGCCGATGTAAAAATCAATTTCGAGTTTTCCTAATAATGCTATGTAAAAATAGCCAACAACGGCAAAGCTAAGTGCCGAAATGTAGGTTTTAACGCGTCCTATTTTTCGTGAAACCGATTGAAGAAGTAGGGGAAATACAGCTCCAACAAAGTTTAGGATCAAAAATCCAAGCGAAACAATATTGCCAACAGATGCATCGGCTGATTGAGTAACACCCGTTAATGCTTGTGCAAACCAATTGGCAGTGAGCGTGCTGATTTCAACATTAGGAAGAATTTGTTTCTCGATAAAAAAGCCGGAAATGATAAACATGCTTTGAAATGCTACCCATGTAAATGAGTGTGCTAGCATTATTTTGTGAAATTCGTTTTTGTTCGAAACATTTTTTAATCCTTTGATTATAAGTGTTATGCCTATAACGATAGAGTAGGCAAGTGCGGCAATTAAAATGGGATTATGATATGGTGCAAGCGACTCGTTGAAATGATTTACAACACTAAAAACACCAAATACCAAAAAGCCATACAATGGGAAAATTTCTTTCAGTATTTGATTTACACCAAATTTCTCGGTCGATTCTGAATCGGCTTCCACCTCTTTTTTTTCTTCGATAAAAAGTATTGGAAAAACTGCTGTTGCAAAAACCAAAAATGCAGCAATAAAAAGCAGGGTTTCGTTACCAAAAACCATGGATAGAAAGTAAGCAAATACGCCAAAAAATCCGGATACAATTTGCATCCATACAAAGCCCGCCATGCGTATTTTTCCCTCAGGCGTTAAATCGGCAATTATGGATCGGGCAGGATTAAAGGTTACATTAACCGATAAGTCAAGAAAAAGTGCTATTATTGATGCAATTATAATAATATCGGTAATGCCCGTGATTTGCGAAATTTCGCGGATATAAGGCAAAGCCAGAAAAGCCAACGTACTAATCATACCGCCTATCATTATAAACGGTCGCCTACGGCCACCCATAAACCAAACATTATCGCTGACTAATCCCACAATTATTTGTCCGAAAATTCCGGCTATAGGACCTGCCAACCATACAAATGCGACTTCGTGAATATCGAGATTGTATTTTTTGGAAAGTATCCAACTAAGTGCAGCAATTTGAGTGGAGAGCGCAAATCCAACTGCCGTAGCTGGTAAAGCTAATAATGCCAAAAATGGATTGCTTAATTTTTTCTGAATGTTTAACATGGTTTTTTATTGTTTCACGTTTAAAAAATGATTCTGATTTTAAAGTTACAATGTTAGCTTTTTTTCGTGAGAATTATCAAAACTACGCTATTTTTGATTGAAAAAAGAACTGCAAACGTTTGTTGAAAGTGTAGTTGGAAATAAATAAATTTGTATTTAATCCTACTTTGACAGATTGTAATGTTTAAAAAATTAATAAACTAATCGATAGTAACTTCAAGTCCCCTTTAGGGGATTTAGGGGCAGTTTTAAAACGATTTTTTACTGCCCCAAGCCCCTAAAGGGGATGTAAAATACCTACGTCTCTGAAGTTTTAAATATTTTATTATAATCTGTCAAAGTAGATTTAATTAATTGTCTCAAAAAACAATGATGTTAAACGGGATACAGCATAGTTATCAATTTCATTGCAATTTATTTCAATAAGCTGATTTAAGTAATTGTTTTTATCCGATACAGTTACAGAAAAAAAGCGTGCAAATATGCGTTGGTGCGACAAAATATGCTTAAAAGTTGATGTTGTAGAGCTAATTTCAATATTTTCAATATTAGTTAAAAAGTCATTCGTTCCAATTTCCTCCGGCTCGAAAAGTTTGTTGGATTCAATAAGTGGAAGTTCAAACAAATTTTGCCAAATATCCTTTTCGGTACGTTTTTGAATGTATATTTTTGATTGATATTGTATTAAAATATAATTGAAAAATCGCTCCCGAACTTTAGTTTTGGAGGCTTTAATTGGTAATTTATCAACCAAATCGAGCTTATATGCTTTGCATGTTTTCTGAAATGGACATGCGTTACAGTCGGGCTGAACAGGTATACACTGCAAAGCACCAAATTCCATAATTGCCTGATTGTGAATGCCAGGTGTACTTTTGTCGAGCATGTTGGTAGCTAATTCCGAAAATTCTTTTTTTGCTTTATTGCTGTCAATTGGAGTTTCGATGGCAAATAATCGTGAAAGTACCCGATAAACATTACCATCCACCACAGCATAAGCTTGGTTGTAAGCAAACGAACAAACAGCGGCTGCGGTATAAGCTCCAATTCCTTTTAACTGAACTATGTTGGTATAGGAGTCTGGAAACTTACCTTTGTGTTTTTCAGCAATTATTTGAGCTGTTTTGTGTAAATTGCGAGCCCTAGAGTAATATCCCAAACCTTGCCAGTATTTCAAAACCTCATCCTCATTGGCTATAGCTAGTGTCTTTACATCCGGAAATCGCTCTATAAAACGAAGGTAATAACTTAAGCCTTGATTGACACGGGTTTGCTGCAAAATAATCTCCGAAATCCAAATGCGATATGGATCTGAAATATCACGCCATGGTAATTCGCGTTTATTTGCTTCATACCATTTTATAAGGCTTTTGGATATGTATTCGTTTGACATAACTGCGTTTTTTATTCACCTTTAACGTGCGTCAAGCAACAAATGTTTTTTTGTAGCTTAAAAATAAAGTACCTTTGAGGTCTCAATTTTCAAAAGTACTACTTTATTTTTTAATTCAAAAATAAGATGACATTTAATCAATTAGGCATAAACGAAGCAATTGTACAAGCATTGCACGAAAATAAAATTACAGAACCAACTGATATCCAATTGCAAACCATACCTCATATTTTAAAAAACAAAACAGATTTGGTGGCTGTGGCTCAAACTGGTACAGGTAAAACAGCTGCATTTTGTTTGCCAATTTTACAATCAATCGATCCAAAAAATCCCAATATACAAGCTTTAGTACTTGTACCAACTCGTGAACTTGGTCAACAAGTAGCTCGTGAGTTTTTCCTTTTTTCGAAACATATTCCGCGAGTTTTTACTGAGTGTGTGTATGGTGGTGTTCCTATCGACGACCAAATAGCACGTTTGCAGCGTTCTACGCATGTGGTTGTGGCTACACCGGGTCGTTTACTCGATTTGCTTGACAGAAATGCACTGAAGTTGAACGAATTGAAGTTTTTGGTGCTCGACGAAGCCGACGAAATGATGAATATGGGTTTTAAATCGGATATCGATAGAATATTAAATTCGTGTAAGCAAGGAATTACAAGTTTACTTTTTACAGCCACAATGCCTGCAGATGTAACTGCAATTATTAAGGATTATTTGCGAGCAGATGCTGTTGAGATTCGAATAAATGCAACTGAATTTGTGAATCAGAAAATTGAGCACAATTACTTGATATTCAAGCAAGGTGAAAAGCTGGATTATTTGAAAGCTTTTTTATCGGCTCGTAAAGAGCAGCGCGGAATACTTTTTTGTAAAACAAAAACGGCAGCCAAACGCATAGCCAAGCAACTAGCAGGTTTCGAAGTAACGGCCGATGCGCTGCATGGAAATTTGAATCAGGAAATGCGTGATAAAGTGATGCGTGGTCTGAAAAATAACCGAATAAGCTTACTTGTGGCTACTGATATTGCCGCGCGAGGCATTGATATTAAAGAATTAGATTATATTATCCATTACCATTTGCCCGAAAAATCAGATCAGTACACGCATCGTAGTGGTCGTACAGCGCGTGCAGGGAAATCGGGTGTGTCGGTTTGTTTAATCAAAACGGAGGATTTACCTGATATCAAACAACTTGAAGCCGATTTGAAAATTAGTTTTTCGGAAGTTAAAGTGGAATTGCTGAACGAAGTTAAATTGACACATCCAATAGGTATTTTTTTGAATATTGGCATTACGCAAGGGTTTCTGAAAAGTACGCTTACCGATTTTTTGGTTGAAGAAACGGGAATTAGTGCAGGTGATTTGAAAAACATGAAAGTAGGAGATAGCTCTTGCTATTTCGAAGTTTCGGCTCGTTATGAGCAACAGATATTGATTAATTTAAAAGGTTATAAAGTTGCACATCGCAATATCAAACCCGAAGTAGTGTCGGTGTAAATAAAAGAAGGACTACTGAAAATTGAATTTCAATAGTCCCTAATCTAAAACTTAAAGATATAGTATGCAATATCTTACAAAAACCCTAATTCAAGTTGTGCTTCTTCGCTCATCATGCTTTTGTCCCAAGCAGGTTCAAAAACAATATTGACTTCTACATTTGATACACCCTCTACACTACCCGTTTTCATACGTACATCTTCAACTATAAAATCCACAGCCGGACAATTTGGTGCTGTAAGCGTCATGTCTATATCAAGTTGTCCGTTTTCTTTCATCTCAATTTTATAAATCAAACCTAAGTCGTATATATTAACAGGTATTTCGGGGTCGAAAACTGTTTTGAGCATTCTGACTATCTTTTCTTCGGTTTCTAAAAATTCGTTCATATTTAAATTGTTGTATGTTAATGTATTGTTTAAATCACTTTAATTATCTAACAAGTATTTCATAAAATAGTTTGTTGCATAATACACATTTTATAAACTAATGTTGATTTTACTCGCAACTCAAAACTCGTAACTCAAGACTCAATGAGTTTATCAAATTCAGGCAATGATGTTCCTAATTTACCATCAATAACCACTACTGCATTTACTTTTGCCTTAATAGCCAGTTTGTTATCTTCTTTTCGGTAAATGGCTTGATGAAAAACATATCGCACGCCTTCTTTTTGTACGTAAAGTTTTGAAATGAACGAGTCGCCTGGTCGGAGAGGAGTTTTGTAAGCAATTTCAATACTAGATACCATTGCATCGATGCCGCGGTTATGGAGCTCCGCAAAACTCACATTATTGGCTTCTAAAAACTCATGACGCGTATGTTCTAAGTAATTTTGATATACTGAATTGTTTACAACTCCTTGTATGTCACATTCGTAATCGCGTACTTTAAATTCTAATTCGTAAGTATACATTTTTTTTTAGTTAGTTTGGCTTCGCCGTTATTTGGCCCTGCCTGCCGCAGGCAAGTTCGCCGTCATTATTTATTATTTAATTGTCTTTTATTTTACAATTGACATACTGTAGTCAGTTGTCAATCGTCTGTTGTCCATTTAAAGCTGCAAAAGTACAAAAAAAAGCGCGTACAGCTTTGAAACTGCACGCGCTTTTACTACAAACATACCACACAACTATTTTTTCAATATTTTTACTGTGTTTTTACCTTCGTTGCAAACCACCTCAACCAAATACATACCGTTAGTAAGATGTGCAATATTGATTTCAGATTTATTAGTTGCACTCATTATTTTACCACCTTGCATGTTGTAAACATTTACTGTGTTTTGTCCATTTGGAGTGTTTATTATTACCTTACCACTTGTTGCTGTTGGGTAAACCTTTGAGTAATTTTCGGCCTCTGTTTTTTCAATTCCATTTGCAAAATTTATCTGACGATCAGTAAAAATCAGCACTTCGCCAGGTTTTACTTCAATTGGAGAATTGGCATAACCAACATAGTAAAGCTGACCAGTAAGTAAATTGTACCACGAACCTGTTTTTGGGAAATTTGGGAAAGCTGAGATATTTGAACTCGCATTAAAATTTCCTAAAGCAACTAAATTCAAATCATTGTGTGTAATTGCAATTCTTTTTCCAGCATCCCAGTCGCTTGCACTTCCCTGCATCGAAAGTATTCCTTCGTTGAACACAGTAGGATACATTTTTCGTAAGGTAATGATTTTTGATGAAGCGTCGTAAGCTGCTTTGCGATGTGCCAGATTTAACCAGCCCCAAGCCGAAGGTTTTGGGTTCGTACGTCCACCATTTGAATCGATTGAATAATCAAATCCCATTTCGCCAAATTGCCAAATCATTTTTGGCCCCGGAACAAGCATTGAGAAAGCAATATTTAATGGTACACGGCTAATACGATAAATTGAATCAGTTTTGATAACGCCATCGCCAAAAGATTTTGCTTTGTAGAAATTACGTTCTTCGTCATGGCTTTCGGCATATCCAATCCAGCGACGTGGTAAGGTGTTCATTCCACCAAAATCGCTATTGCTTGAAAATCCCATGGCTGCTTGCGAATACGAATTGTTTACATTGCGCCATAAATACATTCCTTTATTAGCTAAATCAAGTTCCTCATCATACGCACAGAAATGTTCTAAAATGAACATAATGTCATTTTTAACTTCTTTTGATGCATTGTAATATTCGGTAAGGTAATCAATTCTGGATTGGTCTTTAACCGACTCAGTACCTGAATTTTGAGTAAATCCTTTGGTTAAATCTAATCTGTAACCATCTACTTTATATTCCGTTAACCAGTATTTTAATACACGTTTAAAATACTCACGAGTAGGAGCGTAGCTGTGATCAAAATCGTTTAAAACACTAAATTGGTGTGGAGCAACTGCATTCATCCAAGGATTGTCTGCTGCAGGGCGACTATTTACACCATCCCAAAATAAGGCAGCAAATGGGTGCAATCCAGTTGATTGATTAAACACCACATCAAGGAATACGGCCATTCCACGTTTATGACATTCGTCAATAAATTTTTTGTAAGTATCCGGAGTTCCGTAAGCTTTATCTGGTGCAAAATAAAGGTTTGGATTATAGCCCCAGGAGTTATTTCCTTCAAACTCCTGAATAGGCATAAGTTCAATGGCAGTAACACCCAAGTTTTTAAGGTAATCGAGTTTAGCTATTGCAGCATTTAGCGATTTTTCGACTGTAAAATCACGCAATAACAATTCATATATCACCATATTGTCTTTCGATGGCATTGTAAACGAAGGTACTTCCCATGTGTATGTCGATGGCTTAGCTGTTTGAAATGTAGCTACTAAACCTTCGGTTTTGCCGCTAGGATATGCTTTTATATTTGGATAAATACTATAATATTCATTTATCCATTTGTCATTCCATGGGTCAAGAGCCATTTCGGTGTAGGGGTCAGCTATTTTTATAGTTCCATCTACCAGGTATTGAAAACCATATATTTTTCCGGGAGTAAGATCATTTAGGGTTATCCACCAATATTCACTATCCCTTTTTAGTTGGTAAGCATTTAATTGCGACCAGTCATTAAATTCTCCGATTAGGAAAACACTCGATTTATTTGGCGCATGCAATACCAATGTAACGCTTGTATTGCTTATATAATTAATACCAGGCAGTAATCCTGCCGGGCGTGCCTGATTTGTTACAGCTTCCGGAACGCAAATTTGGAGCGTATCGTAAAGCGTAGTTCCATTTAATGAAGCAGAGGCAATTAATGTGTAGTCGCCGGTGGTGCTAAATGTTTGTGAATGAGCAAGTGTAGTGGCTGCTGCAGCTGTTTTAACGCTGGCATTATTCATTTTAAGTTCAAGGTCGGCGGCCAATGAAGATCCAATCGTAAAATTAACAGTACTTCCAACTGTAACACTTTGGTTAGATGTAGGTGAAGTAAATGCAACGTTTAGTCCGGCATCATAAACGGTAACGAAAATGTCCGTTCCACCAGTATCTTTTCCTTCTTTTGTTTTTAAACCATTACGGAAAACCATAGCCAGTTTTTTTACAATTTCACCTGAGTTCAAACTGAAATAGGTGGTCATGCTAGGAACGATCATTAATTTCCATTTATTACTTCCAACTGAAGTAAGTTTGTACTTTTCAGAGTTGTCGCCCCATGTTGGTGCGTGTTTCCAATCACTATTGCTCGTGCTAGAACTAGTTATAACACCAATGTGAGCATAAATGCCATCAGTTCCTATATAGTCTTTAAGACCAGCAGTACCTTTAGTTGCATCGTAAGTTAGTTCTATAACTCCTGTATAATCTTTTGTTATAAAAACAGGATTTGAAGTAATTATTTGACTCCACAATGAAATGGTGAAGACCACAAAAAGTAGTGTAAAAATTGATTTTTTCATTCAATATTGGTTTTATATTTACGTTTGTATGTAGTTTGAAATTAAATTATTGGCAAATGTAAGCTATATTTTATTTCTGTAACGAATAACAATTTAAAATTGGCTTTGTTTTTATTGCAAACGATTGCAACACACTTTGAACGCATTCGTATTTGAATTCATCTTTACAATTTAAAAACAACGTATTTTTGTTCACAATAAATAGGTAGTCAAATTGTTTTTAATCAGAAATTAAAAAAATCACAATTAATGAAGTACTCAAAGAAATTAATCCTCGCATCTTTTATTTTATTATCAGCAAGTTACAAAGTTTCTTCATCCAGTTTTATCGAGCCTCCCACATGGTCAAAAAATGTAATTTGGTATCAGATTTTTGTAGAACGCTTTAATAATGGTGATAAAACCAACGATCCTACTGCCGAAAATACAACTGTTACCAATATGAACATTGTTCCTCCCGCCGGTTGGAAAGTTACAGAATGGACAGGTGACTGGTTTGAACTCGACAGTTGGATGAAAAATCAAAATTATCCGTTTAATGATTTATTGCAATATCGCCGCTATGGGGGTGATTTGCAGGGTGTTTTGGATAAACTTGATTATCTGACTGATTTGGGCATTACGGCTATATATCTGAACCCGATTAATGATGCTCCATCGTTACATAAATACGATGCCCGCAATTACCATCATGTTGATATTAATTTCGGACCTGATCCTGAAGGCGATTTAAAAATTATGGCAACCGAAAATCCTGCTGATCCAACTACGTGGAAATGGACATCGGCAGATAAACTGTTTTTAAAACTTATTGAAGAAGCACACAAGCGAAATATCCGGATAATAATGGATTATTCGTGGAACCATACGGGAACTAACTTTTGGGCATGGCTGGATATATTGAAAAATCAGTCGGCATCGCCTTATCGTTCTTGGTATAATGTTTCGTCGTTCGATAATTCACAAACTACCGAAAATGAGTTTAAATATGACGGTTGGTACGGAAATGCTTATATGCCTGAATTTAGAAAAACGGACATAGAAGGAAAAAGGGAGAATGGTAAATCCTACGAAGGCAATATGGATAATGGTGTGAAACAGCATGTTTTTGACGTGTCGAAACGTTGGTTGGCACCCGATGGCGATGCTTCGAAAGGTATTGATGGTTATCGTTTAGACGTGGCGGAACAAATTGGACTTGGATTTTGGCGGGATTATAGGCAGTTTGTTCGATCAGTCAAAGAAGACGCTTATTTAATTGGTGAAATCTGGTGGGAAAAATGGCCTGATATTTTGATGGATCCAACACCTTATATGAAAGGAGACATGTTTGATGCGGTTATGTATTATCAGGTTTATCGTCCGGCACGTTACTTTTTTGCAAACACAAAAAACGGAATTGATGCTGCACAGTTGAAAGATAGTTTACTGAGTCAATGGAAAAAATTAAAACCTGAGAATGTAAAAGCTATGATGAATGTTTCTTCGTCGCATGATGCACCGCGCTTACTCACCGATTTTTACAATGATAACAATTATAAATTTCATGCTAATCCGCTTGAGAATAAGGATTATAAAACCGGAAAACCGGATAAACAAGCTTACAAACGGTTACAACTTTATCTGGTGCATTTATTTACAACAGTGGGAGCTCCTCAAATTTGGAATGGTGAAGAAATGGGTATGTGGGGAGCAGATGATCCGTTTGGACGGAAACCACTTTGGTGGAAGGAACTGAAATTTCAACCCGAAAACAGGAACAATATTCAAAATCAAAAGCCTGTTTACGATAAAGTTGGCTTCAACGAAGCGACTTTTCAGTTTTACAAAAAACTAATAAAAATCAGGAAGGAAAATTCCGAACTTGTTGATGGCGAACTGAAATTTATTGTAACTGACGGCAAAAAGCTCGCTTATGAACGTTCGTTAAACGGCAATAAAATTCTGGTTTTGTTTAATGCAAGCGACTCGCCTCAGCAATTCAACATTCCAAGTGGAAAATATACCGATTTGATAACAGGAAAGACGATAAAAGCTAGTGTATTGAAATTAAATGCATTTCAGAGCGCAATTTTGAAAAAAATGTAAATTGTAGTTTTATTATACCTATGGTGTCGTTGCTTAAAATCCCTTGATAGCTTCTACCGAGATGCGACACCTTCGGCATCGGTTCGGATTGTAAACTACACCACTTCCACGTTCAACCCCAATCCCAGTTTCTGAGGTTGTCATACAGAGCGAAGCGTGGAATCTCCAGTTGTCTTTTCTTATTATCGGTGGACGAATGGGTAATAATTATATAACCGCCCGGAAGTTCGTGTTGATTGTAAAAATCATCGCTGGTTTTCAAGGTTTGTCATGGTGATTATAGTATGATGTGTTTGTTTAAATTTTTAATTCCTGAATAAAGTTGAAACAACTTACCTTCTGGGTCAATAGAACCAAAAACCACTTCATCTGCATTTTCAATGATATATTTATTTCGTATCATAGCTGATTCAACTGACTGTCGGTTTGTTGTTTGAGATACTACTGAGACAATCAAAAGTCTGTTTTCTTCTAATGGTTTTATTAATTCTTCAGGCAATTGTTTGTAAAGTGAACGTCCTAAAACAAGTATTACAGGTTGTTTACCTTTTAATAAAAAATGCAATACATCTTTTTCTATTTGTGAATGAAAACCACTTATAACACAACGACCGGCACTACGTTGTTGCGTAGCCCAGTCGTAACAAGCCATAACCGATTGTGGCGATATGTTTCTGCTGCTTAAAAATGCAGTTTTAGTGAGTTGAAGTAAATCTTTATTACCCGTATAATGTAATTCCATAGCTTACTTACATTCACTTCTATTGCTTATTCAAATCATTAGGTTTGATAATTGGTAAAATTACAGTATGGAGAGGAGTTCCTCTAAATAAAGTAAACAATACTCCCCTGCAGGTAGAAATAGAAATGGAATTGAACATAGTCAGCAATTGATCTGGCAATGCAAATTCATTCTTTTCGTTTACAAAGTCTTCTATATTCTCAATTCTGTAAATACAACTGATAACTGCATTTCCTACCTTCTCATTTAAGTCTTCACATAGAATTGAGAATGAAGAAACAACCAGTATGATTTTCTCATCCAAATTAACCTTGTGTTCAATCTGTGTTTCGAAACGAAAGTTAGCGTTTTCAGGGATAAGCTGTTTTGGATGAACAAAAGAAAATTCAAGAATATCAATGCTCCTAAATTTGAACGATATAGATTCTTTTGACATAAGCTATGAATACATTGTTTGTTTGTAATAGGTATATGCTTCGCTTGGCTCACTCACAAAGCATCCGGTCATTTGATTATTTTTGTAAAATGGCACCACTAAATCAATCTTATATTGACTTATCGTTTTTTCTGTGCTTTTTGCTTCGCCCAAATCAAGAAGTTTAATTTCAAGCACCCGTTCCAAATCTACTAATGTTTCTACAGTAAAGTTTTGTGTGCCACTAAGCCAACGGGTAATTTCCGATGGATTAGTTTTACGCATTTCTTTCATTAAGCGTGTTTTGTTCCAGCCTTTAGCTTGCATAGCATCAGCTATTTTTACTGCAAGCAGCATTTTGGCATCTGTTTTCGCTTGTTCCGATGGTGTTATTTCCGAGAATAAGCTATTCAAAGCTTCGTCTTTATATGTTTCCATAATTTAATAATCTTCGTCGTTGAATAATAAGTCGCCTGTAAAATTGAGGAAGTCGGGGGTAAACCGGATATCTTTATCTTTGATGCGTTGTGTAATTTGTTGGGATATTTTCTTTATTAATGTGTTTTCTTCTGTAAGTTTTGCATCTTCCTGTAATGCGCGTATTGTTTTGGGTTTGTAACCACCGCTGCCTACAATAATAAGCTGTGTACCATAACAAATACAATAGAGTCTTAAATTGCTATCAGGATTATCGTATAATGCACATACACCATCACCGGGTTTACCTTCCCATTCTTTGAAAAACTGACTACGAGCTCCTGTTGAATGACCTATACTATATAAACGTTTTAAAATATCTTTTGTTTCACTTTTAAATGAAATTTCATTTTCGCGCACAAATTTATTAAGCAAGGTTTCTTCGTCGTTATTTAAAACCACTGAATAAACCCCTGCCTTGTTTCCGCTAAATTGATTGAGCTTTAAAATTTTAAATTTCATTTTATTGATCGGTTTGCAAAGATAATAAAGTTTTACTTATAAGTGAAGTTTTTACTGAAATTTTTATACGTTTTCTTTGTTTTTTATTTATAACCTAAGCCAAAGCCTGCAAATATTACGAGGCACTACCCCTACATAAGGCGTTTCCCTTTAGGATGTTAGGGGGTTAATCCTCCAACTCTTTACCCATTCGATACTTAATATCATAATTGATTATAAAATCCAACTCCTCCTCAACCGTAAAACCATAATGAGCCGATACTTAATTTATCAATATTTACTTACTCCAAAAGGAAAATTCATACTATCTTTAGTTTCTGGCACTTGTACAACATTAAATTCTTGTTGAGCTGTATTGATAGTATCTACAAATAATAGCCTCATTAATTCATCCATTGGAAGTATTGCGCAATGTCTTGTGGCATCTAAATGCCAATTAAAAGCACATTGTAAAAGAACACTTGAAAAAATATAATTATAGGCGGATTCACCTTTCCTGCATGCAAAACATATCATTACACCTTCATCACATCGTTTTATGTGACTGTCATATATTTCTCGTGATTGCTGTTTAGTTAATCGATATCTAACTATACCGCCTTCGGCAAATCGAGGTATTTTATCTTTTAAATCAACTGTCAGTATTTCATCTGCAATTACCCTACAGCTCTCTAAAATGATAATTTGCTTTTTACAGTTTAACATGAACTGACCAGGGTAAATTATCTCTTCTTCATTTAGCCGAAACACTTGATTATCATCTTTTGCGCCACCATGCCCGATATAGACTATGATTGAGAAATCAAGATTTTGCTTACTAAACAAATCTAGTAAAAAATTACTTTTGGGTTCATTCAAAATAATTATCTCATTTATATTATATGCACCTCCGGCATTTGATAAAAAATAGTCAGCATACAATGAAACAAAATAATTATCTAATTCTAATTCTGTTTCAGTTTTAGAGAAACCCCTTATTATAAATACTTTGCGAGACATTTCATTGCTTGATTTCTTTTTCAAAAAAAACATGCTCATTCTTCCCCCTCCAACTCTTTACCCATCCTATACTTGATATCGTAGTTGATAATAAAATCCAACTCCTCATCCGTAAAACCATAATGCGCCGCTAAAACTTTGTCGATTTCGTCGATAATGGGTTTGGATTTGTTTATTACATATTGCTTTTGTTCAACAAGCCCCTTTGTTTTTGAATTTATAATTTTAACCTCAGCGTAATTTTGGAGAGAATTTAAATAATCTATTCCATTTTTTTTTAGTTTGGCTAAAATTTCTGAAGACCCATTAGAAAAACGAAAGCCAAAAATCATATAATCTTTTAAATTAAACATATCAAAATGACAAGAATAATACCACCAGAAAGTTGAACTACTAATTAATGCAACAGCTTGCGAACTTTCTAAATCACGAAAATAAGCTGCTTTTTCACTTACAGTACCAGTACCTGAAGGTTTATCTTCTATTACTTTCCAATATCTACCTCCAGCAGTTCTATAGTATATTAAGTTTTTTGTTATTATGTCTGATTTAAAATTAAGAATAGATTTATTCAAGTAGAATTTTCTTAAGATACTTGACTCGTATTTATTGTTTTTAATTTTCAAAATGGAATTTCCATATTTGAGTCCACTCCGAAAAGTCTGAGCAGACAGTTTTAATTGATTAATACTTTGGTTTAAAAAATGTCATATAACTGGGTAAATTTACCCAAAAAAGTTCTTTGAAATATTGCGTATATCATTA
>Ga0247838_1002160_pt1 | contig 25927 bp, 18 predicted proteins | sample LaCruzMarch2015__5_FD_189097 | JGI IMG/M metagenome (GOLD analysis project Ga0247838, IMG submission 189097) | Freshwater microbial communities from meromictic Lake La Cruz, Castile-La Mancha, Spain - LaCruzMarch2015_15m | ecosystem: Environmental > Aquatic > Freshwater > Lake | place: Spain... | reverse complement strand
TCACCGGCCGCGCCTCCGAAAAATCCGAGGCAGCCCCGGATCCTGCGGACCCGCGCATGGAGCGGGTCATGGCCGAGATGGAGCGCGAGATGTCCGGGATGGACGAGGGAAACCCGGACCCGCGCGCACTCGGGCGGATGATGCGCAAGATGACCGAGGCCACCGGCCAGGCGATGCCGAAAGAAATGGAGCAGATGATCCGCCGCCTCGAGTCCGGCGAGGACCCGGAAAAGCTCGAGGAGGAATTTGGCGATGCCTTCGACGGGATGGACCTGCCCGGCGAACCGGCGCCGGAAGGCGAGGCCGGGGCGCGCGCACGCTCCCGCCGCCCGGTCCGCGACCCCGCCCTCTACGAGATGTCGGACTTCGTCTGAAGCGGCCGAACCGCGCGGGCACGGCTTAGCAAGGTTGACTTGGGGGAGGATCGGGGCGAGTTTGATTCTGTTTCGTCCGGGACTCCCGCTTTTGACGAGCGGAAACATGGTCGCTGCCTTTGTGAGGCGCTCGAAATTTCACTCGAGCGCCCATGGAAAATCCACTCAACACCAAACACATCGCCTTTCTGGGCGACTACGTCCCGCGGCGGTGCGGGATCGCCACCTTTACGGCCGACCTCTGCGAGGCGGTGGCCTCCGAGTTTCCGGGCGCACGCTGCGTCGTCGGCTCGGTGAACGACCGTCCCGAAGGGTACGACTACCCGAAGCGGGTGCGCTTCGAAATTGCCGAGCAGGAGCTCGATTCCTACCAGCGCGCCGCCGATTTCCTCAACATCAACAACGTCGAGGTCGTCTCGGTCCAGCACGAGTTCGGGATCTATGGCGGCCGCGCCGGCAGCCACCTCCTCGCGTTCCTTCGCGGGCTCAACATGCCCGTGGTGACGACCCTTCACACGGTCCTCCGCGAGCCCAGTGCAGCCCAGCGCTCGGTGATGAAGCAGCTCGACCTCCTCTCCAGCCGGTTCGTCGTCATGGCCGAGCGGGGGCGGGATTATTTGGAGTCCGTCTACGGGGTCGCCCCGGGAAAAATCGACCTGATCCCGCATGGGGTCATCGACCTGCCGTTCATCGACTCAAATTTTTTCAAGGACCTCTTCCACGTGGAGGGCAAGACGGTGCTGCTGACGTTCGGGTTGCTTTCGCCAAACAAGGGCATTGAAAACGTGATCGCCGCGCTGCCGGCGATCCTGAGCAAGAACCCGGATGTCGTGTACATCGTGCTCGGGGCCACCCATCCCAACCTGATTGCCTCGGAAGGCGAGAGGTATCGGCAGAAGCTTGAGGCGCTGGCCGCAGAGCTCGGGGTCGCAGAGCACGTGCAGTTCCACAACCGCTTTGTCTCGCTCGACGAGCTCAAGGAATTTATCGGCGCCTCGGACATCTACATCACGCCCTACCTGAACCCCGCGCAGATCACCTCCGGGACGCTCTCCTACGCATTCGGCGCCGGCAAGGCCGTCATCTCGACCCCGTACTGGCACGCCCAGGAACTTCTGGCCGAAGAGCGCGGAGTCCTGGTCCCCTTTGCCAACGCCCCGGCCATCGCCGGGGCGGTCAACGAGTTCCTCGCGCACCCGACCGTGATGACGGCGATGCGCAAGCGCGCCTGGAAGTGCGGCCGCGAGATGATCTGGCCGGTCGTCGCGCGAAGGTACATGGAGAGCTTCGAGAAGGCGCGGGCGAGCCTCAGCGCCCCCTCCCCAGCCACCGTGGCAGCGCGAACGCAGGAGAGCGGGAACTACCCGCTGCCCGCGCTCAACCTCAGCCACCTGCTCAAGATGAGCGACCACACCGGGATCTTCCAGCACGCGATCTACAATGTCCCGAACTACCACGAGGCGTACTGCACGGACGACAACGCCCGCGCGTTCATCTTCACGGTTCTCATGCAGGAGGACGGCACCATCCACCCGGAGCTCGACCGCCTGGCGAGCACCTACCTCGCGTTCCTCTGGTATGCGTTTGATGCCAACACGTGCCGGTTCCGGAATTTCATGAGCCATGAGAGGAAGTGGCTCGAACTTCACGGGTCGGAGGACAGCCATTCGCGCGCGCTCTGGGCGGTTGGAACTGCGCTCGGCCGATCTCACAATGAGGGCCACCGCCACCTCTGCGGGCTCCTTTTCCAGCGCGGCCTCGCATCGGTCCTGCGATTCAGCTCCCCGCGGGCCTGGGCGTTTGCCCTCATTGCGATCCATGAATATCTGAGGGCGTTTTCCGGAGATCGCGTGGTGGCCAAGACCCGCGACACCCTCACCGGGATGCTGGCCGACCTGTTCCGGGCCAACTCGGCTCCGGGCTGGCAGTGGTTTGAGCGCATCGTGACCTACGACAATGCCAAGCTCTCGCACGCGATGATCCTCAGCGGGCACTGGACATCCCGGGGAGATGTTCTCGACATGGGGCTGGACTCGCTGCGCTGGCTTCTTGAGGCCCAGACGGCTCCGGGTGGCCACTTTGCCCCGGTCGGCTGCCACGGGTTTTGGCCGCGCGGGGAAGAAAAGGCGCGCTTCGACCAGCAACCGCTCGAAGCGCATGCCATGATCTCCGCCTGCCTGGAGGCGTACTCCGTCACGCGGGATCGTTCCTGGCGCCAGGCGGCCTGGCGGTGCTTCGAATGGTTTCTGGGAAGAAACGACATCGGGCAGCCGCTCTATGACCCGACATCCGGCGGGTGCCGGGATGCGCTGCTGCAGGACCATCTCAACCAAAACCAGGGTGCGGAATCGAGCCTTGCCTTCTACCTTTCCCACGCCGAGTTGAGCCGCCCGGAGGCAGCAGAAATGACGGGTAAAATCCCATGCGCCGCCTGACCATCCACCCCACCGGGGTCACGATGCGCCCGGACCCCCGCCGGGTCCTCATCCGGCCGTTCATCCCGTCGAACCCCGTCCGCATCGTGAACATCATCGGCCGCGCGCTCGCCCTCAGCGAGGGCGAGACAAAAATCCAGCTCGCCTCCGTGCTCGGCGACTTCGAAGGCCGGCACGCAGATGTCCGCAAGATCTGGCGCCGCCACTTCCGGATGGTCCGCCCCCACCTGTTCACCGGCCGCCCGCTCACGGAAGTGCGCCAGCTCTATATCGGCGCGCTGTTTTCCGGCGAATATGCCCTCGAGTCCGCGGCCTTGTTCAACCCGTCGATCGTCCCTCACCCCGACCAGTCCGGCCTCGGCGAGGGAGAGCTCCGGTTTCTCCTGAGCCTGCGCGCCACCGGCGAGGGCCACATCTCCTCGATCTCCTTCCGCAGCGGGATCGTGCGGGCCGACTACTCCATCCACATCGAACCGCCCCTGCGGTTTGTCACCGCCCCCGAAATCAACCCGAACCCGACGTATCGCAAGCCCATCTTTCTCCACAAGCTCATGGAGATGGGCTTCGAAAACGAGTGGACCGCCCAGGTGATGGAGTCGCTCGAGGAGGAGTTCTCCCTGAGCCAGCTGGAGCTGGCGATGAAGCGCGCCGCACGCGGCAAAGCCCCGCTGCACCGGGATATTCAGCGCACGATGGAATGCGTCCGCTGGCTTGCGGAATCCAACTACGAAGTCCACTTCGACCCCGCGACGGCCGCCTCCGAGCGGATCATTTTCCCGGTCTCCTCGAACGAGAGCAACGGGATGGAGGACGCCCGCTTCGTCCGCTTTATCGAGGACGACGGAACGACGACCTACTATGGCACTTACACCGCCTACAACGGGCGGGCCATTCTCCCCCAGCTCCTCGAAACCACCAACTTTCTGGATTTCCGCGCCATCACCTTGAACGGGCGCGCTGTCCAAAACAAGGGGATGGCGCTTTTCCCGCGGCGGATCGATGGCCGCTATGTGATGATCTCGCGGCAGGATGATGAAAACCTTTTCCTGATGTTTTCCGACAACCCCCACTTCTGGAGCGATCCGCGCGTGCTGCGCCGCCCGGCGCAGCCCTGGGAGGCGGTGAAAATCGGGAACTGCGGGTCCCCAATCGAAACTCCGGCCGGATGGCTCGTCATCACTCACGGGGTTGGTCCCATGCGAAAATACTGCATGGGGGCGATGCTCCTCGACCTCAACGATCCCGCGCGGGTGATCAGCCAGCTGAAAAACCCCCTGCTCACGCCCGAGGGCGCAGGACGGGAAGGCTATGTCCCGAATGTCGTCTACACCTGCGGAGCCCTCCTGCACGGAGATCGCATCGTCCTCCCCTACGGTCTCAGCGATACGGCCACCGACTTCGTCACGATCAATCTCCAGGAACTCCTCTCCTCTCTGGAACCGGTGGAGATCGCCTGATCTTGGCCGGATAAATCTGCCCAAATCCCAAAAAAACAGCGACCTGGGTCAAGGTTTGAAGATTTTACGGGGTTTTTTTGAACAGATCCCTTGTTTGGCACGTCTGATATTTAACGGCGTTAATCATCCACGCGCGGTCAGGCTTCGGAGGCAACCGTCAGCTGGTGGGCGGCGTACCTAATAACAACCCCAAATATTACCATGGCTATTGAAGATTCAGACACGGGATTCCAACTTTACCTTCGTGAGATCGCGCAATTTCCACTTCTGACGGTTGCAGACGAGATCAAGCTGGCGCGCAAGATCAAGCGCGGGGACCAGGAGGCCCGCTCGCTGATGGTTCGTTCGAACCTTCGACTGGTGGTAAAGATCGCGCGGGACTACAGCAACTACGGGCTTCCGCTTCTCGACCTGATTTCCGAGGGCAACATCGGGCTGATGAAGGCGGTCGAGCGGTTCGACCCGAAAAAGGGCGGTAAGCTGAGCACGTATGCCGCCTGGTGGATCAAGCAGTCGATCAAGCGCGCGCTCGCCAACCAGAGCAAGACGATCCGTCTTCCGGTCCACCTCGTCGACAAAATTGCGAAGATCCGGCGGGTATCGACCCAGATGACCGAGGAGCTTGGCCGCGAGCCATCCGATGACGAGCTCGCCGAGGAGATCGGCCTCTCGGCGGCCAAGGTGACCGCGCTCAAGAGCGCCGCCATCCGGCCGACATCGCTGGACCAGCCAATCGGCGACGACGACTCGACGCAATTTGGCGATCTGGTCGGCGACACTGAGGCGCAAGATCCGTTTGAGATGCTCCGGGACAAAGACCTTCGCGACGAGGTGGGCGACCTCCTCGACGTGCTCGATGACCGCGAGCGCCGGATCATCAACGCCCGCTTCGGCCTCGATGGGAAAAAGCCAAAAACCCTTGAGGAGGTCGGCGAAAAATTCGGGGTTACGCGGGAGCGAATCCGCCAGCTCCAAAACATCGCCCTCACCAAGCTCCGCCGGGCGCTCAGCAAAAAGGAACGGCCCCGGGCCGAGGCGCTGGCGTAGGCTCTTCGTTGGGCGGCCTACATCATGTGAGCGTATGCCGTCATTTACTTGCAGCGCTGGCAGAGGCCCGGCAGGGCCTTGCGGATATTGGCCGGTGGCGTGAGCCACCGGGTAGAACATAGAATATGATTTGCCCCGGCAGCGGCACGGGATACATGTCCGGGAATGACATTCCTTTCCCCGCATTTTTTCCTGGATAGGTGCTGATTCATGAGGCGAAAGACGTCGAACCAACCAGAGGCTCCAGCTGGCGCATCTCCGAAAGTTGCAGGAGCGGGCTCCGCCTCGGGGGACCTTGTTTGGAGTTCCGCCTTCAGGCGGCGCTTTTTGAGCTGCCGCCCCCCTCGCCAGCCGCCTGAAGGCGGAACTCCGAACCCGGATGCCCTTTGCCTGACAGGCGTGCAACTTTCGGAGATGCGCCCGTCTCCAGCCGTGCCGGATCCGTGCGCGGGAAGCGCCAGAGGGCGACTGGTTCTGCTATTGGCGTTTGGCGCGGCCGGGGTCGATGCCGTTGTGATCCTCGGTTTCAGCGTGCTGACGGCGGCGCAGACCGGGAACACGATCCTCCTAGCGACCGCGCTGGCGCGCGGCGATTTTGCGACCGGGCTCAGCTCCGCACTTTCCGTTGCTGCGTATGTCGCCGGCGCCGCGCTCGGGGAGTGGGTTCTGGTGAGATGCGCCCCACGCCAAGAGGGCTTGGCTGCGGGCAAAGTGCTCGTCCTGGAAATCCTTCTCCTTGCGGCGGCTCTGCTGGTGTGGAGGATGTCCGGCCAGGCGCCGCCCCAGGGAATCGGCCTGACGATTGTTGCGCTGGCCGCCCTGGCGATGGGTTTACAGAGTGCCGCTATACGTGGCATCCACGCGAAGGCATCGACGACGTACATCACCGGAGTCCTCACGAGTTTTACGACCGATCTCGTCGAGTGGCTCCTGCCGCCGAGGGGAGCCTCACGATTCGGCGAGGCCAACAAGCCGCGCGAGTCTCCGTGGTGGAATGGCGTGGTCTGGGTGATCTACCTCGCGGGGGCGGTTTTGAACGGGATCCTTTTTCTGCGGATCGGCGAGCTGGCGCTCATCGTTCCCCTCGCCATCCTGGCTGTCTGTGCAAGCAGGCTCGGGAAGGCGCCAGCCCTTTAAAACCCAATGCTGTTCAATTCAGAGTGGCATTGGCATCCTGCCGATGCGGTGGCTCTCGAGCCATGGGCAAGACCGCGTTGACCCACTGGTTTGTGGCGGGGTTGAGCCAGCCGAGGAAGCTGTCGTCAGGCTGGCCGGCAGCCTTGGGCACGACTTGCTGGCGATCGGAGCGGCAGCCCTCGCCAGCCACCACAATGCGCTCTGCGAGCGATACCGCATCCAGGGCTTCGCGAAAATCCATGAGGAACTGGGGAGCCAGTGAATTTGTCTGGTTGGAAATGCAGAAAAAGTTTCAACCCTGAAGAGCAGGAAGGCGGGGCAGCAGGCACTGGCATTCTCCTGCAAGCCCTTCATGGTGGCTTTTTATTTCATGGCAGGAAGCTTTTTAGACCGTCTTTGAGCATTCAACTTCCCTGACACAACAACATTGGAGCCGCCCGGTGCGAGCCGGGCATCACCTGCGCACCGGCACGCCCGCTGCGATGGTTTCCGGGGTGCTGATACAGCGCTCCCTTCACAGCACCGGCGACTCCACCGGGCCTGGCGCAGGTGATCTCGGACGCCGAAAAACAGTGGATTAACCGGCCGTGCATTTCACTTGGCTCCTTGCTACGATCCGCAGATGAAAAAACTCTCCCTGCCGGCAATGCTGATCAGCCTTCTTTTCAGCGGCTGCGCGTCCCGCCCCCCCCTGGCAAGCGTTCCCTCTGTGGATCTGAGCCGCTGCACGGGGCGATGGCATGAGATCGCTAAGTTTCTCTGGATCCTCGCGGGTGAGCCCAGGATTCCCGCCGCCGCCTGTCAAAAAATCCTGAAGCTCATCGTGGGCCGCGGCTATGATCTGGCGCGGATCGAACTCACCCCGCAGCCATGATCGGGAAAGCCTGGGTGTTTTTTACACGGGCCCTGCGCCTGCGGTGCCCGGAGTGCGGGAGGAGCCCGATCTTCGTCCCGTTGCGACACCTGCGGCGCTTGAGGGATTGGTTCACGCCGCTCGATGGGTGCCCCCGCTGCGGGTATGCATACGAGCGGGAAACCGGGTATTTCCTGCTCTCCATCTGGGCGATCAACTACGGCGTGGGAAGCCTCCTGGGGCTCGCCATCTATGTCATCCTGGAAAGCTTCTTCACCCTTCCGCTGCCTGAGCTGCTCTTTTGGGTGATCGCGCCAGTCGTCCTTTTTAATCTTTTTTTTGCAAGGCATGCGAAGGCGCTCTTCCTGGCGCTTGACCACTTTTTCGACCCCCACCGGAAAGGTGGTGACGGGGACGGCGGGAGCAAAACCCAACCCGCCGTCGGTCCGAAGACGCCGCCCGCAGGAAAAGATCTAATGCTTCGATAGCGCACGGCCGGTCGGACGTGCGGGAAAAGGAGGTGAGCCCCTTCAGGGGCGGCTGGTCATCGGGGAATGCGTGCTGGCGGAGATCACCCCTGCCATCGAGGCAAACCAACTGGGACGATTTCTTTCAGATTGGAAGATATTGTTTCTCCCCTCAACCTTGGAGTCTGCGACGATGGCGGGAGAAATGTTTCGGTCTTACCTCCAGCGCAATCGCTCCGGCAAGCGAGTATTGCCGGATTTTCTCATCGGGGCACATGCGTCCCACCACACCGGACGGCTTCTTGCCAGGGACAGAGGCTGTTACCGCGACTGTTTTTCCGAACTCAAAGTCATTGAGCCCGTCCTTCCAAGCCGCGCCGCCCGTAAGGGTCAGTAGGATCAGGCCGCTGGCGAGGCAGTTTGTTGAGCCTGCAGGGCGGCGTGGGCGCGGGCGACGTGGATATACTTTTCGGCCCAGAGCTTGAGCCCGGCGCGCTCATCCGGGCTGAGCGGGCGGACAACTTTTCCCGGGGTCCCCATGACCATCGATCCGGCGGGGATTTTTGAGCGGGGGGTCACGACGGAGCCGGCGGCGATGAGGCATTGGTCGCCGATCACGGCGCCGTCGAGGACGACCGCGCGCATGCCGATCAGGCACTCGTCGCCGACCGTGCACGCATGGACGATCGCGCCGTGCCCGACCGTGCAGTACGCCCCGACGATGGCGGGGAGGTCGTCGGCAAGGTGGATGATCGAGCCGTCCTGGATGTTCGATCCCTCGCCGACGATGATCGACTCGATGTCGCCGCGGAGGATGCCGCCGTAGAAGACGCTGGAATCTTTCCCAAGCCGGACGTCGCCGGTGATCCTGGCGTCACTGGCGACGAAGGCGGCAGCCGCGAGGTCAGGTTGGCAGGAGAGGTGTTTTTCGAGGCGTTCGTTGATCGTCATTTGAGGAGTTTGGTTCGCATGGCTTCGGGAAGGGAGGAGGTGGAGATCCAGGCTTTTGCGGTGATCGGGTCCTGGCGGATCCAATCGCGCGCGATGCTTTCCGTCTGGCGGCTTCGGTCTTTTTCATCCGAGATTCCGGCCACCCAGGTGAGGGCTGCCTCGGGGTCCTCCTGGGCAACTTTGCGGGAGAGCGCGCGAAGGGAGGAATCCTTGGACGCGCCGGCCGGCTGGCGGTCGAGCCAGGCGGCGGCCGCAGCCGTGTCGCGGGAGGCCCAGTTGTTGACGAGCGATTCCATCGGGCCGGAGCGGTCGGAGTCCCCAAGGCGCTCGACGTATTTTGCGGCAGCGTCGGGGGAATTGCCCGCCCAGCTGGAGACGGCGGTACGGATAATCTCCGAGCGTTCGTCGGCGTCGGTGATCGAGGCCGACCACTGGAGCACGACCTCGGGGGCGGTGCGGCTCCAGCCCGATGCCACCGCGCGAAGGGCCTGCTTGCGGTCTTCAGCCGTCAGCGTGGAGAGGGACCGCACCGCGGCCTGCGGGTCCTCGGCGCTCCAGGTGCTGAAGATCGACTGCATGCTGTTCCGCCGGGCTTCTCCCTCCGGGAGCTTGTTCACCCAGTTGAAGACGTCCTGCTTGTTTTTTGCGGAGGTGATCCACTGCGAGGCGATCTGGCTGGCGACGTTGGAAAACGCGCGGCCGGCGGGCAGATCCATGGCAGCCCGTGCTGCCGCCTCGGGGTCCTCGCGAGCCCAGGCGGAAAGCACGCTGCCCACGGCCTGTTGGAATTTGTCTCCCGGAGGCATGTGTTCGAGCACGGCGTCGAGGAGCTCGCGGCGGCTGGCATTCGGGTTGTGGCTCAAATTCTGAAAGATGTCCCCGCGGGTGCCGGCATCCTCGATGGCCACGGCATACTTGAGAGCGGCGGTGAAGTCGCTTCCGGCCCAGGAGTTGACCGCCGCCGAGATCGCCGCGCTGCGCGGGCCGGATTCCGGAATCGTGATCGCTGCCTGCAACGCCGCCTGCGGCTCGGCCTGCGACCAGGATTGGATGACCTGCACCCGGGGATCGGAGTAGTTGTTGCTCCCGCCTGCGGGCAAGGTTTTGGCAAACTCCCAGGCCTTTTTCGGGTCCTGCTGGGCGAGGGCGGAGACGAGGGCCATGCGGGCCTGCTCGGCCTGGCGACCGCTCAGCCGGGCGACCGCTGCCTTCGCGGCCTCCGGGTCCTTCCGCGCCCACTGATGAAATATCATCGAGAACGAATAGTCTCCGTCCCGGGCGTCGGGGGACTCCATGGCGAGGGCAAGGGCGCGCGCGGGATCTTTTTGGGCGAGGCTGGAGACGGCCATGGAGCGGACCTGGCGCTTGAGCTGCGGCTCGTTCAGCGAATCGGCCAGGGCCAGCGCCCGGGACGGATCTTTGGTGGCCAAGGCAGATACGACCGCCATCACCGCGCTTTGCCGCAGGCCGGGCTGCTTGACGTTGATCGCCAGATTCCACGCAGCCTGCGGGTCCACTTCGGCGAAGGTTGAGAGGACGACGTGGAGCCCGGTCCCGTTGCTGCCGGTTATTGGGGAGTTGACCATGTCCGCCGCAATCGCGGCGAGATCGGAGACCTTGAGGCGTTCCTGAAGGTCCGCCCATTTGCGCATGCCGGAGGACCCAAAGAAAGAGCCGGATTCCATGCCGGCGATCTCGGCGCGCAGGGCAGCGGCCGTGAGCGGCTCGAGCTTTGCGCCTGCTGCCTGGGCGGGGGTGAGTTCCTTGGACGGTGCCCCAGCCAGCGACTCCTGGCCGCCCGCCACGGCCGCTGGGCGATCGGCGGCAGGAGGAGCCATTGTCGAGGCCGCCGAAGGAGCGGAGGACCGGCCAAGAAAAAAACCGGCACCGATTCCGATCAGGCCGGAGGCAATGATGGGGAGGAGGTTTTTCATGCGTGTTGGACCGGAAGGCCGGCCTGTTCGAGGAGCTCCTCGGCGGCCAGCGAAGGGGCGAGGCGACCGGTAAGAATCTCGCGCTCGAGGCGGGCGGAGACCTCAGCGATGGCGGGAGTGCTCAGAAAGCGCACCCGCAGCTCCTGCTCCACCAGCGCCTGCCACCAGGCGATCGCCTGGTCGCTGCGGCGCCGGTCGAAGGCCCCGTCCGACTCGACATGGACAAAATAGTTTTCGACCGCGAGCCAGACGTCGGCGATGCCCGCCCGCGTGACCGAGGAGGCGGCGAGGACCGGTGGCTTCCAGCCTTCCGTTGCCGGGCTCAGGTAGTGCATCACGCGCTCAAATTCCAGCCGCGTCGCGTCCGCGCGGATCTTGTTCTCGCCGTCCGCCTTGTTCACGAGAAGGACGTCCGCAATTTCAAAGATCCCCTTTTTCATCCCCTGGAGTTCGTCTCCGGCCCCCGCGATCAGGATGAGGAGAAAGCAATCGACCATCGCGCGCACGGCAATTTCGCTTTGTCCGACGCCGACCGTCTCGATGAGCACGGTGTCGAAACCGGCCGCTTCGCAGACGGCGATCGTCTCGCGCGTCTTCCGGGTGACCCCTCCCAGAGCCCCGGACGACGGGGAGGGGCGGATGAAACATTCCTCGCGGCGCGAGAGGGTTTCCATGCGGGTCTTGTCTCCAAGAATGCTGCCGCGCGTGAGCGAGCTGCTCGGGTCCACGGCCAGTACGGCCACGCGGCGGCCGGCATCGCAAAGATGGTTTCCCAGCGCCTCAATAAACGTGCTTTTCCCGGCACCCGGAACGCCGGAGATGCCGACACGGTGGGCAAACCCGGGCTTGTCTGCGATGCGGCGCAGGATCTCGCGCGCCATCGGGCGGTGGGCCGGCGCATTGCTCTCAACCAGGGTGATCGCGCGCGAAACCTTCGCCCGCTCGCCGGCAAAGATCCCGTCGACCAGCTCCTGGACCGACGGCGTCCGGCGGACGGCGAAACGACGGGGCGTGCGCGCGGGCGCGGCAATCCCGGCCATGACGGACGTTGTGAAGCCCTCCCCTCCCCCGGGGGGAACCCACGGCGGGCGCTGCGCAGTTTCGGACATCCCAACGGGATACAGCCTGGCCGGGCATCACGTCAACCGAACGCTTTGTTGAAGCCGGCGATGCCGGATGTTACAAATTTGTCACATGGGTGATTGTAGGCTGGCATTGCGGCGTGGCCTTCGCTAAGAAAATCCATTACCAATGGAAACCCCACTGCTTTCGGTCCACGGACTGCACAAGAGCTTCGACGAGACACCGATCCTCAAGGGGGTGAGTCTGGACGTCGAAAAGGGCGACCTCGTTTCGATCATCGGGCCATCCGGGTGCGGGAAGAGCACGTTCCTGCGCTGCATGAATTTCCTGGAGGTGCCGGACGCGGGGCGAATTTCGATTGCAGGAGTCACCATCGACTGCCATGGCCTGGAGGAAGCCCCGCCGAGAGACCTCGAGGCGAAGGCGCACGAACTCCGTCAACGGGTGGGCATGGTCTTTCAGCAGTTCAACCTCTTTCCTCACATGACCATTTTAGAAAATACGATGCTGGCTCCGATGAGGGGGCGAAACATGGGGGAGCATGACGCCCGGGCGCGCGGCCTTGAGCTTCTCGACAAGGTTGGCCTGGCCGCGTTTTCGGACAGGTATCCCTCGCAGATGTCCGGCGGCCAGCAGCAGCGTGCGGCAATCGCCAGAGCTCTCGCCATGAACCCGCAGGTCATGCTTTACGACGAGCCGACCAGCGCCCTCGACCCCGAGCTTGTCGCGGAGGTCCTTGCGGTCATGAAACAGCTCGATACGGAGGGAATGACCCAGATCGTCGTAACCCACGAGATGAGATTCGCGCGCGACGCCAGCGACTACATCGTCTTTATGGAAGCCGGCCAGATCGTCGAGGTCTCCGACGAGGACGAAATTTTTGAAAGCCCGAAAGACGAGCGGACCGCGCGGTTCCTGGGGAGGTTCCAATGATGTCGTTCGCGGGTGGTTGCCGGGTGGCGGTCCGGTGCGCGGCCGTCCTCCTCGCTGTTTTCCTTTCCTCCACCGCCCGCGCCGATGAGGAGGTTTTGCGATGGGGGGCGGATACCGACAGCAATGCGCCGTACGGGTTTTATGGTGCCGACAACAAGCTCACCGGGTTCGAATACGATATCATCCAGGCGCTCGCTCAGGAGATGGGCCGCAAGCCGGTCTTCGTGCAAAATGCGTGGGACGGGCTCATCGCCGGGCTGGGGCGCGGGATGTATGACCTGGTGATCTGCGGCATCGAGATCACGCCCGAGAAGGCAGGGGAGGTCCTCTTTTCCAACCCGTACTACGTGACATTTGAGCAGTTCGTGGACCGCAAGGGGTCCGGGCCGATCGCCTCGCTCGACCAGCTCTCAGGCAAGGAGATCGGAACGCTCGACCAGACCGCCGCGCTCACCATGCTGGAGAAGACGCCAGGCGTCACGGTCCGGCCGTACGAGCAGGAGGTCAACGCCTATCAGGACGTCGCAAACGGGCGGATTTTCGGCGTCCTCCTCGACTACCCGATCGCAAAGTACTACGCGGCACCGAACCCGAACCTTCAATTCAGCGGACCTCCCTTCGGCCAGATCACCTACGGGATGGCCTTCGCCAAAACCAACACTGCGCTCCAGCAGGAGGTCAACAAAGCCCTCCAATCGCTGATCGAGAAGGGGACGATGCGCGACATTCTCTCCCGTTGGGGGCTGTGGACCCCAACAATTGCCGGGGCGTTCGGCCAACCGGAGGTCCCCTCCCTTCCCGACACCGAGTACAAGGCCTTTATCGCGTCCCACGCCGAGTCGGCCACGCTTTGGACCCGCCTGCAGCGCTACGCCTCAAACTGGCGGCTCCTCCTCGATGCAACCCTGCTGACCCTGAACGTCTCGATCGTCGGCATGTGCATCGCGATCGGCATCGGATTCACCCTGGCCATCATGCGCGTGTTCGGACCATGGCCTTTGCGGTGGATCGCCACGCTCTTTATTGAGGTCGTCCGGGGCACCCCGCTCCTCATCCAGCTCTACATCATTTTTTACGGGCTGCCGAACCTCGGCAGCGTGTTCGGGCATCCGGACCTCGGGATCAAGCTGCCGCCGTTCTGGGCAGGGGTGATCGGCCTGGGCCTGAACTACGCCGCCTACGAGGCGGAGAACTACCGCGCCGGGCTCATGGCCATCCCCAAGGGCCAGATGGAGGCTGCCCGCGCGCTCGGCCTGACCCATTCCCAAGGGCTGAGGTTTGTCGTGATCCCGCAATCATTTCGCCTCGTCCTCCCCCCGGTGACGAACGACTTCATCTCCCTGCTCAAAGATTCGTCGCTGGTCTCGATGGTCACACTGATCGACCTTACCGGTGCCTATAACCGGATCGCCACCCAGACGTTCGACTACTTTGGCACCGGGCTTCTCATCGCCGCAATCTACCTCCTCATCGGACTTCCCTTCGTGCGCCTCGCCCGCTGGACCGAGCAGCGCCTGGCTGTCGATACCCGGCGGCCCGGCCAGCGGCCGGGAATGTTCAGCATGCCGGGCACACATAAAAAATAGCCGGACCTGGATTGTCACAATTTTGTCACACGGGCGGGATTGCTCGCCGCACGGACTGCGGGGACGATGACAGGCGACTGCAAAATCCCAACGCTATGAATAAAAAAATTTCCACTGATGCGAGCCAGGCGATCCCTGAGATTGCCGCTCTTCTTGAAAGGCAGTTGGCCGAGGAGGCCCGGTTCCGCAGCGCGCTCGAAAACGTCAGCCCGAATGCGCAGGCGAGCGCGAGGAACCTTCTGCATTACCTGGCCGTCCGCCAGTTGGACCTTCGGCCGCTCCAGTGGAAGCTGATCCCGATGGGGCTCACCTCGCTGGGAGGCATGGAGGCCAGTTCGATGTGCTCGATCCAAGCGGTTTACCGGGCGCTTCACTCCCTGGCGGGTCTGCCATGGCCGGACCTGAGCGAGCCGCCCGTGGACTTCGCCAGCGGGCCGCAGCAGCTGCACGCAAATGCAAACCGGCTTCTTGGTTCTCCGTGCGGCAAGCGGGCCGTGCGCATCATGGTCACGATGCCATCCGAGGCCGCCGACAACTATGCGCTCGTCCGGAACCTGCTCGAGTCAGGCATGGATGTGATGAGGATCAATTGCGCCCACGACGATGCGGCGGCTTGGGAGCGCATGGTTGGGCACCTCCGGAGGGCGGAGCGCGAAACCGGACGCCCGTGCAAAGTGTATACCGACCTGGCCGGCCCCAAGCTGCGGACCGGGCCGATCGAATCCTTGGGGCGGGTGAGGAAAATCCGCGCGATCAGAAACCCGAGGGGGGCGGTCATCGCTCCATCGCTCATTTGGTTCTCCACCGAAGGTCACTTGGAGAAGCCCCCGGAGGGAGTTTTTGAGTCGATTCCGGTTTCCGCCGGGAGCCTGGAGGGAGTTTTGCCGGGCTGCACGCTGGCAATGGAGGATGCGCGCGGCAAGCGCCGCGAGTTCCAGATCATTTCGAGCACGGAGGTCTCTGCCCTCGCCAAGGCCGATCAGACCTGCTACATGGAAACAGGTGCCTCGCTCACCCTCTACGACCGCGTTGGCGAATCGATCGCTAAAGGCCGCATCGGGGAGCTCCCGGAGATCTTTCTTCCGATCAGCCTGGCGGAAGGTGACGAACTCGTCCTCCTGCGGGACGGCCAGCGGGGAGCCCATGCCGTCCGAGACGAAGACGGGCACATCCTCAAGCCCGCGCGGATCCCCTGCACGCTGGATGCGATCTTCGAATGCGTCAGTCCGGGCGACAGAATTTTCTTCGACGACGGCAAAATCGCGGGCTGCGTGGAGAGCCGCGCCGGCGAGGAGGTCCGGATCCGTATCACCCGCACCGGGGTCAAGGGCGGAAAGCTCCGTCCGGAGAAAGGGATCAACCTTCCCGATACCAACCTGACGATTCATGCGCTTACCGACAAGGACATCGCGGATCTTGCCTTTGTGGCAAAGCACTCGGATGTCGTCGGTCTCTCGTTCGTACGCACGGCTCAGGACGTCCTGGAGCTTCAGGAACGCCTGCGCTCGCTGGGCGCAGAGCAGGTCGGGATCGTGCTCAAAATCGAGAACCGCCCGGCGTTTGAAAACCTGGCCAGCCTCCTTCTGGCCGGCCAGCGATGGCCGTCGCTCGGCATCATGGTGGCGCGCGGCGACCTGGCCGTCGAGATCGGGTTCGACCGCCTTTCGGAAGTTCAGGAGGAAATCCTCTGGCTCTGCGAGGCGGCGCACGTCCCGGTGATCTGGGCGACACAAATCCTCGAGACGCTTGCCAAGACCGGCTCGCCTTCGCGCGCCGAGGTCACCGACGCTGTGGCGAGCGGAAGCGCCGAATGCGCGATGCTCAACAAGGGCCCCTATATCACGGAGGCGGTACGATTTCTCAGCGGCGTGCTCGAGCGCGTCGAGGCCCACCATTTAAAAAAGCACAACCTTCTCCGCCGCCTTTCGATCTCAGAAATCCTGACGGAATAGCGCCCTCACTCCCCGCACCAAGTGAGGGTTTCCTTTTTCGCGTCCCACTCGAGCAGCCCGGCATAACGTCCCCAGGAAATCAGCGTATGGGCGGTGTCGAGCGGCTTGTGACCGGGCACCCACTCAGCCAGACGGTCGGCGAGGTCCTTGGTATCGAGCGTTCTGCTGCGCGCCAGCTCCTCACGGAGTTTTTTATAGACGCCGAGCTTTGCGATCTGCCCGCGGAGGATCGCCTTCCTCTCTGCGACCGGGGACGACTGGATGCGGAGGCCGAGCGGAGTGAGGGCGACGTGGTCGTGAGGGGTGTGAACGAGACCGAGCAGCTCCGCGGATTTCACGGCCTCCAGCATTTCATCAAACTGCTTTCCGAGGTCGTCACCGAGCTCGAAGAGGTCGCCGGGCTTCTCGTCGCAAAGGGAGATGAGGCCCAGGATCTCGCCAATGGTCGCGCGAGGCAGCGGCTCGATGGGCAGGGGGGTCGCCGGATCGGCCGGGGCTGACTCCGGCAGCTCGTGGCGGGTGAGGATGTCGTGGATCTGCTCGACGATCTCCTGGAACTCCGGTGATCCCGGCACGCGCGGATACGGCAGCAGGTTCGGGATGTCGAGGGCGATCCGGCCGGGGTGCGCGGCGAGAACGATGATCCGCTTTGCCAGGTAGACCGCCTCCTCGATGTTGTGCGTCACCGAGATCATCGTGCGAAGCGGGTTTGCCGGATCTGCGCAGAGACGGCCGAGCTCGTTGCGGAGGGACTCGGCCGTGAGGACGTCGAGCGCGCTGAACGGCTCGTCCATGCAGAGAACCTCCGGGTTGACGGCCAGCGCACGCGCGATGCCGACACGCTGCTTCATGCCGCCAGAGAGCTCGCGGGGGTAGACTTTTTCGTAGCCGGTGAGGCCGACCATCTCCAAGGCGCGCCTCGAGCGTGCGGAGACCTCGTCAGCCGCCAGGCCGTATTGCTCGAGCGGAGCGCAGACGTTTCCCGCCACGGTGAGCCACGGGAACAAGGCAAAATTTTGGAAGACCATCGCCACGCCGGGGCAGACGCCCTCAACCTCGCTCCCATTAAAAAATACGCGCCCGCGCGTCGGGTGGAGGAGCCCGGCCATGAGGCGGATGAGGGTGCTCTTGCCGCATCCCGAGGGGCCGAGCAGCGCCACGATGTCGTTGGGGGCGACGCGGAGCGAGATGTCCTGCAGGATCACCGCCGGCGGGGCATGCCGCTCCGCAGAAAATTCCAGAGATACATTTTCGAGTCTGATGACCGGTTCGTCCATAGTCTTATCCTCCAAATCGGCAGTAGCGATCGCCCTTACGCTGAAGCGTTTTCCAGAATGTGCGGTTGATCGCCACCACGCAGACCGCCATGACGACAACCGAGACGGCCAGACGGTTGAAGTCGCCGCTAGCCGTCGCCTCGCTGATCGTGGCTCCGAGGCCGGTCGCAGCAAACGTCTTGCCCCCCTGCTGAAGGTATTCCGAAACGATGCTCGCATTCCACGCACCGCCTGCGGAAGTGATCCAGCCGGTCACGAGGGGGGGGAAGATTGCGGGGAGCAGGAACCTTCTCCAGCGCGCCCAACCGCGGAACTGAAAGATATCCGCGCAGGCGATCATGTCTGCCGGAATCGCCTGCGCCCCGGCGGCCACGTTAAAAAGAATGTACCACTGAGCACCGAGCATCATCAGAATGATCGCGCCCCACTCAAGCGTGCCGCCCACCGCGAGAACCAGGCCGAAAACCAAGGGGTAGAGCATCGGCGCGGGAAAGGATGCTGCAAACTGAATCACCGGCTGCAGGGTGCGCGCCCATTTCGGGTTGAGCCCGATCCAGACGCCGACCGGGATCGTCCAAAGCGAGCTGATCAGCAGCGCGCAGACCACCCGCAGAAACGTGATGCCGGCTGCCCCGGTAATGGACAGCCACTCGCCAGCCGGCACCTTGGCGAGCATCGTTCCCAGTTGGAAAAGTCCGAATCCACTGATGGCAAAGACCCCTGCCAATACGGTCGCATAGACCGCAGTGGGGACGGCTTTGGCCGCGTGGCGGCGCGGCTTCAGCGCAGGGTGCGGCGCGCCGGTCGGCATGAGGCGATTCCATCCTGCCGCCACATAGCCCGGCGCGGCCGAAACGGTTTCGGCCAGATGCGAGCGGGCGAGCATCCGGCCGATGAGCGTGCTCTCGCGCGGGCCAGCCGCCGTGTCCTCGAGCTTGAACTTCCTCGACCAGATGACAAGCGGCCACCAGACCAGACGGTCGACCGCGATGATCATCACCCCCATGGCAATGACCGCCGCGACCTGGGCGGTGACGTTCCCCTGCGCGATGGCAACGCTCATGAAGGAACCAACCCCCGGAAGCTGAAAATCTTTGTTGCCGAGTGTAAACGCCTCGTTGATCGTAAGAAAAAACCAGCCGCCGGCCATCGAGACCATGCAGTTGTAGATAAGCCCCTGGGCAGCAAACGGCAGCTCGATCCTCAGAAAGGTTTTCAGCGGGCCGTACCCGCAGAGCACTCCCATCTGGCGGAACTCGGCCGGCACCGCCTGCAGCGAGTCGTAATAGCTGAAGACCATGTTCCAAACCTGGGCGGTAAAAATCATCAGGACGCAGGCGAGCTCGAGCCCGAAGTTGGTCGTCGGAAATATCAGGACCAGCGCGAGCACAAGTCCCGGCATGAAGCCCAGCACGGGAATGCTCTGGAGGATGTCGAGGAGCGGGATGAGGACCCGCCGCGCCCGCGCGTCGTAGAAGGCCCAGGTCGCGTAGCCAACGGCAAACCCCAGGGATAGCACCATCGCCGCGCAGCCCCGGGCCAGCGAATAGAGGGTGTACTGCGGAAGCTTCCCCAGCGAGAGATCAATGTGGGTCTCGGCCCGGAACGGGGCCTTCCATTCCTGCGCCACGTTCAAAACAGCAAAAAGGATGGCGCCCAAAACGCAGACGACGAGCGCGTCGGCAAGGAGCGAGCGCGATGGCTCGGAGGCATTTTGAGGCGCGGTCATCAGGATCCGGTTGTTTAACGCGGGGGAAGGATTGCCAGCCCTCCCGCCACCGGGCAAGGACAATTGTTCGGATGCGGCACCGGTCCGGCTTTCTCAGAACCCCGCATTTTGTCGCGTCGGAAAATTGGGCTAAAAAGCGTTTGCATTTCCCGCCGCCAGACTCCAATCTCCCCGTCCAAGAATTTTTATGAGCCAGCATCCCAGTTTGAAAGGTAAAGGATCGATCCAAGCAAAGCGGAGCGTCCTGAAGAGGTTTGAGCGTGTCGATCTCCTCAAAAAGCGCGGGCAGTTTAAAGACGGCCAGCGCGTGATCGGCTTGCCCAAAACCAAGCCGGAGGATTAATTCCCGCCTCCCCTTCCATGCGGCTGAACCGGTTTCTCGCCGCTGCCGGTCTCGGCTCCCGCAGGTCGTGTGATGGCCTGATCACCTCCGGTGCTGTCGTGGTCAATGGGCGCCGGATTGATAACCTGGCCACCCAGGTCGCCCCGGAGGATGACGTGCGGGTCCACGGGCGCCAAATCCGGATGGCGAGGCCCGTCTATCTTCTCTTCAACAAGCCCCGCGGCTACGTCGTCACCCGCTCGGACGAGCGCGGGCGCAAGACGATCTACGACCTCCTCCCGCAAGAGTTTTCGTCGCTCTTTCACGTCGGCCGCCTCGACAAGGAGAGCGAAGGACTCCTGTTGATGACCAATGACGGGGATATCGCGCAGCGCCTCACGCATCCCTCGCACGAGATGGAGAAGGAGTACGAGGTGGCTCTGGATAAGGCCTACGACGCAGCTCACTCGGCCAAGCTCATCAAGGGATTTTTCATCGAGGGCGGACGCGCCCGCTTCGAAAAGATCTTCATCATGGGTGCCGACCGGCTCAAGGTGACGCTTCGGCAGGGCCTGAAGCGCCAGATCCGGGTGATGTTTTATGAAATGGGGTACGAGGTGAAGCGGCTGAAGCGGATCCGCATCGGATCGATCACCGACGCACGCATCCCCTCGGGAAGCTGCCGCCACCTCACCCCTCGGGAGATCGCCTCGCTTGCCAGCATCCAGCAGAGCCCGGGGCCCGCCCCGCACTCACGCCGGCGAAAGCCGACGCCTGGCAGCCGGCCTAAAAAGGCTTCGGCTCGGAAGCCTGCGCGCAAGGAAGGCTCAAAGAGCCCTGCGCCTTAGAGTGGGGGGATTTTACTGCGCCTTCTTATGCGCAGCGAAGAGATCCAGCGTGATATCGCGCGCCCTGGAGTGGTCGACGACGGGCAGAGGATAGCCTTTGGCGAGGCGAAGGCCGGGTTCCGGGGGATCGCAGAACCGCGCCGGATCCACGTCGCGTAGCTCGGGGATCCAGGTTTTGATGTAAGCCCCCTGCGGGTCGTAGCGGCGGGTCTGCCTCCATGGGTTCTGGATCCGGAAGTAGGGAGCCGCGTCGGCCCCGGTGCCGGCGCTCCACTGCCAGCCGCCATTATTGCTGGCGATCTCGCCATCGACGAGCGACTGCATGAAAAACGATTCCCCCAGCCTCCAGTCGAGATGGAGGTCCTTCGTGAGGAACATGGCCGCGATCATGCGGGTCCTGTTGTGCATAAACCCGGTCTCGCGGAGCTCGCGCATGGCCGCATCCACGATCGGAAAACCCGTCTCCCCGGATTTCCAAAGATCGAAGTGGCATGGGTTCCCAGGCCATCGCATCCCGCGGAACGTCGGGTTGAACTCGCTCTCAAGAACCTCCGGAAAATGCCACAGGATCTGCATGTAGAACTCCCGCCACACGAGCTCGCTGGCGAACTTGGCGGCGCTATCCCTGGCGTCCAGGGGAAGTTCCTTGGCACATTCTGTCACCCGCTCAAAAACCTCCCGGATCGAGAGCAGGCCAAACCGCAGGTCCTGAGATAATCTGGAGGTTGTCTTTCCTGCGGGCAGGTTCCGGTTCGCCCCGTAGCCGGCAAGGCGCGACCTCAAAAAATCGTCCAGTCGTTTTCGAGCCGCCCTTTCCCCCGGCTCCGGAAGTTCTGTCGCAGGATCGCGGAGCCCCCAGACCGCGAGGGTCGGGAGCGCTGCCGAACGGATGCCGGGCGGCGTGGCCAAGGCTCGCAGTTTCGGGCGGACGGCTGGGTGCGGGACTTTTGCCCAGGCTTTGGAATACGGGGTGAAGACGCGAAACGGTTCGCCCGAGCCGTTGAGCACCTCGCTTTGATCGTGCATGCAAACATCCTTAATGCTCCGACATAGAATCCCAAGCGGGCGGGCTGCTTCTTCAAGCCTCGCCTCGACCGCACGCCCAAAGGGGTCGGAATCCCGGTTGTAGGTGATTTCCTTGGCCCCGGTCTCGGCGGCTAGACAGAGCAGCTCAGCCACCGGATCCCCCTGGCGGATCAACAACCGGCCGCCAATGGTCTCCAGATTTGCGTCCAGCGATTTCAGGCATCCGCAGAGGAACTGCTGTCGGTTTGGCCCAGTCCACCGGTGAGCCGATTTCCAGTCGCTCAGGATATAAACCGGAATGACAGGCCCGCCGCCCCGGGCCGCCTCGCTGAGGGCCGAATTATCCGTGAGCCGGAGATCCCGGCGGAACCAGTGGATTCGCACAATCATATACAATTCGCAGAATCACGCCCGCCGCAATAAAAAAAAGCCCGGCACCTTGTTTCCAAGGTGCCGGGCGGAATACTGGCAACGACCTACTCTCGCACAACCTATAGATGCACTACCATCGGCTCAGCAGCGTTTCACTTCCGTGTTCGGAATGGGAACGGGTGGGTCCACTGCGCGGGATCACCAGACTCCGATCACCCCAAATTTGGAATTCCAAATTTCAGATCGCCGCGTGTCTGGAGACACCGTCCTGCCAATATTTTATCAAAAGATCAGGATCACCGAGATCCAAAACGCACCGGGCGTTCCGAACCCCAGAATCATCTGGTTCTCTGACATTCGCATACCAGGGGAAAACTACACCAACCAAGCTACAAAGACTGTAAGATGGAGAAAAAAGCCGAACGAACATTAGTATCACTAAGCTGAACACATTGCTGCGCTTATACCCGTGACCTATCAACGTGGTGGTCTTCCACGGTTCTTCAGGGAGATTTCATCTTGGGAGAGGCTTGGCGCTTAGATGCTTTCAGCGCTTATCCTTTCCAAACATAGCTGCCCAGCGGTGCTCCTGACGGAACAACTGGATCACCAGAGGTTTGTCAATCCCGGTCCTCTCGTACTAAGGATTGAACCCCTCAAATCTCCTGCGCCCACAGTGGATAAGGACCGAACTGTCTCGCGACGTTCTGAACCCAGCTCGCGTACCACTTTAACCGGCGAACAGCCGGACCCTTGGGACCTTCTCCAGCCCCAGGATGTGATGAGCCGACATCGAGGTGCCAAACCCTGCCGTCGATATGAGCTCTTGGGCAGGATCAGCCTGTTATCCCTAGCGTACCTTTTGTCCGTTGAGCGATGGCAATTCCACATTAAACCACCGGATCACTTGGACCTACTTTCGTACCTGCTCGACTTGTATGTCTCGCAGTTAAGCTGGCTTATATCCATATACTCGTCACCTGATTACCAACCAGGCTGAGCCAACCTTCGTACTCCTCCGTTACTCTTTGGGAGGAGACCGCCCCAGTCAAACTGACCGGCTGCCAGTGTTCCTCGCCCAGATAATGGGTCGAGGTTAGATGCTTCAATCTCACAGGGTGGTGTTTCATTGGCGGCTCATCATCCCCCGAAAGAGATGAGTCAAAGCCTCCCACTTACTCTAAGCAATAAAATCGAAACAACAGTGACAGCGTACAGTAAAGGTGCATAGGGTCTTTCCGTCCTACTGCGGGTAGGCGGCATCTTCACCGCCACTACAACTTCGCTGAGCTCCTCGTCGAGACAGCGGTCAACTCGTTACACGATTCGTGCAGGTCGGAACTTACCCGACAAGGAATTTCGCTACCTTAGGACCGTTATAGTTACGGCCGACATTCACGGGGACTTGGGCTCAGAGCTTCGCCTTGCGGCTAACCCCTTACCGTAATCTTTCCGCATTGGTCACGTGTCACACCCTATACGTCGTCATAAAACTTTGCAGAGTGCTGTGTTTTTGTTAAACAGTCGGTTGACCCATTTCACTGCGACCCTCTTGCGAGGGCACCCCTTCTTCCGAAGTTACGGGGCTAGATTGCCGAGTTCCTTAACGAGGTTTCACTCACGCGCCTTGGCACATTTATGCCCACCCACCTGTGTCGGTTTACGGTACGGGCGCCTTAGTATACGCCGGAGCTTTTCTTGGCGGAACCTTTAAAGAATCTGCTTCGGCCGAAGCCTCCACATCCGCTTGCGCGACGGGGACATTCATCACCCCGCTCTTCTCCGATCCCGCGTCATTCCGGTTTAAATTTCGGCGGTGCAGGAATATTGAACCTGCTTTCCATCGTCTACGCCCATCGGCCTCGACTTAGGACCCGACTAACCCTGGGAGGACGAACCTTCCCCAGGAAACCTTGGGTTTACGGCGGACAGGAATTCAACCTGTCTTATCGCTACTCATGTCTGCATCCTCACTTCCCACCACTCCACCGGACGGTTACCCGCCGGCTTCGACGCAATGGGAACGCTCCCCTACCACGCACAATAAATTGTGCATCCAGAGCTTCGGTATAACGCTTATCGCCAATCATTATCGGCGCGAGATCGCTCGATGAGTCAGCTATTACGCACTGTTTAAATGATGGCTGCCTCTAAGCCAACATCCTCACTGTTTAAGCAACCTCACATCCTTTCCACTAAACGTTATTTAGGCACCTTAGCTGCTGGTCTGGGTTGTTTCCCTCTCGAATACGAAGCTTATCCCTCGCATTCTGCCTCCCGTATTTCACCCTGCGGCATTCGGAGTTTGATTGAATTCGATACCCGGGTATGGGCTCTAGTTCATCCAGTGCTCTACCTCCGCAGGTCAGCATACGAGGCTCTACCTCAATAGATTTCGGGGAGAACCAGCTATCACCGGGTTTGATTAGTCTTTCGCTCCTACCTACAGCTCATCCGGGGGCTTTTCAACGCCCATCGGTTCGGTCCTTCACGTCATGTTACTGACGCTTCAACCTGGCCATAGGTAGATCACCTCGGCTTCGGGTCTAGTGCCCGCAGCTTGTCGCCCATTTCGGACTCGCTTTCGCTTCGCCTCCGCCCCAGAGGGGCTTGGACTTGCCACAAACACTAACTCGCAGACTCATTAAGCAAAAGGCACGCCATCACCCTTGCGGGCTCTGACACCTTGTAAGCACATGATTTCAGGTACTATTTCACTCCGCTCGCAGCGGTTCTTTTCACCTTTCCCTCGCGGTACTTGTTCACTATCGGTCGCCAACTAGTATTTAGCCTTACGCCGTGGTCGGCGTGGATTCATGCGTCGTTTCACGTGTGACGCATTACTCAGGAATTCCCTAGGCGTTGTTTGGTTTTCGGTTACGGGCCTCTCACCCTCTGTGGAGCGCTTTTCCACACGCTTCGCCTAACCTCCCAACTGCCATATCGGGCTCCTACAACCCCCGGGAGCAAGCTCCCGGGTTTGGGCTGTTCCGCTTTCGCTCGCCACTACTTACGGAATCACTTTCGTTTTCTATTCCTCTGGTTACTGAGATGTTTCACTTCACCAGGTCTCGCGCACACTGTGCTATGTATTCACACAGCGGCGACTGGATATTAATCCAGCCAGGTTACCCCATTCGGAAATCCACGGGTCATAGCGTATTTGCCGCTCTCCGTGGCTTATCGCAGCTTATCACGTCCTTCATCGCCTGTTGGCACCAAGGCATTCATCATGTGCTCTTAGTAGCTTTTTTCATCTTGATATTACTGAAATTTCTCCTAGGCGGACACCGGTGGCTTTCGCCACGGTCTCCGCGCAGACTCAGCTTTGTCAACTATTTGGAAGTTGTAATTTTCTTCCCTAATATGCGAATGTCAAAGAACCATGCCCACGGCCGGAGCCGGGGGACTTTATCCAATCCGAACATTTTACCTTTCAGCATCGGAAAAATTCAAAACGCGCAAACAACTGAAGTGGTGGGCCTGATAGGACTCGAACCTATGACCCTGCGCTTATCAAGCGCATGCTCTAACCAACTGAGCTACAGGCCCGAAGGAAAGTGTTCAATGGCCAGTGCTCTGTTTTCAGGACTGAAAACTGAAAACTGAAAACTGAAAACCTGGTATGGAGGCACGGGGACTCGAACCCCGGACATCCAGCTTGCAAAGCTGGCGCTCTACCAACTGAGCTATACCCCCAGAAGATTGGCAGATTTTGGGAACGGGTCATCCGGCTGATGCCGGACTGCCGGATAAGTGACAAACAGATATGCTGAATTGTGCGTTTCACATTGATTTTGACCTGCCCGGCTTTCGGCGGGCAGGATTTCATCCCGCTTGCGCGGGATCAGACTAACCATTTTTCCGGGCGGCCGAAGCCGACCGGAAGTTTAGGTCTTTCTCCTTAGAAAGGAGGTGATCCAGCCGCAGGTTCCCCTACGGCTACCTTGTTACGACTTCATCCCAGTTACCGCTCATAGCGTAGAACGCTGCCCCCCTTGCGGGTTGGCTCACGTGCTTCGGCTACAAACGACTTCCATGATGTGACGGGCGGTGTGTACAAGGCCCGGGAACGTATTCACGGCGCCGTAGCTGATGCGCCATTACTAGCGATTCCGGCTTCATGGAGGCGAGTTGCAGCCTC
>Ga0247838_1002155_pt1 | contig 25983 bp, 24 predicted proteins | sample LaCruzMarch2015__5_FD_189097 | JGI IMG/M metagenome (GOLD analysis project Ga0247838, IMG submission 189097) | Freshwater microbial communities from meromictic Lake La Cruz, Castile-La Mancha, Spain - LaCruzMarch2015_15m | ecosystem: Environmental > Aquatic > Freshwater > Lake | place: Spain... | reverse complement strand
GAGCGTGAGCGACGGGATTCCGTGCTTCCGATCCCCCGGCTTACGCCGAGGGCTTTTATGGGGACGCAAGCGACGGGATCTCGTGCTTCCGTGTATGCGAGGGTCCATACAAGCCCTGAGCGTAAGCGACGGGATTCCGTGCTTCCGATCCCCCGGCTTACGCCGAGGGCTTTTATGGAGACGCAAGCGACGGGATTTCGTGCTTCCGTGTATGCGAGGATCCATACAAGCCCTGAGCGTGAGCGACGGGATTCCGTGCTTCCGATCCCCCGGCTTACGCCGAGGGCTTTTATGGGGACGCAAGCGACGGGCTGGCGGGACGGATGCCTTCCTACAGGTTCATCCCGAGGAACCCACCGCTGGCGTCGCTGGCGGCCTGTTCCCGGTCCAGCCGTTCCTGCGCGCGGGCCAGATCGCCAGCGGCGATGTAGCGGTCGAACTCCACCTCGATGGCATGCTTGACCGAAAGCGTCAGCCACTGCACTGCCGGTTGCGTGAGCCAGTCGCAGGTCTCCTTGTCCAGCCGGATGGAGAGATCGCTGCCCACCGTCCTCGTGTCGGCCTCGTCGGTGAGCACTGTTCCCTCGATCGCGAACCGCACCCACCCCACGGCAGGATCGTTTGTAAACTGGAATGTGCAGGAGCCGTTGGTGAGATAGTAGGTGTTTCGGGTGCCATGCCGTTCGACCGCCCGTTGGACCCGCTCCAGACGGCCGCGGTAGGCGGGCGAGGCTTCGGGCGGAATGTCGACCTGCCGTACACTCCGCAACGGAATGCAGTCGAAAGTGATCGCAATGATCGGAATGGTTTGTGCATTGCTCATGACGTGCCGATTCTATCGCGTCTGGGCAGTCAATGCAGCCCTGCTGGCCGGACTGTTGGCAGGCTGCACAACGCCGGAACAGGCGCCAGCACCGTCAGCCGTCATGGTTCGCGTCATCCAGACGCAGCGGCTGATGGGCGTGCCGTGGACCATCACCGTCCATGCGGAGTCGGACGCAGCTGGCCGGGCGGCGATCGCCGCGGGCTTTGCCGAGGTCGCGCGACTGGAAAGCCTGCTGTCAGACTACGATCCCGGGAGTGAACTCTCGCGGCTCTCGGCCCTGGCGCCGACGGCCCAGCCGCAGCACGTGAGCGACGACCTGTGGCGGGTGCTCGGGCGTGCCGTCGAGATTCGCGACGCGACGAACGGAGCATTCGACCCCACGGTTGGGCCGCTGACGAGCCTGTGGCGGCAGGCCCGCCGGTCGGGCCGCATGCCGTTGCCCGACAAACTGGCTGCGGCCCGGGCTGCGGTCGGCCCGGAGACGCTCCGGCTGGTGCCCGCGTCTCGTGGGGTGGTCCTCACACAGCCGGCGATGCGGCTCGATCTGGGGGGCATCGGCATGGGGTATGCGATCGACCGGGCGGTCGAGGTTCTGGGTCGCCAGGGCATCACTGCGGCGATGATCGATGCCTCGGGGGATATCGCCGTTTCCGCGGCCCCGCCCGGCGCGGCCGGCTGGACGATTGCCGTGGCGTCGCTGCGGGCAGCTGGCGACGGTGAAGCAGCTGGCGTCGGTGAGGCCACAGGCGTCGCGGGCGAGACACTTGTCCTGACGCATGCCGCGGTGACGACTTCCGGCGATGCCTTCCAAGCGGTGGAGATAGACGGCCGCCGCTACAGCCACATTGTCGACCCGCGGACGGGACTGGGCGTGGCAGGGCCGGCGGCCGTCACGGTCGTGGCACCGGACTGTGCAACGGCCGACGCGTTGGCCACCGCCGCGAGTGTGCTCGGGCCCGGGCAGGCTGCGGCGTTCATCGACGGATCGCCCGGCTGTGCCGCCCGCTTTGTCTGGCTGAAAGCTGGGCAGATCAGGCAGTTTCAGACCGCTGGCTGGCCTGCCCGAACGTCCCAGAATCCCGAGTAACGCCTCTGGCGCGTGACGATTGCGCTGAATATGAGGGTTCCCCCAAGTTTGCGGGTCGGGGGGCCGATATCTCCAGAGCCGTCGCTGCGCCTTGGCGAGCGATCTGCGGACACGGAGTCGGGGGGCCCCGTGTCGGGCAGGGACGCACACCATGTGCGGCCCCACCCCTTGGGCGCAGCGGCGGCGTTTTGAGCCTCGACCGAAACACCACGCCTTGCGGAAGCCTCCCGTGCCGCGACTTGCCAGACAACTCTGGGTTGCCCTGACGAGCATCTCGCTCCTCGCGAGCGGCTGCGCACCGCAGCAGCCGTTCTACTTCTTCGAGGACGGCGACCTGTCGCACTATGTGGGCGCCATCCAGAAGCTCGAGTTTCCCGACAGCTGCGAGCAGCCGCTCGACGAGGCGGCCGGCACAACCGAGCCGCTCACGCTCTCCAATGCCCGCTTCGACCAGATCTGGGAACTGTCGCTCGAAGAAGCGATGAAGACATCTCTGGAAAACGGCAAGGTACTTCGCAATCTCGGCGGCCGGTTCCAGAGCTTCGGCGGCCCCCGCCCACAGACCGGCGAGCCCGCCGTCTCGTTGCTCACCGCACCCTCGGCCACGCCCACGATCTACGACCCGGCGATTGCCGAGACCGATCCCTTCCGAGGCGTGGAGAGTGCGCTGGCCCTGTTCGACGCGCAGCTCTCCAGCTCGCTCACCTGGGAACGCCAGAACCGTCCGCAGAATTTCATCTCGACCCAGCCGATTTTTCAGCAGCAGCTGCTCGGCGACACGGGCAACTGGACCTCCGGCATCCAGAAGCGGACCGCTACCGGTGCCACGGTCGGCTTTTCCAATTCGACCCTCTACGACAACAACAACTCTCCGATCCGTCAGGACGGCGTGCCCTCGACCTTCACGACGAATTACGACTTCACGCTGAGCCAGCCGCTGCTCCAGGGGGCCGGCGTCACCTACAACCGCATTGCCGGCCCGGACGCGTTCGAAAACATCTACGGCCGGCCGCTGTTCCGGGGCGTGCTCCTGGCCCGAATCAACGCCGACATCTCGCTGGCGGAGTTCGAAGCTGGCGTTCGCAATCTGGTCAGCGACACCGAGCAGTCCTACTGGGAGCTCTATTTTGCCTACCGCAACCTCGAAGCCCGCAAGGCCGGTCGAGACAGCGCCCTCGAAGCCTGGCGGAAGGTGCATGCCCTCTACGTGGAGCAGTCCCGCGGTGGCGAGGCCGACAAGGAGGCCCAGTCACGCGAACAGTATTTCTTCTTCCGCAGCGAGGTCGAGCAGGCGTTGACCGACGTCTACCGCTGCGAAAACCGGCTGCGGTTCATGATGGGCATCAGTGCCAGCGATGGCCGGCTGATCCGACCGTCCGACGAGCCCACCACCGCGAGAATTTCCTTCGACTGGCAGCAGTCCCTGGTCGAGGCCCTCTCACGGTCGGCCGAGCTCCGCAGGCAGAAGTGGGTAATCAAGCAGAAGGAACTGGAGCTCACGGCCGCCAAGAACCTGATCCTGCCCCGGCTCGACCTCGTCGGCCGCTGGCGGTTCCTCGGCATGGGCGAGGAACTCATCAATCAGAACTACTCGCCGTACAATGCCAACTCTGGCGATCCGCTCGCCGGCACCGACGCCTATTCGTCGCTTCTCAGCGGCAAGTTCCAGGAGTGGCAGGCGGGAGCACAGTTCCTCATGCCGCTCGGCTTCCGACGCGAGCTGGCCACTGTCAGGAACCACCAGCTCCAGCTGGCCCGCGAGCGGGCCCGCCTGCAGGACGAGGAGCTCGAGGCCTCCCATGCCTTGGTCGAAGCAGTGCGGAACATCGACACGAACTTCGCGCTCTCCCAGACCAACTTCAATCGCCGTGTGGCGGCCGAGCGGCAGGTGGAGGCGGTGCAGGCCGCCTACGATGCCGGCACTGTGACGCTCGACCAACTCCTCGACGCCCAGCGGCGGCGGGCCGAGGCCGAGAGCTCGTACGCCCGTGCGATCGTCGACTATACGCGGTCGATCTCCCAGCTCCATTATCGCAAGGGTTCGCTGCTCGAATACAACGGCGTCTTCCTGGCGGAGGGCCCCTGGCCCGGCAAAGCCTACTTCGACGCCCACCGCCGGGCACGGCAGCGGGATGCCAGCCTCTATCTCGACTATGGCCATTCGCGTCCGGGAGTCTTCAGTCGCGGGACGGTCACGCAGAACTTCGAGTCGATCGGGGCCGATGCCCGGGCCACCCAGCTGCCGGCCCGTGATCCGGCCACGAAGGAAAATTACGACGGGGAGAACGCTCCTCCAGCCCCGGGCACGACTCCGCGGCAGGATCGCGGGACGGGCGTTCCCGAACTCCTGCCGTCGCCGCGGGGCTGATCGGCGAGGCTGGGCCGCGATGGCGTGCGATCCCCCGGCTTACGCTGGGGGCTTGTACGGGAATACAAGCCCTGAGCGTAAGCGACGGGATTCCCCGTTCCGTGCTTCCGATCCCCCGGCTTACGCCGGGGGCTTGTATGGGGAAGCGTAAGCGATGGGATTCCAGTGACGCGCATCCAAGCCCGGAGCGTACGCGAGACGACGTCCTGTTTCACACGGAGTCAGCGGCCCACGGGCAGCGCTGCGGCATCCAGCGCCCTTTGCAGCAGGTCGGGGTTTTGCGTTCGGATCCGATCGAGCTCGCTCCGCGCCGCAGGGAGCGGACAGGCGGCGAGGTAGCCAGCCACCGCCCGACGGACGAGCGGATCATCCGCGCCGATCGTGTCCCAGAGGCGTGCCACCGGAGCCACCTCATCCCAGGCCTGATACCGGGCCAGATCGATGGTGGCGAGAGCCGCCACAGCCGGGCTGCTCAGCAAGGACGCCGTCGCGGCGGCGACCCGCCTTTGCGGAATCGTGTCGGCCAGACTTTCCCAGGCAAATCGCAACGCCGCCAACAGATGCCGTTGATCCATCGGGCGGGCGCCGGGCCCGAACAGTCCGCGCAGCGTCAGGAAATCGAGCCCCTTTTCACCTTCTGCCACGAGAACGCCGGCGAGGATGCCGTCGAAGCCGGCACGAAAATCATCGGCGGGCGCCTCCACGGCCCGATGCAGGGCGGCCACGCAGTCACGAACGACCTTCGGATCTGTCGCCGCCGCGGCAGCCACGCCCGCGAGTAATCCATACAGACCGCGGCGGCGGGCGTCGATGCCCGGCTCGTTCACCCACGTCATGACTGCCCGGGCATCAAGGGCGTCGGCGGCCGCACGGACATCGGCAACGTTCGCGAGGCCGAATTCCGTGAACGCATCAGCGGCGATTCCCGGATCGGGATGTTCGAGTCGGACGGCAAACCAGCGGAGCCGATCGGCTGCCGGAACCGTGCTGGCCGGCGCCGCCGACATGTGGCCCAAGAGCGACTCGTCAGCGGCGACCGCCGCCCAGACGAGCCGCGGTACGGCTTGGTCCGGAGACTCTGGTTGGGCCGTGGCAAAGAGCATCGCCGTTCCCGCCACGGGCCCGGCCACCCGGGCCGCAACGGTGCTGACGGCTGCTGTCGCCGGTCCACTGCTGGTACGGAGCCACTGGTCGATGCGAAACCGTTGGGAGTGCAGGCCTTGTGCGTCTGCCCCGGCCGTCCCCACCGCCTCGCCGACGGCCACGGCGGCCGCCGCATCCCGCTGTTGCGAGAGCGATTGTCCGACCGTCCCGCAGAACGGGCATGCCGTCGCCCGCGTCGGGGCCAATGCCACAGTCACCAGCAGAAACACTCGGAACACGATCCTCGCCGGCAGGCTGCTCGCGGCTCGCCCGGGAGAATGTCCGGCGTCAGCTGGAGCCACGGGCATCACCATCATCCCGCGTACCATCATCCCGCATGCCATTACTCGGTGGCCGATTCGAGGCGTTGCGCCTGCATCCGCGCACGCCAGTAAGGAACTGTGCAGAGCAGCAACGTGCCCGTGCCCTCATAGACATACGCCGCCTTTTGCCCCGACAGCCAGGAGCTGATGAGTGACCGGGCCGGTCGCTTGATCCGTAGGGAGATGCCCTGCGTGCGGGCGATGACAAAGGGCCCGTCGGTGACGAGCCGGTCGTCTGTGAGCTGCACCTCTTCCACCGGGCCATCCACCGAGAGCACCACCTGGCCGTTTCCCTTGAGGGCGGTCTTGTACCAGAGCAGCCCCTCGTCGGCCCAGAAAGCCGTGAGCATCCGCTCGCGGTGGATGGAGAGCTCGACCGCGCCGTCACTCGCCCAGAAGCACCGCGTGTCGAGAATCCAGCGTTCCCCGGATGCCACCTTCATCAGGTGGTAGCCGCCGAGGGTCGAGTCGAGATAGACGGTGCCAGTGCCGCTGTAGCGTGGCCGCAGCAGCGATTCGTCGGAGAACAGCGACACCCACCAGGCTCTCAGTGTCGGCCAAGGCACGTCCATCGCGACCGCGCCCTTCATGTGGTTGAGGGCCCCTCGCTCGGTCCGCACATCATCGTTCTTGAGTGCCACCTTCAACCACCGCATGCCCTCGACATGCTCGATCTTAAAGGTCGCCATTGATCGATACCTCCGAACCGCGGGTGATGCCGTCCTTCGTCCAATCGCAGCTCCAGCCCGGAAATGCGATCTGCGGGTAGGGATCGGGGGCGATCGCTGCGTCCGACGAATGCACGATGTCGAACTGCCGGTCGGCGCGGATTTTCCCCACACGGAAGTATTTCGTGCAGTGCTGGGTCTTGGGGTCGAGCCGGACGGTGCCGCCGGGGCCGGCGAACTCGAGTCCATCTCGAAACGCCTGCCGCACGGCCTCTGTTTCGAACGACCCCGCCTTTTCCACGGCCGCCTTCCAGAGATGCACGAGGCACCAGTCGGGCTCCATGGGATCACCCGTGACGCGGTCGGAGCCGAACTCGTTGCAAAACCCCTCGACCCAGCGACGGTTGGCCTCAGTGTCGAGGCTCTGGAAGTAGGAAGAGACGGCGAAATGCCCCTGCACCTGCTCCGGGAGCAGATTTCGCAGTTCGTCCTCGGCGATGCTGGTGGACACAACCGGTAGTTTCGCGGGATCGACCTTGGCATCGGCCAGCGCCTGGAAGAGGCCGATATTGCTGTCGCCGTTGACCGTGTTGAGCACGCAGTCGGCACCAGACGAAAGAATCTGCTGGACCGCCGCCGTGAAATCCAGATGGCCCAGCGGCAGATAGACCTCCCCGGCGGGTCGGAGATCCTTTGAGGCCAGATACTTCTTGGCGACGAAGTTGGCCGTGCGTGGAAAGACGTAGTCGGATCCAAGCAGGAAGAACTTTTTCTTGGCCCCTCCGTCGGGGCCTGTCAGCCAGTCAATCGCGGGCATGATCTGCTGGTTGGGAACGCTGCCGCCGTAGACGCAATACTTCGACGACTCGTCCCCCTCGTACTGCACGGAATAGAAGAGCAGCTTCCGGTATTCCTCGAACAGCGGCAGCACCGCCTTGCGGCTCGTGCTCGTCCAGCAGCCGAACACGGCAACCACGCCCCCTTCGAGCAGTTGCCTCGCCCGCTTGGCGAACATCGCGGGCCGCGACCGGGGGTCGGGCGCCCGGGCCTCGAGCTGGTAGCCGAGCAGGCCGCCTGCGGCGTTGATCTGCTCGAAGGCATGCAGTTCGATGTCGCGGAGCGACGTCGCGCTGATCGCCATCGTGCCTGTCTGCGAGTGGAGCAGGCCGACCGGCACGGTCTTCGCGCGGGGCCTGATGCCGAGCGAGCAGCCCACGAACAGGACAGGCGAAAGGGCACGCGCCGCGGCGAGCGTGGCGGCTGCCGACTCAGCGATCGCCCGTCGCCGCGAGATGCCGCGGGGACCGGGCAGGAAGGATGTATCTTCGGTGGCCATCGTCAATCCTCGTTCATGCGACGGTAGAGCGTTTCGAAGGCCTCCGCCGTGATGCTCACGTCGCCCCGGAACGGCTGGTTCATGTCGACGATGAGATATATCATCGTGCCCAGGTATGCCGACAGAATGCCACCCAGCACGAGATGCGTGATGAATTTCATGTCGAACAGCCAGCACATCGCGATCGTGAGCACCGCCCCCAGAATCATCACGTACCACATCGATGCGGGCAGTGCCGACTTCACCGAAAACAACCGCATCCTCCGGCATTCCAGAAAATGGTTGAGCTGCCGCATCGCCTCGGCGTGGAGAATTTCCTCGGCGGGCGTACGGGGCTGGAAATCGAGAAGTCTGTCATGGAAGGCCTCGGCGCGAATCGTACCCTCCTCCGGGACGATGCCCCGCTGCTGCAGCGGCCAGGCATACTTGATCACATACCGCGTGTAGTCCCGCAGGAGCCACCGCAGGTTTTGACCGTAGGGTTCAGGATAGCGGGAGACGTCTTCGTAGAGGGCCGAGAGGGCCGCGGCCTCGCGGGTCACGTTCGACCCCGCCTCGGAGACGCCCTGATAGGCGGTCACAGCGATGAGGCCCAGCAGGAGCCCGTAGAAGACGCAGAAGCAGGAGAGGATGTAGCCGATGATATCGTTGGCGTTCCGGGTGTTCTTGACGAACTGCCGCAGGATTGGCCGCAGCAGGATCAGCCCTGCCCAGTAAAATCCGACGAACACCACGATCAGGAGCAGTGCCAGCCGGCTGGGTGGAACGTCGTAAATCCAGGAGAAGTCCATGCTCATGGCAGCGTGCAGTCCGGACGTTGTTCGGGACAAGTGGGCTCGGCGTCAGGGCGGGCTCTCGCCGCTCAGCAGCCGTCGAACCCGAATCCTACCAACCGCCGGAGATCACTGCACTTTTTCGCCGTCGAGCGCGTAGATCGCGAGATGACGGCCGTCCGGACCCCGCAATTCCGCGATCCGAAACGTGCCGGACACAGCCACCGGACGGATCGAAAAATTCGCGGTCGTCCCGGGCACCATCCGCACAACCACGCAGTCGTGGAGCAAGGCTCCCGGTCCGAAACAGCATTCCATGTTGTCGCGGACGAGCACAAACTGGGTCAGTCCGGTCTGCTGGAAGCTCGGCAGAATGTAGCCACGGATCCGCACGCGGCCGTTTTCAAGCGATGTCACCCGCGTGGGCAGTAGGTCGCGGGTGAATGGGTCGCCTTTTTGCATCTCGATCTTGATGTCGTCGAACGAGATGTCCCGCAGGGCCGTCGGTCGGGAGGGCGTGTCGGGCACCGGTGCGGCTGCCGGACCGGTAGCCGGACCGGTAGTGGCACCGGCAGTCGGCCGCGCTGAGGGCGTGGGTGGGGGCGTGGCTGTTGCTGGTGCGGCGGGGGCTCCGCAGCCGCCGAGACAGCAGGCCGCGAGCAGCAGTGTCAGTGTGCGGCTAGCGTGCAAAGGCATCCTCGAGGTGGTAGAGCACGCCGCCGTCGATACCCGGAGAGCCCGTGGGACGAATGGCAAACCGACCGGCGATCTTCGTGAGCCGGGCAGAGAAATCGATCCCCTTGGGATACTGTGGATCCCGCAGTTGCACGAGCACCCGGTCGGTGATCTTCGGATTGCCGCCAAAGCAGCAGTCGCCTTGATCCCGCACGAGCAGGAACTGCGTAATGCCACGTTGCTGCTTGCCGGGATACATGTAGCCCTTGAGCAGCACGTCGCGTCCATCCACGGCACGGGCTGAGTCGGGCACCGCATCTGGTGGATCACCCTCCAGTGGCTGCAGCATTCCGTAATTGAGACGCTCGTAGCCCGGGGGAAGTTCGGCGATGTAGTCCCGCGACAGCTTGGTGAGACCGCCGACGAGTGAGATCGCCGAAACGATCACCGCGCCAAGAGCCAGCGGCCGCCCGGTGAACTCGTCGGGCCTCTGCGAGATCGTCCGGTAGGCCAGCGTGCCGAGGACAACACCCAGGATCGGCACGAGAACCAGCGACCAGTCAAAAAACGCCAGGGGAGACAGGGCAGCCGCGACAGCGGCCGCGATCGCAGTGCCCGCGACGGCGCGATACCGACCCTCCAAGTCCCGTCCTTCCAAGCGGTCGGTCGCACTCTGTCGGGCGGTTTCGAAGAGACCTATCGGCATAACACTTTTGTCTTTAGCGAGCGGATTGGCCAGCCCCGTTCGACCGCAGCTTGGCCCGGGAAAAGAGGGCGATCAGGAGGACAATCGCCGCCCAGATAGCCCACTTGGACCACTTAGACCACTTAGACCATGCGGCACTTGTGGCACTGGGAGCGACACGGTCCTCCGCAGCCGCCGGGGCGGTCGCGGACTGAGCGGCGGCCTGTTTCCCGGGGTCGATGCCGGAGGCATGTTTCGAGGGGTCGATGCCGGGGGCGTCGTCGGTGGCCTCGTCGTCCGCCAATACCGCTGGAATGCGTGCCGCAAGGGCCGCCTCAGACGCGGCGGCTGCCGGTGTCAATACTGGTGCCAGTGACGATGCAATCGTAGCCGGGTCACCCGGGTCGCCGTCCTGATCCCGTGTGCCGGCGGTTGTGCCCGGCGTGGCACTGCCCGGCATAGCGTTCCCAGGGATCGCATTCCCAGGTATCGCATTCCCAGGCGGAGCATTCCCCGGCGGAGGAGCACCGAGCGGTCCGGAAAAGGCCGCCAGAGTCGCGGCGCGGCGGACTGCCTCCGGATCGATCGCTTCGAGCTTGGTGATCGCCGCGGCCGCCTGCGGCAGTGGGCAGGCCCGCAGATAGTTGACGATCGGTTCACGGACGAAAATATTGTCAGCCTCGGCCTTCTCGAAGAGTTCCACAAGCCGGTCGATCACCGACCAGTCCTGCCAACGGGCCAGATCGGCGATCACGAGATCAGCAAGCTTTGGCTCTTCCAAGAGCAGCCGTAACGATCCGAGCACGCGGGCCTTCGGCACAGCATCCGACTCTTCACCGAGAAACCGCAGTGCCATCACCGCAGCATAGGTTTCGGTGAAGGGTATTTCGCGGCCGCGACGATTCAAAAAGAGTTCGTCGACCAGGCCGAGCCCGTCTGGCCCCTTGAGCGTGACGTAACAGGCGATCAGGGCATCCAGACCGCTGCGGACCTCCGCCTTCTCCGGGCCCAGGTCTTGATTGGCGTCTTGGTTGGCGTCTTTATTGGAAAGGATCTGGCCGATGCGGTCAGCGTCGGCCTTGGTGCCGCAGGCGCCGAGCATGGTGGCATAAAGCCTCCGCCGATTGGCCTGAACCTTGGGATTTTCGATCCACTCGAGAAGCTGCGTCGAATCCATCCGGTCGGCGAGGCCGCGGACATCGGCGTAGGGCGCGACGGCGAACTCGTCGTAGGCATCGCGGGCCAGCGTCTCGTCGGGGTCTTCCAGATGCTGCTGGAAGAAAGCGAGACGGTCGGGTCCCTTTTCGGGAAGTGCCGCCAGCTTCCGGAGATAGCCGACAGCCCGCTCACTCACCGGAATCGGGCTCGACCAGACGAGCTTGGGCGGCTCGATGCCCATCAGCAGAAAGAGTGTGCCGACGGGCTTCTCCTCGAGGATGATCGTTTCAATGGGGGTTCCTTCCGCCCCCGCATGGCCTGCTTCCGCGACGAGATCGGCCCCTTTGAGCACCTCGACAACGGCAAACTTTCCCTTGGGCAACGGACCCTCGGCGCGGGGCGAGAGGGCCCCCGCTGGCGGAGGTTCGATGAGCCGGACGATCGCCGCCGTCTGGCTCTGTGCGATTTCCTGTGCGAAGGTCAGCGACACGGCCGAACAGAACGGGCAGGCCGTCGCCCGCTGTGTCTGTCCAACGAGCATCGCAAGTGCGATCGCTGTGGCGACCCAGACCGTTGCCGATCGTGACAGGGTTTTTCTCATGGCGACATTCTAACGGCAAACGTCGGGAGAACACGCCTTCGGGACGGCAGAAGTCGCCCGGGAGACGCGATCTTTCCTGCGGCGAAGGGCATCATCCCCCCTGGAGCCACTTGGCGACGTCGGTGCGATAGGCGGCCAGAGCCGGGAGGAGGGCGGCCAGAATGGCCAGGATGATGAGAAACGGCACAAGCAGCAGTTCCGCCCCCGGCGCTGCAGAGAGCACGCTTGCCGAGACGCCGGCGTTGGTCGTGATCAGCGGGGCGATCGCCCCCACGAGCAGGTGCCCGAGCATCCAGCCGGCCAGCCCACCGCCAACGGCCAGCAACACCGCCTCGATCAGCACGACGAACAGCACGTGCGTTCGCCGGGCACCCAGCGCACGCATGATCGCCACGTCACGGCTGCGCTCCAGCGACGAGCCCACCATACTCACGAGGATCCCGATCGCCGAGACGATCACGACGAGCGTCGTCACCAATAACAGGAGCAGTTCCAGGGGCCGCACGAAGAGATCGAGCAGCTGGCGGATCTCGGCGATCGGCAACGCGGCCTGCCCATCGCGGCCCTCGTTGATCACAGTCCGCAGTCCCATCGCCGTCAGCTCCGCGGGGAGTCCGGGCAGCGAGGCTGTGTCGAGCAACAGGCTGGTCACCTCCCGCTGTGCGAAGGGCAGTGGCGTGGGGCCATGCGGTGCGTCGTCACGGGAACCATCGGCAGCCTCGGGGACCGCCGCCGTCTCGCCCCCACCCTCGTGTTCCTCCACCGGCTTCGCATGCCCATCCTGCAGATAAAACCCTTCCATGTTGACGAACACGCCGCGGTCGACGGGCGTATCGGTGCGGGCGAGGATGCCCGAGACCATGAAGGGGTCGTGCACCTTGCCGTCGTCGGCACCATGCGTGGGGGCGAAGGGGTCCCCCACCTTGAGTCCGAGGTTAGCGGCCACCGTCGCGCCCAGCACGCCGCCGAAGAATTCATCGGCACGGAAATTTCTTCCCGCTGCAAACCGGAACGGCCGTCCGTCTCCGACCGTGAGCCGGTCAAAGTAGGCGGTGTTCGTGCCGATCACGCGAAATCCGCGGTAGTAGTCCCCCATGCAGATCGGCACAGCCGTCTTGGTACTGGCGGCAAACGTGCCATCAACACCATCGGGCCGCTCGGCCGCGGGCAGAAACTGCTGGTAAAAGTCCCACGAGATGTTCTCGATCGGCCTGCTGACAAAATAGACGCTGTTGAGCACCAGTTGCAGCGGGCTTCCCTTCGCGCCGACGATCATGTTGTAGCCCAGGCCCGAGCCCGACTCGAAGGCCTGCTTCACGATCCCACCGGTCACGAGCGTGGCCACGACCAGCGCGACGCCGAGTGCCAGGGAGAGGGCTGTGAGCAGGCTGGTGAGCAGCCGCTGCCGGATATTCCGCCAGGCGATGCCGAGGAGGGTCATGGGTGATGCACCGTGGCCGCGCGGTTGAAATCCTCAATCCGGACGCGGCGGGGAAACTGCCCGGCCACGTCGGCTGCGTGTGTCACGACCAGGAGCGCCACCCCCTGCTCCGTACAGGTGTTTCGGAGGAGATCGATCACCTGCTGCTGATGGGCCGGGTCGATGCTCGCCGTTGGTTCGTCGGCGAGGACCGCCCGGGGTCGGTTGGCCAGCGCCCGGGCCACGGCCACCCGCTGCTGCTGGCCCACGCTCAGTTCGGCCGGCCTGTGGTCGAGCCTGTGACCGAGGCCCACCGCGTCGAGCAGCCGCACCGCCCGGTCGCGGTCGGGCCGACCAGACCCGAAGGTCATCGCCACGAGCACGTTTTCCAGGGCAGTGAAGCCGGGGAGCAGGTTGAACTGTTGGAAGACCAGGCCGAGCTTGTCGGCCCGCACCCGGTCGCGGCGGGCCTCGTCGAGACGGGCGATGTCGATGCCGTCGACGATCACCCGCCCAGCGTCGGGCCGCATGATCCCGGAGATCACGTTGAGCAGCGTCGACTTTCCAGAGCCGCTGCGGCCCTCAAGCGCGCAGTGCTCGTCGGCGCCGAGCCGGAACGAGCCGATATCGAGGATGTTCACCTGCTCGCCCCCCGGCATGGTGAACGACTTGCGAACGTCGAGGAGTTCGAGAACGGATGTGGCCATGGCCCCATCGTAACCGCCGAGGCCGGTCGGCGGTCAAAAACCGATGTTTTCGCGGGCCGATTGAGCGGCCGTGCCGTGGCGGTGTAAAGTTTTTTCGATTCTGTCTATAGTCTGCCGATTCTGTCGTTGGTCGCCCATCCGCAGCGTTGCGGGCCGGCCATCTTTCTTGTGACGTCCCGCCTCAGGAGATTCGCCGTGTCCATTCGCGTCGGCATCAACGGTTTCGGTCGCATCGGTCGCCTTACCTACCGGGCCATCTACGAGAAGTACGGCCTGAATGGCGATGTGCAGGTGGTGGCCCTCAACGATCTCACCGACGCCAAGACCAATGCCCACCTCCTCGAGTTCGACTCGAACTACGGACCCTTCAAGGGCCATGTCGGTTACGAGGGCAACGACCTCGTCGTCGACGGCCACAAGATCAAGGTCTTTGCCGAAAAGGATCCCGGCTCGATCCCGTGGGGCTCGCAGGACGTGCAGATCGTCGTGGAGAGCACGGGCTTCTTCACCGACGCCACGAAGGCCGTCGCCCACAAGCGGGACAGCGTGAAAAAGGTCGTGATCTCGGCCCCGGCCAAGAACGAAGACCTCACCATCGTGCTGGGCGTCAACGACTCGATGTACGATCCGAAGAAGCACCACGTGATCTCGAATGCCTCGTGCACGACCAACGGTCTGGCCCCCGTGGCCAAGGTGCTGCACGAGACCTACGGCATCGACCGCGGCCTGCTGACCACGGTTCACGCCTACACAAACTCGCAGAAGACGGTCGACACGGCCGCCAAGGATCTCCGCGATGCGCGGGCCGCGGCCCTGAATATCGTCCCCTCGAGCACCGGGGCCGCGAGGGCCGTTGGCCTGGTGATCCCCGAACTGCAGGGCAAGTTCACCGGCATGGCCTTCCGCGTGCCGGTCGCCACGGTGAGCGTCGTCGACTTCACGGCGCTCCTCGGCAAGGAGGCATCGCCGGCCGATATCAACGCGGCCATGAAAAAGGCCGCAGAAGGCCCGCTGAAGGGCATCCTGCGGTACACCGACAAGGAGCTGGTGTCGACCGACCTCAAGGGCGACCCCCACAGCTCGATCTTCTCGGCCGTCGACACGATCGGCCTAGGCAACCTCGTCAAGGTTGTCAGCTGGTACGACAACGAGTGGGGCTACTCCAATCGCGTTGCCGACCTGCTGAACTTCCTCGAGGACAAGGGCCTCGATTGAGCAGGGCGGCTACGGTGCTGTCGCAACCGACGGCACCGCCACCGCCACCGCGACAGTGCACTCGGCCTCGTAGACCGCCGCGTCAAAGGTCGTAAGGCCGACGCGGACCCGCACATGGTCGCCCTGAGGCGGTGGGCCCGGCCAGCGGAGGACGAAGTGCAGTCCGCGGTTTCGCGAGGTTCGACGAAACCGCGCGAGTGCCTCCTGGGCGGGAATGTCCCAGCGGGCCACCGGCCCGGCGGCCGGAGAAACGCTGCTATCGAAGACAGTTATCGATATATCACCGGCCGCCGTCACCAGCCGCTCGTCGCCATCCCGAGGCTCGATGACGATGGCCAGACCATCGCTCAGCCCGTCGCCATCACCGTCGAAGCACTCTGTCCGCAAGGGATTGACGACCAGATGCGTGATCCGACCGGCATCGGCCAGACTTTCCTCGTGAGAGAGCCTCCGGCCCGCAGGAGGGTCGGCGGTCGGGCTGGCTGAGGGGGCGAGGGGGCGGGCATCGGCATCGAATGTCATCGGTGCGGGAGCCGCCGTGGGCGGAACGCCGCCGACGGGAGCCGCGGCTGATGCCGGCGAGACCGACGACGGTGCGGGCAATGCGGCACCGGGAAATCGGGGTTCGGAAGGGAGTGGCGGAATGCCATCGAGCGTCGGCGGGGCAACCGTTCCGGCCGCCGGTGGTGAGCCTGGAGTCGGGGCTGCCGGGCCGCTGGCTGGTGGACGGAATCCTGGCACGTCGATTTTCGGTGGAACCAGCAGCGGCTGTGGTGGACCAGACCGTGGCGTGGGCGGCTGACTGCCTCGCAGCAGAGGTCCGCGAACGTTCACCTGGCCATCGACCTCCCCGACGCCCAGCTGGCGCTTGAGGCTTGAATTTTCACCGGCAGTGCGATCGAGCCGGGCCGATGCGTCTTGGAGCTCGTCCTGGAGCTGGTAGATCTGGTCTTCCTGCATCCGCAGTTCGCGTTCGAGCAGTTGCTGGCTTAGGTCGCTCCGGCAGCCCAAGGAAAAGAGCATCGCCATCGCGACAGTGCCGCTGCACGCAACGCGGGCCGCTTGATGGGCCGCGGTCAGGCCGATCGATTGTTTCATGACGCGCCTCCTTGCGCCTCACTGCGGCCCCCGTGGACCGCCACCACCCGATCACTGTTCCTTCAAAACTGCTTCGAAAACTTTTGTCGTGAAAGCTTCGTCGCGAAAGCCTCTTGGAAAAAGCCAGCTTGCTGCCGACGCGGCCCGCGGAATTTCCTGCGAGCGTTGGAGGGTTAGCTGGCGGCCTTCTCAGTTGGCATGCGGTCGATCACCTCGTCGATCAGCTTGTATTCGAGCGCCTCATGCGCCGACATGAACCTGTCGCGATCGGTGTCCTGTTCGATCTTCTCCAGCGGATGTCCTGTGTGCTTGAGCAGGATGGTGTTCAGCTTTTGCTTGATGTTCTTGAATTCCTTGGCGTGGATCATGATCTCCTCCGCTGTTCCCTCCATGCCCGCGAGCGGCTGGTGGATCATGATCCGCGAATTGGGGAGTGCCCGCCGCTTGCCCTTGGCGCCCGCGGTGAGAAGCACAGCACCCATCGACGCACACTGCCCGATGCAGTAGGTCGCCACGTCGCAGGTTACAAACTGCATCGTGTCATAGATGGCAAGGCCCGCGGTCACGCTGCCGCCGGGGGAGTTGATGTAGAGGTGGATGTCAGACTTCGGGTCGTCAGACTGCAGGAACAGCAGTTGGGCGACGATGGCGTTGGCCACCTCGTCGTTGACCTGCGATCCGAGAAAGACGATGCGATCCTTGAGGAGGCGGCTGTAGATGTCCATCGCCCGCTCTTCGCGGCCACTTTTTTCAATGACGAACGGAATCAGGGGCATGGGCTGCTTCTCAACGGGGGGGCTGGTGTGGGAGCTTTGCGAAAGGGTTCGAGCCTGCTGTGCGAAGCCTGCTTGAATGAATCTGAAAACGTGGATGAATCTGAAAAGGGCTCACGGAGCCTGGACGGGTTTTAGTCCTTGCCTTCTTCATCGGCGGTGACCGGGGGCTTGGTGAGCACATCATCGACCAGGCCATACTCCTTGGCCTCGGTGGCGGTGAGATAGCGGTCGCGGTCGGTGTCTTTGGCGATGCGGTCGATGGGCTGGCCGGTGTGCTGGGCCAGAATCTCGTTGAGGATCGACCGCGTCTTGATGATCTCGTCGGCCTGGATCTCGATGTCACTGACCTGGCCACCGACCTGCCCGTAGGGCTGGTGAATCATGACCTTGGCATGCGGCAACGCGAACCGCTTCCCCTTCGCGCCTCCGGCGAGGAGCACGGCGCCGCCGCTGGCGGCAAGACCGACGCAGTAGGTGGCGACCGGACAGGAGAGAATCTGCATGGTGTCGTAGATCGCCATGGTTGCCGTGACACTGCCACCCGGTGAGTTGATGTAGAAGTGGATGTCTTTGCGGCGATTTTCGCTCTGTAGGTAGAGCAGTTTCATCACCAGTTCGTTGGCATTGCCGTCGTAAATCTCCCCTTGTAGCAGGATGATCCTGTTTTCCAGAAGGAGATCGCCCAGCGTCATCTGTCGCTGTCGCTGGTAGTCGCGTGAGGCACTCGACGCGTTGGCACTGGAGCCGCTGAAGGCGTGGGCCGCAAAAGAACGCTCGTGCATGTGAGGTCTCGGGAGGACTGTGGAATCAGCGATGGTTTGGTGACGCTTTGCCGGGGATGACGCAGTGCTGTTCGGGCAGGGGATCAGGCCCGTCGCGGGGCGCCGGGCTCGGCCTGCGTGGCCGTTGGAATCTCTTCCTCGCCGACCACAATGCCGCAGACGGCATGGTCCACGGCCTCGGCGTCACGCTTCTGGAACTCGAACGGCGTGTCGGTGAACTTGGCATGTGACGTGATCAGATCGATCGTCTTCCGCTCGATGATCTGGTTGCGGAGCACGTCCATCAGGCCACGTTTCTCAAGATTGGCACGCACCCGCCGCGGCGACTCGCCCGACTGGGCGGCGATGGCGCGAATCTCCTCGTCGTAGTCGGCCGCAATGTCGCCGATCGACTGATCTTCGGCGATCCGCTCGAGGATGAAATGCTCCTTGAGGGCGGATGCCGTGCTGCCCATGACCGACTGCCGCAGTTCGTTGACATGGCGACGGATGGAGTCATCGTCGAAGCCGCTCCGTCTCAGTTCGAGAATCGCCCGCTCCAATTCCCGCAGACTCTGACGACGGAGCAGGTCTGGAGGCAGATCCCAACTGGCCGACGCGGTGAGCGCACTGGACACCTGCTGGCGCACCTGCCGACGACGATGCCACTCCAACTGGTTTTCGAGTTGCTTCTGCACGGCCGTCCGGAGTTCATCGGGCGACTCGAACGAGCCGATTTCCGAAAGCAGTTCGGGCGAGAGTTCCGGGAGTTCGAGTTGTTTGACGTCGACGAGCGTGAGTTCGAGCGTGATATCCTTGCCCCGCAGTGACTCGACGGCGGCCTCATCCGACACCTTGAGCGAACCGGTGATGGGCGTGCCGACGCGGGCCTTCGCCACGAGGGCGTCGAAGCCCATCAGTTCGGCATCGGCGAAGGACAGGCGGGGGCGGACGATCAATTCCAGATCCGAAGCCTCCGACAACACCGCGTCGCCATCGAGAAACCTCAGGTTGGCAACGACCAGGTCGCCCGGCTTGGCGGGGCCGGCATGGGGAACGAATCGTGCCCGCTCGCGAAGCAGGTTGGTCAGCGACTCATCGACGTCGGCAGCGGAGATTTCGCGGGAGGGCCGGCGGATGGCAAGCCCCTTCCACTCAGGCATCTCGAATTCAGGACGCACCTCGATCTTGAACTCAAACGTCATCGGCCCGTCGGCCGGCACGATCACGGCGTTGACGTCGAGTTCGGGCTCGCTGATCGGCGAGAGTTTTTCCTGGTCGGAGACCTGCGTCATGGCGTCGGCGAGCAGCTTGCTCCGAATCTGATCGGAGAGTTCGGACTTGAAGCGGCTGCTCACGAGACGTCGCGGTGCGCGTCCAGGGCGGAACCCCGGGAGCATGGCAGCGGGCATCATCTCGCCGATCGCGAGGTCGCGATAACGGTCGATGTCTTCCCGTGGGATCGAAACCCGCACCCGGCGCTCGCAGGCGGAAAGGGTATCGATGGCGATGTCGAGTTTCAGAGGCTGTTGTGCAGCATCATCAACGCTGGAAGCGGGGGATGCCAGGGCGGTCTCGGACTGATCGGTGGAAGAAGACATGACTGTTTCCGACTGGAGCGGGAGGCTTCAGAAAAAAGGGAGGGCGTACAAAAGCGGTTGGTGGGGGTTCCGATAGGGGGGAACCGAGACACACCTTCGCGACCGTTACCGTGACACGTTCGGCCGCTTGCAATGAAAGCCCCGAGCACGGGCCGGCCCGGGAAAAACTCCGGATACCGAACACGAGAGCGAAACAATCAGGCAACCAGACAGGCCACAACAAATTCAGCAGACAACCAACACAGCAAAGAAACCAGTACAGAAGAGAAACAGGCCTACGATCCAGACGCTCCGTACAGCCAGACGCCACATACAGGTGGAGCTTGAAGCATGAGGAAGCGGGTGATGGGATTCGAACCCACGACAACCACGTTGGCAACGTGGTGCTCTACCAACTGAGCTACACCCGCAGAACTATTCCCGGGCGGCCTGCCTCCGCCGCCCGAAAAACGGGATCGGTTCAGGCTGCCTGGGAACGCCGGATTATAAGGTGCCAAGAGGTGGCCGCAAGGTCATCCTCTAGGGAAAGAGGGTTTTCTGCGAAGGCTGGGAAAGGAACGTTTGGAAACCGCTGGTATCGGATTACGATGGGTCCTGGAGCCCCGCGGCCTGCGACTCTGCCCGCGGCGGCTCCGTCTTTCCAGTCATTCTGGCGGCCGCCCTCAGGTGCGGGCTCGTCCACACCAAACTTCGACTCTGACTCTGACCCGGACCCGCTCCCATGGTCGTCCGATTTCACGTCGTGTTGCCTGCTGCCAACCGGCGGACGCTCACCGTTCGGCTGCCGATTCTCTTGGGCCGGGGCGAGGAGGCGAAGTTTCGGATTCAACACCATCTTGTCAGCCGCCGGCACTGCGAGTTTTTTGAGCACTCGGGCCATTTGTGTGTGCGGGATCTGGGGTCGACAAACGGGACTTTCCTCGACGAACAGCCGGTTCCCCCAAGCACGCAAACGGTTGTCGTGCCCGGAGCGACCGTGCGGGTGGGCGGCCTCTCCTTCACCGTTGACTACCGGCCAACAACGACCGAGGACTCCACGGGCGTGATCGCCGCCCAGCGTGCCCCCGAGACGGTCGCTGTCGAAGAGAGTCGGGAAGAGAACTTCATCGAGGGCGAACCCGGTGCGGGGCGCGAGCAGCCCGAGCAGGAGCATGCCGAGCAGGAGCATGCCGAGCAGGAGCATGCCGAGCAGGAGCAGGTCGACTTCAAGATTGCGCAGACGGACGAGGTGATTGCATCGCCGGGCGAGGTGGAACGCGAGCCTGAGGAGGATTCGGCCCTGGCCGAGCCGTCACAACCGGTGGAGGGCTTCGACTTTCTCAACGGCGGCGATGCCGCGACCCAGCCATCCGGCATGCCAGAGTGGCCTTCTCCGGCCGATGCAGCCGCCGACGAACCACCAGACGACGATCAACTCAATGCGTTTTTCAAAGGCCTCAACTAACGGCCTCGAGCATGCCTGGACTGGCCTGACCTGGCCTGGCCTGACATAGCCGGACATGGCCTGACCGAGACGCAGTTCGAGTTGGCCGGGTGACGGACGGGCCACGCATTACTCGCCGGGCGTTTCCGCTGGCTTGACGGGCCGACGCGGGATTCCTTTTTTCGCCGGCGGCGAGACCGGGTTGGCCAGTTTGATCAAGAGCGAGGTGGCCTGGAGCTCGCCCTTCCGAACATATAGGCCCTCGACCTCGACCTGGTCGCCCGGCGTCGCGAGCCCGCAGTTGGCCATGCGCACGAGCAATTCTGTTTCCGCAGGCACCTCGATCTCAAACCGATCCTTGCCCGCCTGCACCGTGATCATGCCGTCGGTCACGAGCTTGATCGGACCGGAGACAAGATACGTGCCGGCTGGTCGCCTGCCAGCGCTCCGCCGGGCCGCTGGATCGGCGATACCCAAGCCCCCCGCCACAACGCCCGGCATCCCTCCGCCCGGGAACGTGATTTGTGTCACGGGCGCCGAAACTTTCCCGAGTGCGTCGATTTCGAGGGAACAGACTACGAACTGTCCGGCCTGCAGCATCTCCCGCGTCGCGGTGCCAACCACTTCGATCTGCGCGTTCGGGGCGGGCATCACGTTCCAGAATTCGCCCCCCTTCAGCCGTAGTCGGATGATGCCGGGGCCGATGGCGTCGATTGTTCCTGTGCCATCCTCGGCGGCAAGTTTCTGGAATTGCGGTCCGCCTCCGCGGGGTTGCGGTCCGCCTCCGCGGGGTTGAGCCCGGGCAACAGATGAGCCGGCCGCCGCAGCCGCAAGCGCTGCGAGCAGCAGAAGAGAACGGCGGGATGACGGGCGACCGCATGGCAGTGGCATCTGGCGATTCCTCGGCGTTGGGACAAGCGCGGCGTCGGGATCAGGTTTGCCTCAAGATTGCAGGAAAATCGAGGGGCCAGGCCGTCGCGGTTCGGAAATCATATATTCATGGCGGCTTCCCCCCCAGCCTTTGGTCGCTTTGATCCACCATGTCCGACCTCCCACGCCGTGTCACTGTCCTCGACCTCGCGGCCGCCAAGCGTGACCGCCGTCCTTGTTCGATGGTCACCGCCTACGACTGGTCGACCGGCCAGTTGGCCGACGCAGCGGGCGTGGACTGCGTGCTCGTGGGGGATAGCGTGGCCATGGTCGTCGCCGGCCGGTCGTCCACGATTCCTGCCACGCTCGACCAGATGATCTACCACGGGGAAATCGTTGCCCGTGCCGTATCGCGGGCCCTGGTCGTCGTCGACCTGCCCTTCCCCCTGCAGCACCTGGGGGTGCGAACGGCAGTTGAATCGTGTGCCAGGATCCTCAAGGAGACCGGCTGCCAGGCCGTGAAGCTCGAGGGCACGGCAGGTCAGGCAGATGTCATCGCTGGCATCGCCGCGGCCGGCATTCCAGTGATGGGCCATGTGGGACTCCGGCCGCAGGCCGTGCACCAGCTCGGTGGGTACCGGATCCAGCGGGATATCGACCGTCTCATGGCCGACGCCGAGGCCGCCGCCGGCGCCGGCGCGTGTGCGGTCGTTCTGGAATGCGTTCCACAGGACGTGGCCGGAGCGATTACGCGGGCGGTCTCTGTGCCCACGATCGGCATCGGTGCAGGACCTCACTGCGATGGCCAGGTGCTCGTGATGCACGATCTGGTCGGGCTCTCGGCGGGTCGGGTCCCGCGGTTCGTGAGAGCCTATGCCGATGTGAAGCAAACGATGGGCGATGCCCTGACCCGCTGGCGGCAGGACGTCGAAAACCGCCGTTTTCCGGGCCCTGACGAGACCCTGGCCTGACGAGACGCTGCTGAACACGGCGGCAAGCGGCCTGAGCCACAGGCCGGCCTGGCCACCTGCTGCAGGGATGTCTACGGCAGGACGACCTCATCCGAGATGACGACCGGCCGGCTACTGGTCACCCCTGCCGGGGTGGGCATGCCAGCGTTTGGGCCAGGCGAGCCTCCCGGACCAACCGGCAGGCTTCCGGCGGGCATCGACATTCCAGGGGAGACGACCGTGCCCTGATGCATCCCCCCCTCGACCGTGCCCCCTTGGCACTGATCGCAGTTGCTTCCCGCCATGGCGGAGCCGACGACATGCCCGCCCTCTCCGCAGGCGGCCCCTTGGCACGCCGAGGGCTGACCACACGGACGCATCGCCGCAGGAGCGGCCGGTGGCATGGCGCCCGGGGGCACGAATCCGGGAGGCAGATGCCCGAAGAGTCGCTCGTATTTCCAGACCTCAAGCGCGATGTATTTTTCCGTGAGCGACTTGCAGCCGGAGAGCCCGGCGGCCGCCATCACCAGTGCCAATGGCAGGTAGTGTGTCATGCCGCGGCGTCCTGAATTCCTACGCATCGAAAGAGTCTCCTCCATGGGGCATCTCCTCGAGGCTGGTCGGGGCTGGGCATTGCCTCGAGGACACGCAAAACTACCCCATGCCGAGGGCGCGGCAAGGAAAACAAGAGCCGCTGGAACCTCTTCCGACCGTGCTGCCGTGAAGCTGTGCGGGTCGTGCCGGAACGGTGACGGGGCAGGCAGCGAACGCGGCTCGCGTTGCAAGGAGAAGGTGCAAGTGTGTGCTCGGCGGATACCGCAAGTGTGTGCTCGGCAGATACCGCAAACGACCCGGCGCGAGCGCGATGGGAGCAACCGCGAGAGGACGGGAAGGAACCGCTCTCTGCCGCCAAGCCCGGGCGGCAGAGGTGAGGCGGCGGGCGGGCACCCAGCCGATCAGCCCTTGCGATGGCGGATTTTGGCCCGCATACGACGTTTTTTCTGCCCCAACTTGCGGCGTCCCTTGCCCGTTTTCTTGACTCCCATGCTTTTCTCCAGGTGGTGACCGATCCAGAATGCTTGAGCAGGTTGTAAGATGAGCTTCCCTGTGATTGCAAGCACCAACCCGCAGTCCGCGGGGCCGCGGCCAGGCTGTCCGCCGCGGCGAGGGTAGCGGGCGTCACCCTACGGTCCGGCCGGATGATCGTATTTTTCCCAACGTATGCGTGGCGTCTTCCCGGCGAACAGCGGTGGCGGGCCACCGTTGCCGGCATGATTTCTCGTCCATTGCCGGCCAAGAGCCATCGCCGCAGTCTTGCGGTTGGGGTGATCAAACGGCTGCTCGACCTCGATGAATCACAACTCCAGTCGGATGTTTTTCAGCGCCGCGCCGATGCCTTCCTCTTTCAGAGAGTGGCGGGAGCCCGGGTGGTGATCACCCTGGGCGGGCGGCGGATAGACGCCGGCCAGTCCGACCGGGTCGGGCACTTCCAGCGGTCGATCGATCTGGATGAGTCCGACATCGAAGCCCTCGCCGATCGCACCCGGTCCGCCGCGGACGGCGTCGATGGTCGTTGGCTTTCCTATGAGGCGGCGCCCGCCGCCGATGACGAGCGGATGGAACACCTTCCGGCGGCGGTCTCGGCATCGGGCCTCATCCAACTGATCGAAGAAGAGGGGATGTCGGTGATTTCCGATATCGACGACACGGTGAAGGTGACGAATGTCGCCAACCGGCGGGAACTGCTGGCCAACACACTGTTGCGGGAGTTTCACGCCGTGCCCGGCATGGCACAGGTCTATCAACGCTGGCAGGAGTCGGGAACCGCCTTTCATTATGTGTCGGCGAGCCCGTGGCAACTGGCCACGTGCCTGAACGGCTTTCTCCGTGGTGCCGGCCTCCCGCCCGGCTCGATGCATCTCAAACTCTTCCGGCTCAAGGACTCCACGCCGCTGGGTCGGCTCCCTTCGCGCAAGCGTTCGAAGCGGCGGACGATCGAAACGATCATGGCGGACTTCCCACGGCGGAAGTTTCTTCTCGTGGGCGACTCGGGGGAGCGGGATCCGGAGGTGTACGCCGAGGTGGCCCGCCGGCATCCGGACCGGGTGGCGGGTGTCGCCATTCGGCAGGTGGAAGGTAAGGCTTCGCGGGAGAAGGTCCGTTCGCGGCTCGATCGGCTGGCCCGCCGGCTGCCCAGGAATCGCCTGCATATCTTCAATGATGCCGCCGAGCTGGCGGCTTTTGCGCCGGAATAGCGTTCCGGAGTCGCTGGGTGGGTTGCCGGAAGAGCCACTGGCAAAGAGTGCTTGAAAACAGGACAAAAGCCCTGGCAGAACCGGCTGGCCGACATGGCCGACAGTTCGCCTTGGTCGCCGGGCGGCCTTCTGCTAGCGTCCCGGCTCCGCGGGCCGCAAAGGGCGTGCGGCAGACCCAGGGTGGACCGCTCATGCAGCCTCAATCGTTTCCTCCCGCGTCGCCCAGAATGTTCGGGGAGCCAAGAATGTTCGGGGAGCCAAGCCCGTTTGGCACTGTGCCGCGGATCTTCATCATTCTGGTGCTCGTCGCCGTGTGGATTGACGGCCGGGCCCGAGCTCTGGCGGACGAGTTTCGCGGAGACGAGTTTCGTGTCGAGAGCGAGGTCTTCGTCAATGGTGCGGAGGAGCCGGTCGCCCGCAGCCTGACACTTTTTCGGGAGGGGATCGCCTGGGACTTTCTCGAACCTGCTGCGGCACCCGCCGGAGCCAAGCCGGCTGCCGGCCCGGCGACCGCTGGTGAAATCGTTCTCCACGATCCCGCCCGCGAACGCGTGGTTTTGATCGACCCGGCCCGTAATCTGAAAACCACTATCGATGCGATCAGGCTGGACCGATTGAGCGTGTCGCTTGCGTCGTGGGCCAGGAAGTCGGAAGACCGACTGGTGCGGTGGGCTGGCGGTCCTGACTTCGGTGAGGGGATGACCGAGTCAGACGAGCGGATTGAGTTGGTCGGGCCTCGGGTCCGTTATGCGGTCGAGTTTGCCGAGCCAACCCCGGCGGAGGCGGCCGGCATCTACCGTCGTTTTGCCGACACGGCGATCCTCCTGAAGGCACTTGTCCGGCCTGGTGGTCTGCCCCCCTTTCCGCGGCTGGCGATCAACCGCCGCGTGGCGGCAGCGGGCGGCATCCCCACGGTGGTCTCGCTCGACATCGATTCTCGTATGGCCGTGGTCACCGGCCGAGCTGACAGCCTCCGGTGTGTGCACAGGTTTCATCCACGATTACTGGCCGGCGATCTTTCCCGCATTGAAGAGGCGGAGAGCCGGGTGGCCGTGGCCACGCCAGTTGAACTCGCGGAGTTTGTGGCCGCACCGCCCAAGGCCGACGACTAGGCCGACGACGAGGCCGCACTGCCGGGTTCTCTTTTCTTCAATACGGTTTCGGCGGCGGCGGAACCGCCCCTGTGCGTGTAGGCCTCACCACTGGCCGGCTCCGCACAATGCGTCCAGCCGGTGATCTCTCGTGCACGGCCAAGAAAGTCTGC